>CEOS01076904.1_pt1 | contig 37893 bp, 38 predicted proteins | sample 530601 | NCBI WGS metagenome assembly CEOS01 (sample SAMEA2620666, study PRJEB7988) | marine metagenome | biome: marine biome (ENVO:00000447); feature: mesopelagic zone (ENVO:00000213); material: "saline water (ENVO:00002010), including plankton (ENVO:xxxxxxxx)" | depth 1000 m
GTCTCCCTCAGCCATCTTGTCCGATCGACCCTGAGATTGCGGCCCGACCGGATCATTGTCGGTGAGGTGCGTGGCGGCGAAGCGCTCGATCTCCTTAAGGCGTGGAATACCGGCCATCCCGGCGGGATCACCACCCTGCATGCAAATTCAGCCCGTGGCGCGCTGCGCCGGCTCGAACAGCTGACACTCGAAGCGACCAGCCGTCCGCCGCAAGACCTCATCGCCGAGGCGGTCGATGTGGTGGTCTTCTTGAGCCGGACCGGCGGCCAGCGCCGGATCGGGGAGGCCCTGCGCGTGACCGGTTTGGACCGCAATGGCTACACCACTGCGCCGCTCGTCTCTGCCTCCCTTTGCCGCCTTAACCAAGGACCAACATCGTGATCCAAGTTTCCCAGATAAGAGACCTGCGCCCGGTGGCACAGACCGCCACCTGCCTGGCCCTCGCTTTCGCGCTTGCCGCGCCAGCCCATGCGGCGGGTACAGGCATGCCGTGGGAGGGCCCGCTCGACCAGATCCTGCAATCGATCGAAGGTCCGGTCGCACGGATCGTGGCCGTGATCATCATCACGCTGACGGGCCTGACGCTTGCTTTTGGCGAGACCTCCGGCGGGATACGCAAGCTGATCCAGATCGTGTTCGGCCTCTCCATCGCATTTGCCGCCACTTCCTTCTTCCTCACCTTTTTCAGCTTCGGCGGCGGAGCGCTCATCTGATGGCCGAAGGCTATGAAATCCCACTGCATCGCTCACTGAGCGAACCGATCCTGATGGCAGGCGCGCCACGCGCTGCTGCCATTGCGATCGGCACGCTCGCCGCCGCGCTGGCCCTGGGCCTCCGGCTCTGGATACCGGGCCTTCTTCTCTGGCTGCTCGGCCACTCGGCAGCCGTCTTCATGGCCCGAAGCGATCCGGATTTCATGGCTGTCACCAGTCGTTCGACCCGGCACAAGGCGTATCTGGAATGCTGAACCTCAGGGAATATGCCGCGACCCCGGCCCTGCTGGCAGATTACCTGCCCTGGGCCTGTTCGCCCGCGCCGGGCATTATCCTCAACAAGGATGGCAGTTTCCAGACCACATTCCGCTATCGCGGCCCCGATCTCGAAAGCTCAACCGAAGAAGAACTCGTCTCCGTCATGGCGCGGGTCAATAATGTGCTGCGCCGACTCGGATCGGGATGGGCGCTATTCTTCGAGGCCCAGCGCAGCGAGGTGCATGACTATCCGGACGCAGACTTCCCCGACGCGGTCTCCTGGCTGGTCGATCAGGAACGGGCGCTGCAGGCAGAAGAGACCGCCTCAAGGTTCGAAAGCCATTATTACTTGACCCTTCTCTGGCTGCCGCCGGCCGATGCGGCGGGGCGGGCCGAGAAGGCACTGATCACGCGTGCCGCCCCTGAAGAAGCCGCGACGTGGCGCCACCGGATGGAGACATTCAACAAGCAGGCGGAGCGCGTCTTCGACCTGCTGGCCACCTGCCTTGCCGAGATCGTCCGGCTCGATACCGGCGAGACCCTGACCTATCTCCACACCACCATCTCGACAAAACGCCACCCCGTCGCCCCGCCGGAACTGCCGGTCTTTCTCGATGCGGTCCTGGCCGACGAGCCGTTCGCAGGCGGACTGGAACCGATGATGGGCGAGGCGCACCTGCGTACGCTCACAATTGCCGGTTTTCCGGCCTCGACCCTGCCCGGACTCCTCGATGAGCTGAACCGTCAGGGCTTTGCCTATCGCTGGGCAACCCGCTTCATTGCAATGGACAAGACGGACGCGGAAAAAGTGCTCGGGAAGAAGCGCCGCCACTGGTTTGCCAAGCGCAAATCCATCGGCGCTGTCCTGCGCGAGACCCTGTTCAATGAGCAGGCCGCTTTGCTGGACAGTGATGCCGACAACAAGGCTGGCGATGCCGATGCAGCGCTCCAGGAACTGGGCTCGGACCTCGTCTCCTATGGCTATGTCACCACAACCCTCACGGTCGCACACACCGACCGCCGTACGGTCGAGGAACATATCCGCATCGCCGAGCGGATCATCAATGGCAGGGGTTTCACCTCGATCCGCGAGACGCTGAACGCTGTCGATGCCTGGCTCGGCTCACTGCCCGGCCATCCTTACGCCAATGTCCGCCAGCCCATCCTGCACACGCTGAACCTAGCCCATATGGTGCCGCTCTCGGCCGTCTGGGCCGGTGAGGACATCAACCGGCACCTTGCCGCCCCTGCCCTTATCCAGGCGCAGACCGATGGTACGACGCCCTTCCGTCTGAACCTCCACATCGGTGATGTCGGCCATACGCTGGTTGTCGGGCCAACCGGTGCGGGCAAGTCTGTCCTGCTATCGCTTCTCGCACTGCAATGGAGACGCTACCGGCAGGCCCAGGTTTTCATCTTCGACAAGGGCGGTTCGGCGCGCGCGGCCACGCTGGCCATGGGCGGGACACATGCCGATCTTGGGGGAGCTGCCTCTCCGGGCCTTCAGCCATTGAAGGACATCCATGAGCGAGCCGGGGCGCGCTTTGCCGCCGGCTGGCTGGCCGGGCTTTGCACCCAGGAAGGTGTCACCATGACGCCCGCACTCAAAGCCAACCTCTGGGACGCGATCCAGTCGCTCGCTTCGGCACCGGTGGCCGAGCGCACCCTGACAGGCCTCACGCTCATGCTGCAGGAGGAGATGCTCAGATCGGCCCTTCACCCCTTCACACTGGACGGTCCGCATGGCCGCCTTCTCGATGCCGATGAAGAAAGCCTGAGCCTCGCAGACACGGTCTGTTTCGAGATGGAAGAGCTGATGCATGCAAAAGGTGCCGCCGCGCCGGTTATCACCTATCTGTTTCACAGGCTCGAGGCGCGTTTTGACGGACGCCCCACCCTGCTCATTCTCGACGAGGCCTGGGTATTCCTCGACGATGTCATGTTCGCCGCACGCCTCCGCGAATGGCTGAAGACATTGCGCAAGAAGAATGTCGCCGTCGTGTTCGCGACCCAGTCGCTGGCCGATATCGCCGACAGCTCCATCGCCCCCGCTCTGATCGAGTCCTGCCCGACACGGATCTTTCTGCCCAATGAACGGGCACAGGAACCGCAAAGCCGCGAGACCTATGAGCGGTTCGGGCTGAACGCCCGGCAGGTCGAGCTGATCAGCCAGGCAACCGCGAAGCGTGACTATTACTATCAGTCGCCATTGGGCTGCCGGGTCTTCGAACTCGGTCTCGGCCCTCTTGCGCTTGGTCTTTGCGGTGCGTCGGGTCCGGTCGACCAGGCGCGGATTGACCGGGCGCTTGCAGAGGCACCTCCCGGAGACTTCGCTGCGACCTTCCTCAATGCAAAGGGTCTCTCCTGGGCGGCTGAGCTTCTGGCCCGCTGGCCCGGCCCGGTACAGGAGCCCCTCGATCCGGCCGAGATTTCCGGCACGATCGCGGGAGAGCGGGAGGCCTCAGAATGAAACGTCTCTGTCTCTCCGCGTTTCTTTGGGTTACGTCTTCTTCGGTCCTTCCCATGCCCCCGGCGGCCGCACAATGGACCGTCTACGATCCAGCCAATCACATCCAGAACATCTATCAGGCCGTGCGTGCCCTGCAGCAGATCAACAACCAGCTCCAGCAGCTCACCAATGAGATCGAGATGCTGGAAAACATGGCGCGGGATCTTGAAAACCTGCCCGACAGTATCGCAGGGGACATTCTCGCCCGGATGCAGGCGGTCGACAGGCTGATGCGCGAGGCCGAAGGCATCGGCTATGGCGTCGCTGAGATCGAACACGACTATGAGGTCCTCTACCCGGAGAGTTATGGCGAAACACCGCCGGAGCAGCGCATCCTCGTCGAACAGGCCCGCGCCCGCTGGCACCAGTCGCGCGCGGCCTATCGTGAAAGCCTTGCTGTCACGGCTGAAGTCGTCTCCTCGGCACGCACCGACAGCGAAAACCTGGACCGGCTGATCGCAGACAGCCAGTCGGCGGCCGGCAATCTCCAGGCTGCCCAGGCGGGAAACCAGATCGGCGCCCTGCAGATCCAGCAGCTGATGCAGATGGAAGCCATGATGGCCTCGCACTATCGCGCCGAGGCGCTGGAGCGCGCGCGCCAGCTCGCGGAGGCAGAGCGCGGGCGGACGCGTACCCGCACTTTCCTCGGAGCCCGCGACTGATGGATGTGATTGACACATTCCTCGCCACTTTCATCAGCTATATCGATAGCGGATTTGGGCTTCTGGCCGGCGACGTCGCCTATCTCACGACCACGCTGATCGCCATCGACATCACGCTGGCCGGCCTGTTCTGGGCCCTCTCGCAGAATGCTGACGTTATTGCCGGGCTTTTGAAGAAAGTCCTCTATGTCGGATTCTTCGCCTTCATCATCGGCAATTTCTCGCTCCTGGCCGGTATCGTGTTCGACAGCTTCGCCCGTCTTGGCCTGACCGCCGGGGGCGGGACAATCACGGCGGCCGACCTCTTGCGCCCCGGCTTCATCGCCGGCGTCGGCCTGGATGCCGCCCAGCCCCTGCTTGAGGAGATCGCCGATATGGCCGGGCCGATCGCCTTCTTCCATAACTTCGTCATGATCGCGGTGATGTTCATCGCCTGGGCGATCATCATGGCTGCCTTCTTCGTACTGGCGGTGCAGCTCTTCATCACCATCCTGGAGTTCAAGCTGACGACGCTGGCCGGCTTTGTCCTCGTCCCCTTCGCACTCTGGAACAAGACGGCTTTCCTGGCCGAGCGTGTCCTTGGAAATGTCATTACTTCGGGCATCAAGCTGATGGTGCTTGCCGTCATCATCGGCATCGGGTCGACCCTGTTCAGCTCCGTGACCGATGCGTTCAGGACAGGCGAGGATGTCACACTGGCCCAGGTCATGGGCACGGTGCTCGCCTCTCTCGTCTTCTTCTGGATGGGGATATTCGCCCCGGGCATTGCCAGCGGCCTGATCACCGGTGCCCCGCAGCTCGGGGCCGGTTCGGCTGCAGGCGCGGTCGCCGGGGCCGCGGCCGGCACCTATGTCGCCAGCATGGGCGGACGCGCCGTGCTTGGCGCAGTGGCAGGTGGCACATCGTCTGCCATCAAGGCCGGGGCCTCCATGGCGGGTGGCACCCGCACATCCTATGCCATGGGGGCGGCGACGGCAGGCACGGCAGGTCCGGGCGCGATGGCTGGCGGTCTTGCCGGGGTGGCCCGGGCGGGGGGTGACGGCCTTCGCCGGACAGCAGGCCGGCCTGTGCAATCGCTGAAAGACGCCTACCAGCAGGGCAGCCAGAAAGCCTGGCGCACAACCGGCGGCACCGGAGGCGCCGACACCAAGTCTCCATCCGGCACTCCAGGCTCACGCCCCGGCTGGGCTCGGCGCATGCAGACCCGCCAGACCACGAGCCAGGCCGGCCAGATCGCAGCCCATAGCCTGCGCGACGGCGACCGGGGCGCACCCGGTGCAGCTCCCAGCCTCCAGGACAAGGACGACTAGGCCATGATCTTCAAGCGATCTTCCACCAGCTATGGACCAGGTCCCTTTCCCGAGACCCCCTATCAGAAAGCAGGTCAGGTCTGGGATGAACGCATCGGATCCGCCCGCGTCCAGGCGAAGAACTGGCGGCTGATGGCGCTTGGATGTCTGGGGCTCTGCGTCTTCACCTCGGCGGCCTTGATCTGGCGGTCCACGGTTTCGACGGTGACCCCCTATGTCGTCGAGGTCGACGAGACTGGCGCAGCCCGCGCCGTTGCGCCCGCGACCGCGCATTACAGTCCGACCGACGCCCAGATCGCGCACCATCTCGCCAACTTCATCCAGCGCGTGCGCGGCCTCTCGATAGATCCTGTTGTCGTACGGGAGAACTGGCTCAGCGCGTATGACTATGTGACGTCTGAAGCGTCCACGACGCTGAATGCTTACGCAAAGGCCAATGACCCATTCGCCGGGATCGGGCGCAAGTCCCGCACCGTCGAGGTGGTGAGCGTGGTGCGCATCTCGGGCGACAGCTTCCAGGCCCGCTGGATCGAGAAGAGCTATGAGAACGGCGCCCTGGTCGACGCCACAAGGTTCACAGGTCTGTTCTCCGTCATCATCCAGCCCCCGTCTGATGCAGAGACCCTGCGCGCCAATCCCCTCGGCCTTTATGTCCACAGCCTCAACTGGGGCCAGGACCTTGTTACAGGAGACTGACCCCATGTTCCGCATTCTACTTGCCAGCCCGGCCCTTGGACTCGCCGCTGCGTGCAGCACCACCCCCGCGCCTGAACCGGTCAGTGCTGAAGCCTTTGTCGCGGCGACACCGGCGGAAGAGGTGTATGAGCGCTCGGTCGAGATTGTCGAAACGCCGGTCGCCCTGCCCTTGCCCGGTCAACTCAAACCGATTGGCCTCCATGCCAGGACCGGCGATGACGGCGCTATCGGCCAATCGCCGGAAAGCCAGGAGGCCGATCCCGCAGGCACGATCGCTGAAGGCCGGGAAAGCGCGCTCATCGAGCCGTCCGTCGATGGTTATGTGAACGCTGTGCAGGTCTATCCCTATACCGAAGGTGCGCTCTACAGGCTCTATGCCAGCCCCGGCCAGGTGAGCGACATTGCCTTGCAGCCCGGCGAGGCGCTTGTCTCGGTTTCGGCCGGCGACACGGTGCGCTGGGTGGTCGGCGATACCCAATCGGGCTCTGGTGCAAAGTCGCGTGCACACGTCCTCGTCAAACCCATCAGTGCCGGCATCGGCACCAATCTGATGATCGCCACCGACCGGCGGACCTACCATCTCGAACTGGAAAGCGTGGACGCCGGCTATATGGCCGCCCTCTCCTGGCGCTATCCGGCCGATGAAATCGCGCGCCTCACCGTGCGCAATGAGCTGGCGATTGAACGCGAAGCCGCCTCCATAGAAAGCGGGCTCGCCCTGGAAAACCTCAATTTTGACTATTCGCTCTCCGGTGACAGTCCGGACTGGAAACCCGTCCGCGTGTTCGACGATGGCCGCCAGGTCTTCATCCAGATGCCGGACAGGATCACGACAACCGACATGCCGCCGCTCTTCGTCCTGGGCGCGAAAGGCGAGGCCGAGCTGGTCAACTACCGTGTGCGTGGCAGCTACTACATTGTCGACCGGCTGTTCCGGGCCGCCGAGCTGCGTCTCGGCGAAAAGGACCAGACCGTCGTGCGGATTGCCCGCACCGAACGGCGCACCGGGCTCGCTGCCCTGTTCGGGGGCTGAGCATGTCAGACCCCGTGCCCTTCGACGAACATGCCGAACGGCTGAAAATCCGTTCGGGCCCCAGACCCGTCACCCGTATAAACCGCAAACTCCTTCTGGTAATTGCAGGGCTCGGCACCCTCGGCCTGTTTGCCGCCGCAAGCCTCGCCCTCAAGCCACCCGCAGCCAGAGAAGCGGCCAGCCGCCCGGACCTCTACAACACAGTAAACACGCGCAAACCCGACACCCTCTCTGAGCTGCCTGCAGGCTATGACGATATCCGTCCGGCGCCGGTCAAACCACTCGGCCCGCCCCTGTCTGGCGATCTCGGTGCCACCATGCTCGCGGCCGAGCGCGAGCTGGGACTGGAACCGGAACATGTGGCACGGTTCGAGGATGACTTCCGTCCAAACCCGGCCGAGGAAGCCCAACGCGCCCGCCGGATGCGCGAGGCGGCGATGGCGGAAGAAGCGGCCCGCGCTCCGGTTTTCTTCCAGCTCGGCGCTCAGACAGGCCAGACACCTGCCGCAAAAGGCCCTGCATCACCTGCCGATCCCGCCTTCGATATCGGCGCGCAACTCCTGGCGCTCGCCGCGAACCCGCAAGGAACACCCTCCATGCCGGGCCGATCTGCCAACAGCAGCCCACAGGACCGCAAGCAGGCTTTCGCAAACGACGACCGCGATATCGACACCAACAATCCGCACGAGATCAAAGACCCCGCTTCGCCCTACCAGGTGATGGCCGGCACACTGATCCCGGCAAGTCTTGTCACCGGTCTCAATAGCGACCTTCCTGGCACCCTCATCGCCCAGGTGACCCAACCGGTCTATGACACGGTCACAGGACAGTTTCTCCTTATCCCGCAAGGGGCCCGCCTGATTGGGCGTTACCAGTCGGACGTTTCCTTCGGCCAGGACCGTGCGCTTCTCGTCTGGGAGCGGATCATCTTTCCCAATGGGGCCTCCATCGCGATCTCGGCCCCCGGTGCGGACCGTCAGGGCTTTGTCGGCCTCTCGGATCGCACCGACCATCACTGGGACCGTGTGTTCGTGGCTGCAGGCCTTGCCACGATCCTCGGCATAGGAACCGAGCTCGGCAGCGATGAACAAGGAAGCATCGAACGCGCGATCCGGCGCGGCACCAGCGAGACCCTGAATGAGGCGGGACAACGCGCCGTCGACCGCAATCTCGGCATCCAGCCAACCATTCGCGTGCGGCCCGGCTGGCCGGTGCGCGTGGTCGTGACACGCGACCTCATCCTCAGACCCTATAGACAAGGACCCCGCCAATGACCTTGCGCCTCGACAAACTCCCTGACCGCACACCGGTCCGCATGAGCATCGCGGTCGATCCGGATCTTGCGGTCGCGCTCACCGACTATGCCGAGATCTACCGCCAGGCCTATGGCGTGGAAGAAAAGGCTGAAGTGCTGATCCCCGCCATGCTCGAACATTTTCTCCGGCAGGATGCCGGGTTCAAACGCGCCCGCAAGGCGCTTCACGCCAATGCCAGCAGCGAAGGATAACTCCATGGCACAGATAGGATCGTTTGCACTCAAGGATGGAAGATATACCGGCACCATCCGGACCCTGACCATCAATGTCAAAGCCCAGCTCGTGCCAAATACCGACAAGGCGAGTGATGGTGCCCCGGACTTCCGGCTCTATGCGGGCGGCGCTGAACTCGGCGCCGCCTGGCGCGAGGAATCCAAGAAAGGTGAAACGCCGTACCTGTCGGTCAAGCTCGATGACCCGGTCCTCCCCGCACCAATGCGCGCAGCCTTCTTCGAGAATGAGGAAGACAGAACAGGCGTCATGGTGTGGACCCGGCCGAAGACAAAGGAAGGATAGAAGTATCGCAAGCAGCATCGCGCCCCGACTCAGAGATCAATCCGATAACATCTTCGGTTGAGACCCCCAGTACCGCAGCATCGTGGCACTCATCGGCTTGAAGCGTCTTCAAGGCGTATGCCGGCCGCTCTGGCGGCAGCGAGTGCCTTGCCGAGCTGCACTGTGGGTTTGCCAGCTTCGAGATCGACAATGAAACGTTCCCCCGAATTTATGGCAAGTGCGAGTTCGCGCTGGGTTATACCCAGTCCTTTGCGCGCACGCGCAACCATTTCTCCAAACTCCCTGGCATTGCTGATCATGGTCATTCTTACCGCAGGAAGAAATCTAGCGCTTTAGGAATACCTGGCTCACATGCTTCCAGCTCGGTAGGATCATCTCACGCCACGCCTGCGCCCTCATCAATGTCGGAACCTTCGCTGAACAACGCAAAAAACCGCAAGGCTGGGACTAATCGATCATCTGAAACCGAAAAGTGATGCCAAGCCAGGATCAAGCGCGCTGTCTGTCGGCGTCAGTTAGCAATCCACGCTCGGAGACATCTGCCACCACCGCCTGGCACGAGCAGAGCCCCTGGATCTCATGAAGCAATCGCAAAAAAAGGCCACTTGAAAAAAACCCCCACGGGGTATACAATCAGTTTATGAACGCAATCGCTTCTACATTGGTGATGCTGGCCTTCAGCCTGTCTCAACTGCTTTGCGCTTGTCCTTTCACTGCAACGCCAGTTTCAGCCGAAGCCACCTCCATTATCGCCCATTCACACACGTCCAGTGTGAGCGAGCACAGCGATTCCTGCGATCACAAGAATTCGTCCTGCGACGTGAACTCAGTGACGGTCAAACAGGCCGACGAATCTGTGAAGAAAGGCAATGCCCAAGCGCCGGAGAACAGCGGGCTAGCAGAAACTGGGGCGACGGCCGGACCCGTTAAGCCGGACCGGGATGATGGACCTATTGGCCAGAACTGGCGAAGTCCATCCCTCACACATACGCCCCTGACACTTAAGGTTCGGCTCCAGAATTGAGTTTGTGCGCGTCTGCGAAAGCAGACTGTTTCAGCCACATCCCCAATTAATGGAGACTGACGTGTTAAACAGACGACATTTACTTCAGACAGCGCTTGGCGCTGGCGCAGCATACGGGGCCACGAGCCTGCTTCCCGCATGGGCCAGATCCGCGAGTGCTGGCAATCTCGGCATTCCGTCCCTTCAGGGGACCGAATTCGATCTCGACATATCCAGATTTCCGGTGCGCATTGGCGGCAAAGCCGGAATGGCAACAGGTATCAATGGCACGCTGCCAGCCCCCCTGCTCCGGTTCCGGGAAGGTGATGATGTCACACTGAACGTCACCAACAGACTTGAGGAAGATACCTCGATTCACTGGCACGGACTGCTTGTACCCTTCCACATGGATGGTGTGCCGGGGGTCAGTTTTCCAGGCATCAAACCCGGCGAAACCTTCAGTTACAAATTCAGGATCCCCCAAAACGGCACCTACTGGTATCACTCCCATTCCGGTCTCCAGGAACAGCTCGGGCATTACGGTCCAATCGTCATTGATCCGGCCGGTACCGACCCGGTTTCATATGACCGCGAATATGTGCTCGTGCTCAGCGACTGGAGCTTTACAGACCCGCACCGGCTTTTTGGCAAGCTGAAGAAGAATGCCGAAAGCCTGAACTTCAACCAGCCAACGCTCTCAGAACCGAAAGGGCTTGGCGGCATGTGGGGCCGGATGCGCATGAGCCCACGCGACCTCGCTGACGTGACGGGGGCAACCTATACCTATCTGATCAATGGCCAGTCGACCGAAGACAATTTCAACATGGTTTTCAGACCCGGTGAAAAAGTGCGCCTCAGGATCATCAACGCCGCGGCGATGACGCTGTTCAATGTCCGCCTGCCGGGCTTGCCCATGACGGTCGTCGCCTCCGATGGCCTGAACGTCCAGCCGGTCGAGACGGATGAGTTCCAGATGGGCGTGGCTGAGACCTACGATATCATTGTCGAACCCACCGAAGAACGCGCCTATGCCTTCGTGGCCGAGTCCATCGACCGGTCGGGGCAGGCTGTCGCCACCCTCGGCCCGCGTCCGGGTATGCGTGCCACCGAACCCACTATGCGGCCGGTTCCCATGCTCACCATGCGGGACATGGGCATGGATCATAGCATGATGGATGGGATGTCCGGCATGGACCGCGGATCGGAAGACAAAGCGGACAGCATGAACATGGACGGTGCGGCCGCTCATGACATGAAGGGGCACGATACGGGCGGCATGAGCATGAAGCCCGATCCGAACGGGCCATCCGTTCAGCCCGCAAAGGTCATCGAAGCGGATATCGAGCGCGGACCGGGCGTCGCGAATGTCGCGGCCATGCCGATGAGCCGGCTGGATGAGCCGGGGATCGGTCTCGATGACGTGCCCCACCGGACCCTCACTTACAGCCAGCTACGCGCGCTGGAGATGAACGAGGACCACAGGGCGCCCGGCCGTGAGGTCGTTGTTCACCTGACCTCGAACATGGAACGCTATATGTGGTCGTTCGATGGCGTGAAGTTTTCCGAAGTGACCGAGTCCATCAAGTTCTATGAGGGTGAGCGGGTCCGCCTTACCCTGATCAATGACACGATGATGCCGCACCCGATCCACCTTCACGGGATGTTTTTCGATCTCGTCAATGGTGGCGGACATCACATGCCACGCAAGCATACGGTCATCGTCAAGCCTGCGGACAAGGTCAGCGTCGATATCAGTGCCGAGCATGTCGGCGACTGGGCGTTTCACTGTCACCTGCTCTACCACATGCATGCCGGCATGATGCAGGTCGTGAGCGTGATTCCGGAAGGAGAAGCCAGCACCAGCAACAGTTCCATGCCGATGGACCATGGCGCCATGAAACACGGGGAGGACCACTCATGATGTTTCGCTCAACAGCTATAGCCCTCGTTACACTTTTCTCCCCGGCATCCATAACTGCAGCGCTTGCGCAGGAAGCTCCGCAATCACCGCCCTGGCACCAGGCTGATGATATCTACGGAGAAGATGCCATGGCCGAAGCCCGCAAGGGAATACAGGCAGAAGGCGGCGCTCAACCGGCTTACATGATCATGGCCGACCGGCTTGAGGTCCAGTTCACCGATGATGAGGACACGCTCCTGTGGGACGGTCAGGGCTGGTATGGTGGCGACATCAACAAGCTCTGGATCAAGACTGAAGGCGATGTGTCCCTGGACGCGGACGAAGTCGAGGAAGCCGAAGTCCAGGCGCTGTGGTCGCGTGCGTATTCGCGCTACTTCGACCTGCAGGCCGGTCTTCGCTACGATCTCGAACCTGGCGGACGAACGCATGCCGTGCTTGGGGTTCAGGGGCTGGCCCCCTACTGGTTCGAGGTCGATGCGGCCGCCTTCCTCAGCACGGATGGCGACCTAACCTCACGTATCGAGGCCGAATACGATCTTCATCTGACCCAGCGCCTCGTCCTTCAGCCACGCGCGGAAATCGAACTGTCCGCGCAGAACATACCGGAGCTTGAAACGGGCTCTGGCGTTACCGGCGTCAATACAGGTGTTCGCCTACGTTACGACATCCGCCGCGAGTTCGGCCCCTATGTGGGCGTCGAGTGGCAAAGCGCATTCGGCGGGACCCGCGACATCATAGAAGCAGCTGGCGGCGAGGCAGACCAGGCGGTTTTCCTCATCGGTCTCAGGGCCTGGTACTAGGAGTTTCCCATGGAAAATTTCATCGAACCGAATATCCACCCCGTTCTCGTACATTTCACATATGCGCTCGGCATCTCGGCAGCCCTTGCCTATGTCGGCACACTTCTCCTGCCTGGCGGCCGCATGCGCGACAGCCTGCGCCCGGCGGCAGACTGGATGCTGGCATTCGCCTCCATCGCCGTCATCGCGACCATCGCAGCAGGTTTCCAGGCCTACTATAGCGTCGCGCATGACGGGCCATCGCATGAAGCGATGACGACGCATCGCAACTGGGCTGTCCCGAGCGGCCTTGCCCTGCTCGCGCTCGCAGCCTGGCGCTGGATCCGCAGGACCTCGGCACCGGGTGCGCTCTTCGCACTGGCCTCTATCGTCGTTGCAGGACTGCTGACCGTGACCGCCTGGTGGGGCGGAACCATTGTCTACAAATATGGTCTTGGTGTGCAGAGCCTGCCGGAAGCGAGCGGCCCGGGACACGATCATGATCATGGGGATGGCGCAGGTCATGGCGATTCCCAAGAGGCTTCAGAAACCGACGACCATCAGGACACAGATGGCACAACTGCCGCAGGCACGGCTGACCCTGAAGGTCATGGTGGCGATGGACATGATCACGATCATGGCTCCGCTGACCAATCTGATGAAACCGATGAAGAAACGGATGTGCCGGCTGGTCATGACAATTCCGACGGTCATCATGATGCTGCGCCGGCCTCGCCCGAAGAACAGGCCATTCTGGATATCATTGAAGCCGTCGAGACAGGCTGGGAGACCGGAAACGGCGAGCCGTTCCGCACTTATTTTCTGGACTGGGACGGGGCGAGATACTTCGAATCCGGGGGCGGAAACACTGGCCTTGATGACCTGGTCGAAAACCATGTCGAACCGGAGAAAGATGCATTACCCGACCTCGAACTGGGCTTCTCGAATATAGACGTCCACTTTGAAGACGACGGTTTCGCATGGGCCGTTGCAGACACCACGATCCAGGGCACACTCGCCGCCAGCGGTGACCAGCTCGACCGCAGGGGCAAGCAGACCTTGCTCTTTCGCAAGATCGATAAGGACTGGAAGGTCGTGCATACACATTCGTCCTCAAGAGCTTCCAGGCAATAGAACGTGGAAACGAAAACCAGTTCCGGAGCGGGCCCCGGGGGAGACCCGCTCTTCGGTGCAAACCATTTCACATTGCTGAGATGGTTCCTCGCCTGCGCCGTGGTCGTGGGTCATGCCTGGATGATACCGACAGGATACGAGCCCACACGGATACATGACTGGACCTTCAGTTATCTGGCTGTGAACGGGTTCTTCATCCTGTCGGGCCTGCTCATCGCCAAGAGCCTTTCGACACGGCGCAATATCGTGGGCTATGCCCGTTCAAGGCTACTGCGAATATATCCCGCTCTTATTCTGCTCATGGTCGCGCTTCTGGTCCTGTTCGGGCCGCTATTCGGAACCAGCCGTGGATTCGCCTATCTTGGTGAGGCAGAGCCCTGGGCTTATGCCGCCCGAGTCCTTCTTATGGGAGATCCGCTTACCGGCCCCGGTGGTGTCTTTCATGCGTCACCAGAACCGATCTTCAACGGGGCCCTCTGGACCATACGTTACGAAGTACTGGCCTATCTGTTTGCCGCGATCGGCTTTGCTGTTGGCATACTGAGGAACAGATGGCTTACAATTATCGTGCTTGCTGGCTCCCAGCTTATCTATTTCATTCTTCAGAATACGGCGCTCGCCACTTCCGCACCTGAAGGCATCATCTCCCTGTTCAGGTTTACGACCGCCTTCCTGATCGGCATGGCGCTCTGGCATTTTCCGAAGGCGCGATGCCCTACCCCTGTCGTACTCCTTGTTGCCCTTCTTGGTTTCCTTCTTCTCGGCTCGACCTCTCTCGGTGAATTATTCGCCAATCTGCTACTGGCCGCGTGCCTGATGAAAGCCGGGCTGGTTTCAAGTCCCTTCCCCCGCCTGGCGACGATGCCGGATTATTCCTATGGGATATATATCTGGCATTACCCTGTCCTTCAGAGTGTCCTGGTCCTGAACCCGGAAATACATCCGAGTATGCTTCTGGCCATCTCATCGCCGATTATCCTGCTTTTTGCAGGCTTGTCCTGGCATCTTGTCGAAAGGCCCGCGCTCAGGCTCAAACACTGGCGGCGGCTGTCCGGACGGCTGGCCGAATAGGGTCCCGGCGTATGGCTCAAAAAGGCTGCCCTGTCGCGACAGGGACCACGTCAGGCAGCGCGAGGCAAGCAGATTCGAGCGCTATTGAATATACCCCTATGGGGTATTATATTGCCGGCTCAGAATCGATCCTGGCGGCCTGACTCATCGAGAAGCGGTCAGGCTCGCTTATTGTCCACCTATCGCGGAGAGCCGAGCACCATGAGCCATCACGATCATAACCACCATTCCGGTCATGCCTGTCATCACCAGGCTCCGGCATCCGGGACCAAACCCGATGACGCCTATGACCATGTACCGCGGGACTATTCCGGCACGGTCTGGACCTGCCCGATGCACCCGCAGGTACGTGAGACGTCGAACACCGGCTGTCCAATCTGCGGCATGGCGCTGGAGCCGGAGACAGTAACCGCCGAACAGGATACAAGCGAACTCGACGACATGACGCGCCGCTTCTGGGTGGCGCTTGCCCTGTCAGCCCCCCTCCTCGCCTATACCATGGGCGAGATGATCCCCGGTAATCCGTTCAAGAACTGGATTGATCCTTCCTGGGGTGTCTGGCTGCAGGCCGGTCTGGCGACACCGGTCGTCCTCTGGGCTGGCGCCCCCTTCTTTGTACGTGGCTGGCAGTCGGTCAAACGGCGCAGCCTAAACATGTTCACACTGATCGCCATGGGTGTCGGCGTCGCCTACCTCTACTCGCTGGTTGCGACTTTTGCTCCCGGCATTTTTCCAGATTCCTTCAGAGGGCATGGAGGGACTGTCGCGGTCTATTACGAGGCGGCCGCCGTCATCGTCACACTCGTCCTGCTCGGACAGATGCTGGAACTTCGCGCGCGCAATGCGACCTCCGGGGCGATACGCGCGCTGCTTGAGCTTGCACCGCCGACCGCTCGCCGGGTCGCCGAAGATGGCAGCGACGAAGAGGTCGACCTTGCCGATGTAAAGGTTGGCGACCGCCTGCGCGTGCGCCCGGGCGAGAAAATCCCGGTCGATGGCGAGGTCATGGAAGGCCGCTCTTCGGTCGACGAATCCATGGTTACCGGCGAACCTCTCGCCGTAGAGAAAGCCGAAGGCGACCGCGTCACCGGCGGAACGGTCAACGGCACTGGCTCTCTGGTCATGCAGGCCACCCATGTCGGCGAGGATACGCTCCTGTCGCAGATTGTTCAGATGGTGGCGGCAGCCCAGCGATCGCGCGCGCCCATCCAGCGCCTCGTCGATGTTGTCTCGTCGATCTTCGTGCCCACAGTGATCGGTGTTGCACTCGTCACCTTTATTATCTGGGCTCTGTTCGGGCCGGACCCGGCCATGGCGTTTGCGATTGTGAATGCCGTCGCTGTCCTGATCATCGCCTGTCCGTGTGCGCTCGGCCTTGCAACGCCCATGTCGATCATGGTCGGCACAGGCAAGGGCGCGTCTAACGGCATCCTGATCAAGAATGCCGAAGCGCTGGAGACTTTCGAGAAGGTCGACACCATCGTGATCGACAAGACAGGGACACTGACGGTTGGCCGGCCGGAACTCGTCCGCGTTGAACCTGTAGAGGGCTTCGACGATACCTCTCTTCTCAGCCTCATCGCGGCGGTCGAACGGTCGAGTGAACACCCGCTTGCAGACGCCCTCCTTCGCGGCGCGGAGGCGAAGGGCGCGCCTCGAAAGGAGGCGAACGACTTCGAGTCCATTACCGGCGAAGGTGCTCAGGCGCGAGTAAACGGCCAGACTGTCGCCATTGGTAACCGAAAGATGATGGAGCGTATCGGCGGCTGGTCGGATACGCTTGGATCAAGTGCTGATGAATACCGCGCTGAAGGCCAGACGGTCATGTTCGTCGCGATAGATGGCAAACCCGCAGGACTGGTCGCCGTGGCCGACCCGGTAAAGGAAACCACACCTGAAGCCATCAGGCGTCTCCATACCGAGGGCCTCAAGATCGTCATGCTGACCGGCGACAGCGAAGGCACGGCCAGGGCCGTCGCCGCAAAGGTCGGTATCGACGAGGTCCATGCCGATGTGTCGCCCGAAGACAAGCACCGTATTATCTACGAGCTACAGCGATCAGGCGCCCGTGTCGCCATGTGCGGCGATGGCATCAATGACGCTCCCGCACTTGCGCAGGCCGATGTCGGTATTGCAATGGGGACCGGTACAGATGTCGCGATGGAAAGCGCCGGCGTTACGCTTGTGAAAGGCGACCTTATCGGTGTCGCAAAGGCGCGTGAACTCAGTCATGCGACAATGCGCAATATCCGCCAGAACCTGTTCTTCGCCTTCGTTTACAATTCGCTTGGCGTACCTGTCGCGGCCGGGATCCTCTATCCGTTCTTCGGCCTTCTGCTCAGCCCGATGATCGCGGCAGGAGCCATGAGCCTCAGCTCTGTCTCCGTGATCGGGAACGCGCTTCGGCTTAAAACGCTAAAACTCTGAGCTAGGGAATATGATCATGTCGAAAAACTTTGCGTTTGGAGTAGGCGGCCTCCTCGCCGTCGCAGCAATTGTTGCAGGTTGGATGCTCTTTTCAACGCCGCCACCTGCCAAAGCGCAGACAATGACCGTGCATAAGACACCCTGGTGCGGCTGTTGCACCGAGTGGGTCGATCACCTGCGTGACAACGGGTTCGACGTCGTCGTCAAGGAAGCAGAAGACCTCTCTCCGGTCAGGGCCGAGCTCGACGTTCCTGACCGCCTGATGAGCTGCCATACAGGTGAAATCGAGGGCTACGCCATCGAGGGTCACGTCCCGGCCGCGGAAATCGCCCGCTTGTTGAAGGAGAGACCTCAGGCGACTGGACTATCCGTGCCCGGCATGCCGCAAGGTTCTCCCGGCATGGAATCGTCCAATCCGCCGGACACCTACGATGTTGTGATCTTTTCTCCCGAGCAGACCGGCATCTATGCTTCGTATAGAGGCACACAAAAGCTTGCCGGTCCGGCAGACTGATGAGCTCGAAGGAATACAAACAAGGCTCGTTATCACTTGCAGGCACGGTCGCCATGGGGACCGGGGTTATGATTGGCGCCGGGATTTTTGCGCTCACCGGCCAGGTCGCCGAATTTGCAGGCGGCCTGTTTCCGCTGGCATTCCTGCTTGCCGCCATGGTCAGCGGGTTCAGCGCCTATTCCTATATCAAGGTGTCGAACAAATATCCAAGCGCTGGCGGTATCGCAATGATCCTGCATCGCGCTTTCGGTCCTTCCACCGTTACGGGCGGTGCGGCGCTGCTGATGGCTTTCTCCATGATCATCAATGAGAGCCTCGTCGCCCGGACCTTTGGCACCTACACTCTCCAGCTTTTCAGTATCGAGGGCGGGATTCTCGTGCCTGTCCTTGCGGTCGGACTGATCCTCGTAGCATTCGCCCTCAATGTTGCCGGCAATGATGTGATTGGCGGGGTTTCCAAGGTCACGGCCATACTGAAGATTGGAGGCATTCTGGTTTTTGCCATCGTGGCTCTGTGGGCGGCCGGTTTCAGCTTTCAGCCAGCGGAAAATGGTATCGCTGAGGGCAGCTCGGCGGGCGGATTTCTGGCCGGGACTGCGCTCGCTATTCTCGCGTATAAGGGCTTCACGACGATTACGAATAGCGGCGATGAAGTGAAGGATCCGAACCGCAATGTCGGTCGCGCGATCATGATTTCGCTGTCCATTTGCACTGTGGTTTACCTCTTGGTCTGCTTTGCAGTCGGCTCGACCCTTTCAGTGCCCGAAATTATCTCAGCGAAAGACTACGCCCTCGCCGAAGCGGCTCGCCCCGCACTCGGCAATTACGGACTCTGGTTCACCGTTGCGATAGCGATTATTGCCACCGCATCCGGTCTGCTTGCGAGCCTGTTTGCCGTGTCGAGAATGCTGGCCATGCTGACCGATATGAATCTCATCCCGCACAGACATTTCGGTATGCCGGGAACAATCCAGCGCCACACACTCGTCTATACGGTCGTTCTTGCCGGCTTGCTCGCGGCGTTTTTCGATCTCAGCCGCATCGCCTCACTCGGCGCGATCTTCTATCTCGTCATGGACATGATCATCCACTGGGGCGTCTTGCGCCACCTGCGAAAAGACGTGGGTGCGGCACCTGCCATCCTCGTGACAGCTCTCGTGCTGGACGCAGTCGCCCTCGGGGCGTTCCTGATCCTGAAATGGCAGGCCGATCCAACGATTATTCTTATCGCAATTGCAGGCATGACAACGGTGTTCGCCTTCGAACGATTCTTCCTCCGTCAAATGCGGACCCAAACATCCAGTGGCAGCGCTTCAGACGACCGCATGGATCCGTCATGACCGGGTCCATTCTCGTCGGTATTCTCACTTTCTGCCTCGCAAGCACGGTCCATTATTTTGCGCTGACTCGGCTGTACGGGGTAATCACGGCGCGATTGAACCCGGGATATCGGTCAATGCTGGCCGGCATTTGCGGTGCCGGCGCTGCGCACCTGCTCGAAGCCATGATTTACGCACTCAGCTTTGCCGTCATGGACGCAACTGGATTGGGCGGATTCAAAGGAGGTGACAGCGATGGTTTCATGGACATCTTCTATTTTTCGCTTGTAAATTACACATCCCTCGGTCTTGGAGACATTTACCCGACTGGGCACTCGCGCTTCCTGGCCGGACTTGAGTCTCTTAATGGATTTCTTCTCATCTCATGCTCGGCATCTTTGGTGTTTGTTCTGATGCACAAGAGTTTTAAGCAGGGCGATACGAAGTGAGTCGATCACACTCCAACCATCCGTAATCACGTAGCTTCAGCCGATATTCGTTGTCTTAAGAAATTTTGTTAGCGCGAAAATCGTAGTTTCTGAATTGAGACCGCTACGGCATCGGTGTAACCGGTTGTTCAAACGTTCCACGTGGCCTGATCAGCGTAACGTCTTGTCCATCCACCAGAACCTCTGCTGGCATTGGTTGGTTCAGAAATCCCACCGGGCTTGAACTCAATCCGTATGCCCCGGACTGCAAGATTGCGACTGTATCTCCAGGTCGCGGCGATGGCAGTATGGTTTTACGCCCATAAGTGTCCAGCGGTGTGCACAATGGGCCGACTACTTTTTGCGCCGTGTCATAAGCGTCGTTGAGGCGATTTGCCAGAATGACAGGATAATCTTTCTTAATGACCTGACCGAGATTGCCTGTTGCTGCAAGGTGGTGATGCATCCCCCCATCGGTGACTGTAAAACACTCCCCACGTGACGTTTTCACGGTGGTGACCCGAGTGGCATACAACCCCGACGGACCCGCTAGAAACCGTCCTGGCTCGATCATGAGTTTCACCGAACGCAAATGCCGATCCGCACGCATTTCCTCGCGCAGCAAACGTGCGCCTGATGCGACCACCTCAAGGTCCAGCGGCTTGTCGTTATGAAAGTACGGGATGCCGAGGCCGCCACCTAGGTCCACAGTTTCGATCCGTACCCCGCTCTTTATCAACCGTCGGGCCAACGAAACGCCATAATTCCATTGAGCGAGTAGCGTTTCAGCTTTCAATATCTGAGTTCCTGAAAATATATGCAGCCCCCTCAAAGAGAGATGGCTTGCGATTGAAATTTGTTCGATCGCTGCCCCTAAAAGCGACTCGTCTAAGCCGAACGCTGTCGCACCACCGCCCATGCGCATCGCCCCTCCCTGGACGCTCGCGTCCGGGTTAACGCGGACCGCAACGGACACAGTCTTTTTCGCCTGATCACATATTCTGCTCAATCGTTCGATCTCATCGAGGGACTCGACGTGGATTTCGCCAATTCCGCCATCGACAACATAGGAAAGTTCCTCGTCGGTTTTTCCGGGACCCGCGAACAATATTCTATCCGCCGGAGCCCCGGCCCGCACGGCGCGCACATATTCGCCTGCAGATGCAATTTCGAGGCCCGCACCCTCATTGCAGAAAACTTTGAGCACGGCAGGGTTCGGATTGGCTTTCACCGAAAAAAAGACATCGAAATCGCGCCCGACATGATTGCGCAGTAGCTTGAGCTGCCCGCGCATCGTCTTGGCACTGTAGACGTAAAGCGGGCTTCCAAATCGCGCGATCAAATCCGGCAGGGGATGTCCGTCCACAGACAATGCGCCATTTTCAACGCCCCAGTGGTTTGCAAGTAAGCTCAGTATAAGCGATTGAACTGGATGTGTCTCTTCCCTCGTCTGAGCCTGCATATCTAAATATTCCCGGCAGATTTCCGTTCATCAACCAATTGCTGGAGGTTCACTTTCCCGTTCGGGGTCAGGGGTAATTTTTCCAGCAGTTCAATCTCTTTTGGGATCATGTAAGACGGAAGAACATTGGAAAGCTCTTTAAGAATGGATCGTTTGTCGACTGGATCGCCTGAAATAGCGGTCGCCACGGCATGCAACCTTTGGCCAAGAATGTCGTCGGGCAATCCAAATACAGAAACGCTCGCAAACGCACCTGTCATCATCAAGGCATCCTCGACTTCGCTTTGACTAACGCGATAGCCCGACGTCTTGATCATTGCATCATCGCGCCCCACAAAATACAAGTATCCTTCCTCGTCGATACGCACCCGATCGCCGGAGTAGCAAACCATATCGACACCTGTATTGGCTTTCTTCAGGGGATTGGCTCGAATGACCTTGGCCGTCGCTTCGGGGCGACGCCAATAGCCCATGGATACCGTTGGTCCTCTGTGAACCAGAAGTCCGGATTCTCCTGGCTGTGCCAATTCACCATCGTCGCGGAGTACCATGATCTCGCATTCTGGAATGGCCTTCCCAATCGACCCTGGTCTTGATCTGATTTCGCCCGGCGGCAAGTAGGTTGACCTGAAGGCCTCTGTCAGCCCGTACATCAAGACAATGTCTGTATGCGGCAACCGCTGTTGCAGCTTTTCAACTGTGAGCTGCGGTACCGCCCCGCCACTATTCGTAAGATACCGCAGGCTCTTCAATGTTTCTCGTTTCAAGGAGGGTGCGCTCGCGAGGAGCAATGCCCAAACGGTTGGCACACCGGCCAGGCCAGTGATTTCATACTTGCGAACCGCCTGTGCGATGTCCTCTCCGAACCGAAAAGGAACCAACACAATGCTGGCATTCTGAGAAACGCTTGTCAGTAGCTGATTAAGGCCGTAATCGAAACTAAATGGCAAAACCGAAGCGAGCCGATCCGTGGACCGGATATTCAGATAATGGGAAACAATTCGGGTCCCCGCCAAGAGGTTGCGATGTGAGAGCATTACGCCTTTCGGACGCCCCGTTGACCCAGACGTGTAGAGAATTGCCGCGAGGTCCTCCCCGAGCTGAACATCGCCAGGGGCACTCTCTCCAGCATCCAAATCAAGCTCTTCGACGAATATGACATCGCACGCTTTGATATCTTCAATATCTGATGCAATGGCCTCGAACTTTTTCCTTGTGGTCAGTAAGAAACGCGCTTCGCAATCTACAAGGATATGATGAACCTGTGGGCCTTTCAGCAACATGTTTACTGGAACAATCACACCCTGGGCGGCGCTTACAGCGAAGACCGACCAACATTCAGCCAACACTTTTGGAAGATAGATCGCGCATCTCTCACCCGGCTTCAGGCCGCGCTTGTGAAGCTCGCCTGCGAGTGCCGCTGAACGGCATCGGAACATGCTATATGAAACGGTTTCTTCGCCTGCCAAAAGTGCAGGTTTTTCATCATCCTGATCCTGCCAAAGGAGATGATGCAACAGGTAGTTTGTCATTTATCCAGCTTCGAAATGACCAGCTCTGACAGCGCGCTGATCGTTTCCAAATTTTCGGGTACGAAGTCTTTATCCTCCATCTCGATATCAAAGCTTTCCTCAAGAAAGTTAACGAGCTCAATCGCTCCTAGCGAATCGATTTCGCCATCCTCTAGCAGTGGTGTTGTTGCATCTAATGAGGTGCCAACGAAAGCTGGAAAGCGCTCGAGAACAAACTGCTTGATCTGCACGCCAATCTCGAGGCTGGTCACAGTGGAACTGTCTTGCTCTGCGGTGTTTTCCTGGTTTCCGATCATCGTACCTTCCCTAGACTCCCAGCACCGGAACTTCTGAATAAAGATAGTTAATTTGGCGTTGCTGCCATTGGCCCTTCACGAATTTTGAGGTTACCCCCCAATCGAAAAAGGCAGATGGAAGCTCAGTCGAGACTGGAAAGTCCCCTTCCAAAACGAGAACTCCGGTCTTCAAAAGCTGCCGCGAAATACCGGGCAAGTTCGCTGCGATCAGTGCGGTATCGCGACAGTAAATTATCTCTGCACATCTGACAGCGCGTTTGCGCATTTTCGTTCGCAGCACAATCGGCGACACACCAGATGATGTTTGAATGCCCAGGACGATGCAGCCGAGCTTGACGTGATCAGTTAAAGCACGCGTCAAGCCTGGCTCATCCAAGAAGTATGGCATGGCTTCCGACATACCGAGCACTACCGGCCCTTTTCGTACCGCTTGAAGAGGCGTCCAAAAGCCAAGCTGCTGAACATGATATTCAGTGTAGCCAAGCCCTCGCAGCATTTGTTGCACCGGTGTGCTTGGCGTGAAGTCAGTGAACGTCTTTGTTTCGTCGTCACTCAGTCGTTTTAGCACAAAAGGCGCAAAGGCGCGGTACTTCTCTCTCACATACCAAGACGAAAAGTTGACCTGTTGGTCTGCCGCCCACGTTTCGGGCGTTCTGAACGTCAGAAGAACGCTATGCGCATCGCCGTTTTTATCGACGGTCAGAATTCCCAAGGGTTCCGCGAAAGGGTCTCCGACAAGTTCGGACCACCGGTTTAGACCGGCGTTCCAGAAGCTTGCATCACGGCCTGGGAATCCCTCACACAAAAGTGAAACCGCTTCGGGCCAGTTCTCCCTCGAGATTTGGTGATGCTGCATGAAACTCAAGCCTCCACATTCCAGGCCGAAATGGCATCATTTCCGCCACCGCAACACGCAGGATCCATGCCAAGCGCTTACGTTAAGAATTGTACGGAAAAACGCGCTTTGAAAAGTATCTGTCAAAGCAGCTTTTGAGGCCGGCCTGACTTGGCTTGACACTGACGATTTCTAGGCAACTCCAGTAAATGGCATTAGCGCCCGCATGAACGGACAAATTCTCTTCGTTGGCAGCTCAGGTTTTCCGGAAGAATAAAATGTGCGAAGCTCGGGAAACCAACCGGCCTGGCTATCGCAAGATGTTGCAGAATGTCTCTCTGGCATTCCTGTTCTATGATATCGGGGTGCCGGTGGCCGCGACAGGATTGCTTTATCCTGTCTGGGCAATGATTGCGACGGCCGCCAGCGTGACCGCGTGCTTCGTCAACTCACTTCACGGTCAGTCACGCCTGTTCTTTGACGCAATCCTGAGTGTCCGCCGGCCAGTACGCAGATCAAGAGGCCTCACGGCCTGATCGTCTGCATCATTGGTTTCGGGTTCGCCTGCCTTTCAGGGCGCTAGAAATTTCACTCCAGCTTCGTGTGTCCGGATTTTCTTCAGTTCAGGAATTATCGGAACCCTCTGCAGGTATCCACCGTTGCTGTCCATATAATACCCCACCGCCGTATAAGGAGGACGCAGAATGGAAATGAAAACCAGCTACTGGCGATTTGCCGCGATGATCGCAACCTCGACCATCGTGATGCTCGGCCTGATGTATCTCAATACGTATGCGTGGGAACATGTTCGCTGGAGCGAAACCCGCTTCTACATGGCCTTCATCATGGGCGCAGCGATGGCCGTCGTGATGCTGAGTTTCATGCTGCACATGTACAAGGACAGCAAGATCAACATCGGCATCTATGCCGGGGCAGTGATCATGTTCGTGCTGGCCCTCTGGCTCGTGCGAAGCCAGGCAACCGTAGAGGACCGGTCCTATATGAAAGCCATGATCCCGCACCACTCCATCGCAATCATGACCAGTGAGCGTGCGAATATCGATGATGTGCGGGTAAGGGAACTTGCCAATGAGATCATTACGGCGCAACGCCGGGAGATCAAGGAGATGGAATGGTTGATCAACGATATCGCGGAGAATGGTGCAGCCGAGACTGAAAATGAAGCCGGCGCCCGTCCGGTGCCTGCGTTTGAAGGCCAACTTGATCCCGCGAAACCGGCAGGAAGCGATGTGATCGAGGAATAATATCGATGTCCCAGATAGCCGGCAAGAAAGCCATTCTCTATCGCATGGTGATGGATGACCACCTCTGTCCTTTTGGCCTGAAGTCCAGATGGCTCCTCAGGCGAAAAGGCTTTGAGGTTGAAGACCATCATCTTGAGACGCGCGAACAAACGGATGCCTTCCAGCGCGAACACAATGTCGACACCACACCCCAGACTTTTATCGATGGCGAGCGTGTCGGCGGTTATGAAGAGCTTCGTGAGCGCTTCACCAACTACTGCAAGGACTCGGCTAAAAAGACCTACACGCCTGTCCTGGTCATTTTCGGCATCAGTGCCCTGATGGCGCTTATGGTTGCCTGGGGAACGATCGGCAATCTTCTCACGATCCGGACCGTCGAGTTATTCGCCGCCTTCGCAATGACCTTGCTCGCGGTCCAGAAGCTTCAGGATATAGAGAGCTTTTCGACCATGTTCCTGAACTATGATCTCCTGGCTCAGAAACAGGTGTCATACGGGTACATTTATCCTGTCGGCGAGGCGGCCGCTGGTGTGCTGATGATCGCTGGTGGAGTATTGGGCCTGATTGGCGCCCCCATCGCCCTCTTCATCGGTACAGTTGGAGCCATATCGGTTTTCAAGGCGGTCTATATCGACAAGCGTGACCTCAAATGCGCCTGTGTTGGCGGTAACTCAAATGTCCCGCTCGGTTTCATCTCGCTTTCGGAGAACCTCGTCATGATGGCCATGGGGCTGTGGATGCCAGCAAAGGCGCTGCTGCTGGGGTAGGCCCGGCTATGTTGGCTGTAACGCGCTGCTGGCTCTCCGGGGCAGCGGCGTTTCGTTCGATGTCAATTCGCACCGGCCCCCGTCAGGGTTGTTGCAGCCGCGATTGCCAGAATGACGCCCGTGAACAGGAGCCCATCAAAGGCGAGTATCCAGCGCAAGATCGCACGGGCATTTGGTGCCTGCTCTTGCAGTTGTCCGGTCATCCAGGCCTTGTTGACGGCGCCAAGTCCGAGCGCACAGGTCGCAAGCAGGAGTTTCGCGATCAGGAGCTGTCCGTATGGCTCAGTCACGAGGGCTTCGAATGATCCGGTGAGCCGCCAGGCTAGCCACAAGCCACTCGCAAACAATACCGGCACACACCATACAGCAACACGGCTGAAACGCTGCATACGCAGCACCAGAGCATCGTTCGGCCTGACGGTCTGTGGCCACAGTGTGAAGGGCGCGGTTACCCAGAACGCAGCTATGGCGACATGCAGCGATACAAGTAGCGGATTGAACCCCGGCGAATCCAGGCCTTGCGTATGACCGCCAAGACCAGTGCCCGCAACAATTAGCATTGCACCGGCAGCCAGAAGCGGCCGCCATTGCGTAGAAGCGCCCGCCAGAAGCGCGATCACGCCGGCACCCTGAGCAAGAATTTGATTTCTGTTGGGTGCCCAGATCCAGCCGAACATGTCAAAATCAAAGGTTCTGGAAAGCCCTCCAGCGAGTTCGGCGTTCAGCAAGACGAGCCGAAGTGCGATCGTGACCGCGAGTAGCAGCGCCAGGCCAATAATCCACTTGCGATAGTCCGTGCGGAAAAGAAGCGCGTGAGAAGTGAGGCCTGCAGCGCCCAGCAGCCCTGCATAGAGCCCGGCCTTCACTGCGAACGAGAGACTCTCCAGCAAGGCGTCAGCCTGCTATGGTGAAATCGATTTCTCCCTGCATGACGTGACCATCCTTGGCCACCGCCCGCCATTTCAGAACATAGGAGCCTGTGTCCAGTGCAGGCAGTGGGACTGAAAATTGCTCATTCATCTGCTGCGGACGTTTGAACGATAGATCTATCGCTTCACCCTCAGACGTTTCTAGTTCAAGGCTGGCGAGTCCGACTTCCTTGCCGAATGAGAACTCAAAAGCTTCTGGAGCAGCCGCAAGTTCCGCGCCCTCCTCAATATTCGAAGAGGCAATCATCGTGTGAGCCGAGGCAGGCAGCGCCGACATTAAAAAGACAGGCGCAGCCGCAAGAATATGCAGAATTTTCATGAGGGCCTCTGGATTCGATTAACGAAGACACCCTATATCTATACCCGGTATAGGGTCTTAACAATGCAGCCAGACACAAAAGACGCAGCGATAAGACGACTCTCCCGTATCGAGGGGCAGGTTCGCGGTATATCGAAGATGGTTTCCGAGGACCGGTATTGTATTGACGTTATTCGCCAGGTTCAGGCCGTCAAGGCGGCACTGGCCGGTCTCGAGACCATCGTTCTCGATGATCACATATCAACCTGTGTCGATCATGCCCTTACGGGAAGCAACGTCGATGACCGGCGGGAAAAAGTCGAAGAACTGGTCGCAGTCCTGGGCGGGCGTAAGAAATGATGCCTGGCCAGAGTATGATACAAGACTATATCAAGATTTGCAGGATAAGTTGACCGGCATATGAAAATCTGGACGCGCCTGATGATGATCTTTGCAGCTGCCTTTCTGGCAGCGCAACCGGTCATGGCCTGTCCATTAATGCTGAGTGCTGCTGGCACAGCGTCAGCTACAGTTAATGCCGGCCATCCCTGTAGTGAAATGGTCATGAGCGAGGCAGGCACGACCGGCCAGCAGGAAGACCCGTCGTCAGATTGTCCGGCGGGCTATGATTGCGCGCCGATGCTGATACAGGCTCAATCCGACGCCAATCCGCCCGCCATTTCAGTCGCCCCAGAACCCGTTTTCATTGCCCTTGTTGCCGCCCCATACATCAACTTCCCGCCCGAGCGCCGCGTTCTCAAGACCGGCCCTCCGCCGGGCCACGATTTTCCCCTCTTTACACCCGTTACCCTGAAACAGCGTCTCCTGAATTGAGAGCGATGACCTCCGGTGGCCTGAAAACCACCTGGATCATCGTTTCAGACAATTCAGGAAGACCCGTTTCATCATGTCAAAAATGTTCAGGAGCCTGCTGGCGACCGCGTTTATGTCGGTTGTGCTGGCGAAAGGCGCCCACGCCCAGAGCTTCGAGGATCTGGAATCCCGTCTCTGGAGCCACCCGAGCCTGACTGCTCTCGGCTACGAAGCCGAAGCTGATCGCGAACGCGCCACTGCGGCCACAGCCCTGCCCGATCCGGTGATTTCGGTCGGCATCAACAATTTCCCGATCTTCGATCCGTCATTCGACAGCTACCTGCCGACCAACAAGGCAGTCGGCATCCGGCAGCAATTTCCAAGCCTTGCGGGCCGGGAAGCCCGTGCAGGTGAAGCCCGCGCAATGTCGGCACAGACCGAAGCAGTCCGCGATGCCCGCTACGCCGCATTGCGTGCAGAACTCATCACCCTTCTCGCTGAAAAGAGAAGAATAGCCGAACAGAGAACTTTCGCCGACGCGCGAAACGCCAAATATGACGAGCTCACTGGTGTTGTCGAAGCAGAGATCGATGCGGGCCGTCCGGCGGTTTACCGCCTCGCCGAAATCGAGAGTGAGCGCGCAGAGGTTGCCCGAACGCTTGTCGATCTCGACCGGCAGGAAGCCGAAACCGATGCACAACTCGGCGATCTTGTTGGCCTTGTGCCTTCAACCGGTGTTCCAGCCCTTAATGAGACAGACTGGTCTGGCGCAGCCCTGGAGTTTCATGCCGTGCGCGTCGCAGATGCCGCTCTGCGGGTCACCGGTTACGGTGTCGATGAGGCACGATCGGAATGGAAACCCGAATGGGGCGCCCAACTCACCTATCAACAACGTGATGAAGGCGCGACGTTCGCCGGCGATGACTGGGTCTCCGGCATGGTGACATTCACCGTGCCACTCTGGGCGGAAAAGAAACAGGCACCAAATCTGAGGGCTGCAAAAGCCAGGCAGGCCAGCGCCGAACAACGTTATCAGGCCGCAGCGCGGACGGCAGCAGCCCAGTACGCATCGCAGGATGCGGTCATCAGATCGGCCGCCGCCAGTATCGACGTGCTGAATGGCAAGATCGCCGCTGTCGAGGACGAAGTCGAGGCGCAGCTGATTACCTATGAGTCCGGTGTCGGTGGCTATGCGCCGATCATCGATGGCGAAATCGCGATCCTGAAACTCCGTGCCGAAATCGAGACTGAAAAGGCCCGCAAGGCTTCAGCGATTGCACGCCTCAACGCGCTCCTGGTGACACAATGAAAAAGACACTCCTGATCATGGGCGCGGCGTCCGCTACCCTCTTCGTCGCCGCCTGCGGCGGATCCACCGGGGCGACCAGCAATCAGACCGAAACAATGGCCACCGCGGGCGAGACACAGCAATACACCTGTCCCATGCACCCGCATTATATATCGACCGATCCGGACGGCACCTGCCCGATCTGCGGCATGGACCTTGTTCCTGCTGACAAGACGCAGGCACCCGCAGGACAGAAGGGCGAGATCCTTTACTACAAGCACCCCATGGGCAAGCCGGACACCTCGCCTGTCCCGAAGAAGGATTCCATGGGCATGGATTATATCCCGGTCTATGCCGATGATGCAGGTTCGGGCGTATCGGTTTCACCTGAGATGATCCAGACAATGGGGATCAGGATGGCCCCGGCAGAAATCAGCGATTTCAGCCGGGTGCTGAGAGCCTTCGGCACGGTCGAGACCAATGAACGGCTGGAGAATGTGACGGTCTCGCGGCTCGAAGGATGGATCGAGGATCTCGCCGTCAATGCCGAGGGCGACACGGTACGTCCCGGCAGCCTTCTCTACCGGGTCTACAGTCCGGACCTTATCGCAGCCCAGAAGGAGTATCTGAACTCTTTCGAAATCGGCAACGAGGCGCGCATTGCTTCGGTTCGCCAGCGCCTGCGCTCGCTTGGCATGCAGAATGCCGCCATCGATCGGCTGACAGAAACCCGTCAGGTGATCGAGCGAGTCCCGGTCTATGCGGAAGCTGGTGGCACGGTGGCTGAACTCCAGGTCCGCAATGGCGATTATGTCAAACCCGGTACACCGATCCTGCGCCTGCAATCCTATGCCGGTGTCTGGGTCATTGCTTCGGTGCCGGAGAGCGACCTTCCGCTGGTCGATACGGGCATGCCGGTCCAGCTCGACTTTCCGAGCGCGCCCGATGCGCCTGGCGATGGCCGTATCGACTACATCTACCCGACCATAGACCCGAAAACCCGCACAGCCGAGGTCCGGATCGAAGTGGACAATGCCTCTGGCTATCTTCGTCCGGGCGCATATGCGGACATAAGCCTGAATATCGGGGGCCGCCCGCGGCTGTCGGTTCCCAGTGAAGCTATCCTGCTCGGCAGCGAGGGCGCCCGCGTCGTCATCGCCGAGGGCAATGGCCGCTTCTCCGGACGCGCGGTCAAAACCGGTATTTCGGCCAATGGCAAGACTGAAATCCTGTCGGGTCTGGAAAGCGGTGACATGGTCGTTGCCAGCGGGCAGTTCCTGCTCGACAGCGAAGCCAACCTGAAAGAAGGCCTCGCCAAACTGGAGGCACCAGAAGCCACATCAGTCGATCCGGAAACACCGCTCTCCGAGATTCCCGTGGACGATCAGGCGCTCGCTGAAATCGATCATTTCACGGACATGGCCCTCTATTTCCACGAGGCCCTGACGGACGATTACGATATCGACCCTCTTTTTGTTGACCCGGCCCTCGCTCTCACGCCGGTGTTGCAGGACCGCTATGCGAACTCGAAGCTGGCACCCGTTATCGATGCGTCGCAAACCGCCCTGGCCGCTGCCCAGCAAGCCACCAGCCATGAAGAGCTCAGCACTGGCCTTTCAGAGCTCGTGGACGGCCTGAAACCATGGCTGCTGGAAGGCGCCCCCCAACATTACCGCGACGCCGGCCTGACACTTTATCGCGACAAGGCAACCGGACATTACTGGCTTCAGGAAAATGGCGCAGTATCCAATCCCTACAGCGCAGATGGGGAAGAAAAGATCGACTGGCCTGACCCGATGGCCGGTATGCCGATGAACACCAATGGCAAGGAAACCGGCTCTGACCAAGCCTCCAACAATTCGGAGGACGGACATGACTGAGCATAATTCAGAAGAACTGGCCGGGCACGACCCTTCAAAGTCCTGGGTTGCGAAACTCATTTCCTGGTCTGTGTATAATCAGCTCATCGTCCTGATGCTGGCCGCCGCGCTGGCTGTGACGGGCTGGATGGCCATTCAACGCACACCCCTTGATGCCGTCCCCGACCTGACAGACACACAGGTTATCATCCGCACGGATTTTCCGGGACAAAGCCCGCAAATCGTCGAAGACCTTGTTACCTATCCACTCTCCACCAACCTTCTCGGCCTGCCGAGGACAAAGGATGTCCGCGGCTCATCCATGTTCGGGACCAGCTTTGTCTATGTGATCTTTGAAGACGATGTCGACATGTACTGGGCCCGTTCACGTGTTCTGGAAGCCCTTTCCCGGCTGGGGTCGGACTTGCCGGACGGGGCTGTGCCTCAGATCGGGCCTGACGCAACAGGCGTCGGCTGGGTCTACCAGTATGCCCTGGTCGACAAGACGGGCAACACCGATCTCGCCGAATTGCGATCGCTGCAGGACTGGTTTCTGAAGCTCGAACTTGCCGGTGTGGAAGGGGTCGCCGAAGTCGCTTCCGTCGGCGGCTTTGTCCGCGAATATCAGGTCCTTCTCGATCCCAATCGTCTGCGTAGTTACGACCTGTCGATCACCCGTATCCGCGACGCCGTCCAGGCAGCCTCAAGCGAGGTCGGCGGCCGCGTGCTCGAACAGGGTGAAACCGAATATGTGATCCGGTCATCGGGCTATGTCGACGAGAAACCCGATCTCGAACAGGTCGTGGTCAAGGCCGAAGACGGCACGCCCGTGCAGCTGAGCGATGTGTCCCGGATCGTCGAAGGCCCAGCCCTGCGGCGCGGCATCGTCGAACTCAATGGCGACGGAGAAACGGTATCCGGCATCGTGGTGATGCGCGATGGCGAAAATGCGCTGTCGGTGATCGACCGTGTGAAGGAGAAACTCGACAGTCTCCAGCGCGGCCTGCCTGAAGGCGTCGAGATCGTCACTGTCTATGACCGTGCGCCGCTCATCGAAGGCTCTGTCGACTATCTGAAAGACAAGCTGATCGAGGAAGGGATCGCGGTCGCGCTCGTCATCCTGATCTTTCTCCTGCATGTGCGCTCGTCGCTGGTCGCCATCATCACCCTCCCTCTCGGTGTGTTGGGGGCCTTCCTGATCATGTCCTGGCAGGGGGTCACCGCGAACATCATGTCGCTTGGCGGCATTGCCATCGCAATCGGCGCAATGGTCGACGCCGCGATCGTGCTCGTCGAGAATGCCAGCCGGAAACTGGCTGAACTTGGACCGGACCCCAATCCGAAAGTCCGTCGCCAGGCGCTAGTCGAATCAGCCCAGGAAGTCGGCCCAGGCATTTTCTTCTCGCTCCTGATCATCACCGTATCCTTCCTGCCGGTCTTCGCTCTTACGGGTCAGAGCTTCCGTCTTTTCAGTCCGCTTGCCTACACCAAGACCTATGCGATGGCGTTTGCCGCCATCCTGTCGGTGACACTCGTCCCGGTCCTGATGCTCTATCTCATGCGGGGCCGGTTCCGGCGTGAAGAGGCCAACCCTCTGAATGCCTTCTTCGTCTGGGCCTACAAGCCGGTGCTCCACCTGGCCTTGCGGTTCAAGTGGGTCACGGTCGCCATCGCCCTCGCGCTGACAGCAAGCGTCATTGTGCCGGTCCAGCGGATCGGCTCGGAGTTCATGCCAGCCCTCTATGAAGGCGAACTTCTCTACATGCCAACCACCCTGCCCGGCGTATCCTCAACCAAGATGCGCGAAATCCTCGGCCAGACGAACCGGGTGATCGAAACCGTGCCGGAAGTGGAGCGTGTCTTCGGCAAGGCGGGCCGCGCCGATACAGCAACCGATCCGGCGCCTCTGACCATGATCGAGACATGGATCAAGCTCAAACCCAAAGAAGAATGGCGGCCAGGCGTCACGGTCGATGACATCACCGATGAACTCGATGCGAAACTGCAGATGCCCGGCCTCGTCAATTCATGGGGCTACCCGATCAAGATCCGCATGGACATGGTTTCGACAGGTGTGCGCACGCCTATCGGCATCAAGGTCACGGGCGATGATCTGACAGAAATCGAGACCATTGCCCGGGACATTGAATCGGCCGTTTCGGAGGTTCCCGGAACGCGCTCGGCCTTCGCCGACCGTGTCATGGGCGGCAAGTATCTGGAGGTCACGCCTGACCGCGGCGAACTCGCCCGGCGCAATATCGACATGGCTGTGTTCCAGTCCGTGGTCCAGACGGCCCTTGGCGGAATGACCCTGTCCCAGTCGGTCGAGGGCCGCGAACGCTATGATATCATCCTGCGCTATGACAGGCCGTATCGCGAGACCGTTGGCGACCTGCAGGAGATACTCGTGCCCGCACCGAGCGGAGCACACATTCCACTCAGCGAACTGGCCGACATCTCCTATACCGAAGGCCCACCGATGATCCGTTCGGAGAATGCCCGCCTGACCGGCTGGGTTTTCGTCGATATCGCCGACCGGGACATGGGCAGCTATGTGTCCGAGGCCAGGCAGGTGATTGCCGAGGCAGTCGACCTGCCTGCCGGCTATGCGGTGGAGTTCTCCGGCCAGTATGAACAGATGCAGGCCGCCAATGCGCGGCTTAAGATTGCCATTCCGGCCGCCATCGCGCTCATCTTCTTGCTCCTGATGCTGCATTTCGGGAGGGTAGACCGGACCCTGATCATCATGGCCAGCCTGCCATTCGGCCTGATCGGCGGGATGTGGGCTGTCTGGCTCGCCGGCTATAATTTGTCCGTCGCCGTGGCCGTTGGCTTCATCGCGCTCGGCGGCATCGCTGTCGAGACCGCCGTTGTCATGCTGCTCTATATCGATAGCGAAGTCCGCAAGGCGAAGCCTTCCGACAGGCCCCAGCTTTTCGCAGCTGTCAGCAAGGGGGCGGCGATGCGCGTCAGGCCGAAACTCATGACGGTCACGACCATCTTCGCAGGGCTTGCGCCGATCTTTCTGACCGATGGCCTCGGGTCGGATGTCATGCGCCGGATCGCCCTGCCCATGCTTGGCGGCATGGCCTCCACACTCGTCCTGACCCTGATCGTGATCCCCGCCATCTACTACATCCGGGTCGGATTACAGCTCCCATCAGATCGCCACCCGGCCGAACCGGATGACCGGTCCGGCTCATTCACCCCCAAAGGAGAAACCTCATGACCAGACACTTACTGAAAATATCGCTTGTCATCCCACTACTAACGGGTGGGGCGCTCCTGCCAGCCGCCGCACAGGAGCGTGCACCAGACAGGATGATGATGGATGGCGGCATGATGGGCTGCGGCCTGTTCGGCATGATCCTCATGCTGCTTGCCGTGCTTCTCCTCGTCCTCGGGATCGCTGCTCTCATCAAATATCTGAGATCGAAATAATCCCACGCATCCATTCACCCCATTCCCCCGTCCCGGCGCGCATCGGGGGCACCTGTTGAAAGCCGCGTCAGACCACTCAACGAAGGAACGAAACGATGAACAATCTGATCAGAAAAACGACAGCAACAGGCGCAATTATGGCATTTGCGCTTATCGGCCCGGCCCTCGCCCAGGAAGCCGACATGAAAATGGACAATATGAAAGATAAAGGCATGTCCGGCATGAGTTGCTGCGACGGGATGGCCCCCGGCTTCGGCACCATCAACAGTGTCGATCTCGAAGCCGGAACCGTCAATATTTCGCACGATCCGATCAAGAAGATCGGCTGGGGTGAGATGACCATGGATTTCGATGTCGGAGACATGGTCGCGCTCGATAAGTTCGAGAAGGGCGACAATGTCCATTTCATGCTCAAGGAAGACGGCAGCGAAACCTACAACATCGCCATGATGATGCCGATCGGGGGCGATCCGGACGCCTTCAAGCAATCCATGATGGCGATGATGCAAGGCAGCAGCATGATGGGCAGTGGAATGATGGGCTGCGACGGAATGGGCGAATCTGAGTCCATGTCCGGCAAGGACCATAGTGACGCCGACCACTAGGTGTGCCGGAAACGAACCCATAGCAAACGAACGTTCCGGCTGCGGCCCACAGCCGGAACGCCTGTACCTGCAACCTACTCACCAGGAAAGTCACATGACACAAGGAATTCTGAGTACCTTCCTGCTGCTAGGCTCCATTGCCCTGACAGCCTGCAGCGACCCCGAAAGTACGACCTCTCGCGTATCCGGCAATGCGGACCTGACCCGTCCAGAACCGGTGCAGAACGCGGAGGATACCAGCGATGGCGAAACAGGGCGTGCCACTGGCACGATCACATCCCTTGATCACGGCGGCGACCGGGTCACGATCGATCACGGCCCCTTCGAAGGAATCGGCATGGGTGCCATGACCATGAGTTTTGACATGATGGGCGGTGCTGATCTGACAGGCCTCACTGAAGGTGAGCAAGTAACCTTCAGGGTCAAGCGCGGCCGGGATGGATCTTACCGTGTGATGGAGATCTGCAGCATCGCCGCGAACGGCCCCAGCTGCCTGGGCCCTCAAGCACGTACGCCGGATCACTAATGCGCACGCTCCGGTGCCATCCTCAATCGCGCTACGGGAATGAACACAATGACAAGAACGAAAATAACACAGACATTGAAAGAGGATGGTCTGCCCGGCCTTATACGCCGCGTTCATGCTGGCCTCGTCTTCAGATACCATGAGATCTATAATTCAAGGTTCGACAATGCACATGCGATAGACACAAGAACCTCTGTCGCTCTTGAAACGCTTGATTTTGAGCACCGCCACAAATCCCATGCAATCGACTATGAGCCGACCCCGATAAAACTGGTCGAGGCACTGCTGAAACCCAGCCGTGTTCGCGCCCGTTCAACAACATTTCTGGATCTGGGATGTGGTAAGGGACGCGTTCTGCTCAAGGCGGCAGAGCTCGGGTTCGATCAACTGGTCGGTGTGGAGTTCGCCAGCGAAATCGCTGATACGGCGAGACAGAATCTCGAGCAGGTCTTCAAATCGTCGACCGGGGTATCGTGGACGGTCGTCAGCCAGGATGCGGCCACCTACAGCCCGCCCAGGAGTGATCTGGTCATCTTTCTGTATAACCCTTTCACGCACCCCGTAATGGAAGGGGTCGTAAACTGGATCGAAGCTCACATTGATCGCGGCTATCGCGTCGAAGTCATCTACTACAATTCACAGTGCCGATCATTATTTGACGACTGCAACCGGTTGAAGGCGGAACCGTTTCCATGGCTCGCAAAACTCCAGTTACGCTTCCTGAGCTGGCACGCCGCCGCCAAATATGTATCCGTCGCGGGTCCCGGAGATGACGTGTAATGAGGAAAGGAGGGCCTGTCTGTGTCGACATCCTTCCTTCCGCTAGTCTCGGGCACAGCTCTATGCTGGATATGGATTGAGTGTATTGCCCGAACATCCCGTTCAACACCTTTTTGCCAAACTGTCAGCACTTGCCAGAGGGCCTGCGCCGCCAGTTTGTAACCCGCATGCGAAGCCTGGATCGTTCAGACGGGCATACGTGGTCCAAGAACAATAATCGCCGCCCCGGTCAGACAGGTTACCACACCTATCATATCCCAGCGATCGGGTCGTACGCCTTCAACGGTCCACAGCCAGATGAGGGAGGTGGTTATATAGACACCGCCATAGGCCGCATAGGCGCGTCCGGCTGCGGACGTCTCGACCAGCGTCAACAACCATGCAAATACCATGAGAGATGCAATCCCCGGCACGAGCCATAGTGCGGACTTCCCGAGCCGCAGCCAGGCCCAGAATGCAAAACAACCCGCGATCTCGGCGACCGCAGCGCCGATATAGATCATAAATGTCATTCGAATATCCATGTCAGTGACGTTATCGGATCTGGGAGGCTGGCGAGACCTGGCTGTCGTTCAGAGCCGGTCTCAGCCCGCGCAGCACGAAAGGTGCGCCACGTCCTTGTCGAAAGTCTGCGCCGCAAGCTTCAACCCTTCGACAGTGGTCAGATATGGGAAGATTGTCTCAGCAAGCGCCTTGGCTGTCATACCGAACTTCAAAGCCATGGCGAGTGTCTGGATCGTATCAGAGCCTTCGGGTGCTGCGATCTGGCCACCCAGCAAGCGGTCGGTTTCTGCATCGGCAACAAGCTTGATGACGCCGCGGGTATCGCGAGCGGCGGCTGCCCGTGCCACATTCTCAAGCTTCAGAACACTGATCTTGACCTCGTGACCAGCCGCCTTCGCCTGAGATTCAGAAAGACCGACCCCGGCGATCTGAGGATCGGTGAAAACGACCCAGGGCATGACAGCACTGTCATAGCGCAGAGCCTCAAGTCCAAGCGCGTTATTGACCGCCACCTTGGCACCATAGGCCGCCATATAGACGAACTGGTCACGGTCAGTGACATCACCCGCCGCCCAGACCCCGGGTCGCGTGGTGGCCATGTCGGAACCAATTCTGATCGACCCGCGCGCATTCGTTTCAATCCCCAGCTCGGCCAATCCGAGACCTCCCGTATTGGCCACTCGTCCGGCGGTGACAACCAGGCGCTCCGCGCTTAGCGTTTCCGTTCCAGCGCCGCGTTCGATGGCCAGCGTCACGGCGCCATCCACCTGCGCGACCGAGCGATAGACAAGCCCGGTCTCGACCACGACACCTTCGGCCTTCAGCGCTTCGGCCAGCGCGTCGGCCACGTCGGGCTCTGCACCAGGCAAGAGACGTGAACGGGTCACGAGCGTAACCTGCACCCCCAGGCGCGCGGCCATCTGTGCGAGTTCACAGCCAATATAGCCACCGCCAAGAACAATGATGCTCCCGGGACGTCTGGGCAGGGTCATCAGGGCGGTGGAATCGAGCGTGTCGACAGTCTCGATGCCTTCGATCGGTGGCAGGAATGGTCGCGAGCCTGTGGCGATCAGGATATGGCGAG
>CEOS01084272.1_pt1 | contig 37701 bp, 35 predicted proteins | sample 530601 | NCBI WGS metagenome assembly CEOS01 (sample SAMEA2620666, study PRJEB7988) | marine metagenome | biome: marine biome (ENVO:00000447); feature: mesopelagic zone (ENVO:00000213); material: "saline water (ENVO:00002010), including plankton (ENVO:xxxxxxxx)" | depth 1000 m
AAGATCATCGACGTCTTCATCTGCAAGCTGCGCAAGAAGCTGGCGACGGCCTGCAGCGGCGACAATTACATCGAAACGGTCTGGGGCCGCGGCTATGTGCTGCGCGATCCGGGTGCGGAGGCGCAGGCGGCCTGATCGCTCGCCAACGGCTGGACAAACGAAAAGGGGCAGGCGCCGGACGCCTGCCCCTTTTTCCTTGCGCCCTTTCGGCGAAAGGCAATCAATACATGTGCTGGCCGCCGTTGATCGACAGCGTCGCGCCGGTCACGAAGGTGGCCTCTTCCGCGCACAGGAATGCGACACCGCGCGCGATCTCGTCGGCATGGCCCAGCCGGCCGACGGGGATCTTCGCGATGATCTTCTCAAGCACCGGCTCGGGCACAGCCGCCACCATGTCGGTATCGATATAGCCCGGAGCGATGGCGTTGACCGTAACGCCATATTTCGCGCCTTCCTGCGCCAGCGCCTTGGTGAAACCGTGAATGCCGGACTTGGCAGCGGCATAGTTCACCTGGCCGTACTGGCCCGCCTGCCCGTTGACCGATCCGATATTGACGATGCGGCCCCACTTGCGCTCGCGCATGCCGGGAAAGGTCGCCTTGGCCATGTTAAAACAACCGCCGAGGTTGATACGCATCACCTCGTTCCAGTCGTCCCAGCTCATCCTGTGGAGCACGCCGTCGCGCGTGATGCCCGCATTATTCACGACGATGTCGATTTCGCCGACGTCGGATGCAATCTGCTGGCATCCCGCCATGACGGCATCGTGATCGCCGACGTCGAATTTGTAACTGGGAATGCCGGTATTCTCAGTGAATTCCTGCGCCTTCTGCTCATTCCCGCCATAGTTCGCGACCACGGTATAGCCCATATCTTTCAGGGCAAGGCTGATACCTTCGCCAATACCGCGCGTGCCGCCCGTGACGACTGCCACTCTGCTCATCCGTGCTTCCCCTTCAGTTCTGCACCCTCTCCGACCACGAGCCTAGGCACTCGTCAAAAAGGCGGCAAGCGGAATTCCGTTGCGCCGTAAGCCCCGATGGATCAGCAATTTGACGAAGAGGCGACGTTGCGGTCGCAAGCCCCGCAGGTCGACGCAGGTAGACGGCGGTCAGGACAATTGTCCCGCACCTTTAGAAGCGGAAACGGGTCCCGACATAGACGGACTGGTTGTCCTGCTGGCCATCAGCGATGGAGCCCAGTCGCTCACGCTCTGCCGAATAGCGAACGCCGGCCGTCACGCGCAGATTGCCCGTCACGCGATAGGAACCGCTGACATCGACCGATTGCTCACCATCCGCAAAGGTGCGCGGTGCGCGGCCGGGAACGACGCCTTCGTTCAGTTCCACGACACCGCCAAAGCGGCTTTCGCCCGACTTCTTCTTGGCGGGCGTAAACCGCGACAGATCGGGCGCATCAATTTCCTTCACCCCTTCGGGAAGGAAACTCTTGCCCAGACCGGGTTCGATGGCGTCTGAAATCTTCGCCGACTGCGAGAAGCTTTGATAGCCGCGTGCCATGCCCAGGTTGAAGGCGACCGGCGCAACACCGGCGACACCCAGCCCCGTCTCACCCGAAGCGGCGGTCTTGCGCAGCGAATTGGACCGCGCGATCGACGAATCGACGCGAACGGCAACGGTCACCGCACGACTGGCGGCTTCCTTCACCCCGGCGGGCGTAAAGCGGAACATACCTGCATCGCCCTTCGCGCCCTCACGAATGGAAGCCAGCGAGGCGAGCAGGCGCGGATCGGCAGAAGCAGGCGTAAAACCGCCAAGATCACCGCCGGCGGCGATGCTGAGGGAACGGCGCGAATCATCGGCGGCCACAAGATCGGAAACGGCGGCTACGGCGGGCGGCAGAGCGGCACCGAATGCACAGACTGCCGCAGCGGCCATCGCCGCATGCGCCACGCGCTTTCTGCCAAGAGCCCCCAACACGGTCACGTCCACCTCAATCCAATTCCCTGCGATCCCGACGGGTATCGCCCCGCCTTGGACCTAGTTCAGTCGCGGCTCTCACGAACCGCCTGACCGGCACGTTAACCACCTTGCGAATATGCCGATGTGGCCATCAGCCGCGGCGATCGCAAGACCCGCACCCCGCGGTCGTTTGCGAGATTTGCGTCGACTCGACAAGCCAAACGCAAGATGCGGTGTGCAGGTCTGTGTATAAAACGAAAAACCAAAGCCTGCAAAGCGATTTAGGCCGCCACATGTGACTCTTGATTGTTGCTGTTGCATGAAATCGACAGCATGTCCGAGCGGGGCGCCGACGAAACTTACATGCGGGCGTGATAGCGCTCCCATGGATTCCCCTCGCGACTCGTTCAGCCCCGTGTCACACAGGCTCGTGCTGAAAGCTTGCCCGCCGTGCGATCGCGGTGATAGAGCAACCCCCGCCCAGCCGGATGCGCATGCCACAAGGACATGCATTCGGCCGACCGCAAGCAGAACAGGAAGAATTTCGCCATCATGACCGCGACCCCGTTGCACCCCGCCCCCATGGCCGACTCCATGGACGCCGCCAGCGGCCTTAACCTGCGCCGTGCATCGGTCCGCGCCATCGTGGCCGCCGGGATGATTGCAGCACTCGCCGCTTGTGGCGGTGGCAACAAGCGGGTCGAGACGGACCTCGCCGCCGCGAATGTCACCACCATCGGCATCAACGCCTATCTGTGGCGCGCCAGCCTGGACACGCTGTCCTTCATGCCCATGCTGCAGACCGACAGCACCGGCGGGGTGATTGTCACCGACTGGTACACCAATCCGAACAATCCGGCCGAGCGCATGAAGGTGACCGTCACCATCCTCGATCAGGACCTGCGCGCCGACGCGCTGCGCGTGAACGCCAGCCGCGAGGTGATGAGCGGCGGCCAGTGGGTCGGCGCTCCGGTGCAGGCCGCGACGGTGCAGAAGCTGGAAGACATCATCCTGACCCGCGCCCGCGAGATGCGCCGCGACGCGTTGATGGGCTGACGCTTGCAAGTATCAGAGGCAGGCATCAGGCAATGACCGAAGAGCGTTTCGAACCGTCCAGCGCCGACGGACGCTGGCAGCGCGCCTGGGACGAGGCGGGGATTTTTCGCGCCGACAGCGCGAGCACCAAGCCCAAGAGCTATGTGCTGGAGATGTTTCCCTACCCCTCGGGCCGTATCCATATCGGCCATGTGCGCAATTACACGATGGGCGACGTGCTGGCGCGCTTCAAAGCGATGACCGGGCACGAAGTGCTGCACCCGATGGGCTGGGACGCATTCGGCATGCCCGCCGAAAACGCCGCCATGGAAAAGGGCGTGCACCCCGGCGGCTGGACCCGCGACAATATCGCCAACATGAAGGCGCAGCTGCAGCGCCTGGGCTTTGCGCTGGACTGGAGCCGCGAATTCGCGACCTGCGACGCGGAATATTACGGGCAGGAACAGGCGCTGTTCCTAAAGCTGTACGAAGCGGGCCTGGTCTATCGCAAGGAATCGGCGGTGAACTGGGATCCGGTCGACATGACCGTGCTGGCGAATGAGCAGGTGATCGACGGGCGCGGCTGGCGTTCGGGCGCGCTGGTCGAAAAGCGCAAGCTTTCGCAGTGGTTCCTGAAGATCACCCAGTTCGCGGACGAGCTGCTGGAAGGGCTGGATGGCCTCGACAAATGGCCCGAGAAGGTCCGGCTGATGCAGGAAAACTGGATCGGCAAGTCGACCGGCCTGCAGGCCCATTTCAAGGGCAGCAATTTCGACGAGACCATCGAGGTCTATACCACGCGACCCGACACGATCTTCGGCGCAAGCTTCGTCGCCGTTGCGGCCGAGCATCCGATTGCGCAGGCCGTCGCCGCGACCGACCATCTCGCACAGGAATTCATCGAGAAATGCCGCGCGGGCGGGACCACGGCAGCAGAGCTGGAGACGGCGGAGAAGCTGGGTTACGACACCGGCCTGACCGTCGCGCATCCCTTCACGGGTAAGGATCTGCCTGTCTGGATCGCCAATTTCGTGCTGATGGAATATGGCACCGGCGCGATCATGGCGGTGCCCGGGCACGACCAGCGCGACTTCGAATTCGCGACCAAATACGGCCTGCCGATCCCGCGCGTGGTCGCGCCGAACGCCGATGAAGCGGACAAGCCTTTCGCCGGCGAGGCGGAATCGGGCGAAGGGGTGATCGTCAATTCCGATTTCCTGACCGGCCTGCCTGTGGACGAGGCCAAGCGCGCGATCATCACACGCGCTGCCGAGGACGGCTGGGGCACGCCCAAAACGCAGTACCGCCTGCGCGACTGGGGCGTTTCGCGCCAGCGTTATTGGGGCACGCCGATCCCGTTCATCCACTGTGACACCTGCGGCGTGGTGCCGGTGCCCGAAGACCGGCTTCCGGTGGTCCTGCCCGAAGATGTGGACTTCAAGACGCCGGGCAATCCGCTGGAGCGCCATCCGACGTGGAAGCACACCGACTGCCCGAAATGCGGCGGCGCGGCGCGGCGCGAGACCGATACGCTGGACACATTCGTCGATTCCAGTTGGTATTTCCTGCGCTTTGCCAGCCAGCCGGGCGACAAGCCCTTCGACAAGGACGAGATCGCGCAGTGGCTGCCCGTGGGCCAGTATATCGGCGGGATCGAGCATGCGATCCTGCACCTGCTCTATGCAAGGTTCTGGACGCGGGCGCTGGCGCATTGCGGGCTGATCGACGTGAAGGAGCCCTTCGCGCAATTGTTCACGCAGGGCATGGTCACGCATGAGACCTATAGCCGCGAGGAAAACGGCCGGACCGTCTATTATGCCCCGTCAGAGGTGAACCGGTCCAGCGACAGCGCGGTGCTGGTTGATGGCGGCCAGCCGGTCGAGATCGGCCGCGTGATCAAGATGTCCAAGTCGAAGAAGAACGTCGTCGACCCGGACGAGATCATCGCCCAGTACGGCGCGGATGCGGTGCGCTGGTTCATGCTGTCGGACAGCCCGCCCGAACGCGACCTGCCGTGGAGCGAAGCAGGCATCGAGGGCTGCGGCCGCTTCGTGCAGCGCCTGTGGCGCCTGTTCGGCCAGTATGACGCCGAGGCGGCAGGCGACGACAAGGCAGTCGCGCGCAAGCAGCATCAGACCGTCGCCGCCGTGGCCGAGGATATCGAGGCTTTGTCCTTCAACAAGGCGGTCGCCCGCATCTACGAACTGACCGGCGTGGTCGAAAAGGCCGCCCCCAGCGCAAGCCTTAGCGAAGCGATCCTGTCGCTGATGAAGCTGGTCTCGCCGATGATGCCGCATCTGGCCGAAGAGGCTTGGTCGCGCGCCGGACAGGCCGGGCTGGTGGCGGAAGCCGCATGGCCCAAGGTCGATCCCGCCCTGCTGGTGGAGGACGAGGTGACCGTCGCGGTGCAGGTCAAGGGCAAGCTGCGCGACACGCTGACCGTGCCCAAGGGCCTGCCGAAAGAGGAACTCGAGGCGCTTGCCCTCGCCAGCGAGAAAGTTCAGCGCAACCTTGAAGGCGCCGAAATCCGCAAGGTGATCGTGGTGCCCGATCGCCTGGTCAATCTGGTCATCTGATGCGCTGGAACGCCCTTCTGCCGGCTCTTCTTCTCGCATGCTTCGCCGCGCCCATGCTGGGCGGCTGCGCGCTACAGCCGGTCTATGCAGGCGGCGGATCGGGCGCGGTGGCGCAGGGCCTTTCGGCGGTAGAGATCGCGCCCATTCCGGGGCAGAGCGGCTGGCTGATGCGCGATGCCTTGCAGCAGCGCATGGGCACGGACGGCGGGGGGTCGCGCTATCGGCTGGACGTCGTGCTCGACGATCAGCTGACCGGATTGGGCCTGCTGGGCGACGATACGATCGGCCGCGAACGCCGAACGTTGCGCGCACGCTATCGCCTTGTCGATCTGTCGAGCGGCGAGACGCTGCTGGATGCGACCGACGGAGCCGACGCGGGCATCGACGTTGTTTCCAGCGAATATGCCACCATCGCGGCCGAGCAGACCGCCTTGGAAAATCTGACGCGCGACGTGGCGGACAGCATCGTCACCCGCATATCCACCACCCTTCGCCAGCAGATGCAGGCCCCAGTTGAAGATCAATAACGGCAAGTTCGCCCAGACCGCTCCGCGCGCCGCCGGTTCGGTCAAGGTCTTCTTCTTCTGCGGACCGGACGAGGCGGGCGCCCACGGGGCCGCTGCCCGTATCGTCGAATTGCTGCCCGATCCCGGCGAGCGCGTGGAGATCGAGGGCAGCGAGCTCAAGCGCGATCCTGTTCGCTTGTCCGACGAAACCCGCTCCACCTCGCTGTTCGGCGACCGGCGGCACATCATCGTGCGCGCGCAGGGCGAGGAAGCGCATGACGCGCTGAAAATCCTGACCGACGCGCCCGAGGCCGATGTCGCGCAAGGCTGGCCGGTGATCGTCATCGCCAGCGGCGCGACCGACAAGTCACGCAGCGCGAAACTGCTGGAAAAGCGCGACGATTCGCTGGTCGTGATGTTCTATCCGCCCGACCTGCGCTCGGTAACGGCGGAGGTACGCAGGCTGGCCGATACGGCGGGGCTGCGCATGGGTGCGGAACTGGCGCAGCGGATCGCCGCCTCGGTCGCGCTCGACACGCGCATGGCGGCGGCCGAGGTGCAGAAGCTGGCGCTGTATCTCGACGCCGACAGCCATGCGCCCCGCAATGTCAGCGCCGAGGACATCGACGCCATCGGTGCCGAGACCGAGGACGACGGCATGATGCCGCTGGTCGACGCGGTCATCTCGGGCGATGTGATGCGCCTGCCCCATGAACTGGCGCGGTTCCGGCAGCATGGGCTGAACCCCGTGGGCACGGTGCTGGCGATGGAGCGGCGCGTGGCGCAACTGGCGCAGATCGCCGCGCGCATCCGTCCGGGCGAGAATGTCGCGAAGGCGGTGGAGAACGATCCACGCATCTTCTTCAAGGAACGCGCCGCGATTTCGCGTCAATTGCAGCAATGGCACGGACCCAGGCTTGCGCGGCTCAGCGACCGGCTGATGGCGCTGCACCGCGCTTTGCTGGCCGACAGCCAGGCCGCGCCGCTTCTGTTCGCGGCGGGCTGTACCGAAATCGCCCGCGCTGCCGCGGCGCGCCGCTAATTTTCCGGAACCGAGAAGCTGCCCGAAACGCGGCCCCTGGAATTGGTCGCGCCCCCGACGGCGGAGGAACTGCCGGCACTGCTGCCGTCCACGCTCGACACGCCGGTATCAAGATCGATAACCAGCCGCCCGCCGTTGAGCGTATCCGACCCGCGCCGCAGCGCGACGTCGCCGACCAGCGTGATGGTGCGGCGGTTGAAGTCATAGACGCCGACATTGCCGCGCGCCGTCTCCCCCCCGCGCATGACCGAAACGCCGCCGGTCGCGGTGATGCGCTGGATGCGCAGCGTTCCGGCATCGGTGTAATCGACGATGGTCCGCCCCGCCGTCAGCCGCAGATCGCCTTGGTTTACGACCACATTGCCCGACAACACGACGCGGTCGGCCCGGTCCTGCAATTCGATCCGGTCCGCCGCGTAATCGACGGGCTGGCGCGAATTGAAACCGGCGATCGACTGCGCGGACAATTGCTGCGCGCCAAGGATCGCGGCGGCCGACAGGGCAAAGCCGGTGGCGGCGCGAATGGCGATCTTGCGGATGGAGGATGGCTTTGGTGTCATGTTCTTTCCGTCACCGCGTGGTCAGCGCGCCGGGCTCCATGCGAAGCCGTGCATCGCCGATAAGCGAAACCGTGCGCTCCTGCAAATCGGCTTCGAGCCGGTCCGCCGAAAAGGTCCCCGAAGGAACCCGGCCATTGACCCGCCCGTCGCCCACGATCCGCTGTTCGGGAAGCAACACCGAGACATTGCGCGCAATCATGCGATAGCCGTCGGATGCGGTGAAATTGACCGCGCCGGGAAAGCGCACGCTTTCCGCGTCGAGATTATAGGTGCCGTTCTGCGCGGTCAGGACCGCGGGCCCTTCGTTCAGCAGTATGCGGGCGGTGAGATCGTTCATCTCAACCATCTGCCGCTGCTTCGTCCGCTGCAGCGCGCTGCCCGCCTGTACCGAGAACGGGCGGCCGTCATTATCGGCTCCGCGATACATCGCATTGTCGACGGTCATGCGGTTCTCGGTCAGTTCGACTTGGTTGCGATCCAGCAGAAAGCTGACCTCGCCCTGCGACGCGACCGGCGCGAGCACCATCAGCGCCAACAGAACGCCGATGCAGATCGGCAGCGCCACCAGCAGAAAGTGGATCAGTCGGTCGTGCGATCCACCGGGCACCGCCTGTTCGCGGCGCTTGTGGCGGGCAATAGTGGCCTCGACGCTCATGTTTGATCCGTTATCGCCTCAAGGCCTCATGCCTCGTGACTGAAGATGTCCTTTTCGCTCCAGCCTTCAAGGTCCAGCAGTGCGCGCGCGGGCAGGAAATCGAAACAGGCCTGCGCAAGGCCGGTGCGATGCTCGCGCTCCAGCCGCTCGCGGAAGATCGCGACCATGTCGTGCAGATAGCGCACATCGCTGGCGGCATATTCGCGCTGCGCCTCGTTCAATTCGGGCGCGCCCCAGTCGCTGGATTGCTGCTGCTTGGAAATGTCCTTGCCCAGCAATTCGCTGACGAGGTTCTTGAGCCCGTGGCGATCGGTATAGGTGCGCGTCAGCTTGCTGGCGATCTTGGTGCAGAACACCGGCGCGGCCATCACGCCCAGATAGAACTGGATCGCCGCAAGATCGAAGCGGGCAAAGTGATAATATTTCTCACGCGACGGGTCGGCCAGCACCGCACACAGGTTTGGCGCGTGATAGGGGCTGTCGGGGCGAAAACGAACCAGATGCTCGTCCCCGCGGCCATCGCTGATTTGCACGAGGCACAGGCGGTCACGCGGCGTGATCAGGCCCATGGTCTCCGTATCGACGGCGACCGGCCCCGGTCCCAGCACGCTCTCGGGCAGATCTTCTTCGTGGAGGTAGACTGTCATAATTATGTCCTTAGGGGCGATCGGGAATTTGGGAAAGGGGCGAGAGCGGGTCTCGGCAGGGGAAATTGAACATGCGCCGTCTGGCGGCGCGAGTGCGGTAGGCCCTACACAGGCCAGTATGAATGTAAACGTACCCGCCAGCTGGGCCAAAGCACTTGCCCCCGCACTCGCCAGCCCCGACGCACGCGCACTCGATCGGTGGCTGGGCAAACAGGACGATGCGGGCCGAACCGTCTATCCCCCGCGCGAGGAGCGGTTCGCGGCCCTCACCCTGACGCCGCTGGACGAGGTGAAGGTGGTGATCCTTGGGCAGGATCCCTATCATGGACCGGGTCAGGCACACGGGCTGGCCTTTTCGGTGCCCGATGGGATGCGGCTGCCCCCTTCGCTGAGGAACATCTACAAGGAGCTTGAGAGCGATCTGGGCGTGCCTGCGCGGCAAGATGGCGACCTGACGCGCTGGGCCACGCAGGGCGTGCTGCTGCTCAACACCTCTCTGACGGTCGAGGCGGGCAAGGCCGGATCGCATGCTGGGCGCGGTTGGGAGGCGATTACCGATGCCTGTGTCCGCGCCGTGGCCGCGCGGCATCAGTCCAGCGTGTTCATACTGTGGGGCAGCCATGCGCAGCAAAAGGCGCGCCGCATCCCCGAACTCGGTGCCGGCTCACCCCATCTGGTGATCGAAAGTCCGCATCCCAGCCCGCTGTCGGCCTATCGCGGATTCTTCGGATCGCGGCCCTTCAGCCGAGCAAACGCGTTTCTGCGCGACAGCGGCCGCGATCCGATAGATTGGTAGGCGCGCGCCTCAGCGCGGCAGTTCGCTGACGCCCATCAGGGCCTCGTCCACGGAACGCGCGCACTGACGCCCTTCGCGAATGGCCCAGACGACAAGGCTCTGCCCACGGCGCATGTCGCCGCACGCCCAGACCTTGTCCTCGCTGGTCGCGTAGCTTTGCGTATCGGCCAGCACGTTGCCGCGCGCGTCATATTCGACGCCCGCCTGGTCCAGCATGCCGCCCTTGCGCGCGCCGACGAAGCCCATGGCCAGCAGGATGAGATCGGCCTTCAGCGTAAACTCGCTGCCCGGCACTTCCTTCATCTCGCGCCCCTGCCATTCCAGGCGGACGCATTCGAGGCCGGTTACCTTGCCGTTCTCGCCCACCACGCGCTTGGTCAGGATCGCCCAGTCGCGGTCGACGCCCTCCTCGTGGCTGGACGATGTACGCAGCTTGAGCGGCCAGTTCGGCCAGGTCATCAGCTTGTCCTCTTTTTCGGGAGGCTTGGGCATGATCTCGATCTGCGTGACGCTCTTCGCGCCCTGCCGGTTGGACGTGCCGACGCAGTCCGAACCGGTGTCGCCGCCGCCGATCACGATGACATGCTTGTCGGTCGCCACCAGCGTGCCGCGCGGGGCCGCGCGCTCTTCGCTGTCGCCCGCATTGCGCTTGTTCTGCTGGGTCAGGAATTCCATCGCGAGGCGTACCCCGCTCATCTCCGCGCCCGGAATGTCCAGCGTACGCGCGTCTTCCGCGCCGCCCGACAGCACCACCGCGTCGAAGTTTTCCTTCAGCGTCTTCATCGAGATGTCGACGCCCACCTCGGTGCCGGTGCGGATCGAGACGCCTTCGGCCTCCATCTGCGCCGCGCGGCGATTGATGAGATGCTTCTCCATCTTGAAGTCGGGAATGCCATAGCGCAGCAGGCCGCCGATCCGGTCGCTCTTCTCGAACAGCGTAACCGAATGACCCGCCCGCGCCAGTTGCTGGGCGCAAGCCATGCCCGCGGGACCCGATCCCACGACCGCCACCGACTTGCCGGTCTTCTTTTCCGGCGGCTGCGGAACGATCCAGCCTTCTTCCCATCCCTTGTCGACGATCGCGCATTCGATCGACTTGATGGTCACCGGCTGGTCCACGATGTTCAACGTGCAGCTCGCCTCGCAAGGCGCCGGGCAGACGCGGCCGGTGAATTCGGGGAAGTTGTTGGTGGAGTGCAGGTTGACCAGCGCCTCCTTCCAGTTCCCTTCATAGACCAGGTGGTTCCAGTCCGGGATGATATTGTTCACCGGACAGCCGTTGTGACAATAGGGAATGCCGCAGTTCATGCAGCGGCTCGCCTGCCCCTGAAGGGCCTGCGGGTCGTGCGGTACCACGAATTCCTTGTAGTGCTGCAGGCGCTCCGTCGGCGCCTCATAGCTGCGGTCCTGGCGGTCGAGTTCCAGGAAGCCGGTTTCCTTACCCATGTGAGCCTCCCTTATTCCGCCGCAACCGATTCGGCTTCAAGCCGTTCGGATTCCAGCATTTTCAACGCATTCTCATAGTCGCGCGGCATGACCTTGACGAACTTGCCGACCGCATTGTCGAAATCGTCGAGGATCGCCTTTGCCCGGCTGCTGCCGGTGTGCAGCACATGCCGCTCCAGCAGGATGCGGATGCGCGCGCTGTCGTAATAGAGCGGATCGCCCATGCCGAAGTCCTCGACCGAACGGCCGCGCTGTTCGGGGCGGCGGCCATGCGGCACGTCCTCGTCCGACAGTTCGACCTCGCGCAGGTTCACCATCTCGGTGTTGCAGCGCTTCGCGAACTGGCCGTCCTCGTCATAGACATAGGCAATGCCGCCCGACATGCCCGCGGCGAAGTTGCGGCCCGTCGGGCCAAGCACCATCACCACGCCGCCGGTCATATATTCGCAGCCGTGGTCGCCAGTGCCCTCGACAATCGCGATCGCGCCCGAATTGCGGACTGCGAAACGCTCGCCCGCGACGCCGTTGAAGAACGCCTCGCCCGCAATCGCGCCATAGAGCACCGTGTTGCCGACGATGATGTTGTTCGTGGGATCGCGGTCCATGCCTTCAGGCTGCTTCACGATCACACGACCGCCCGACAGACCCTTGCCGACATAGTCGTTGGCATCGCCCGTCAGCTCCAGCGTGACGCCATGCGCCAGCCACGCGGCAAAGCTCTGCCCCGCGACGCCGGTGAAGCCGATGCGGATCGTGTTGTCCGGCAGGCCGGCATGGCCGTAACGCTTGGCCACTTCGCCCGACAGCATGGTGCCGACCGTGCGGTTGACGTTGCGAACCGTGCGTTCCAGCCGCACGCTTTCGCCATTCTCCAGCGCTGGACGGGCTTCCCTGATCAGCTCCTGATCCATCGCGGCTTCGAGGCCATGGTCCTGCGTCTCGGTCCGGTAAAGCTCGTGCCCGGGGACCGGCTTCACCTGATGGAGCAGCTTCGACAGGTCGACGCCATGTGCCTTCCAGTGCGAAACGGCGCGCTTCATGTCGATTCGGTCGACGCGGCCGACCATTTCCTCGACCGTGCGGAAGCCCATGTCCGCCATGATCTGGCGCAGCTCTTCCGCGACGAAGAAGAAATAGTTGACCACATGCTCGGGCAAGCCGGTGAAGCGCTTGCGCAGTTCGGGGTTCTGCGTCGCCACGCCGACCGGACAGGTGTTGAGGTGGCACTTGCGCATCATGATGCAGCCCGCGGCGATCAGCGGGGCGGTGGCAAAGCCGAACTCGTCCGCGCCCAGCAGCGCGCCGATGGCGACGTCGCGGCCAGTGCGCAGCCCGCCGTCGACCTGCACCGCGATACGCGCTCGCAGATCGTTGAGCAGCAGCGTCTGCTGCGTTTCGGCAAGACCGATCTCCCACGGGGAACCCGCATGGGTCAGCGAGGTCAGCGGGGAGGCGCCCGTGCCGCCCTCGTAACCCGAGATGGTGACATGGTCGGCGCGCGCCTTGGACACGCCCGCGGCCACCGTGCCGACGCCCACTTCGGACACCAGCTTGACCGAGATGCGCGAGGTCGGGTTCACGTTCTTCAGATCGTGGATCAGCTGCGCCAGATCCTCGATCGAATAGATGTCGTGATGCGGCGGCGGCGAGATCAGGCCCACGCCCGGCGTCGAGTGGCGGGTCGCGCCGATGGTCTTGTCCACCTTGTGCCCGGGCAGCTGGCCGCCCTCGCCGGGCTTTGCGCCCTGCGCCATCTTGATCTGGATGTCGTCCGCATTGACCAGATACTCGGTCGTCACGCCAAAGCGGCCCGATGCGACCTGCTTGATCGCCGAACGCATCGAATCGCCATTGTCCATCGGCGTGAAGCGCTTGGGATCCTCGCCGCCCTCACCCGTGTTCGACTTGCCGCCGATCCGGTTCATGGCCATCGCCAGCGTCGTATGCGCTTCCCAGCTGATCGAGCCATAGCTCATCGCGCCGGTGGCGAAGCGCTTCACGATCTCGGCGGCGGGCTCCACCTCGTCCAGCGGGATCGCCTTGTCGGCCTTCTTCAGATCCATCAGCCCGCGGATCGTCAGCAGCCGTTCGGACTGCTCGTTGATCGACTTGGCGAACTCTTCATAATTCTTGAAGTCGTTACCGCGCACGGCGTGCTGCAGGTTCGCGATATTGGTCGGCGTCCAGGCGTGTTCCTCGCCCCGGATGCGATACTGGTAGATACCACCGACATCGAGCATCTTCTGATATATCTGCTCTTCCGAATAGGCGGCGGTGTGACGGCGCACCGTCTCTTCCGCCACTTCGGCAAGTCCGACGCCCTCGATCGTGGTCGAGGTGCGGGTGAAGTACTTGTCGATGAACGCGGTCGAAAGGCCGACGGCGTCGAAGATCTGCGCCCCGCAGTATGACTGATAGGTGCTGATCCCCATCTTCGACATCACCTTGCGGATGCCTTTGCCGATGGCCTTGATGTAGTTGTACTCGACATCCTCGGCCGAGAGCGGCGCCTCGCGGTGGACGCGAATGCTCTCCAGCGTCTCGAACGCCAGATAGGGGTTGATCGCTTCGGCGCCGTACCCTGCCAGCACGCAGAAATGATGCACTTCGCGCGCTTCGCCGGTTTCGACGACCAGCCCGGTCTGCATGCGCAGACCCTGCCGGACGAGGTGATGGTGCACCGCCGACGTCGCCAGCAGCGCGGGCATCGCGATGCGATCCGGTCCCTGCGCGCGGTCCGACAGGATCAGGATGTTTTTGTCGGCCAGCACCGCCTCGGTTGCGGCCCAGCACATTTCCTTGATCGCCATCTCCAGCCCCTCGGCGCCGGTGCTGGCGTCCCAGGTGATGTCGATGGTCCCGGTGCGGAACGCGCCGTCGAGGCCCGATTCGACCGAGCGGATCTTGGCGAGATCGCTGTTGGTCAGGATCGGCTGCGTGATTTCAAGCCGCTTGTGCGTGCCGGCGTCGCGGCCCAGCAGGTTGGGGCGAGGGCCGATCATCGACAGCAGGCTCATGACCAGCTCCTCGCGGATCGGGTCGATCGGCGGGTTGGTCACCTGCGCGAAGTTCTGCTTGAAATAGTCGTAGAGCAGGCGCGAACGCTTGGACAGGACGGCGATGGGCGTGTCGGTGCCCATCGATCCGATCGGATCGTCGCCATTATACAGCATCGGCTCGAGGAACTTGGACACGTCCTCCTGCGTGTAGCCGAACGCCTGCTGACGGCGCAGGAACAGCTCGCTGTCGGCGGTGGGATCGACCGGCACGTCGTCCGCCTCGATCTCGACGATGTCGAGGTCTTCCAGCTTGTACTGCGCGTCGCGCAGCCATTTTTCGTAGGGATGCGCGTTCGAAAGCTCGGCCTTCAGCTCCTCATCCTCGACGATGCGGCCTTCCTCGAGATCGATCAGCAGCATCTTGCCGGGCTGTAGTCGCCACTTGCGCGTGATGTCCTCTTCGGCGAACGGCAGCACGCCGCTTTCGGATGCGAGGCAAACGAGATCGTCCTTGGTCACGCAATAGCGCGCCGGACGCAGCCCGTTGCGGTCGAGCGTGGCGGCAATCTGGCGGCCATCGGTGAAGGCGACCGACGCGGGGCCGTCCCAAGGCTCCATCAGGGCGGCGTGATATTCGTAAAAAGCGCGGCGAGCCGGATCCATCTCATGGTTCTTGGCCCATGCCTCGGGGATCAGCATCATCATCGCATGGGCAAGGCTGTAGCCACCCGCCAGCAACAGCTCGAGCGCATTGTCGAGGCACGCAGTGTCGGACTGACCATGCGGAATGATCGGCCACATCTTGTCCAGATCGGCGCCCAGCAGCGGCGATTCCATGGTGCGGCGGCGCGCATTCATCCAGTTCACATTGCCGCGAACCGTGTTGATCTCGCCATTATGGGCGATCAGGCGGAACGGCTGCGCCAGCCTCCAGCTGGGGAAGGTGTTGGTGCTGAAGCGCTGATGCACCAGCGCCAGCGCCGAGGTGCAGTCCGGATCGCGCAGATCGTCGTAGAAGCTGCCGACCTGGTTCGCCAGCAGCAGCCCCTTGTACACGATGGTCCGGCTGGAGAAGCTGGGCATGTACAATTCGGTCAGGCCCGGCAGGCCGTGCTTTTCGGCCAAAGTCGCAAGCGGGTTCTGCGTCTGCTTGCGGATCGAGAGCAGCTTGCGCTCGAACGCGTCCTGGTCCTCGCAATTGCCGCCGCGCGCGATGATCGCCTGGCGGATGACCGGCATCTGTTCCAGCACGGTCTTTCCCAGACCGTCGAGCGTGGTCGGCACATCGCGCCAGCCAATCAGCTGCTGGCCTTCCTTGCCGATGAACTTTTCGAACTGCGCCACCACAAAGTCGCGCGAAGGCTCGTCCTGCGGCAGGAAGCACATCGCGACGGCGTAATCGCCGGCGGGCGGCAGCGTCTTGCCCTCACCCTGCGCCCACTTGCGCAGCAGCGCGTCGGGCATCTGGATCAGAATACCCGCGCCATCGCCCAGAAGCGGGTCGGCCCCCACCGCGCCGCGGTGGTCCAGATTTTCCAGAATGGTCAGGCCTTGTTGAATAATCGCGTTCGATTTCTGCCCTTTGATATGGGCGACGAAGCCCACACCACAATTGTCGTGTTCGTTACGCGAGTCGTAGAGGCCTTGAACCGGCGGAAAACCCATTTTCACCTATCCTGTCGGGGCCGGGCAACATTACCCGTAATGTAAACGCGAATCAGCCCGCCCCAGTGGGGCGCAGTTATTGCGCGTTCGCTCCCAATGACGACAGGAAGCTGTCTTTGCAACTATGCAATGAGAAATCTTGCATCCATTGCCGACGTGGGAGCCAGCTTGTCGCCTAGCCCAGCGGCCTATGGGCGGTCAATCAGACGCGCTTCAATTCCTCGAGAGCCTCTCGCAGCCGGAAATCCTGAGGGCCCGCGCCATTCGGGATGATGTCCCGGCCACGATCGATGTCGAGCAAGGGCATTGGCGAAAGATTCGCTTCCCCCGGACGATGGGTGGCAGGCTGCGCGCGCGGCTTGTGCGTCTTGCCCAGCCCGATTGCCATCAACGAGCCATAGCCCGCCCCGTCGTCATCCGCGTCCTCTTCCTCGTCCGCCTCGCCGGCGAACCAGTCGGCTTCCATGCCGCCGGTCAGGCCGGGTGCGAAGCGCGGGGCGCTGTGGCCGTCATGCCCTGTATCGCGCCGCAGGGAATGGATCTGGGCCGGTGCAGGTTCGAAATCCGGATGAAAGGGATCCTGCCCGGCTTCGGGGCGATCCTGGGGCGGCATGTCGGTCGCCGGCGCCCAATCGCCTGTGTCCGCCCAGTCACCTGCGTCCAGAGCCTGCTCGACCTCATCGCGCGCCGCCGCGCCATCGCGAACGAATTCGGCATCAACATGATCGCGTTCGGCAAACTCAGGATCGTCGGCATGGTCGTCGCCTGCCGTGAAAACAGGCTCTTCGTCACTGACCTCATCCAGAGATTCCGCAGTGGGCGCATCGTCCGGCATCGTCGCGAAGCGGGCAAGATCGTCGTCATCCTCATCGAACCGCACGGGCGATTCAATATCGGCATAAAATCCCGTGTTGGGAATGCGGTCGAAGGTGATCTCGTCATCCTTGGGCGCGGGCGGAATATGGCTGAGGTCGTGCTTGGGCAACTGCTGCCCGGCAGGCGGCGCCGACAGGCGCTCCAGCGGCGTTCCCGTGCGCGAGGCCTTGCCCTGGTTCTCTGCCAGGTGACGGCGCAGGCGCGGCACCGAGGCCGCCGCTTCCTCGCGCGTGCCGACCGGTTCGGTCATCTCGCCGGGAAGGATGCCCGCGATGGCGGAACCGAACAAAAAGCCGAACACCCCGCCCAGCAAGGCGAGTGCGACGCCGGCGGTGACCGGCGTCAATCCCGCCTCTGCGCCGATGCCCACGTCGGCCAGCAGATCCATGAGAATATCGGGCGGCATCTGCAAACCTGCAAACACCCCGCCGACAGCTCCGCCGACACGCAATACGACTGCAATTATGCGACTCATTCCGTTCATTCTTCCAGCATGCACCAAGGCGCGCGAAGGCATCTTAAACGGAAAGGGTAAACACAGGCATAACCCGGCGGCCCCCTCCCCCATGGCAGAGGGGAGAGGATGCGTCAGGAAAGGTGAACGGCGGTCATGCGTGCAAGGGGCTGACCCCGCGGCGTTAGGCCACCGCCTTCAGCCGGGCGCGGGGATGATCGGCCATCCACGTCTCGACGATCGGCGCGATCTGTGCGCGCCATTTCGATCCGTTGAAGATGCCGTAGTGACCGACGCCGGGATGCAGGTGATATTTCTTCAGTTCGTCGGACAGGCCGGGCGTCAGCTTCAGCGCCGCCTTTGTCTGGCCGACACCGGAAATATCGTCGCGCTCGCCTTCGACGCACAGGATGGCTGTATCGGTGATCTTGTCAAGGTCGACCTTCTTCCCGCGGTGGGTCAGCAGGCCGCGCGGCAGCAGATATTCCTTGAACACCGCATTCACCGTCTGAAGATAGAATTCCGCCGTCATGTCGCAGACCGACAGATATTCGTCATAAAAGGTCTTCGTCGCATCGGCGCTTTCGCCATCGCCCGCGACCAGATGTTTGAACATGCCGTACTGGCTCATCATGTGGTTGCTGAGATTCATCGACATGAAGCCCGACAATTGCAGAAAGCCGGGATAGACCTGCCGCCCGCCGCCGGGATAATGCATCGGCACGGTCTGGATCAGATATTGCTTGAACCAATGCATCGGACGGCTCACCGCCATCTCGTTCACTTCGGTCGGGCCTTCGCGCGTGTCGATGGGGCCGCCCATCATGGTCAGCGTGGCCGGACGGCAGGGATTGCCCTGTTCGGCCATGATCGCGGTGGCGGCAAAGGCCGGGACCGAAGGCTGGCACACCGCCATCATATGCGCGCCGGGGCCAATATGCTCGAGGAACTCGACGATATAGTCGATATATTCGTCGAGATCGAAGCGCCCGGCCGTCAACGGCACCATCTTCGCGTCGGCCCAGTCGGTGATATAGACCTCGGCGCCGTGAAGCATGCGTTCGACAGTGCCCCGCAGCAGGGTCGCGTAATGCCCGCTCATCGGCGCGACGATCAGCAGCTTGGGCGCGTCTTTCGGCAGCCCGGTGTGGGTGAAGCGCTTGAGATTGCCGAACGGACGAAACAGCACATCGTCTTCGGTCACCTCATGCGTCTTCCCATCGACCTCTACGGTACCGATGCCGAAGGCCGGCTTGCCACGCGGTTCGGCGGCATGGGCGAATACCTCCAGCGCAGAGGAAAGGCTTGGACCGAAACCCACAGAGCCCATCGGATTCTTGGGGTTGTTCAGCCATTCGACCGTCACCGAAGCCATCGCGGTCGCCGACGAACGCCAAGCCTGCTGAATCTCGTAGAGTGAATAAAGCAAATTCAAATCTCCTCGCCGTGTCATCGCTACAAACGCGTCACGCCAGTGCAGCAATGCTGGCAGCTGATTGGCCGAACGGCCTTTCGCATATTGCCAGTTACGGTACTTGTGGGCCCTTAATAGATCGCCAGAGCCCTACGTTGCAATGCAGCAATCTCGATCTTTATCCCGCATTGCGAGTCCTTCGGGCTCGATTGCACGGGGATCAGCACCTTAACCCGCTTCAATCGACGTGCGCTTTGCTCTACGCGCCTGTCATGACCGAGCAGACCAGCCTATCGAGTCCGCCAAAAGCAACGCCAATAGCTACGGACGAATCGGCCGAGACCGAGGGTATCGCCATGGCGGGCGAGCAGGCCGCTGCCGGCGAAGAGAGCGGCTCGCGCCGCTCGATGGGGTCGCTTTGGACGCTGCTCGGCATGGCCACGCGCTATCCCGGCCACATGGCGGGCGCCGGTCTGGCCTTGCTGACGACATCGGCCGCGACGCTTGCCATTCCGTCCGGGTTCAAGCTGGTGATCGACCGCGGGTTTGGCGATGGTGAAATCGGACGCTGGTTCCAGTATCTTCTCGTCCTCGTCCTCGTTCTGGCGATCGGCACCGCGTTCCGGTACTACCTCGTATCCTGGCTGTCGGAGCGGGTCGTCGCCGACCTGCGGCTCAAGGTCTATGACAATCTCGTCACCCTTCCGCCGTCTTTCTACGAGGAAAACAACCCGCGCGAGATCTCGTCGCGGATGACATCGGATACGGCGATCATCGAACAGGTGGTCGGATCGACCATTTCGGTCGCGCTGCGCAATGCGCTGACGGCGCTGGGCGGCACGATCTACATGTTCTTTCTTGCGCCCCGACTGACGATATGGCTGCTGCTGGCGATCCCGGCCGTCATCATTCCGCTGGTGCTGATGGGCCGCCGGGTGCGGGGGTTATCGCGATCCAGCCAGGACCGCATCGCCGATCTGGGCGCCATGGTCAGCGAGGTCCTGGGCGGCATCCGCATCGTGCAGGTCTTCAACCAGGAATCGCGCGAGGCGATCCGCTTTGGCGGCGCGGTCGAACGGTCGTTCGATACTGCGAAAAAGCGCATCTTGATGCGCGCCCTTCTGACCGCGTTGGCGATGGGGCTGGTGCTGGGCGCGCTTGTGATGCTGATGTGGCGCGGCGCGCTGGACGTGCAGGCCGGCGAGATCACGGGCGGCACCATCGCGGCCTTTGTCATCACGGCAGGGCTTGTCGGAGGCGCCTTCGGGTCGCTGGCCGAAGTCTATGGCGATTTGCTGCGCGCTGCCGGTGCCGCGCAGAGGCTGGGCGAGCTGCTCGCGACCCGCCCCGTCATCGCGGCTCCTGCGCGCCCGCAGGCCCTTCCCAGCCCGCCGCGCGGTTCGGTCGCGTTCCAGAACGTGACCTTCCGCTATCCGACCCGGCCGGACGACAAGGCGCTGAACGATTTTACGCTGACGGTCGAGCCAGGCGAGACGGTTGCCATCGTCGGCCCATCGGGCGCCGGCAAGTCGACCTTGTTCCAACTGATCGCGCGCTTTTACGATCCGCAGGCCGGCAGCGTGCGGATCGACGGCATCGACCTTACCCGCGCCGATCCGCAGGACGTGCGCCAACGCCTCGCGCTGGTGCCGCAGGAAAGCGTGCTGTTCGCGGCGAGCGCACGAGACAACTTGCGCTATGGCGCATGGGATTCCAGCGATGAGGCTATCTGGGAAGCCGCGCGGGCTGCCAATGCGGAAGAATTCCTGCGCGCGCTGCCCGAGGGTCTCGACACCTTCATCGGCGACAGCGGCGCGCGGCTTTCAGGCGGACAGCGCCAGCGGGTGGCGATCGCCCGCGCCTTGCTTCGCGATGCGCCGCTGCTGCTGCTGGACGAGGCGACCAGCGCGCTAGATGCGCAAAGCGAGCGACTGGTGCAATCGGCGCTTGAAACGCTGATGAAGGGGCGCACCACGCTGGTGATCGCGCACCGGCTGGCCACGGTGCGTGCCGCCGACCGGATCGTAGTGATGGAACAAGGCGCCATCGCCGAGCAGGGAACGCATTCGCAGCTCGTCTCGCGCGGCGGCCTGTATGCCAATCTGGCTGCGCTGCAGTTCGATCAGGAACAATAGAACAGCGGAACCAAACAAGCGGCCCCATCGTTTCCAGAACAAACGCAATTGAAGGAAATGTTACGATGGGCATCATTATTATGATCATCGTCGGCGGCATCATCGGCTGGCTTGCCAGCATCGTCATGCGCACCGACGCACAGCAGGGTATCCTCCTTAATGTCGTGGTCGGCATTGCCGGCGCTCTCATCGCCGGTCTTGTGGTCGGCGGCAACACCATCATGAACGGCTTCAGCCTCTCGGCGCTGCTCTTCTCGTTCCTTGGTGCCGTTGTCCTGCTGGCGATCGTCAACCTGTTTCGCCGTGGAACCGTGCGATAACAGCCTGAACACCGGATAGACACGAGTAAATGACGGGGTGGCGGAACTTTTCGTCACCCCGTTTATTTTGGCTTGATGCCGCCTGACAGGCGGAATTTTTCAAAAGGGGAAACCAGATGAAGAAGCTTATTGCCACCGCCAGCGCCGCAGCGGTCGGCCTTGCCCTTGCTGCTTGCGACAGCCCTGCTGAAAACGCGATGGAAGACCAGGCCGAAGCGGTCGAGGACCAGGCCGAAATGGAAGCGGATGCGCTGGATGACGCCGGCATGGAAGAACAGGCCGACATGGTCGAGGAACAGGGCGAAGAACGCGCCGACGCCATGGAAGAGCAGGCCGACGACATGGACGCCGCTCCGGAATAGGCTTTCGTCTTGACGAGTTTGGCGGCGCCGGATCGTTCCGGCGCCGCTTTTCGTTGGTTTGGCGGAACCAACCTTTTCCCAGCGGCTTGATGTGGGAAGGCGAGCATCGGGCTTCTCCGTTCTCGCGACCATTTTGGGAGAAGGTGAGCCATGGTCAGCAATGTCACGGAAATCGTGCGCGGAGAGCGCGAAATGGAAGAGGTGATCGCCTCGCGCTATCGCTCGTTCGAAGCTACGTCGCCTGACAAGGCCGTCGATATCGTGCCGACCGACCCGGTCGAGGCCGATCGTTTCGATTCCATGCGGGCCGATGGCATCATCCGCGGCGCGGAAGGCGGCTTTTACCTCGACGAGAACGAATTGAACCGCGTCCGCAAGTCGCGCAAGAGCTGGCTGTTCGGCGGGGCGGGCACGGCGGCCATTCTGGGCATCGTCGCCGGTGTGCTGATCGGACGGCGGGGCAGGAATTCGGCCTGACGGTTTAAGCTCTGGGCGCCGTGCGGCTTGACTTGCCCGGCCAATTGCAGCAAAGGCCCCCACGCTTTGGCAAGGGCTGGCGCGTGATTCCCGATTGCGGTCACCGACGGGCCCTGCCACGAGATTCGAATCTCAGACTTGAACCGGAACATCGCGCGGTAACGCCAACAGGTGCTGCCCGCTTTAGGATATTTAGGAATACGCCATGGCGAAGCCCGCAACCGTCAAGATCCGGCTGGTCTCCACCGCCGACACCGGCTTCTTCTATGTCACGAAGAAGAACCCGCGCAACATGACCGAAAAGATGGTCCAGCGTAAGTACGACCCCGTCGTGCGCAAGCATGTCGACTTCAAGGAAGCCAAGATCAAGTGATCCTGCGCGCGGGTGGCTTTCAGCAAACCCGCGACCTTGTTTTTACGGGGCTTTTTTCGAAAGCGCCGGAACTCGCCGGTTCACCACGGGTTCAATGGCGACACGCCATGATGCCTGGATGATCTCCGCAATGTTCTCTCGAATCCGTAGCGGGCGCCTGCTCGCTTGTGCCGCCCTTGCCTCGCTGGCGGCGCCTGTTGCCATGTCCGCTGCGGTCACACCCGCATCCGCGCAGCCCAGCGATGAGCTCAGCCGCGCCGTGGCCGCCCTCAGGGCGATCAGCACGATGAGCGCCGATTTCGTGCAGGTCGATCGCAACGGTCAGCAACTGACCGGCAAGATGGTGCTGAAGCGCCCCGGCAAGATCCGGTTCGAATATCAAAAGGACGTCCCTGTCCTGATCGTATCCGATGGCTCGCGCCTGACGATGCTGGATTATGAAGTCCGGCAAAAGCAGGTCTGGCCGATCAGCAACAGCCCGCTTGGCGCGCTGCTCGATCCGGGGAAGGACGTCATGCGCTATGGCAAGCTGATGCCCGTGCGCCACCCCGATCTTGTCAGCGTGCAGGTCAAGGATCCCAAGCATCCCGAATACGGCACGATCACGCTGATCTTCAATCGCGACGCCTCGGCTCCGGGCGGATTGCAGCTTGAAAGCTGGGTCTCGGTGGATTCGCAGAACAAGATCACCAAGATCTTCCTCAGCAACCAGCGCTACGGCATCCCGGTGAGCGACGGGACATTCACCTTCAAGGATGTCCGTCCGAGGAAGAAACGCTGACCGATTCGGCTCTTAAGGGCTAATTAACGGTCAATTGTGCGGGTATAGCGACGAACGGCCCTTCCCCTGTACCTGCCGTTCATCTAATCGACAGGCGTTCGGGCGTAGAAATATCCGAACAAGATGCGAGGGAATCGGGTTTCCCCCCTGTTGCCCGCCCCAACAAACCGCATCTTGCCGAGCGTGACGAACGCGAATGGCAACCCCCGACCCAATGCCCCCGGGTCGGGGGTTTTGCGTGTCTGGCGTCCGTTTCCTGCAACGGCCTTCCGGCGGCGGCTTCTCACTTTCAGACAGATTGGACTTTGCCGCCGAAGGCCTTATGGCGCGCTGCATGGTCACGATCGCAACCTGGAACATCAACTCCGTCCGCCTCCGCCTCGATCAGGTCGAGCGCTTTCTTGCCAAGCAGCAGCCCGATGTGCTGTGCCTGCAGGAGATCAAGGTGGCCGAGCATCTGTTTCCGCATGCCGCCTTCGAACGCCTTGGCTACACCCACCGCGCGGTGCATGGGCAAAAGGGCTATCACGGCGTCGCCACCGTCTCGAAGCTGCCCCTTACCGAACTCAGCCGCCACGACTGGCAGGACAATGGCGAGGCACGGCATGTCGGCGTCGAACTGGGCGGTGCGGGCAAGGGCCTTCTGCTTGAGAATGTGTATATCCCGGCCGGCGGCGACGAACCCGACCGCGAGATCAACCCCAAGTTCGGCCAGAAACTCGATTTCCTCGAACGCATGGCGCATTGGGCCGATACCGTCGACCGCCCCAGCCTGATCGTCGGCGATTTCAACGTGGCCCCGCTGGAACACGACGTGTGGAGCCACAAGGCGCTGCTGAAGGTCGTCAGCCACACCCCGGTCGAGGTGGAGGCGCTGGACCGGTTTCGCCATGCGCATGGCTGGGTCGACCTTGGCCGCGAATATGTCCCGGCCGAGGAAAAAAGCTATAGCTGGTGGAGCTATCGCAACAAGGACTGGAAGGCGTCCAATCGCGGGCGGCGGCTGGACCATATGTGGGCCTCGCCCGATCTGGCGGCGCAGGCGCGCGAGCATCGCGCCCTGCTGGAATGCCGCGACTGGGAGCGGCCTTCGGACCATATTCCGCTGGTCACCCGCTTCGAGATCTAGGCGATGACCGCCCCCTCACCCTCTCGCCGGACTGCGCAGGCGGTCGATGCGCTGCGCCATGGCTGGCCCGTGCGCGTGTCGGGCGGGGATGGCGCGTTGCTGCTGCTGCCTGCAGAGACGGGGCATGACGCGGGCGGGTCGGCGGCGCGGCGGCTGCTGATCTCGGCGGCGCGGGCGGCGACGCTGAAACTGATCAACCAGAAGGACGCTGCCGTCCCCGATGCGCCCGCGCTGATCCGCGCGGCGGAGCCGTTCACCCTGCAGGCTGCGCGCGAACTGGCCGATCCCTCGCGCGATCTGGCCAATCCGCTGTCCGGTCCGTTTCGCGCCGACCCGCTGGAGGCGTCGGAAGCGGCCAAGGCGGCGATGGCGCTGGCGCGGATTGCGGGGATCCTGCCTGCCTTCCTCGTTGCGCCCGAACCGGCGGGCGAAGCGGTGGAATTGTCCGCCAGCGACATCGCCGCGTTCGAGGATCCGGCCCGCCTTACCATTCAGGCCCGCGCCCATCTGCCCACACATGCGGCGGAGCAGGCCGAGATCGTCGCCTTTCGCGCCCCCGACGATCTGCGCGAGCATGTCGCGCTGGTCATCGGCCGGCAGAACGGCGAACGCGTGCCGCTGGTGCGCCTGCATAGCGAATGCCTGACGGGCGACGTGCTGGGCAGCCTCAAATGCGATTGCGGGCCGCAGCTCGACGCGGCGCTGGCCGCGATGGCGGACGAGGCCGCCGGGGGCGGCTGGGGCGTTTTGCTCTATCTGCGGCAGGAAGGGCGCGGGATCGGGCTGATCAACAAGCTGCGCGCCTATCGCCTGCAGGACCAGGGTTTCGACACGGTGGACGCCAACAACCGGCTGGGCCTGCCGACCGATGCGCGCGATTTTCCGGTGGCGGCGCGCATGCTGGAACTGCTGGGCGTGCGGCGGATCCGGCTGCTGACCAATAATCCGATGAAGGTCGAGACGCTGGACGCACTGGGGATAGAAGTGGCGGAGCGGGTGGCGCATGCGCTGCCGGCGAACCCGCATAATGCGCGCTATCTGGATACCAAGCGGGACCGGACCGGGCACCTGCTGTAAGCCGCGAAAAGTGACAAAGGTGACACGTCCTACAGGGTCTGTCACCCTTCTGTGGGCCGCGGAATTGGCGGGTTTGCGGGCCAAAAGTGACACCATGGGGTCCCGCGGGAATTTCGACGATGGGAAGGAGCCTTCGCGCCAACGGCTAGCGCGGCGATGGCGTGTAGGACAGGAAAAGCTGGCGGGCCGCTGCCCCACCGCGATTCGATAATCATTCGGAAACCGGTCAGGAATTAAGCAGGCGGGATGAACGCAATCCCGGACCATTCGGCGCTCACGTCCTTCTCGGTTGACTGGGATGCGATCTATGCAGCCGTCAACGCGTGGCGCGGTGAGTGCATGCATCACTTTTCTGCCGTTGAACTTGCCGTCACCAAGACATTGCTGGCCTTGTCGCAAGCCAGCCCGGATCCGTCCGCGATTGGCTTGCGCCATTTTATCGGCCAGCGCCTGGAAGATCTGGCGGAGGCGATCGGACCGGACGGTCCGTTTGCAGATGCGGGGAAATCCGCTTCAACTTGTCTGGCGGAGTATCGCGAGCGACACGAGGCTTTTCGGAGGCAGCTTTGCCACGGTCTCGTCGTGGTGACGGTGGCACAGAACGGCCATTGGATGATGGTTCTTCGCACGCTGTCGATCCGGGCGCGACAGGGGGAAGAGCGGGAAATCGTCATCGAACAATCGGCAGCAGCGTCACGACTGGTGCAACTGAAGCGCGACGGGCAGAAGCTGGCCGCTTTGCTAGGGCAAGTGCGCAAGGCGGCCGAAAAGACCTAGTCCCTCCCGGCAGGCGCGCGGTTCACCCGAAGCATCCCGCTCTATTCACCCTCTCTCATCGCCAATACGCGCTCGATCGCGGCCAGGTGGCCCGTGACGGGCGCGTTGGCCGGATAGACGTCGAACGGCACCTGCGGGGCAAGCCCGGTCTCCTCGTAAACACTGCCATCGAGGGCGGCGAAGATCTCGTTCGAGAGTTCGAGCAGCCAGCCGTTGGGCAGGCGCTTGGCGAGCGGGGTGGAGAAGGCGCCGCGGGTCGTCCCGCCAAGCTGGATCACGCGCGGGTTCTGGCGCAGCGCCAGCGTGGCCAGCTCTCCGCCGCTGACCGTCACGTCGCTGGTCAGCAGATAGACCGGTCCGGTGAAGCGCAGGCCGTCCGCGGGTTCGATGACATGGTCGAAGGGCGCGAGGCCGGACCCAAGCGCCACCGTCGTATATCCGGTATAGGGCCGGTCGGTGAAGCGGCTCGCGACCGCCTTGGCGATGCGGTCCCATCCGCCGCGATTGTTCGACAGGTCGAGGATGACGGCCCCCGCCCGCGCCCCCGCCCCCGCTGCTTCGAACGCCGCGAAAGCCTCGTCCATGATGCGGTCGAATTCGGCCAGCTCGGCCTCCGCCCATGCGTCGCTGCCGAAATCCTCGCGGTCGGTGAAGCCGCCCATCTGGAAGATCTGCACATAGCCGGTGCGCCCGTCCAGCATCCCCCAGACGATCCGATCGCGCCCCGCCTGATGCGCGCTGTCGCCAAGGCGGGCGAGCGTCTGGTCGATCAGCGCGACCAGCCATTCGCTCTCTCCCCCTTGCGTCGCGCGCATGCGCGGCAGCGTGGTGCCCTGCCCGTCCTGCATGCGGCGGCGTTCGCCTGCGTCACGGCCCGGGATGGCGACCTCGCCGATCAGCTTGGTGTGGCTGTCGGACAGGCCGTGCATATAGGCCGCGAGTGCATCCCACAGCTGCGCCTCGCTCATGTCCGGCGCGATCCGGCTGCGGACCCGCGCGGCCCGCGTCGCATGATCGGGCGGGCGGCGGCCGAAAAAGGCGTAATGCCGCTCGAACGCGTCGAGGAAGGCGTCGGCCACCGTTTGCGGAGTGACGGCGGGTGGCTGGCGGCACGCTTCGGGCAGCGCGTCGAGCCGGTCGAACATCACGTTGGTGTCGCCGCGCAGCAGCTGAAAGATCGCGCTGCGCCCGCCCGGCAGCATGCGGAAATAGCGATAGGAGATCGCATCCATTTCGCTGAAACTGTCGCCCGTGCGCGGCGTTTCGTAGCATGTGGCGCCGATTTCATATTGCGTCACGCCGTCGTCATCGATGTCGAGGATGCGGCCATAGCCCCGGCTTTGCCACACGCCGCGGATCTGCGGGTCGGTCTGATTTGGCGCGTTGGCGATCGGCCTTGCCTCGGCGGCGTCGAGCCAGGGTCTTGCGGCATGCGGAGAGGATTGTGGCGCCAATGATGGCGGCGCACAGCCTGCCGCGAAGAACAGCGCGATGACGAGGAGATGTCGGAGCGGTCCGGGCATGCCGGCCTTGCTGGCAGGCGGGGCGGCCAAATTCAAACGATCCGCGCGTAACGGTCTGCGATTGTGGGGCTCAATCCTCGCCTTCTTCGGGATCGGGTTCGGGGTCGGGGTCGGGCGTTATGTCGCCGTCATCGCCGGGAATGATATCGCCGGGTCCGGAGCCGCCGCCGCTGCCTCCGCCGTCACTGCCCCCGCCGTCATTGGCGCCATCCGATCCGTCCGGCGCGTCGGTTCCGCCGCCCGAAGCCGCCCCGCCCCCGGAATCGCCGCCGCCTGAACCGCCGCCACCACCGCCCGAGCCGTCTCCCGCCGTGCCGCCGCCATCCGAATACGCGCCGCCCGGACCCGCCCCGGTGCCTCCGCCCGATCCGTCCGCGGGTGACGTCTGATCATGGATTCCGTTCGCCGCATTCCCCAGCGCATGTTCGATATTGCTGCCCAATTGGAAGGTCGCATAGCCGAGGCCGAGCACAATGACGCTGAGAATAAGTGCGTATTCGGCCGACGCCGCGCCGCTGCGTTCAAGGAAAAACCTTTGAATTGACGCGCTTGGCTTCAACGACTCACTCCTGCGACAAGTGGGAACTTCGTTATGCCACAAGTTGTCGCCTTATGGGCAATTGTCCCGGTGCCGCCGGACGGGCCGCACGATGTCACGAATGCTGCTGGATCACGTCGAGGAAGTCCTCGCCATATTCGTCCAGCTTGCGCGCCCCGATGCCGGGAAGCTCGCCCAGCTCGTCCAGCGTCTGCGGGCGCAGGCCACACATGTCGCGCAGCACGCTGTCGTGGAAGATCACGTATGGCGGGACGCCGTTGTCCTTGGCGAGATCGCGGCGAAGGCTGCGCAAAGCCTCGAACAAAGGGTCGCCGATGGGGTTGGACGTGGCGTCGCCGCCGCGTCTTTTGGTGCGCTGGCGCTTGGGCGGAAGGACGAGGTCGAGCGGCACCTCGCCCTTCAGAAACGCGCGCGCGTCGGGGCCGAGCATCAGCCCGCCATGCTCGGTCGGGAGCAGCGCGCCGCGGACCTGCAGCGCGCGGCTGACGGGTTTCAGCATCGCAGCTTCCTCCCCCTCGACGATGCCGAAGACAGAGAGGCTTTCGTGCCCGTTCTGGCGGCTGCGATCGGTGGACTGGCCGGTCAGGATGCTCTCCACATAGCCCGCGCCGAACATCTGGCGCGTGCGCGCTACGGCGGAGAGATATTTCTGCGCGATCACCGTGGCGTCGATGGATTTGGGCGGGGACAGGCAATTGTCGCAATTGCCGCAGGTCTCGGGCGGGTTCTCGCCAAAATGGCGCAGCAATATGGCGCGGCGGCAGCCGGCGGTTTCGACCAATGCGCCCAAGGCGCCGAGGCGGGTGCGCTCGCCCGCGATCCGGTCCTCGCCCATTTCGCCCAGCCGCATGCGGGCGCGGGCGAAATCATCGGCGCCCCAGAACAGATGCGCGACCGAAGGATCTCCGTCGCGGCCTGCGCGGCCGGTTTCCTGGTAATAGGCCTCGATCGACTTGGGCAGGCCTGCGTGGATCACGAAGCGCACGTCGGGCTTGTCGATGCCCATGCCGAAGGCGACGGTGGCGACCATCACCATGCTCTCGCTCGCGACGAAATCGTGCTGGTTGCGGGCGCGGGTCTCTGCCGGAAGGCCCGCGTGATAGCAGCGGGTTTCGCGGCCCGCCTTCCCCAGCGTTTCGGCCAGCCGCTCGGTCGCGGCGCGGGTCGGCGCATAGACAATGCCGGGACCGGGCTGCGCATCCATGATCTGCTGGATCTGGCGGGCAAGGCTGTCGCGCGGGGTGATGTGATAGCGGATGTTGGGCCGGTCGAAGCCAGCGACGATCAAACCGTCTTCGGGAATGCCGAGCTGGGCGAGGATGTCGGCCCGCGTATGCGCGTCCGCCGTCGCCGTCAGCGCAAGGCGCGGGACCTGCGGAAACGCATCCATCATCGGGGCCAGCAGGCGGTAGTCGGGCCGGAAATCGTGGCCCCATTCGGAGACGCAATGCGCCTCGTCTATCGCGAACAGGGCGAGGCGGCACTGGGACAACAGTTCGCGGAAATGCGGCTGGCTGGCGCGTTCAGGCGCGACATAGAGCAGGTCGAGTTCGCCGTCCCGCAGGCGCTGCACGGTTTCGGCGCGGTTCTCGTCCACGCTGGTGAGGGTAGCGGCGCGGATGCCGTTCGCTTCGGCGCTGCGCAGCTGGTCGTGCATCAGCGCGATCAGCGGGCTGACGACGACGCAGGTACCCTCCAGCATCAGCGCGGGCAGCTGGTAGCACAGCGACTTGCCCGCGCCGGTCGGCATCACCGCCAGCGTGGAGCGACGGTCCAGCACGCGGTCGACCACCTGGCTCTGCACCCCGCGAAAGGCGGAGAAGCCGAAAGTGCGTTTGAGGGTGTCGAGCGCGCCTGCCATGTTCTGGGCCATGACAGATCGCGCCCCCGCATGGAACGGCTGCGGGCGGATATTCCTCAGTCCAGGTTGGGGCGCAGCCAGCGTTCGGCGGTGGCGATGTCGACGCCGCGCCGCGCCGCATAGTCCTCAAGCTGGTCGCGGCCGATGCGGGCGACTCCGAAATACTGGCTTTCGGGATGCGCGAAGTAGAAGCCCGACACCGCCGAGGTCGGCCACATCGCGTTGGATTCGGTCAGCGTGATGCCGGCCCTGTCCTCGACCTGCATCAGGTCCCACAATATGGGTTTCAGCGAATGGTCGGGGCATGCCGGATAGCCCGGAGCGGGGCGGATGCCGCGATATTGCTCCTTGATGAGCGCCTCGTTTGTCAGCTGCTCCTGCGGGGCGTATCCCCACAGCGCAGTGCGGACATGCTGGTGCAGGCGTTCGGCGAAAGCCTCGGCAAAGCGGTCCGCCAGCGCTTTCAGGAGGATGTCGGAATAATCGTCATGCGCCGCGCGGAAGCGGGCGGAGTGGTCGTCGATCCCGTGGATGGCGACCGCGAAACCGCCCAGCCAGTCGCCCGCGGGGTCCACGAAATCCGCGAGGCAGAAGTTCGCCCTCTCCCGCGATTTCTTGACCTGCTGGCGCAGGAAGGGAAGCCGCGTGCCGCCGTCCAGAACGACGTCATCGCCCTCGCGCCGGCAGGGCCAGAATTCGCACACGCCGCGTGCGGTAAACCATTGTTCTTCGATGATTTGCTGCAGCATTTTCCGGGCATCGGCGAAGAGGCTGCGCGCGCTTTCGCCCACCACCTCGTCGTCGAGGATCGCGGGGTAATTGCCCGCCAGTTCCCATGCACGGAAGAACGGCGTCCAGTCGATATATTCGGCGAGATCCGCCAGGTCCCAGCTGTCGAATACGTGATTGCCGGGCTGCGCCGGTGCGGCGGGCTTGTCGGCCATGTCGGCGGCAAAGCCGTTCTCGCGCGCTTCGGCGATGGGCAGCAGCGCGCTCTGCCCCTTGCCCGCGCGCTTGACGCGCACGTCTTCGTATTCGTCGGCGATCTTCACGACATAGGGGTCGCGCTGGGTGTCGGACAGAAGCTGCGAGGCGACGCCCACCGCGCGGCTGGCATCGAGCACGTGGATCACCGGCCCCGCATAGGCGGGATCGATGCGCAGCGCGGTATGCACCTTGCTGGTGGTCGCGCCGCCGATCAGCAGCGGGATCGCCATTTCGGCGCGGGCCATTTCCTCGGCCACGGTCACCATCTCGTCCAGCGAAGGCGTGATCAGGCCCGACAGGCCGATGATGTCGGCGTCGTTCTCGTTCGCGGCCTTGAGGATATCGGGCCACGGCACCATGACGCCCAGGTCGATGACTTCATAGCCGTTGCACTGCAGCACGACGCCGACGATGTTCTTGCCGATATCGTGCACGTCGCCCTTCACCGTCGCCATGACGATGCGGCCCTTCGCCTTGGCGCCCTCTTCCTTCTCCGCCTCGATATAGGGAATCAGGTGGGCGACGGCCTTTTTCATGACGCGGGCGGATTTGACCACCTGCGGCAGGAACATCTTGCCGCTGCCGAACAGGTCGCCGACGACATTCATCCCGTCCATCAGCGGGCCTTCGATGACCTCGATCGGGCGGCCGCCGCGTTCCGCCACGGCGGCGCGCATTTCCTCGGTATCGTCGACGATATGCGCATCGATGCCCTTGACCAGCGCGTGTTCCAGCCGCTTCTCGACCGCATAGCCGCGCCATTCGGCGGCCTGTTTCTCGGCCTCCGGGCTCTTGCCCTTGTAGCTTTCGGCCAGCGCAATCAGCCGTTCGGTCGCGGTTTCGAAACCGCTGTCCGCCGGGGGATCGCGCATCAGGATCACGTCTTCGCACGCATCGCGCAGCACGTGATCGATCTGGTCATAGACGTCGAGTTGCCCGGCATTGACGATCGCCATGTCGAGCCCCGCGGGGATCGCATGATAGAGGAACACCGAATGCATCGCGCGGCGCACCGTCTCGTTCCCGCGGAAGCTGAAGGACAGGTTCGACAGCCCGCCGCTGAAATGCACATGCGGGCAGGTTTCGCGCAGCACCGACACCGCCTCGATGAAGTCGAGCGCGTAGCGGTCATGCTCCTCGATGCCGGTCGCGACCGCGAAGACATTGGGGTCGAAGATGATGTCCTCAGGCGGGAAGCCGATGCCGGTGAGGAGCTTGTAGGCACGCTCGCAGATCTCGATCTTGCGCTGCTTGGTGTCGGCCTGTCCGGTTTCGTCGAAGGCCATCACCACGACCGCCGCGCCGTAATCCATGCATTTGCGCGCAGAATCCAGGAAGGGCGCCTCGCCCTCCTTCATGCTGATCGAATTGACGATGGGCTTGCCCGACACGCATTTGAGGCCCGCCTCGATCACTTCCCACTTGGACGAATCCACCATGATCGGCACGCGCGCGATATCGGGCTCGGCGGCGATCAGCTTGAGGAAGGTGGTCATCGCCTCGACCGCGTCGAGCAGGCCTTCATCCATGTTGACGTCGATGATCTGCGCGCCGTTCTCGACCTGCTGGCGCGCGACTTCGACGGCGGCGGGATAGTCGCCCGCCATCACCAGCTTCTTGAAACGTGCAGAGCCCGTGACATTGGTACGCTCGCCAATATTGACGAAGCGGCTTGCCGCTGCGGCAAAGTCCTGATCAGACATGATATTTCCTGTTTGGCCGCTCAGGCAGCCATGATGAAGGGTTCAAGTCCCGCCAGCCGCGTCTTGCGGGTCGGTTCGGGGATCTGGCGCGGGGCGATTCCCTCGACAACCTTGGCCATGGCCGCAATATGCTGCGGCGTCGAACCGCAGCATCCGCCCAGCACGTTGACCAGCCCGCGCTTCGCCCAGTCGAGCACGAAGCCCGCGGTGGTGTCGGGCATTTCGTCATATTCGCCCAGCTCGTTCGGCAGGCCCGCATTGGGGTAATGCATGGTGCAGCAATCGGCGATCTTGGCGAGCGTCGCGACATGCGGCGCCAGCTGCGTCGCGCCGAACGAGCAGTTCAGCCCGACGGTCAGCGGGTTGGCGTGGCGCGCCGCGTACCAGAACGCCTCGACCGTGTGGCCCGACAGGTTGCGGCCCGACAGATCGGTCAGCGTCATCGACAGCATGATCGGCACCTCGCGGCCCAGCGCCTGTTCCATCTGGCGCACGGCCATGATGCCCGCCTTGGCGTTGAGTGTGTCGAACACCGTCTCGATCAGGATGAAGTCGGCTCCGCCCTCGACCAGCGCCTCGCACTGTGCGCGGTAAACCTCTGTCAGATAATCGAAATCGATCTCGCGATAGCCGGGATCGTTGACGTCTGGCGAGAGCGAAAGCGTCTTGTTGGTCGGCCCGATCGCGCCCGCCACGAAGCGGGGACGTCCGTCGCGATCGGCAAACTCGTTTGCCACGCGCCGCGCCAGCGCCGCGCTTTCGCGGTTGATGTCGGCGACGAGGTCTTCCGCCGCGTAATCGGCCTGGCTGATCTTGTTGGCGCTGAACGTGTTGGTCTCGGCGATGTCGGCCCCCGCCTCGAAATAGGCGCGGTGGATCGATTCCGGCACCTCGGGCTTCGTAAGCGCGAGGATGTCGTTATTGCCCTTCTGGTCCTTGGTGAGGCCCAGATCGCCCGCGTAATCGGCCTCGACCAGTCCCTTGGTCTGGATCTGCGTGCCGAACGCGCCATCGGTGATGAGGATGCGCTGCGACGCCTGTTCGAGGAACGCGGCGCGCGCCTTGCTTGGGGTAATCGTCATGCTGCGGTCTCCTGCAATCCGGAAGCGTTCCGGGCGCTTTCCTTCGGGCGCATGCCGAGAAGATGGCACACCGCGTAGGAAAGCTCAGCGCGGTTGAGCGTGTAGAAATGGAAGTCGCGCACGCCCTCTGCATACAAAGAGCGGCACATTTCGGCGGCGATGGTGGCCGCCACCAGCTTGCGCGATTCGGGCCGGTTGTCGAGCCCTTCGAACAGTTCCTCCATCCACTTGGGAATCTCGGCTCCGCAGGCCTTCGCGAACTTGCGCGTCTGGGCCACGTTGGACACCGGCAGGATGCCCGGCAGGATCGGTGCGTCGATCCCTTGCGCGGCGGCAAGGTCGCGGAAGCGCAGGAACTTCTCGGGCGCGAAGAAGAACTGGGTGATCGCGCGCGATGCGCCCGCGTCCAGCTTGCGCTTGAGGTTGTCGAGATCGGATTCGGCGCTCGCCGCCTCGGGGTGGGTTTCGGGATAGGCGGCGACCGAGATGTCGAAGGGCGCGATGTCCTTAAGCCCCGCGACAAGGTCGGCGGCGCTGGCATAGCCGTCGGGATGCGGCACGAATTTCTGGCCCATCGTCGGCGGATCGCCGCGCAGCGCGACGATATGGCGCACGCCCGCTTCCCAATAGGCTTCGGCCACTTCGCGGATCTCGTCCTTGCTCGCCTCTACGCAGGTAAGATGCGCGGCGGTGGGGAGGCCGACTTCGCGGATGATGCGCGCGACGATGTCATGCGTGCGGTCGCGGGTGCTGCCGCCCGCGCCATAGGTGACCGACACGAAATCGGGCCGCAGCGGGGCAAGCGCGAGCACGGTTTCCCACAAATGCTGCTCCGATTTCTCGGTCTTGGGCGGGAAGAATTCGAACGACACGTCGATGTCGCCGGGAAGCGAGGCGAAGAGGGGCCTGCCGATTGTCGAGACGGTATCGTTCATGGTGTTGTCCGCGCTGTGGTGTCGGCCCGCCGGGTTCCGGCCTTACGGGCGACGATATGGGGAATTGGGTTGCGGCGGGTGCCGGTCCAGATGCGGACCGTCAGTTCCTCGCCTTTCAGGGATGCTGTGTCGCCTAGTGCGAAACCGGCATCGCCCAGCAGCTTGTCCATCTGCGCATCGGTAAAGCCGAGGCGGGCGTGGGCGTCGCGTTCGCGCAATTCCTCGAACGCATGGGCGGCGAAATCGACGATGGCGACGCGCCCGCCGGGGCGGGTGACGCGGGCCGCCTCGGCCAGTGCGAGTTCGGGCAGTTGCGCGTAATGCAGCACCTGGTGGAACAGCACGGTGTCGAAGCTGGCGTCCTCGAACGGCAGATCGGTGAAGTCGCCCTGCAGCAGGTTGAGCCGCGAGGGCGGCAGGTCCTGCAGCCGCGCGCGGGCGACGCGCAGCATGTCGTTGCTCTTGTCGATGGCGCTGACATGGCTGGCAAAGGGCGCGAAGAGTTCGGCGATGCGGCCCGTGCCGGTGCCGATGTCGAGCATCCGGCCCAAGGGCGCGTCTCCGTCGCCGCTTTCCACATCGAGCAGTGAAGCCAGCTTTGCCTCGACCAGCGCGTCGTCGCTGTGGAGGGTGCGCAGCCGGTCCCATTCGTCGGCGTGGCGGGCGAAATAATATTCGGCGCTGGTTTCGCGCGCGGTGCGGATCGCGGACAGGCGGCGCATGTCGCCATCGCACAGCGCGGCGAAATCCTCGTCCTCTCCTTCCGCCGCGGCCAGCATCCGGTCCGCCGCAGCCAGCATCGGCGAATCGCTGCCCGCCATCCGCGTTTTCAGAAACACCCAGCTGCCTTCCTTGCGCTTTTCGACAAGGCCTGCTTCGGTGAGGATGCGGATATGGCGCGAGATGCGCGGCTGGCTCTGTTCCAGCACTTCCGCCAGTTCGCCCACCGCCAGCTCCATGCGCGAGAGCAGGCGCAGCAGCCGCAGGCGCGACGGATCGTCGATCGCGCGCAGCAGTTCCACGAGAGGCGGAGCGGTGGTCATGGCGGTGCATATAAAGAAAGCTTTATATGTTGGCAATCATTGCCTGCCCGCCTTCTCGCGCCTAGATTCCCGCCGCGCCCCATGGCGTCCAGACGAGGGAGTTACCCGTAACATGAAGATGATTATCGCCCGTGCCGCGCTTGTCGCCGCACCCGCCCTGCTGCTTGGCGCATGCGGTTCGACCGATGAAGCCGATGCCCCTGCCGAAGCCGACAATGTCGAAATGCCCGCCGCCGAAGTGATGGCGCAGCCCGGCATGGAGGACGATGCCGCCGTCGATCCGATGGCTGCCGACGTGATGGACGAACCGGCGATGGCTCCGGCCGAGCCTGCGCCGCCGATCGTCGACCCGACGGCCGAGGACGCCGCAGATGCGGCCGACGACGCCGCCGCCGATCTGTCGGCAGCGATGGAAGGCGAATAATGCGCCTGCGCCTCGCCGCGCCGGGCATGGCGGCCCTGATGGCCGTGCTGCTGCCCGGCTGCGGCGAGGCGATTGACGATCCGCGTCCCGCCGACGCCACCGAGCGGCAGGTGCTGTCCGATGCCGCCGAGATGCTGCCGCGTGCAGACAACGAGCCAGAGCGTTCATCCGCTGCGCCCGCCGATGCGGAAACATCGCGAACCGATTGAAACGAAGCCCTGCGCCGAGCGTTGATCTTCCAAAAGGAGAATTTCAATGGCTTTGCTTAAACTCGCCGCACTGGGCGCAATCGGATATGCCGGTTACCGCTATTTCCAGAACAACCAGACGGGTTCGTCGCCCGCCTATGCCGGCGGTACGCCGCGCGACAAGAGCACGAGCGACGAAATCACACCGATCCGCGATGCCGGTCCGTCCTCGATGCGCGACACGCCGCGCCGCAAGTGGACCGAAACCGACGAGGCCAGCGACCAGAGCTTTCCGGCAAGCGACCCGCCGGCGAATTACTGATCGGGTGATGAGTCAGCGGGTTCTGCCTTCCGGCTCGCCAGCCATAATCTGATCGCGCTGGCGAGGCCCGGAGGGGTTTCGCTCGCGATTCTTTCGGCGTCGATCCGCGCGACAATCGCGTTGATCGGCGCCTTTTCGCGTTCGGCGGCCTCTCGCAGCATGTCCCAGAACAGCGGTTCGAGGCTGATCGAGGTCTTGTGCCCGGCGATTTCGACCGAGCGTTTGACCGGCGGATGGTAGAGCGACGTCATATCCGTGGCGAATAGCGCAAACCCGATTTCGACGCACGCTCGCTCTCGACGCAGGGGCGTTCGGACGCTAACGGCCTCGCCCATGACTGCGCACAAGGAAGGCGATCCCACCACGCTCAGCCGGCTGTATGGCCGGTCGAAAGGCAAGGCGCTGCGCGCGTCGCAGCAGGAGCTGGTCGACCGGCTGCTGCCGCAGATCGCGGTGCCGGACGAAGGGCCGGTGTCGTCGCAGACGCTGTTCGGCGATGACCGCCCGCTGCATTTCGAGATCGGTTTTGGCGGGGGCGAGCATCTGGCTTATCGCGCCGACATGCTTCCCGACCACGGCTTCGTGGGGTGCGAGCCGTTTTTGAACGGCGTCGCGCAGGCGCTGACCCATGTGCGCGACGATGCGCTGGGCAATGTGCGGCTGCACATGGGCGATGCGCTGCAGGTGCTGGCGCGGGTGCCGGACCGGGCGCTGTCCTTCGCCTATCTGCTGCATCCCGATCCCTGGCCCAAGGCGCGCCATGCCAAGCGGCGCATGATGAACGACGGCCCGGTCGAAATGATCGCGGCAAAGCTGAAACCCGGCGGCGAGTTTCGTTTCGGCACCGATCACCCCGTCTATCTGCGCCACGCGCTGATGGTGATGCAGCGGCATACGGACGCATTCGAGTGGCTATGCGAGACGCCGCAGGACTTCCTGACCCGCCCCGGCGGCTGGCCCGAAACCCGCTATGAGGCCAAGGCCCGCAGGCTGGGGCACGAGGTGTGGTACTTTCGATTCAGGCGACGCTAGACTACGCTGATGTTGTAA
>CEOS01096592.1_pt1 | contig 37010 bp, 33 predicted proteins | sample 530601 | NCBI WGS metagenome assembly CEOS01 (sample SAMEA2620666, study PRJEB7988) | marine metagenome | biome: marine biome (ENVO:00000447); feature: mesopelagic zone (ENVO:00000213); material: "saline water (ENVO:00002010), including plankton (ENVO:xxxxxxxx)" | depth 1000 m
GGCGGCCATCGCCAGCCCCGCGCCCGCTATCGTGACTTTCTTCCAGTTCTGCACCGCATTGCTCCCTCTGCTGCTTTGGCGATGCATCGCGGGCCGTCCGGATTGGCGCCCATGGATGTGTCGCGGGGGAAGCTACGAAGCCGGGGCGCGAGTGGATGCAGTCTGCCGAGAATAAATTTTCGCGGCGTCGGAATGTTCGGGGCGCCGCGCTGCACTGGCACTGGCACAGGCACTGGACGAATGGCGCCAAACACCTATATACCGGCCGGTATGGAATGCTCCGATCTCAACACGAAGACCAAGGGCCGCCCGCGCGAGTTCGATCCCGACGTGGCGCTGGCAGCGGCGCTGCGCGTGTTCTGGCAGCAGGGCTACGAAGGCGCGTCGCTCGCCATGCTGACCGATGCGATGGGCATCGCAAAGCCCAGCCTGTATTCGTGCTTCGGCAACAAGGAAGCGCTCTTCAAGCAGGCGCTCGACCTCTATGAGCGTGAGAAGCTGGCCTATATCGGTGCCGCGATCGAGGCACCGACCGCGCGCGGCGTGGCCGAACGGCTCTTGCGCGGCGCGGTGGACACCCATGCCAATGCGCAGGATCCGCAGGGCTGCATGGGGGTGATGAGCATGATCGGTTGCAAGGCCGAGGATGCCTCGATCCGCGACCATGTGATCGAACGGCGCAAGTCTTCCGAAACCGCGCTGATCGAACGGTTCGAGCGTGCGAAGGCGGAAGGCGACCTGTCCCCCTCCGTCGATCCGGCGACGCTGGCCCGCTATATCATCACGGTCATTCAGGGCATGCAGGTCCGCGCACAGGCGGGCGCGCCGCGCGAGGAGCTGGAAGGCATCGTGGACATGTTCCTGGCCGTCTGGTCCGACCGCTAGGGCCGGTCGCGGCGCAGAAAATCCCGCCCGATTTCAATCGCCCGAAAAATAAATTACCGCCTGGTACAGAAAGCGCATTGACTTTCTGCTGCGCCGCAATAGATACCGTCTGGTACATAAACCTGCCATTCATGTCTGCGGCCAGCCGGAGAACGCGATGCACACTGCCCCTGCGCCGGCGATGACCGGCTAAACCCCCGGCCCGGTCCAGCGCCGGGCCGCCTTTCAAAATCGAGCATGCTTCGTGTCCGGAAAACCGTTTTCCGGGCCGGGAGACATGCGTCCCGTTTCATGCCGCCCGGGCGCAGACCGCGCTTTCGGGAACCGTCAGCCGCGTGCCCGGCCCACGCGCAAGAGGTAAGCCATCATGTTCCTTCCCGAAGAACATTCCCTGTCGCTCATGGCCCCGGCCAAGGCTGCGACCGCCAATCCGGCGGCTGATCCCGCCGCTCCCGTCCTGAGCGCGCTGGAACGCCGGGTGGTCGAAATCGCGCGCACCGACGCGCTCGACACGCTGAAACCGCGGCGCAAGCACGGATGGCTCGTCCGGCTTTTCATGGGGCGGGAACGGGCCTCGCCCGCGCTCGCCAACGAGACGCTGGAGGCGGTCCGCCGACTGGCCGTGACCGCCTGGCACCGCGAAGCGAACCCGCCCGCCCGCGCCATCGGCGAAGCCAGGGCCATCAGCGAAGCCAGGGCCATCAGCGAAGCCAGGGCCGCCGGGCTCAGCCGCGACCAGATCGACGAAATCCTCACCATCATCCGCCGTTCGTTCGGCGCCCGCATTGAAAAGACTGCCCCATGACCATCCAGACACCCCTCGACACGTTCCAGACCCGGATCGGCGAAGCCCGCGATAATCGGCCCGCCCGCCGCCCGCGAAAGCGCGCTCTGGCTTTCGCCGGACTGGGCGCCGCCCTGCTCGCCGGGCTCGGCTGGCATTTTCTTGGCGGCAATTCCGCCGAGGCCGCGCCGCCGCCCGTACCGGTCGTCACCATCGCCAGCCCCATCGTCCGCGAGGTGACCGAATGGGACGACTATATCGGCCGTTTCGCGCCCAGCGAGATGGTGGAGGTCCGTCCCCGCGTGTCGGGCGCGATCACGGCGATCCATTTCCGCGACGGCGAGTTCGTCCGCAAAGGGCAGCCGCTGTTCACCGTGGACCCGCGCCCCTATCGCGCCGCGCTGGCCGAGGCGCGCGCCGATGTCGCCGCCGCGCAAAGCGCGCTGGCACTGGCGCAATCGGACTATGACCGCGTGGCCGGGCTGACCGGCGACGAAGCCATGGCCGAAAGCGAGGTCGAGCAATTGCAGACAAGCGTGAGTTCCGCCCGCGCCGCGCTGGCGGCGGCGAGGGCACGCGCCGACCAGCGCGCGCTCGACGTCGAATTTGCCACGGTGCGCGCGCCGATCTCGGGCCAGATCTCGGACCGGCGCGTCGATGTCGGCAATCTCGTCTCGGGCGAGAACGGCGCGGGGGCGAGCCTGCTGACCACGATCAACGCGCTCGACCCGATCTATTTCACCTTCGACGCGTCCGAGGCGCTTTACCTCAAGACCCGGCGGCAATCGGATGACGGCGACGAGGCAGGCCGCGTACAGGTGCGCCTGCAGGACGAGGCCGATTACCGCTGGGAGGGCAGGCTTGACTTCACGGACAACACGCTGGACCCGAATTCGGGCACCATCCGTGCCCGTGCGGTCTTCCGCAATCCCGACGGGTTCCTGCGGCCCGGCCTGTTCGGCGACATGCGTCTGGCCGAAGCCGGGACTGCCAGGGCGCTGCTGGTCCCCGACGCCGCCGTCCAGTCGGATCAGGCGCGCAAAATGGTTTTGATTGTCGGCAAGGACGATGTCGTCACGGCGAAGCCCGTCGAACCGGGACCGCTGGTGCGGGGCCTGCGGGTCATTCGCTCGGGCCTTTCGCCAAATGACAGGGTGGTGATCTCGAACTTCGCGGCGGCCGCCGCCGGTTCGAAGGTCGACAGCAAGCGCGGCCGAATCGCCTTCGCGGCGCAAGACACGTCCGCAACGCCTTCGCCCAGCGAACCCGCCGCGGCGCAGGCGACCATCGCCGAATAGGCGCGCGCGCCTCGCATAAAGACAATTACACCCAGCCATTGGCCGGGTCACATATTTCACGGACGAAACCCATGCGATTTTCCCGGTTCTTCATCGACCGGCCGATTTTCGCGGGCGTCATCGCGGTGCTGATCACCGTGGTGGGTGCGCTCGCCTTCATCGGCCTGCCCGTTACGCAATATCCCGACGTGGTGCCGCCGACGGTCACCGTCACGGCCACCTATCCGGGCGCTTCGGCCGAAACCGTGGCCGACACCGTCGCCGCGCCGATCGAGCAGGAGATCAACGGCGTCGACGACATGCTCTACATGGATTCGCAATCGACCGGCGATGGCAGGGTGACGATCACCGTCACCTTCAGGATCGGCACCGACCTCGACGAGGCGCAGGTGCTGGTCCAGAACCGCGTCGCCATTGCCGAGCCGCGCCTGCCGGAATCGGTGCGCGCGATGGGGGTGGTGACCAAGAAGTCCTCGCCCGACTTCCTGATGATCGTGAACCTTCAGTCGCCCGATGGCACCTATGACCGCGAATATCTGTCGAACTATGCGCTGACGCGGGTGAAGGACCGGCTTGCGCGGCTGGACGGGGTGGGCGACGTGCAGATGTTCGGCGCGCGCGATTACGGCATGCGCATCTGGATCGATCCGGACAAGGCCGCCGCGCGCAATCTGACGGCGGACGAGATCGTCTCGGCCCTGCGCGCGCAGAACGTGCAGGTCTCGGCAGGCGCACTGGGACAGCCGCCCTATGACGGCGGCTCAGGCAGTGCGGGAGCCTATCAGCTCGGCGTCGAGTTGCAGGGCCGGCTGACCACGCCGGAGGAGTTCGGCAATGTCATCGTGCGCAGCGATGCAGGCGGCGGACAGATCCGCGTGAAGGATGTCGCGCGGATCGAACTGGGCGCGCAGGACTATTCGCTCAACACCTACCTGTCGGGCAATCCGACCGTGGTGATCGCGGTGCTGCAGCGCCCCGGTTCGAACGCGCTGGACGCGGCCGAGACGGTGCGGGAGGAAATGGACGCGCTGGCCGCGGATTTCCCGCAAGGCCTGGAATATTCGGTCATCTACAACCCGACCGAGTTCATCGGCCAGTCGATCGACGCGGTCTATCACACATTGTTCGAGGCGGCGGTGCTGGTCGTGCTCGTCATACTGGTCTTTTTGCAGAACTGGCGGGCGGCGGTGATCCCCATCGTCGCGATCCCGGTGTCGCTGGTCGGCACCGCGATCATGCTGGCGGCGACGGGCTATTCGCTCAACAATCTGTCGCTGTTCGGGTTGGTGCTGGCCATCGGCATCGTGGTCGACGACGCCATCGTGGTGGTCGAGAATGTCGAGCGCTATATCGAGGAAGGCGTCAAACCGCTTGAGGCCGCGCGCCGGTCGATGGACGAGGTGTCGGGCGCGCTGGTCGCCATCGTGCTGGTGCTGTGCGCGGTGTTCATCCCGACATTGTTCATCGACGGCATCTCGGGCCAGTTCTACAAGCAGTTCGCCGTCACCATCGCGACCGCGACGGTCATCTCGCTGATCGTGTCGCTCACCCTATCGCCCGCGCTGGCGGCGATCCTGCTGCGCGAGAAGCACCGCGTGGCGGACGATGCCCCGCGCTGGCGGCGCGTGCTGCAGGGTGCAGGCGACCGGTTCAACCATGGGTTCGAGCGGATGAGCGAGGCCTATGCAAGGCTGACGCTGCGGCTGGTGAAGCGTCCGGCACGGATGATGGCGGGCTATGCCGCGCTGATCGTCGCGACGGGCGGTCTGTTCTGGGCGACGCCCGCGGGCTTCATCCCGCAGCAGGATCAGGGCTATTTCCTCGCCGCGATCTTCCTGCTGCCGGGTTCGTCCCTGTCGCGCACCGACGAGGTGACGCGCGAGGTGGCGGAGAAGATCCTGCCCGGCAAGGGGATACGCGGCGCGGTGATGTTCGCGGGCTTCAACGGCCCGTCGCGCACCGCCTCGCCCGATTCCGGGGCGATCTATTTCCCGTTCGAAAGTTTCGAAAAGCGCGCCGAACTGGGCGTGACCGAGGAAAGCATCATGGCCAAGGCGCAGGAAGCGCTGGCGGGTTACGACAAGGCCAGCATCATCCTCCTCCCGCCGCCCACGATCAACGGCATCGTCCCGCCCGGCGGCTACCGTATGATCGTCGAGGACCGGTCGGGGCAGGGCTATGCCGAGCTTGAGAAGGCGGCGCAGGCCTTGCTGGCGCAGGCGAACACGCAGCCCGAGCTTCAGCAGGTCTATACCTTGTTCAACCGGGGGTCGCCGCGCGTCCATGCCGATATCGACCGGCGCAAGGCCGACATGCTGGGCGTGCCGCCGCAGAATATCTTCTCGACGCTGCAGACCTATCTGGGGTCAACCTTCATCAATGACTTCAACCTGCTGGGCCGGACATATCGCGTGACCGCGCAGGCCGATGCCGGATCGCGCAATTCGGTCGCGGATATCGCGAACCTGCAGACGCGGTCGAGCAACGGATCGATGGTGCCGATCGGCTCGGTCGCGACCTTCGAGAACAGGACCGGCCCCTACCGCGTGGTGCGATACAACCTCCAGCGCGCGATCGAGGTGGATGGCAGCGTCGCGCCGGGATATTCCACCGGACAGGCGCTGGCGACGATGGAAAAGGTCGCCGCCGAAACGCTGCCGGCGGGCTATGGCGCCGAATGGACCGGCATCGCCTATCAGCAGTCGATCGCGGGCAATACCGCGGGCGTGGTGTTCGGCATGGCGGTGCTGTTCGTCTTCCTCGTGCTGGCGGCGCAATATGAAAGCCTGACGCTGCCGCTGGCGATCATCCTGATCGTGCCGATGTGCCTGTTCGCGGCCATGCTGGGCGTGAACCTGCGGGGGATGGACAATAATATCCTGACCCAGATCGGCCTTGTGGTGCTGATCGCGCTGGCGGCCAAAAACGCGATCCTCGTGGTCGAATTCGCAAAGCAGGCGGAGGAAGAGCAGGGCCTTTCGCCGGTTCAGGCCGCGGTGCAGGCCGCGCGCACCCGGCTGCGCCCGATCCTGATGACGTCCTTCGCCTTCATTCTCGGCGCGGTTCCGCTGGTCATCGCCAGCGGTGCCGGGTCGGAGCTGCGGCAGGCTTTGGGCACGGCGGTGTTCTTCGGCATGGCGGGCGTCACCGGCTTTGGCCTGCTGTTCACCCCCACCTTCTATGTCGTGTGCCGCAATTTGGCCGAGGCGCTGCGGTGCGGCCCCCGTCCGAATGCGGAGACGCCCCGCCCGAAACAGCCGCGCGATTACGATCCGCTGGCGATCCCGGCGGAATGAAAGGAGCCAGAGAGATGTTCCGCATGAACAAGACCATTGCCGCGCTGCTGTCGGCGAGCGCGCTGACCGCCTGCACCGTGGGGCCCGATCATATCGCACCGGCGATACCGCCCACCGCCTCTGCGCCGTTCGTCGGGGTGCAGACGGCGGATGTCACCGCCGATGCGCCCGCCGATGACTGGTGGACGCTTTATGACGATCCGGTCCTCGACGCGCTGGTCGAGGATGCGCTGGCCGCCAATACCGACATTCGCGTCGCCCTTGCGCGGATCGAACGGGCGCGCGCCTCTTTGCGCGGATCGTGGGGAGAGGCGCTGCCGCAGACGAAGGTCTCGGCTTCGGGCAGCTATGGCCGCGTCTCGGAAAGCGAGACACTGCCGGGCATCGACCGCGAGGGACGCCGCATCGCGGGCGAATTCGCGGCGGGTTACGAGCTGGACCTGTTCGGCCGCGTCGCGCGCGGGATCGAGGCATCGCGCGCCGATGAGGGTGCCGCGCGTCAGGACGCCGATGCGGTGCGCGTCATGGTCGTCGCCGATACGGTGCAGGCCTATGTCGACGCGGCGGCCAGCGCGCAGCAGATCGCGGTGGCGCAGTCGATGGTGGATTTGCTGGCCCGATCCGAACGCATCACCCATGCGCGTTTCGAGCGCGGCCTGAACCAGAAGCTCGACGTGCTGCGCCTGACCCAGCTGCGCGAGGCGCGGGCCGCGACAATCCCGCCCTTGATGGCGCGCCGCGATGCCGCGCTGTTCCGGCTGGCGACGCTGACCGGGCGCACGCCGCAGGAGCTGCCCGCCGATGCGCTGCGGCGCCGGACGACGCCCGATGTCTCGCAGCCGATCCCCGTGGGCGACGGGCGGATGCTGCTGGCCCGGCGTCCCGACGTGAAGGCGGCGGAGCGCAGGCTGGCGGCCGATACGGCGCGCATCGGCGTGGCGACGGCGGATCTCTACCCGCGCATCAGCCTGGGCGCGGCGGTATCGACCACTTCGCTGGGCGACATGCCCGTCTTGGGGTCCGGGCCGCTGGGCTGGCTGGTCGGCCCGCTGATCCAGTGGGCATTCCCGAACCAGGAGGCCGTGCGCGCCCGCATCGAAGCCGCGCGGGCGGATGCGGACGCCGATCTCGCGCGTTTCGACGGCACCGTGCTGCGCGCGCTGGAAGAGACGGAAACCGCGCTATCCGCCTATCGCAACGCGTTGGTGAGCGAAGAGCGGCTGGCCGCCTCGCGCGATGCGGCGGACCGCGCGGCGAAGGTCAGCCTTGCGCGCCAGAGCCGCGGCCAGATCGACGCGCTGGCCTCTCTGGATGCGCAACGCACCTTGGCCGAAACCGAAGCCGATTTTGCCGCCGCGCGCCGCGCCGTCGCCTTGGCGCAGATCGATCTGTTCCGCGCGCTTGGCGGCGGCTGGACGGGCGGGTGAAAAAGAGGATCGATCCGCGAACTGCCCGCTATGTCACGAGAGCCTTAGCGCCGGCAGATAGCCCGCATATTCCAGACGCATCATGGACAGGATCGCAAACCTTGCCATCAGTCCGCGCATGGTGGGCCTGAACATCAGGTTCCAGCGATATTCCTGTTCCCGGGGAGACCAGCGGGTCTTGGAAACGTCGCGGCCTACCGACAGGTTGACGGCTTTCTTGCCGGATTCGATCGACTGTTTGATGACCTCGTAGACCAGGGTCGTCATCACGCTGTATTTCCCGAATTCGGCTTCGTAACCCGAGTAATAGAGATACAGCCCATCCTCGGTCTCGAAACCGAGCCTGGCTGCGACAACCCTGTCGTGATGCTGCATCAGGAAAAGGCGCAAGCCCGAGCTGTCGGGATCGCTCGCGAGGGTCGCGATGAACTGCCGCGCATAGTCTTCCTCGAAGACATTGCGGTGGCGGGTTCCATGCGTCTGGTTCGCGCGCAGGGCGTGAAGGCGATAGAAGTCGGGAAGAAAAGCACCGATCGAGCCGGAATCGCGCAGGCATCGGAACTGCAGGTCGACGCCGTCCCGCTTGGCGCTGTTATAGCATTTGCGGATCGATTCCCTGATGTTGCGCTTCATCGCCGAGCGGAATGACGCAAGGTCGGGTTCGAGCATCACCACGAAACTCTCGACCAGCGGGCGCGTCGGGTGCGGGATCGAAACCGCGTCGTAAAGATCCGCAACTTCAGGCGGACCCGCCGGCAGCGAGATGACGTCCCAATGGGTATAATGCGTCTGCACATAGGAAACGAACGCCGAATAGGCGGCGTGTGCATGGCCCTCTTTGACGAGGCCCGTCCTCAATTCGGTCAATATGTTGTCGGCGCCCAGCGGCTGCAGATAGCTGAGGACGGGCACGCCCTTGACCACCAGATTTTGCCGAAGCATCGGGAAGACGCCGATGATTTCGCGCCCGTCCTCGACCAGGAAAATCTGCAATTTCCGGTTGGCGCCGCCCATGCGGCCGAATTGCTCCCACCAGCTCTCGTTATAGAACAGCGACTGGAACGGCTCGGCAATGCCCGGCTGCCTCTCCAGGCGGTTCCAGCCAGCACGCTCGGCATCGGTCAGTTTCGCGAAATCGTCGACAATACGTACCATCGATCCGGCAACAGCTTTTTCCATCAGAATCGGACCGCTCTACCGCCGGGCACTTAAGGGTTCATTGCCGGTGCCTCAGCTTGGACATGCTTCGTCGGCGCAGGCATCCGATATGACGCATCCCTGTCCCGGCGAGCTGTTTCCCGGCAGGCTGCTTCCCGGCAGGGGAGGGCGATGGCGATATTGCAAAGCCTTGTAAATATGGTTTCGCCCTATGCGCCCGGCCGCTGCATGCCGCCATGACGCGACTGCCGCCGGATCGACCGCCAGCCTAACGCGTTGCAAAGAAAGGAAACAGACACGAGATTTTTGCGAGGGCCCGAATGACCGACGACCCGGACATGCTTTACAATTCCATCGAACGCCTCGCCAGCGCGGGGATATCGGCGGCCATATTATTCGTCGTCATCGTCGTGTTGATCCGCCTGCTGGGCAAGCGCGCGACCGGGCAGATGAGCAATTTCGACTGGATGATCTCGATCACCGTGGGCAGCCTTGCCGCCAGCGGGATCTTGCTCAAGAACGTCAGCCTTGCCGATGTGATCCTTGCCATCGCGGTCATCGGATTCCTGCAATGGGCCACCGCGTGGCTTGCCTGCCGCAGCGAATGGTTCGAAAAAATGGTGCGCGCCCGGCCCCGGCTGCTGGTCCACAAGGGGCGGCTGCTGGAAGAGGACATGCGGCGCGAGCGGATCTCGCGGCACGAGATATTCTCGTATCTGCGAGGGCGGGGCTATGTCCGTCCGGACGAGGCGAACTGGGTCGTGCTGGAGAACGACGGCACCATGACCGTGATCCCCCGGCAGGAGGCAGGCTTCGACGATGCGGGGCTGCTGGACGATGTCGTGTGGTCGTCGTCTCCGGCGGCGGACGCGAAGGAACGGCCGGGCGAAAAGCGCGGCGAAAAGGCGGAACCATCGCGCTGACCTTAGGTTGAGACGGAAACCCGCGACGCCATGGAGACCCGGATGACCGCCGACACGAAGACCCTCGACCGGCAGGCCGCAACCCGGATCGCGCCCCGCAGCGGTGTGGCCTTTGAATTGGCAGAAGGCCAGCGGCTGACGGTGATCGACCCCGAAGGACAGCAGGTGTCCGACCTGCTCGCCTTTGTGCGCGGAGACGTGGGCGAGGTGATCTCGAACGGGCGGACCTTCGATTATGAAGAGACGATCGCGCTGACCACCGGCAACCGGCTGTGGTCGAACCGCTCGAACGTGCTGCTCTCGATCGAGGAGGACACGGTCGGTCGGCACGATTTCCTGCTGACCCCGTGCAGCGAGGCGACGTTCCGGCATTTCTATCCGGGCAAGCCCGTGCACCGCGGCTGTTTTGGCAATCTGGCTGAGGCGCTGGCCCCCTATGGAATCGGGGAAGACCAGATCCCGGTCGCCTTCAACTGTTTCATGAATGTGCCGATCGCGGCGGATGGCGGCGTGTCCGTCGTGCCGCCGTCGAGCCGGGCGGGCGACCGCATCACCCTGCTGGCGCACCGCGACCTGGTGATCGGGCTGACGGCATGTTCGGCCTATGACAGCAATGGCGGCAGTTTCAAACCGATCGATTACCGCATCGACTGACCGCACAGACCGAAAAGGGAAAGACCCATGAGCGACAAGCAGGACAAGATCGAAAAGCAGGCGATGCCCGACAAGGACCCGTCGGACATGCCCACGACCGACCGGCCCGAACGCAACAGCAAGCTGTATAACGAGCTGCGCAAGGAGGATTCGGTCGACCCCGAGCAATATCCCAAGAAGGACCGCGATGCCGCGGATCTGACCGGCAAGGACCAGTGAAACGCCAAGGGTCGAAGCGCGCGTGAAGATCGCCGTCGTCGGGCATATCCGTTTCGCCATAGCGGAACCCTTCGCAGGCGGGATGGAGGCGCATTGCGCGGCGCTGTGCAAGGCGCTGTCGGACGCGGGCCACGACATCGTGCTGTTCGCCGCGGATGGCAGCGAAACCGCCGCGCCGCTCAACGCGATCTGCGACGATCCTTACGAGGATGTGCTGCCATGGGCGCGCTGGCGCGGGACCGAGGAACTGGCGCGCTATCAGCACGATTCCTTTGCGCGCGGCTGGGAGGCGATCCTCTCGGGCGGCTTCGACGTCGTCCACAATAATGCGCTGTTCCCCGATCTGATCGACTGGGCCGCGCGCGACAGCATGCCCATGCTGACATCGCAGCATGTGCCGCCCTTCGGCATCATGCGCGACGCGGTAATGCGCGCCATCGGCGACGAGCGGCTGCAGTTCAGCGTTACCTCCGCCAGCCAGCTGCCTCTGTGGCTGCAGCGTCCGGCGAGCAATCTCGGCGTGGTGCACAACGGGATCGACACGGCGTTCTGGCAGCCGGGCGAGAAGGGCGGCCGTTTCCTGTGGTCGGGCCGGATCACGCCGAACAAGGGCACCGCCGATGCGCTTGCCGCTGCGCATGCGGCAGGCGCCGAGCTCGACATCGCGGGGACGGTGGAGGACGAGATCTATTTCGCACAGCATGTCGCCCCGCTGCTGGACGGCCGCCGCCGCTATATCGGCCATCTGGACCGCGCGGCGCTGCAGGCGAAGGTCGCGGCGGCGCGTGCGGTGGTGGTGACGCCCGCATGGGACGAACCCTTCGGCCTTGTCGCGGCGGAGGCCTTGTCCTGCGACATTCCTGTGATCGCCTTTGACCGCGGCGCGCTGTCCGAAGTGGTGCGCGATTGCGGTGTCATCGTGCCCGCAGGCGATGTCGCCGCGCTGGCGCGGGCCATGCAACATCCACCCCGGCTTGCCCCCGGCATGGCGCGGGCGCGGGCGGAGGCATGTTTTTCGCTGCAGGCGATGGTCGCGGGCTATGAACGCCTGTACCGCGCCGCCATCGCGGCCGTTTCCCATGGTGCCGATACCGAATGCCGGGCGGTCGCGTGAAGCCGCGCGGGCCCGCGCATGGCCCCGCGCATCGCTATATATTCGTGGGCGGGCTGCACCGGTCGGGCACCAGCCTTGTCGCCAGCCTGCTGGCCGAACACCCCGACATCGCCGCGATCGAAGGCGCGCCGGTTCCGGAGAACGAGGGCTGCTATCTGCAGGGCGCAATCCCGCATACGGCGCGGCACGGCATCCCCGGCCATTTCGCGACCGATCCCGCGCAGCATCATGTCGAGGGCTGCGCGCTCGACCGGATGGACACGCGCGAGCGGCTGGAGGCCGACTGGGCGCCGTGGTTCGATCCGGGCAAACCGTGGCGGGTCGAAAAGTCGCCCGTCAATTTCACCCGCATGCGGCTGCTGCAGGCGCTGTTCCCGCTGGCGCAATTCATCGTCGTCACCCGCCACCCGGCGTTCACGACCGAGGCGATGCGCAAATGGATCGATGTCGAGGAGCGCCGCTTTCCGCGCCACTGGTGCGACGCGCATGACATCGTGTTCGCGGATATCGAGCATCTCCATGGCGTGATGATCGTGCGCTATGAAGATCTGGTCGGTTCGCCTGCCGCCGTGCGCGATGCGATGTTCGCGTTCCTCGGCCTCGGCCCGTGCGACACGCGGATAGAGGTGGCGAACGGCAATCGCCGCTATTCGGCGAGCGCGCAGCACAGCGCGCTGTGCTATCCCGCGCTTGGCTATGCGCCGGGGGGCGTGCATGTGCCCTTCGCCCCCGTCGTGCGCCATCCGCTGCGCGCGGTTCGTGACATGGTGACCGCGATCATGGCCGCGCAGCACGGCAAAGCGTCAGTCCGGGCAGGCAATGCGGCGGAAGCCCCGATTTCCCGAAACTAAAGCCGCGCCCATCCATTGCGGGAGTCTTGATTTAGGAGATTGCCCGATGGCTGAGGATATCAATTTCGACGACGGCGGCGCCAACCACCAAAAGCCCCGCAACGAAGACGAGGTGATGACCACGGCGCAGGGATCGCCCGTCGCCGACGACCAGAACTGGCTGACCGCCGGACGGCGCGGTCCGCAATTGCTGGAAGATCATATCGCGCGCGAAAAGATCTTCCATTTCGACCACGAGCGCATTCCCGAACGCGTGGTGCATGCGCGCGGCTATGGCATCCACGGCCATTTCGAACTGAAGAAGGCGATCCCCGAATTCTCGCGCGCCGCGATCTTCAACGAGGTCGGCGTCAAGACGCCCACCTTCACCCGTTTCTCGACCGTGGCGGGCAGCGCCGGATCGCCCGATCTGGCGCGCGACGTGCGCGGTTTCGCCACCAAGTTCTACACCAGCGAGGGCAACTGGGACCTTGTCGGCAACAATATCCCGGTGTTCTTCATTCAGGACGCGATCAAGTTCCCCGACCTGATCCACGCGGCCAAGCCCGCGCCCGACCGCGGCTTTCCGCAGGCGCAGACCGCGCATGACAATTTCTGGGACTTCATCTCGCTGACGCCCGAGGCGATGCACATGGTGATGTGGATCATGTCCGATCGGACGATCCCGCGCAGCCTGCGCTTCATGGAAGGGTTCGGCGTCCACACCTTCCGGCTGGTCAATGCCGAGGGCAAGTCGCATTTCGTCAAGTTCCACTGGAAGCCGCATCAGGGCATGCAATCGGTGGTCTGGAACGAGGCGGTGAAGATCAATGGCGCGGACCCCGATTTCCATCGCCGCGACATGTGGGATTCGATCGAGGCGGGCGATTTCCCCGCGTGGGATCTTGGCATCCAGGTCTTCGACGAGGCGTTTGCCGAGACCTTCGAGTTCGACGTGCTGGACGCGACCAAGATCATCCCCGAGGAACAGGTCCCGGTCGAGATCATCGGCACGCTGACGCTGGACGCCAATGTCGACAATTTCTTCGCCGAGACCGAGCAGGTGGCGTTCTGCACGCAGAACATCGTCCCCGGCATCGATTTCAGCGACGATCCGCTGCTGCAGGGACGCAATTTCTCCTATCTCGATACGCAGCTGAAGCGTCTGGGCGGGCCGAATTTCACCCATATCCCGATCAATGCGCCCAAGTGCCCGGTGCGGCATTTCCAGCAGGACGGGCACATGGCGATGACCAATCCCAAGGGCCGCGCCAATTACGAGCCCAATAGCTGGACCGGCCCCGCCGACGACAACCGCGAACCGCGCGGCCCGCGCGGCTGCCCGATGAACGGGTTCACCAGCTATGAAGCGCCGGTCGAAAGTCCCAAGATCCGGGCGCGCAGCGAAACCTTTGCCGATCACTACAGCCAGGCGCGGCAGTTCTATGTCTCGCAGACCGAGATCGAACAGGGTCACATGGCCAATGCGCTGACGTTCGAGCTCAGCAAGGTCGAGCATGTCCATATCCGCGAGCGGATGGTCGGCCATCTGCGCAATATCGACGAGGATCTGGCGAAGGAAGTCGCCGACGGGCTGGGCATGGCCGACATGCCGGACAAGATGCCCGCCGCGCGCGAACCGATCACCGATCTGCCCGCCAGCAAGCCGCTGTCGATCCTTGCCAACAGCCCCAAGACCTTCAAGGGCCGCAAGCTGGGCCTGTATATCGCGGAAGGCGCGGATGCCGGCATGGTGTCGGCGCTGATGGAGGCAGTGAAGTCCGAGGGCGGCATGGTCGAGGTGGTCGCTCCGCACGTGACCGGCGCGAAACTTTCCGACGGCAAGATGCAGGCCGCCGACCAGAAGATCGACGGAGCGCCGTCGGTGCTCTATGACGCGGTCGCGGTGGTGATGGGCGAGAAGGCGGGCAAGAACTATGCCGACGACAAGCCCAGCATCGACTTCGTCAATGACGCGTTCGCGCATGCCAAGTTCATCGGATACGCACCCGGCGCCATGCCATTGCTGAAGGGTGCGGGCGTCGCCGGAAAGATGGACCAGGGCTTTGTCGAACTGGCCGATGCGAATGGCGCAGCCGCGAAATTCATCGACCAGTGCAAGCAATTGCGGTTCTGGGACCGCGCGGCGGTCAAGCAGGACTGACGTGAATTCCCTGCGACCGGATGCGCCATATGTGCGTCCGGTCGCGGGAACCTTTTGGCGGGTCAGCAATTGGGCGGACTGACTGCAGCGGAAATTGCAGCCTCATTTCGCAGAGAACATCATGTCCGCCATCGTCCCCGGCCCTTTCGTGCCTGCCGAGCTTGTCCTGCCGGATGGCAGCATGGTGCCGCTTTGCCTCCACGGCCTGTCCTGCGAGGATTGCATCGTGTCGGGCGCCGTGCCCGAGGGCAGCCACGAATTATGGGTCGGCGCGGTCGGCCCGTTCCATTTCGCGCGCGATCCGCAGCGGGATGACAGGCTGCGGTTCACCGGCCCGATCCATCCCGCGATCGTGCGGCATTTCAACAGCGTTCTGGCGATGGACAAGGCCTGAGCGGCCCGTCCCTGACGGCCCGACCCTGACAGCGCGTTCAGCGCTCAGCCCTTCGACAATTCCTCGCCCAGCTTCAGGCTTCCCTCGCCGTAGAGATAGGCCGGGTCGAACTTGCCCGCCTGCTCCAGCCGCGCGCGGTCGAGGATGGTGACCCGCCCGCGCGTCAGCTCCATGATCCCGGCCTCGCGCAGGCTGCGCACCACGCGGTTAAGGTGGATCGGCGTGGTACCGCAGGCGTCCGCGATCTCCACCTGCGTCAGCGGCAGGTTGAAACCGTCCTCGTCGCCCAGGTCCACGAAGGACAGCCGGTGCCACAGCTCGGCCATCAGATGGGCGAGGCGGCCCTCGATCGGCAAGTGCTCCATCGTCAGGATCCATTCGCGGTGGATCGCGGCGTCGAGCAGGGTGGAGAACCACAACATCCGCCCCAGATGCGGGTGGGTGGCGATCAGCCGTTCAAGCTTTTCATGGGTGACATAGCCCACCTTGGCCGGACCGATCGCGACGACCGTGTGGTCGAGCCGTTTGAGCGCGAAGGCATGCAGGTCGACGAAATCGCCCGGCACATGGATCGACACAATATGCCGCCGCCCGTCACGCTCAATCGTGCGGGCCATATAGCCCTCGACAAGAAAGGTGCTGCGGTCGACGAGCTGCCCCGCCTCCAGGATGATCTTGTCGTGCGACAAGCGTTCGAACGGGCCCATCATCTCTTCGATCAGCTGCCGTTCGTTCGGCGTCAGCGCGTGACGCGCACGCCCCCGCAGGAAGCGCCAGCTGTTGGGATAATCCTCTTGCATGGTCGCTTCACCGATCCCGTATCGAATTGCGCGTAAAGCCGCGTGGCAAGAGAGACGTATAACCCATTATCAAATGATAATCGCTGATCATCGCTTTACAAGCCTCAGCCCGCCGCAGTCACGGCAGGCTGCGCGGCGGCTGCGTCCGCCTCCAGCTGGCGCAACACCGACGCGCTGCTGGCATAGGGATGATGCGCCTGCTGGCGGGTGAGTTCGAGGTCCTCCTCGCGCGTGTCGCGGCACCGGGTCCAGCCGGTCTCGCGCGGTTCGGCGAGCCCCATCAGGCGAAAGGCGCGCAGCCAGTGCTGCATCGTCGGTTCGCCCCATTTGCGGCGGAAATATTCGGCATTGCGCAGCACGCTGTCGAGGTGGTGGACCGGCGGCATGTGATGCGGATGATACTGGTGATAGGCCTTCGCCCCGCGCACCCACCAGATATCCATGCCCGCCGCCGCGCAGCTTCGCCCGAAATCGGTATCCTCGCCGCCATAGCCGACATAGCCCTCGTCGAAGCCGCCGACGCTGCGGAACGCCTCGGCGCGCATGGCGAAATTGAGCGACCAGAAGCAGCGATAGTCGCGGCAGGGTCCGACGGCCTGCTCGGGCGGGCCGGGGCGTTCGGAATGGCGCACGGCGACGGCGTCGAGCGCGGCGAAATCCAGCGTTTCGACCGGCGCGCCCCTTGGCAGATAGCCGACCTCGCCCATGAACAGCCCGTCGGCCCCGTTCGCTGCGTCAGACCGGTCCATCGCGGCGGCGTAATCGCCCAGCAGTTCGGGATGCGCCATGCAATCCACGTCGAGGAACACCAGCCGGTCCCCGCGCGCCGCCCATGCCGCCGCATTGCGCGCGGCGGAAAGCGCAAGGCCGCCTTGGCCCGCGACGATCTGGCGAACGGGGAAGTCGCAATCTGGCAGGTCGTAGGGATCGTCCTGCAGCACCGCGATCACCAGCTCGCCGGGGCGGGTGCGGCTTGCGCGCAGGCTGCGCACCAGATTGCGCAAGTGACCGGCGCGCCCATGCGCCAGCGTGCAGACCGAGATCATGGCATCGCTTCCTTTTCCAGCGGGACCGGCGAGCCTGCGCCTTCCCACAAATCGCGCGCCAGATCGTCGAGCCAGCGCGCCGCCTTGCGGTCCGCCTGCGAGTCGATCCAAGGCTCTGCATCGCCGGTGCGCGCGGCCCGGGCCTCGTCCCACAGCGTTGCCCAGCTGGCGGCATCGGACGGCCACGTCGGTCGCGAGGCGCAGACCCCGGCGCGGGCCAGCGCCTCGGCCTTGCGTTCCTGCTCTGCGAAATAGCGCCATTCGGGGATGGCGATCCACGGCTTGCCGGTCTGGATGATCTGATGGACAATGGTGTTGCCGCAGCTTGATACGATGCGGTCGGCGGCGGCGATGTGATCCGACGCATTGTCGACCCAGCCGCGCAGTTCCAGATTGCCGGGCGGCGTCTCGTGCCATTCGCTGAAGGTCTCGCCAATGACGATCCAGTGGGTATCCGGCTCGGCCCGCGCGCCCAGCGTCAGCGGCGCGGTGGGCGTGCCCTGTCCGCCGCCGCCCGCGATGACGAGCATCAGTTCGCGGTCCCTCGGCGCGCGAATGCGCTCGCGCGCGCCGTCGCTCGTCTGCAAGGGCGCGATCCCCAGACCGGGGGCGTGGAAGATCTTGCTCAGCAAATGGTCGGGGCGGCCCGGCTGCTCCAGCCTTGCGTCATAGGGGGCGAGCAGGCCGACAGCGCCGTCATAGCTGGCGCGGTGCGCGGGGTCGTCGCGGTCGCCATGCTGCAGCACTGCGACATGCGGGACCGAGGCGATGCGGCACAATTGCCCGATCTCTGCCGAGACGTCGGTGACGAACAGGGCAGGGCGCGCGCTGGCAAACCAGCCGGTGATTTCGGCCACTGCCTCGGTAATGCCGTGCCACCCCAAGGGCGCGCAATGCAGCGTATCGGGCACCGGCATGCCCGCCAGCCGCGGCGCTTCGCTACCCTGCGCCTCGAACAGCGACGGGATGGTGCGAATCTCGATTCCCGGATTTAGCGGCGGGAAGATATCGTCCCTTGTGCAGAACATCGTGACGGGCCGCCACTCCACCACCGCATTGGCGAGATGCGCGCAGCGTTCGGCATGCCCGCGCCCCTGGTGATGCACGAAGATCCCGACGGGACGCGTGTCAGGCTGCGGCATCCTCGGCCTCCTTGGCGGGTGTCGTTGCAGAAGCGGGGCGGCGGCGGTCGCGGCGCGCGTGCCACAGCATGCCTTCCAGCACGCCCGCCGCATGCGAGCGGCGCGCGGTATAGACATGGGTCAGCCCCGCGATGCCTCGCACTTCCTCGTGATGGTTGGCGACCAGCACCGCGCGCTTGCATTCGGCCAGCATGTCGGCGTCATTGCCGCTGTCGCCTGCCGCGATCACGCGGTCGGGCGGCAGATGCAGCACCTTCGCCACATGGGCCAGCGCGGCATGCTTGCCCGCCCGTTCGGGCAGCACGTCGAGCAGCCGGTCGTGGCTGAGGATCGCGCGCGCGGTCAGGCCTGACGCGTCCAGCCTGCCCCGCACCGCCGCCAGCACGGCGGGATTATCGGCAAGGAAACTGCACTTGAAGCGGCGCTGCTCGATCGCGGTCTGCCGCGAAAGGCCGCTCACGCCGTCCAGCGCTGCGAACACGCCTTCCCGGTCCCAGCCTTGCGCAATCGACGCAGCATAGTCCTCGTCCAGCCGAAAGCCGCCGTCCCGCCGCCAGTAGATTTCCGAGCCCACCGACGAAATCAGCACATCGGGCGAGGGCATGTCCCATTCGCGCAGCAGCCGCCGCGCCTCGACGAACGAGCGCCCCGTCGCCACGCCGAAACCGACGCTGGCGCGGCGGCGCGAGAGAAAGGCCGACAGGCGGCGCGCGCCCGAACGGCAGCCGGTCAGCGTGTTGTCGATGTCGCTGACCAGCAGGCTGCCCGGCGCGGCGGGGGCATTAACGGCCTGCGAACCGGCCACATCCTGCGCGATCGACAGGAAACCGCGCGCGTAATCGTCCCAGTTCATCGCCCGCACATTGGCCCGCGCATTGTTCGAGCAGCGCTGCCACAGCATCTCGTCCTGCAGCAGCCGGGCCATCGCGCGGCCCATGTCGGCGATGTCGAGCGGATCGACCAGCAGCCCGTGCTCCAGCTCAGCCAATATGTCGCTGGGGCCGCCGTTGCGCGTCGCGACCACCGGAAGCCCGTGCGATGCCGCCTCGATCAGCGTCAGGCCATAGGGTTCGGTCAGCGCCGGATTGACGAAAATCCCGCGCGTTCGCCGCGCCAGCTCGTACATGCCCGCCACGTGCCGCGTGTCATGGCGCGAAGGCCATGCGACCGATCCGTGCAGGGCGTTGCGGTCGATGGCGTCGACAAGGTCGAGCAGCACTTCGCGGTGTTCCTTCTCCCCCTGCTTGAACCCGCTGCGCAGCCCGGGAAGGATCACCAGATTGGCTTGGGCGCGCAGCATGTCATGCGCGGCAAAGGCCTCGACCAGCCGGACGAGGTTCTTCTTGTGCACCGGCCGCGCGATGGCGAGGATCATCGGCCGGTCCATGTCCTTGAGGAAAGGCTCGATCAGGCCGCGCGCGCGTTTGACGTCGCCGTCGGCGGGATCGGCGGTCTCGACACCGGGACGCAGCCGGTGGATCCGGTCGAACCGGGCGGAGGGATAGGCGACCAGCTGCCGCTCGCACTCGTCGCGCGAGGAGGCGACGATGGCATCCGCGCTGCCGATGGCGCGGTCTTCCTCGCGCAGGCGCGCGGCGAGGTCGGCGTTGCAATCCAGCATGGCGGCCTTGTCGCGGCCCAGCGAATGCGCGGTGTAGATAAAGGGAATGCCCAGCGCGTCGCGCACGCGGCGCGCGACATCGGCGGCATCGGCGAAATGCGCATGGATGATGTCGGGCAGATGGTCGGCGCCGCGCAGATGCGCGATCAGCGCGCGGGTGAATGCGTCGCGGTCGCGGGCCAGATCCTCCTTCGCCAGATAGCGCCGGTCGCCGCTGTCGATGCGGACGATCTCGGATTTGGGGCCGATGCTCTCGCGCGTAGCGGCGTGGATGCGGCCAAGCGCGGGTTCGTCGAACAGCCGCGTCGCGATATCGGCGCGGGTCACGCGCGGATCGCGTGCAAGCGCCGCCATGGCCCCGAGGATATAGGCTATGTGACCTCCGGTATCCTCGGTCATGCCGTAGGGTACGGGAGGCGCGCGCAGGCAACCGCCCAGCGCAATGGCCAGAACACGCATCGGCCCTGTCTCCGAATGAAATGGTTAACGCAGGGTCAATGTCTGTCGAAGCCAATCGGTTCCGAAAGCAATATTATTAATCTTCACGCAATTATCATATGTGAAGAACCGGGTGCTTGTCAGTCCGCCATGGCCGCGGTGCGGGCAGGGACGGTCGCCGGCGTTGGCACGGCGGCGCCATAGGTTACCCGCCACACCGTGTTCGACACATCGTCCGCGATCAGCAGCGCGCTGCGCTGCGCGTCCCACGCAACGCCCACCGGGCGTCCGCGCGCATGGCCGTCATCGCCGATGAAGCCGGTGACCACATCGACCGGCTTGCCCGATGGCGATGCGCCGGTGAACGGCACCCACACCACCTTGTATCCGGCCAGATCCTCGCGGTTCCAGCTGCCATGTTCACCGATGAAGGCGCCGCTGGCAAAGCGCTGGCCCCATGCGCCGCCGTCGGCGAAGGCAAGGCCCAGGGGCGCGCGATGCGAACCCAGCGAGTAATCGGGCACCACCGCCTGCTCGACAAGGTCGGGGCGGCGCGGGCGGACGCGCGGATCGACGTGCTGGCCCCAATAGCTGTAGGGCCAGCCATAGAACGCGCCATCGCGGATGCGGGTGAGGTAATCGGGCACCAGCTGCGCGCCCAGCTCGTCCCGCTCGTTCACGACGGCCCACAGCGCATCGTCGGCGGGGTTGATCGCCAGCGCGGTGGGGTTGCGGATGCCAGACACCAGCTGCCGGTGCATGCCGGTCTGCGGGTCGATTTCCCAGATCACCGCGCGGTCCTCCTCCACCTCCATGCCGCGCTCGCCGACATTGGAGTTGGAGCCGATCCCGACATAGAGCCGCGACCCGTCCGCGCTGGCGGTCATCGCCTTGGTCCAGTGATGGTTGATGCGCGAGGGGAGCTTCGCCACGATCTCGCCCGGCGCGGCGATGCGCGTCTGCCCCTCCTGATAGGGAAAGCGCATCAGATTGTCCTGGTTGGCGACATAGATCGCGCCATCGGCATAAGCGAGGCCATAGGGCGCATCGAGGCCGGTGATGAACTCGCTGACCAGCTCGGCCTGTCCGTCGCCGTCGGCATCGCGCAGCAGCGACACGCGGTCGCCGCCCTTGACCGACGTCTTGCCCTTGCCCTTGATATAGCCCGCGATGACATCCTTGGGCCGCAGCGCGGGCGCATGGCCGCCCGCACCCTCGGCTACGAGAATGTCGCCATTGGGCAGCACCAGCATCTGGCGCGGAATCTTCAGCCCGGTGGCCAGCGGGGTGATCGCAAAGCCCTGCGGCACGGTCGGCAGATCGCCGTCCCAGCCTGCGGGCGTCGCGATATTCATCGCGGGCAGCAGCGCGTCGCTCTGCGGCGGGAGGACCGGGTCGGGGCCGGTCTGGTCGACATCGGGACCGGCATTGCCGCAAGCGGACAACAGCAGGGACAGGGCGGCAACGGGCACGACGGCGGCGGTTCGGGACAGCATGGCGCGCAAGTTCATCGTGCGATCTCCCGGTCATGAACGACTTCATGGGCGGCGCGCGCGGAATAGCCGATGAAGCCCGCGACCAGCGCCAGCAGCGCGCCCGCGACCGACAGCACCAGCCCCAGCGTCTCGACCGACCACCACGCGTCGCGGCTGTGCTGGAACGAATTGACCAGCCCGACCGCGAACAGCAGCAGCACGACCAGGAAATAGATCAGCGCCCGCCCGCCATATCCCGACCGCCCGGACCGCACCAGGGTCACGAAGGCCCCGATCAGCAGCAGCCCCGTAAACAGCTCGCCGCCCGCCAGCAGCCATGCGGAGAAATTGCTCCACTGCATCTCGGCGGTGTTCAGATAGGTGATGTCGCTTACCAGCGCGGCAGGGAACAGCGCGACGGGAAAGGCCAGCAGCAGTGCCTGCAGCGAACCGATCATCGGACCGGAGGCAGTGCGGACATGATGAGCGGAAGGGGGGCGTCGATCGCGGATCATCGGGTACTCCGGTCGTGTCGGGAGGCGCCACGCCTCGTCGCACTTTCATCTCGTTCAATCCCCACATGCGCGCGACGTTCCCCGGAAATGCTGTTCCGCGCGCAACAGGTCTTGTGGCGTTCTTGTGACCGGCGGGGCTTTCGGATGGCAATTCACAAATCTGTAACTAAGTAACTGTCCCGTCATGTCCGATTCCCTCCCCGCGCCGTTGCCGACCCGCCGCCATCTACGCCGCTTTCGCGCCCTGCTGTGCGGCGGCGCGCTGATGGCCGGCGCGTTTTGCGCAGGCAGCGCCGCCGCGCGCGAGATCGAGGGCGGCGACGGGCGGATCGACTTCGATTTCTCGGACGACGCCTTCGATGCAGAGGTCCAGCCCTATGAACGTCCGGCCGCGCCGGGCACGCGCTGGCTGTCGGCGTCGGATGCGGAGCAGTGGGATCTTGCCGTCATTGCCGACCAGCAGGATGGCAGCGGCAGCCGCCCGCACGCGCTGAGCCATTTCGCACAGGTCAGTTCGGAACAGGCTGGCTTGGGACAGGCGGAGCCCGTGACCGCCGCCCTGCCGCCGCCGGCGTTTTCCGAGGAGAACTACGTCCCCGGCATGGTGCCGACGCGCTGGGCCGACCATGTGCCGCGCGAATATGCGACCCATCCGACCTTTGGATCGCAGGTCGGCGCCATCAAGACCGAGGCGCTGCTCATGTTCGGCTATTTCACGATCCGCGCCGGGTCCAAGCTGTTCGGCGAAACCGACGGCTTCAAATTCAAGGACGAGGGCTGGTTCGGCAAGGATACCCAATATGTCGGCGTCGACAAGTTCGCCCATGCGTGGAACACCTATCTCGCCGCCGAAATCCTCCACAACCGGCTGCACCGCAATGCCAATGCTTCCGAAGGCGACGCATTGACCGCAGCGACGCTGGCCTTCGGCTTCATGGCCTATAACGAGATTTCGGACGCGATCGAACCGGACAGCGGCTGGTCATGGCAGGACATCACCATGAATGGCCTGGGCGCGGGCTTCTCGGTGCTGCGCAACACGGTGCCGGGCTTGAAGGAAAAGATCGCCTTCAAGATCGAGATCGTCCCGAACGAGGAATTCTGGACCTACAGCGGCCCGCGCCGGTTCGAACAGCAACGCTTCATGTTCTCGCTGAAGGGATCGGGTTTCCCCGAATTGCACGACACGCCGCTGCGCTTCCTCGACCTGCAGCTGGGCTATGGCGCGGACAAGTTCGAGCCTGCGGACCGCGCGGCCGGGATCGAGCCGGAGCGTCACGTGTTCGTGGGCGTGGGCCTCAACGTCGGGGAATTGCTGTTCGGCGGGTCGAAATCGAAATTCGGCAAGGCGGGCTGGTCGGCGCTCGACTATTTCCAGGTGCCCTATACCTCGGTGCGGGTGGATCAGGGCGGCGATCTGTACTTCTGACCGCTTTGCGGCCCTTCAGTTGCTGCGCCGCTGGCGCATGTTGTAATCGATCCGGATCCGCACCCAGCCGCCCACAAGGGACTTGCCGCCCAGCCGCGGCGGGCGCACCTGGAACTGCCATGCGGCGGCCAGCAGCGCGCGATTGATGTTCGAACCGCGCGGCCATTCGTCCACCGCGACGCAATCCTCGACGCGGTAATCGGGCGCGGTCTTGCAGGCGATCATGCCCCATCCCGGCCCCTGCGCGGTCGACAGATAGCCGTCCAGCTCTCCGTCGCGCGGGCGGCGATACCATTCCGCGCCATAGAGAGGCTCGCCATTGGGCGCAGTGCCCACGCGCGGGCTGTCGGGAAGCGCGGATCGCCTCGGCGGTGCGACCGGGCCATAGACCTCCTGCGGCGGCGCAGGCTCAGGCGGGCGCGGCGGCGCGGGCGGAGCGGGCGGCGCCTTGGGCGCGGGCGCGGGATTGGGCGTCTTCACCACCGGCGGCGGCAGCACGGGTTCGGGCCGCGGCGTCTCGACTGCGGGCGGAGCGGGTTCGGGGGGAGGTTCGGGCGGGGTCTCTTCGACGGGCGGTTCGGGCTGGTCGGGTTCCGGCTCTGGCTCGGGTTCGGGTTCGGGTTCCGGTTCGGGCTCTGGCGCGGGGGGCGGGCTGGCCTGGATGTCGACGCTGGTCAGGTTCTCGCTCGGCTCTGGCGTGCCGACGATCGAACTGCCCAATGTCAGCAGCATCAGGATCAGCAGCACTTCCAGCACGATGGCGAGCGCAATGCTCAGCCCGCGCGGGCCGAACCGGTCGATCAGGCGCTGGAAAGCAGAAACGTCGCGCGAAGACATGGACCCTCGATCATCTCGTCAAGCAGTCGATGTCCCCCTCATCCGCCGCTGCGGGCTGCGATAGGCGGGTGCGGGATGCATCACAAGGGGGGTGAGGGACAGGGCGGGCCAGCGAAGCGGCGGATTCCGCCCGCATCCTTGTCGGCCTCAGCGCTTCAGCCTTGCGGCGGCTTCCTGTTCGATGACGGTCAGCTCCTCGATCGTCAGTTCCAGCGCCACGCGCTGTTCCTCAAGCTCGGACAGCCGTTCGCGCACCTTGTCGATCAGGCGCTGCATCTGTTCCTGATGCTCGGGGTCGGCGTCGTACAGGTCGAGGAATTCGCCGATCTCGCGGATCGAGAAGCCCAGCCGCTTGCCGCGCAGGATCAGCTGCATGCGCGCGATCTCGCGCCGTGTATAGACGCGGGTGGTGCCCACGCGCTCGGGCTTTATCAGCCCTTCCTTTTCATAGAAGCGCAAGGTGCGCAGCGTGACGCCCAGCTTTCGCGCGACGTCCTGAATGCCCATCAGCGCATTATCCCCGTCCGCGCCCCCGTCCGCGCCGTTCGCCAATGGCGTATCCGCCGCGCCGCTTCCTTCCGCGCTGCTCGGGTTGCTGGCCCGCAAGTCGTGCATGTTCACCGTGTCGTCCGCCCCCGACCGGCCCTTTCGCGATCCCATCACGAAATCCCCCGGCCCATGTGCCTGACGCCACTATGGCAGACTGGAACGCGCCGCGCCATCAGGCGTGCTTTTTCCGCTCTTCCTCGACCAGCTCCTTCTTGGACAGCTTGCCGATCATGGTCTTGGGAAGGCTGTCGCGGAACTCGAACTCGCGCGGCAGCTCGATCTTGCTCAGCCGCTCGGCAAGGAAGGCGCGCAGCTCGTCCTCGCTCAGCGTCTCGCCCTCGCGCAGCGCGACGAACAGCTTGGGCGACTGGCCGCGATATTCGTCGGGGATGCCGATCGCGACCGCCTCCAGAATGGCGGGGTGGTGATAGGCGGCATCCTCGATCACGCGGGGATAGACGTTATATCCGCCGCACAGGATCACGTCCTTGATGCGGTCGACGATGAACAGATAGCCTTCCTCGTCCAGATAGCCGATGTCACCGGTGCGCAATGCGCCGTCGGTGAACACTTCGGCGGTCGCATCGGGGCGGTTCCAGTATCCCTTCATCACCTGCGGTCCGCGTGCGCAGATCTCGCCGCGCTCGCCCTGCGGCATCAGGGTCTCGGGGTGTTCGGGGTCGCGGATCTCGATGATCGTGCCGGGGAAGGCGGGGCCGCAGCTGTTCGCCTTGACCGGCCCCTGCAACGGGTTGCAGGTGATGATCGGCGCGGTTTCCGACAATCCGTATCCCTCGACCACGCTGGCGCCGGTGCGCTTCTCGAACATCTCGCGCACTTCCAGCGGCAGCGGCGCGCCGCCCGAAATGCAGCAGCGCACGTTCGACAGGTCGGGAATGCGGCTTTCCTCCAGCGCGTTCATCGCGACATAGATGGTCGGCACGCCGAAGAACTGGGTGGGGGGCTTGCGTTTGATGGTCGCCAGCACCTGGTCCATCTCGAACCGGGGCAGCAGCACCATCTCGGTCCCCGTCTCGACCGAGTAATTGAGCACGCTGGTCAGCGCGAAGACATGGAACATCGGCAATACGCCCAGCGTGCGTTCCTGCCGTTCCTGCCAGCCCGGCTCGTCCGGCCATGCGGCGGCGACATGGTCCACCATCTGCCCGCTGTTGGCGGTGAGGTTGCCGTGGGTCAGCATCGCGCCCTTGGGCACGCCGGTCGTGCCGCCGGTATATTGCAGCACCGCGACGTCGCCGGGCTTTACATCGACGGGATCGGGCGCGGCATCGTTGGCGAGCAGCGTCTTCAGCCGCAGGTGCAGCCCCTCGTCGCGGATATTGGCGTGGTCCTTGCGCTTGAACAGGTTGAAGCCCACGCCCTGCAGCCACGGCAGCATCTCGCTCATCGGGCACAGCACGATGCGGTCGATGCCCGAAGCCTTCGCGACGGTCTCCACCTTGTCGTGGATCATGGCGAGGTCGGGCACCGCGATGAAGCGCGTGCCCGAATCCTTGATCTGGTGGGTCAGCTCACTCTCGGTATAGAGCGGGTTGAAGTTCACCACGACCGCGCCCGCGCGCAGCGCCGCGAAATACAGCACCACGAAATAGGGACAATTGGGCAGGCACAGGCCGAACCGGTCGCCCGGTTTCAGCCCGGCATCCTGCAGGCCGCGGGCGGCGCGGCGGACAAGCTCGCCGATCTCGCCATATGTCCAGCAGCGGCCCATGAAGTCGATCGCCGTCCGTTCGGGAAAACGCGCCACCGTGCGGTCCAGCAGGTCGGGGACGATCCGGTCGCCATAGACCGTCTTGTCCGCCTGCATCGCCTTCATGTTCGCCGCTGCCGTCATTGCCCTTGTCCCTCCGTCTCGTCCGCTCCTTCGGTTCAGAACGCCACGCGCCCGCCGACCGAGAAGATCAGCGCATTGGCGTCGTTCGCGCTGCCGTTCACGATGATCGGCGTCTGCACCGGCGATCCGGCATAGGCGGCCGTCGTGCGGTCGATGCTGGCTTTCTCGATGGCGAGATAGTTGAACGCCGCGTCGATGGAGAAACCGGGGCTGACGGCATAGCTGGTGCCCAGCGCAAAGTTCCAGCGGTCGCCGTCAGGCACGCGCGCATCGCGGTCGCCGTCCTGCGTCGGGGTCTCGTCATACTGGATGCCGCCGCGCACGGTCCATTGCGGCGACACCGCGTAGTCGATGCCGGTCGCATAGCTCCAGGTGTTGCGATAGTTCTCGGGGATCGCCGAATTGATCGGATCGCCCAGGCGGATCGCGTCGAATTCGCCCCAGCCGATGCGGTTGAGCTGCGCGTTGAGGGTAAGCTGCGGCGTCATCGCATAGCGCGCGCCGACCATCGCATGCCACGGCGTGCGGAAGGTCGCGCCGGTCTCGATCACGCCGTTCTGTCCCGCCAGCGGGCCAAGCAGGCCCGACTGCGTCAGCTCTCCGCTCAGCTTGTGCTTCACGCTGGACTTGTAGGCCGCGCCCAGCATCAGCGGGCCGCTGCGATATTGCACGCCTGCCGACCAGCCGAGATCCCAGCCGTCGCCTTCCAGTTCCTGCAGGCCGTCGGGCAGCTGCGCCGACAGGTTGGGCAGCGCATTCGTCAGCGTCGCATCCGAATATTCGATGTTCAGCGCCGCGCCGACGCTAAGTTCGGGGGTGACCATGTAGGCGACCGAGGGCTGGATGTCATAGGTGCGCAGCTTGCTCTTGAGCGCGGTATAGCGCACCCAGCTGGTGTCGTCGTAATCGGTGGTGAAGCTGTAGGGCGAGGATACAGCGACGCCGACCGACAGGCGATCGCCGATGGGCACCGCGATGGCGCCGGCGGGAAGGATGCCGGTCTCGATCGGGTCCTTCGACAGCTGGTCGCCGCCGACGGGGGCGGGGGCCTGCTGCGGGCGCACGATCAGCGTGTTGTCATTCTCGATATCGGCGCTGGGCACGATGATGCTGAGCGCGAAGTGGCCCTCGATCTCGTCGATGCCGCCGATGGCCGCGGGGTTCCACCACAGCGACGCTGCGCCGGTGTCGGCGACTTCGCCCGAAAAGGCGCGGCCCGCACCGCGGACCGACTGTTCCTGCAGATAGAAACCGCCCGCGCTGGCGATCTGCGGAACGGCAAGCCCGCCCAGTACGGTCGAGGCGGCAATCAGTTGTTTCAGGCGTTTTTGCACGGGGGATACTCCTGGAAAATTCTGTCGGTGTGCGGCGGCGGAATGCGTGGGGGGCTGCTCCGCCGCCGATCGAACGGGGTTCAGCGGATGCGGGTCCACGTCTGCGTCTTGCACAGCGGCCACACGATGCAGCCCTTCAGCTTGAGGTGGTTGGCATCCTGCATGGTGATGGTGGCCTTGTACGTGCCGCCATCCTCGGCATTATAGATCGAGCCGCCGGACCATTCGTCCTTCTTGCGCTCGAAGCCCTTGAGGATGGTCAGGTTCTTCAGCGGACGGCTGCGCAGGCTCTCGTCCTTGTTGTTCACGTCCTTGAGCGAAGGGTTTTCCTTCAGCCCGTCGGACGAGACGAGCCTGCCGCAGATCGACTGGCCGCATTCGGTGATTTCGATCACGCCGCCGCGGCTTTCCGCCTTCCAGCGGCCGATGACGTCGGCGGGGGTTGCGGCGGCGGCCGATCCTGCTGCCAGCAGGGCGAGTATCATGGACATGCAATTCTCTCCACTTGCGCGCCGGTCTTGGTGCGGCGTCGCATCAGGGTCCCTTCGCCATCAATCACGGCGAATCGGGGTTCTCCCCATTACATCTAGGTGACGTATAGGTTAGTCAAGGCGTCAAAGCGTCACGACGATCACTAATGCGACGGCCTGCTGCCCCAAATCCTCACATGCGTCCGGAACGACCAGGGGGCGAGCGCGGTTCCGGCCCCCATAACGAAAGCGTAACGAAAGCGTGACGAAAGCGTGGTGACGGCGCGGCGAAAGACTTGATCGCACGCGGCTACTTGACGTATAGGTAAATCAAGCCACCTTAAGGTCACTCCCGACTCGAATTCCGAGTCACGAAACATCCGGAGAGGTTTCGATCCATGCGTAACACCGTCATCGCGGGCTATGTCCGCTCCCCCTTCCACCTTGCAGGCAAGGGCGCTCTCGCCCGCGTACGGCCCGACGATCTGGCCGCGCAGACCATTCGCGGACTGGTCGAAAAGACCGGCGTGAAGGCCGAAGATATCGAGGATATCGTGATGGGCTGCGCTTTCCCCGAGGGCGAGCAGGGCTTCAACATCGCGCGCCTCGTCGGCCTGCTGGCGGATCTGCCGATCTCGGTCGGCGGAATGACGGTGAACCGGTTCTGCGGCTCCTCGATGAGCGCGATCCATATCGCGGCGGGCCAGATCGCCATCGGCGCGGGCGAGGCGTTCATCTGCGCAGGCATCGAATCGATGAGCCGCGTGCCAATGACCGGCTTCAACCCGATGCCCAATCCCGAACTGGCGAAGAAAAGTGCTGCCTACATGTCGATGGGCGAGACCGCCGAGAACGTAGCGCAGAACTATAATCTGACCCGCGAGGAGCAGGACCAGTTTGCCGCGCGCAGCCAGGCCAAGGCCGAGGCCGCGATAAAGGCGGGCCATTTCACCGACGAGATTATCCCGATCGCCACCAGGAACGGCACCGTCGACACCGACGGCACCCCGCGCCCCGGCACCACCGCAGAGGCGCTGGGCGGGCTGAAGCCGGCGTTCGACCAGAACGGCACCGTCACGGCGGGCACGTCCTCGCCGCTGACCGATGGCGCCAGCGCGGTGCTGGTCACCAGCGAGGATTATGCGAAGGAGCACGGCCTGCCGATCCTTGCGCGCATCAAGTCGGTCGCGATCTCGGGTTGCAACCCTGAGACCATGGGCCTCGGCCCCATCGAATCGAGCCGTAAGGCGCTGGAACGCGCGGGCATTAGTGCCGACCAGCTCGACGTGATCGAACTGAACGAAGCCTTTGCCAGCCAGTCGCTCGCGGTGATCCGTGACCTCGGTCTGGACGAGAGCAAGGTGAACCCCGACGGCGGCGCGATCGCCATCGGCCACCCGCTGGGCGCGACCGGTGCGCGCATCGTGGGCAAGGCGGCGGCGCTGCTGAAGCGCGACGGCGGCAAATACGCGCTCGCCACCCAGTGCATCGGCGGCGGGCAGGGCATCGCCACCGTGCTGGAGGCGGTGTGATGTCAGCTAGCACTATCGAAAAAGTCTGCGTCATCGGCGCGGGCACCATGGGTGCGGGCATCGCGGCGCAGGTCGCCAATGCAGGCGTGCCGGTGCTGCTGCTCGACATCGTGCCCAAAGACGGCGACGACAGGGACGCGGTCGCCAAGGGTGCGGTCGCCAAGATGCTCAAGACCGATCCCGCCCCCTTCATGTCGAAGGCCGCGGCGAAGCTGGTCGAGACCGGCAATATCGAGGATCATCTCGAACGCGTCGCCGAATGCGACTGGATCGTCGAGGCCATCGTCGAGCGGCTCGACATCAAGCAGAACCTATACGCCAAGCTGGAGAAACTGAAGAAGCCCGGCGCGGCTGTCTCCTCCAACACCTCCACGATCCCGCTGGAGAAGCTGATCGACGGGCGCGGCGAGGAATTCCGCAGCAGCTTCCTCATCACCCATTTCTTCAATCCGCCGCGCTACATGCGGCTGATCGAGATCGTGCGCGGGCCGCATACCGATGCCGCCGTGGCCGACCGTGTGGTCGATTTCGTCGACCGCAAGCTGGGCAAGCGCGTGGTGCCGACCAAGGACACCCCCGGCTTCATCGCCAACCGCATCGGCACATACTGGCTGGCGGTCGCGGTCAATGCGGCGATGGATCAGGGCCTCACCATCGAGGAAGCCGACCAGATCGGCGGCAAGCCGATGGGCGTACCCAAGACCGGCATCTTCGGCCTGATCGACCTTGTCGGCATCGACCTGATGCCGCTGCTGACCGAGAGCCTGACCGCCAATCTGCCCAAGGGCGATCCCTATTTCGACACCGTGCGCGACCAGCCGCTGATCGAGCGCATGATTGCGGAAGGGCGCACGGGCCGCAAGGCGGGTTCGGGCTTCTACAGCTTCGAAAAGAAGACCCGCACTAAGCGCGCGCTGGACTTCGCAACCGGCGAATATCGCGATCCGGTGAAGCCGCAGCGCCTGCCCCCGCGCGCCGAGGGCGATCTGCACGCGCTGACCAATGCGCCGGGCAAGACCGGTCCCTATGCGTGGGAGATCCTGGGCAAGGTGCTGGCCTATTCCGCCTCGCTGGTGGGCGAGGCCGCCGACGACATCACCGCCATCGATGACGCGATGAAGCTGGGCTACAACTGGAAATACGGCCCGTTCGAGCTGATCGACCGCCTCGGCCCCGGCAGGCTGGCCGAGCGGCTCGAGAAGGAGGGCCGCGAGGTTCCGGCGATTCTGAAGACCGCGGGCGAGCGCCCGTTCTACCGCGTGGAAGACGGCCAGCGGCAATATCTCGGCCTCGACGGCACCTACCACGACGTCGTCCGCGCCGAGGGCGTGCTGATGCTGGAAGACATCAAGCGCAAGTCGAAACCGCTGATCAGGAACGGCTCCGCCGCCTTGTGGGATGCGGGCGACGGCGTCGCGGTCCTCGAATTCACCGCCAAGATGAACGCGCTGGACGGCGAGGTCATGAAGCTGATCGGCAAGGCGGTCCCGCTGGTGGCCGAGAAGTTCAAGGCGCTGGTCGTCTATAACGAGGGCAGCAATTTCTCTGCCGGTGCCAATCTGGGCCTCGCGATGTTCGCGGTGAATATCGCGGCGTGGAGCGAGATCGAGAAGCTGATCGCGGGCGGGCAGGATGCCTACAAGGCGCTGAAATACGCGCCGTTTCCGGTCGTCAGCGCGCCCGCGGGCCTTGCGCTGGGCGGGGGGTGCGAGATCCTGCTCCATTCCGACGCGGTGCAGGCGCATGCCGAAAGCTATATCGGCCTGGTCGAATGCGGCGTGGGCCTCGTCCCCGGCTGGGGCGGCTGCGGCGAGATGCTGGATCGCTGGCGCAATATGCCGAAGCAGCCCAAGGGCCCGATGCCGCCCGTGACCAAGGTGTTCGAGATCGTCTCGACCGCCACGGTCGCGAAATCGGCGGCGGAGGCCAAGGGCTACGGCTTCCTGCGCGAAAGCGACGGCGTCACCATGAACCGCGACCGCTTGCTGGCCGATGCCAAGGCCAAGGCGCTCTCGCTGGTCGACGGCTATACCCCGCCCGAAGCGCCCGAGTTCAAGCTGCCCGGCGCGGGCGGCAAGGCGGCGCTGATGCTGGCGGTCGACGGCTTCCGCAAGCGCGGCATGGCGACCCCGTATGACGCGGTGGTGGCGGACGCGCTGGCAGAGGTGCTGACCGGAGGCAACGCCGATCTGACCGACACCGTGACCGAAAAGAACATGCTGGCGCTGGAACGCGAGCATTTCATGAAACTGGTGCGCGATCCCCGCACGCAGGCCCGGGTCGAGTCGATGCTCGAAACCGGCAAGCCGCTGCGGAACTGAAGGAACCCACGCGATGCAAGTCTATAACGCTCCACTGCGCGACATGCGCTTCGTATTGAACGAGCTTCACAATGACGACGGGTTCGGCGACCTGCCGGGCATGGAGGAGTTCGACACCGATCTCACCGATGCGGTACTGGAGGAAGCGGCCAAGTTCTGCCGCGACATCTTGCTCCCCCTCAACCGCTCTGGCGACGAGGAAGGCTGCACCCATGAAAACGGTGTGGTCCGCACGCCCAAGGGCTTCAAGGACGCCTACGACCAGTTCACCGCCGCCGGCTGGGCCGCGCTCGCCAGCGATCCCGAATATGGCGGGCAGGGCCTGCCCGAGGCGCTGAACAAGCTGGTCGAGGAGATGATCTGTTCGGCGAACCTGTCGTTCAGCCTCTATCCCGGCCTGACCCACGGCGGCACCACCGCGATCAAGGGGCACGGCAGCGACGAGCTGAAGGCGAAATGGCTGCCCAAGATGATCAGCGGCGAATGGTCGGGCACCATGTGCCTGACCGAACCGCATTGCGGCACCGATCTCGGCATGCTGCGCACCAAGGCGGAGCCGCAGGAGGACGGCAGCTTCAAGGTTACCGGCAACAAGATCTTCATCTCGGCGGGCGACCATGATCTGGCCGAGAACATCGTCCACCTCGTGCTCGCGCGGCTTCCCGATGCGCCCGAGGGGGTGAAGGGGATCAGCCTGTTCCTCGTGCCCAAGTATCTGCCGAAGGACGACTTCTCGGTCGGCCCCGCGAACGGCGTGACCTGCACCGCGATCGAGCACAAGATGGGCCTCAAGGGCTCGGCCACCTGCCAGATGAGTTTCGACGAATCCACCGGCTGGCTGGTCGGCGAACCCAACAAGGGCATGGCCGCGATGTTCACCATGATGAACACCGAACGCGTGTCGGTCGGCATCCAGGGCCTGGGCGTGGGCGAGGCGGCGTATCAGTCCGCCGTGTGGTACGCCAAGGACCGCGTGCAGGGCCGCGCCTTGTCGGGCGCCAAATATCCCGAACAGGCGGCGGACCCGATCATCGTCCACCCCGACGTGCGCCGCATGCTGCTGACGATGCGCGCCTATAACGAGGGCTGCCGTGCGCTCTCCGCATGGGTGTCGCGCGCGTTGGACGCGCAGAAACATTCGGCCGATCCCGAGGTGCGCCAGCGTGCGGAGGAATTCACCGCGCTGATGACGCCGGTGGTGAAGGCCTTGTTCACCGATCTCGCGACCGAGAGCGCCAATCTGGCGGTGCAGGTCTATGGCGGCCACGGCTACATCCGCGAAAGCGGCGTGGAGCAATATGTTCGCGACGCGCGCATCTGCCAGATCTACGAAGGCACCAACGGCATTCAGGCGCTGGATCTGGTCGGCCGCAAGATGGGCGCGAATTTCGGGCGCAACCTGCGCAGCTTCTTCCACCCTGTGTCGAACTTCATTGAGGAATCGAAGGGCGAAGGCCCGATGCAGCCGATGATCGAGGCGCTGGAAAAGGCGTTCGGCGCGCTGCAATTGTCCACCGCGACCATCGCGCAAAAGGGCATGGCCGACCCTGAGGAAGCGGGCGCGGCGGCGACCGAATATCTGCGGCTGATGGGTCTGGTGGCGATGGGCTATTGCTTTGCCAAGGCGACCAAGATCGCCGGTCTGCAGATCTTCTTCGGGTCCGAAGACAAGGCATTCTACGAGACCAAGATCAAGACCGCGACCTTCTTCTTCGAACGCATCTTGCCGCAGGCGACCGCGAACTTCCTCGCGATCCGGTCGGGCAAGAAATCGATGATGGCGTTCACCGAAGATGAATTCTGAGGCTCCGGTGAAGCCCGCAACCGGTCTCGACGAGATCAGGCTGATGATCGAGCGGGGGATCAAGCCCCCGATGATGGACCTGCTCGATATCGACCTGACCGCCGCGGAGGAGGGGCGCGTGGTGTTCACCGCCACCCCTTCGCGGCGTGTCTATAACCCGCTGGGCATTGCGCATGGCGGCTTTGCGGCCACGCTGCTCGATTCGGCCTGCGGGCTGGCGGCGAAATCGGCGACCAAGGATCTGACCGATTGCGTGACGCTGGAACTCAAGATCTCGTATCACGCCGCGCTCGACGAAAATGTCGGCGAGGTGCGCGCGATCGGCACGGTGGTCAGTATGGGCCGCCGCGTCGCGCACACTACGGCGAAGATCGTCGATTCGGACGACCGCCTCTATGCCACCGCAACCTCCACGCTGCTGCTGGCCGCGCGGCGGACCCGTGACGAAGGATGATTCAATGCAGGTAACAGTTCCCCACGGCCTCGGCCGCGCCGAGGCGAAACGCCGCCTGGAGGCGGGCCTTCCCAAGCTGGAACAGCATATTCCGGGCGGCGGATCGCTGACCTCCGATTTCGCGTCCGACAGCCAGCTTCTGCTGGTCATCAGCGCGATGGGCCAGAAAATCCCCGTCGATATCGCGATAGAGGACGACCGCCTCGAGGCCGATGTCACCGTGCCCCCGTTCCTCAAGATGATGCAGGGCCAGATCGGAGACTTCGTGAAGACCAGTGCCGAAAAGATGCTGCAAAAGCCCTGAGGCTATTCACACGACCCTAAACGCAAACGACCCCGACGCCGGTAAGGGCATCGGGGTCGTTTAGCGGTTCGCGCTGTCTATCAGACGCCGGCGGGGATCCGCGCAGTGTCCTTCAGATACACCCTGTTGTCATCGATCTTGTCGACATCGTCGAGCGCGATGAAATGGTGCATGTTGTCGCCCGCGTCGGACTTCGTCAACTTGATGCGGTCGTTCTCGACCTCGTCCACCGTACCGACATGCTGTCCGGCCGAATTGGCGACTTCCATATGTTCCTTGATGCGTAGCTTCTCAAACATGAATTTTGCCTTTCCGGGTCTGTCGCTGCGTCGTCACCGCTGCGTTGTAAACCATTGATTTAACGTTCATATATAGAACGGATGAAAGGCCGATTCCGTTCCTCGGTCCATCGACGGTCAGGCACGGCTCACGCGGATCGGCGCTACATTCCGCGACATTCCGGCACTTGATCGCCGCTTGCCCCCTCTTCACAGCGGCCATCTCGATCTGTCCGCTCGAAAGGAGTCGCCCCAAATGCGCAAATGGCACCGCTGGATCTCGGTATTTTTCGGCATATTCATGCTCTGGATCGCAGCGACGGGGTTTCTCAGCCAGGTCGCGGTTCTGTGGCCTGCAGGTGCCCCCTCTGCCGAGCTTGCCGCCGCCAGCACTCCGCCGGAAGGATTTGCCTGTCCCGAAGGATGGCGATGCATGCCGCCGCGCGGGGACACCGGCATTCGTTCGATGGTCGGCACTTTTCACCATTTGCATTCGGGCGAAACATTCGGGCCGATCGGCACGGCGATCTCGGTACTGTCCGCACTGGCGCTGATTTTCTTCAGCATCTCGGGCATCTGGCTCTATGCGCAGATGTGGCTGAACCGGGGGAAGCGCAGGATGAAACCGCGCTGGTTCTGGAAATAGCCTCACCGGCCCGTTCCTGACTCAAAGAAACCCCTCCCCGCACGCAGTGGTGGGGGAGGGGAAGGTCATGGCCCCGAACCGCCAGAAGGGCCATGCACTATCTGCATGATCGTCGGTCCTGTCTTGGGTCGACCTCGGCGGACCGAGCGTCCGGGTCGATATTGTCAAACTCTTACCGGTCGCGGCGGCAGCGCTCTGTGTCCTTGGCGCGAATGACCGTATCGTCGCTCCGCGTTCCCCAGCCGCCGCGCGACAATTCGAAACGCGCGCCTGCGGGCGGGGCCGCACCCAAATAATGACCGCCATGCCAGTGCACGGCAGCATCGGCGGGGGCGGGCGTGACCGGCGCTGCGCTGCGAAGCGTCAGCACCTTTCTGCCATTCGCCCTAGCTTCTGATCTGCCATCGGGCTGCGGATCCATGGTGACCCTGTCGTGGGCCATCTGCTCTCTCCCATGACCCCCTCCTGCGACCATCCCGCATGCCCCTGACGGGGAATGTCGGGTGCCGCCCGACGCGAAGGGGATGCACGACCGGGCGGCTTGCAATGAGAACGACCGATGCGCCCGACACGTTCCTTGAATCGGATGCGAATCCCGCCATATTCACCATGTTATGCGGCAGGATGCCGAGCATGCGCGACGAACGGCCGGTCGCAGCGTTAACCACCTTGCCGGACAGCCATCGCCGCCATCAAACCGCCATGTTTCCGCCGCGCCGATGACCGATTTGACGCCGCCTGCGATACGGACTTCGCCCGAACGCCATCCCGCAACCAACACGCCGGGACATGCACCGCGCAGTTGGGGATAAGCGATTTTTCCGCGCGTCGGCGGGGCGCATGGCGGGGGATTTGATGCTAGATATTGTGGTTCGTTCAGGGGGCTGGGCACATATTGCGGCGTTTGACTCGCCGGAAATCGCGCCCTCCACCCCGCCTACAGGCCGACTCGATAAGGAAAGCCCATGCCGCTGCTCGAAGCCCGCAAGACCTACAAGCCGTTCGAATATCCGT
>CEOS01012306.1_pt1 | contig 36907 bp, 38 predicted proteins | sample 530601 | NCBI WGS metagenome assembly CEOS01 (sample SAMEA2620666, study PRJEB7988) | marine metagenome | biome: marine biome (ENVO:00000447); feature: mesopelagic zone (ENVO:00000213); material: "saline water (ENVO:00002010), including plankton (ENVO:xxxxxxxx)" | depth 1000 m
GCGAGCGGAATTGCCCGTGCACAGGAACAGCACGTTCAGCGGTTGGTCTGACATGGGTTGCCTCAGCCGCAGGAAGTCTTGGCAGCAGACATTTTCGGTGCACAGCAGGCGCTCGACGCAGCATTGGCGGAAGCGAGCTGACGGAAATCCGGACTGCCGCCATAGGTCGTGCTCGCACCTTCGGTCAGGAAGGCCTCCCAAACCACGCCATCGGGGTCGGCAATCCAGCTCTTTTCCGATTGCGCGTAGCAGCAGGTCGTTGCGCCTTCTTCCAGAACCGGTCTGTCGGCAGCCTTGAGGCGGCCATAGACCTTTTCAAGTTCAGCCTTGTCCTCAACCTGGAGGCCGACGTGCTCGATGCCTTTGCTCGCGTCCTCGCGCATCGAAATTGCGAAGTTGATGCGAGGGTCGTCGAGCATCCACTTGGCGTAGTCGGCCTTCACCACGGACGGTTCCGCTCCGAACAGGCTCGAATAAAATGCGACGGACTTGTCGATGTCTGTCACACCGACATGCAAATGAAAGCGTTTCATCAGGCGGTCTTTCTTTCGGGAGAGGGAAGACAGGCGGCATCTTCGGAACAGGACATGCCGGCGCAGCAGTTCTCGGTGAGGTAGCCCATCAGGCCGTTCATCGCGGTGTAGTCTGCCGAATAGATGATCGAACGACTTTCGCGCCGATGCGTGACCAGACCCGCATTGGCGAGCTGGGCAAGGTGAAAGCTCATCGACGATGGCGGAACATCGAGCTTTTCAGCCAGCACCCCGGCGGCAACGCCCTGTTCGCCTGCCTGCACCAGCAGGCGGAATGCCGCGAGGCGATGCTCCTGTGCCAACGCAGACAGGGCGCGGATGACATGGTCGGCTTGCACGATTTGCTCCAATGATTCGACAAATATAGAAATATGGAAATATGAGATCGCCGTCAAGCTGCTTTTGTCGCCCCGAACGGGCGGTGCCATCTTTTCGAAATTCCTGGGTAAGGTGGGGGCGATTCTGTTGCCAAGGTCCGCCCGCTTGGCCTGGTCGGGGGCAGGACCGCCGCGGACCCTGTATTCTGATGCGAGGGAAGGTGGGGGGACTTCTGTTGCTAGCCGCCCCCCGAGGCCCCGGAATCCGCTTCTGTTGCCCGGTGGGTCCAACCGCGCTTTAGCTTTGTAAGATCAGGGCGTTAGCCCCTAGAATTACGCAGCGAGAGCGAGTGCTTCGTTATCGTTGGCACTTGTGGGTTTTTGAGCCTTTAACGGGTTACTCAGCCCGGGCGAAAACAGTGCCTTTCAACACACGTCGATCCTGGTTCGGCCCCCTATACCAAGCCCTCGATAACAGGGGGTTTGGTGGAGCCGCCGGGTACTGCCCCCGGGTCCGCTGTGCCTATTGCACACCGCAATTTATCGCCATAGCCGGTCGAAACCGGCACGACCCATATAGCGACCCGGAAATTAATGTGAAGTGAGCGCGCGAAATTTGCTGCGCGCTCATTCCCGGCGGACCGGCGGCGTCAGACGTTGGCAGATGCCTTCAGCTGGTCGCGGATTTCCTTGAGCACGTCGAGCTGCGGATCGGTGGGGACGGTCGGCTCTTCCTGCGTGTTGTCGGCCTTGACCATCTTTTCCTCGATCTCCTCCATCACCTTGTTCGCGCTGCGCACCAGCAGGAACAGGGCAAAGGCGATCAGCAGGAAATTGACGATCTGGGTGATCAGGTCGCCATAGCCGATGACGGGCACCCCCGCCTCTTTCAGAGCGGCGAAGCTGGTGGGGTCGCCCTCGTAATCGGCGGGGATCGATCCGAGCACGAGGAAATGGTTCGACCAGTCGATCGTGCCGAAGATCCAGCCCAGCAGCGGCATGATAATGTTCTCGGTCAGCGAAGTCGTGATCTTGCCGAAGGCCGCACCGATCACGACGCCCACGGCGAGGTCGAGCACATTGCCGCGGGCGATGAATTTCTTGAACTCTGTCAGCATGTGTCTGCCATTCCCCTGTTGTAACCGCCTGCCAGAATTAACCGTCGTTTCGGGTGCGGCAATGGTAATTTCAGGGTTCCTCCGCTCTTGTTGCGCGGGCGCGGCGGCCTATACTGGGGGCGAGAGGGGGCGCGCGTCGTTGCGCCTCTGCCCAACAGAGGGGAACCGACCGCCATGGCCATTTCCAATCCGATACGTCTTTTGATCGCGGCCTTGCTGGCAAGCATGCTGGCCGCGTGCGGCATCAATTCCGTGCCCACCGCCGAGGAAGAGGCCAAGGCGCGCTGGGCCGACGTGCAGAACGCCTATGACCGGCGCGCGCAATTGCTGCCCAACCTCGCCTCTGTCGCCAGCAGCGCGAGCGAGCAGGAGCGCGGCATCCTGACCGACGTGATCGAGGCGCGCAGCCGTGCGACCAGCATACAAGTCAATGCGGACGATCTGGATAATCCCGAACTGATGCAGCAATATGCCGAGGCGCAGGGCCAGCTGTCGCAAGGGCTGGGCCGTCTGCTCGCCAATTTCGAGGCCTATCCCCAGCTGCAGTCGATCACCAATTACCAGATGCTGCAAAGCCAGGTCGAAGGCAGCGAGAACCGCATCAATATCGCGGTGCGCGACTATAACGAGGCGGTCCGCAACTATAACACCACGATCCGCACCTTCCCCGACATCATCGGTGCCAAGCTGGTGCATGGCGCGGAGCCGATGGTGCCGTTCGAGGCGGTGACGCCCAATGCCGAGCAGGCCCCCGACCTGAGCGAAATGCTCTGAAGCCGGAGGCCGCTTGGACCCCGGCGATCTTGTTCGGCACCCGCTGCGTCACTGGCGCTGGTTCACGCTGGCCTTCGTGCTGACGGCGGGCTTCATGCTGCCATGGAGCGGCGGGGCCTTTCGTTATACGGGTGAGGGCGGCGACAAGGCGGAGGCGGTTGCGGCAAATTATGGGGTCGAGAGGGTGGTCGACCCGATCGGCCTGTTCTCGCCGGCGGAAACCGCCCGTTTGTCGGATGCGGTCGATGCGGCGCGGGCGCGCAGCGATGCGCGTTTCGTGGTGCTGACGACGCGGGGGCTGAAGGGCGAGGCGTTCAATCGCTTTGCCAGCCGCTTCCATGGCGGGTGGGAACGTGCCACGGGTCGCAATGACGCGGCGATCGTGTTCATTTCGCCCGGCGACACGCTGGTCGGGGTTTCGACCGGCCACGACCTGCCGATCCGGCCCAGCGATGCAGAGCGGGACGCGATCGTCGACACGATGAAGCCGCTGGCGCGCGAAGGAGACTTTGCGGGCGCGGCATTGAAGGGAATGGAAGGGATCGAGGCTTTGCTGGCCGCTGCCCGCGACGGGGCTCCCAACGGACCGGATTCCGGACCGGACGGGATCGGCGAACCGGCTGCCACGGACGAGACATGAAACGCATTTTTGCCCTGTTCCTGCTTGCGGCCGCGATGGTGGCCGGACCTTTCGGTGTGTCCGCCGCCGCAGCGCAGGATTTTCCCGCGCTGACGGGCCGCGTCGTCGATGCGGCCAATATCATCCCGCCTGCCGAGGAAGCCGCGCTGGCGCAAAAGCTGCAGGCGTTCGAGACGCGCACCCAGCGGCAGTTCGTGGTGGCGACGGTGCCCGACCTTCAGGGCTACGACATCGAAAGCTATGGCTATCAGCTGGGCCGCACATGGGGCATCGGCAGCGAGGAGAACGACGACGGCGCGCTGCTGATCGTCGCGCCGAACGAGCGCAAGGTGCGGATCGAGGTGGGTTACGGGCTTGAGCCGATCCTGACCGACGGATTGTCCTTCCTGATCATCAACCGGCAGATCCTGCCGCTCTTTAAGCAAGGCGACATGCCGGGCGGGATCGCGGCAGGCGCGGATGCGATCATCCAGCAGCTGGAACTGCCGCCCGAACAGGCCGCCGAAATCGCCGCCGCCGCCAACGAGGAAGCGGCGCAGGCGCGCGAGGGCGACGGGATCGGGCTGTTCGAGGTGATCTTCCTGCTGATCTTCCTGTTCTTCTTCATCATTCCGTTGCTGCGCGGCCTGCGCGGCGGGCATAAATATCGCGGCGGCGCGCCGGTCATCATCTGGGGCGGCGGAGGCGGCGGCTGGGGCGGCGGTTCCGGTGGCGGCTTCGGCGGCGGCGGCGGCTTTGGCGGCGGTTTTTCGGGCGGCGGCGGCGGCTTTGGCGGCGGCGGCGCGAGCGGGGGCTGGTGAGCATGGCGGGACCGATGAAACAAAAGCCCGTCTATCTGGGCGAGGAGGATCACGTCCGCGTGACCGCCGCGGTCAGCGCCGCGGAAATGCACACCTCGGGCGAGATCGTGACGATCCTGACCGAGAAGTCGGACGATTACCTCGACGTCGCGCTGTGCTGGGCGGCGGCGGCCTCGCTGGTCGGGCTGGTCGCGCTGGCGATCAATGCCGAGTTCTATCTGGGCATGTGGGACCGGCTGACGGGCAACTGGGCCGCGGAACATACGCCTGCCGAGCTGTTCTGGATGGCGGGGCTGTTCGCCGCGCTGCAATTCGCGGGCGCGATGATCGTGCTGGCGTGGTGGCCGTTCCGCCTGCTGCTGGTGCCCGGACGGATCAAGACAAAGCGCGCCCACGCCCGCGCCGTGTCCTTCTTCAAGGTGGGGGCCGAGCGGCGCACCCATGGCCGCACCGGCATATTGATCTATCTGTCGATGCGCGAGCACCGGGCCGAGATCGTCGCCGATGCCGCCATCGCCCACAAGGTGCCCGACGAGGTCTGGGGCGAGGCGATGATCGACATGCTGGGCGAGCTGAAAGAGGGGCGCACGGCCGCCGCGATGGTGTCGGGCGTAGAGCATGTCGGCAAGGTTCTGGCCGAGCATTTCCCGCGCGCGCACGATGACGAGAACGAAATCCCCGATCGCCTGATCGAGCTGTAGGAATTTGCATGACCGCCGATAGGGACGCGCCCGAGCATATCCGCTGGGAAGGAAACTGGATCGTCGCCAAGCAGCGGGGGCGCTGGGAATATGTCTCGCGCGCAAGGTCGATCCGCGCCGCGGTGATCCTTGCGGTCGAGGACGGCCATGTCCTGCTGGTCGAGCAATATCGCGTGCCCTTGGGCAAGCCCTGTATCGAGCTTCCCGCCGGGCTGATCGGCGATGATGATAGCGCGGCGGACGAGGGTCCGCTGGCCGCGGCGGGGCGCGAGCTGGAGGAGGAAACCGGCTATCGCGCGGCCACGCTGGAGGATGTGGGCGAGTTCCATTCCTCGCCCGGCATGGTGAGCGAGAGTTTCACGCTGGTGCGCGCGCGGGGCCTGACCAAGATCGGCGAAGGCGGCGGTGTGGGCGGCGAGGACATCACCGCGCACCGGGTGCCGCTGGACGGGATCGAAGGCTTCGTGGCCGAGGCGCGCGCGGCGGGCAAGGCGATCGACGTGAAGCTGCTGTTGCTGCTGGGCGGGGGTCTTTTGACGGAAAGCGACTGATCGGTTCGCCATTCGGCCCGGATCGTCCATTTTTCTCGCCCGGAACGCTCGCGGCGCTTGTTATGGGGGCAGGGCACCCTAAGATCGCATGCACAGGCAATCCGCCAGAAATTTCCGGGAGAACCGATATGCGTTTGAAGTCGTATGCCGCTGCCATCGCGCCCCTTGCGCTTGCGGTTGCCGTTCCAACCGCCGCATGGGCCGATCATCACGCCAGTGCCGCCCAGCATGACCCTGCCATGCACGCCGCGCTGATGCAGGACAACCGCGCCGAGGACAAGGCGCGCGACCAGTATCGCCATCCCGCCGAGACGCTGGCATTCTTCCAGGTGAAGCCGGGCATGACGGTTGCCGATTTCATGCCATCGGGCGGGTGGTACACGCGCGTGCTGGTGCCCTATCTGGGGCCTGACGGGCGTTACATCGGGCTCAATCCCGATCCCTCGCTGATCGAGGACGAGGGCGGCAGGACCTATATGTCCAAGCTGGTGCCGAATTTCGCCGAAAAGAGCCCCACGTGGAACCTGTCGGGCGCGGCGGTCGACAATATCACCAGTGCCGATCTGGGCGCCGAGCATAACGGCACCGTCGACCGCGTGCTGATCTTCCGCGAGATGCATAATCTGACCCGCATGGGCATCGCCGCGACGGAGCTTGAGCGGATCCATGCGCTGCTGAAGCCGGACGGCATGCTGGGCATCGTCCAGCACCGCGCGCGCGCCGATGCGCCCGACGATTACGTGACCGGATCGAACGGCTATCTGCGGCAAGCGGACGTCATCGCAATGGTCGAGGCGCAGGGCTTCGAACTGGTCGAGGCGAGCGAGATCAACGCCAATGCCAAGGACCCCGCCAATTGGGAGGGCGGCGTCTGGTCGCTGCCGCCCAGCTATAGCGGCGCGGACGACGAGGCGACCCGCGCGGCGCGCGCCGCCATCGGCGAGAGCGACCGCATGACGCTGCTTTTCAAGAAAAAGGCGGCCTGATCCGGCAGGCTAGCCCATCAGGATCCGGTCGAGGGCAAGGCGGAATGTCTGCATGTCCTCGGCCGAACCGATGGTGATCCGGCTCATCGTCGGCCATGCGTCCCATGACCGGCCGATCTGGACACCCTGATCGAGGAATTTCTGCTGCATGTCGGCAGGGGTCCCCAATGCGCCCCAGTCGGCCATGAACATGTTCGCCTGCGATCCGATGGTGGCGATGCCGCGCTTTTTCATGTGATCCAGCGTTTCCTCGCGCACCGCGATCATCTGGTCCCGGCGGGCGGCGATCTTGGCGGCGAGCGGCAGGCTGGCCGTGCCGCAGGCGATGGCGGTCATCGGGACCATGAAGGTCACCTGCTCCCCGTCATAGCGCATCATCCGTTCGTACAGCGCAGGGTGGGCGAAGGTCAGGCCCAGCCGCATCCCGGCCATGCCGAACAGCTTGGAAATGGTGCGCAGCACGATCACATCGTCGCGGCTGGCGGCCAGCGCGGCGGCGCTGGGCGTGCCTGAGAAGTGGATATAGGCCTCATCCACCACCAGCACCGCGTCTTTCGGCTTGTTTTGCGCCAGCCAGACGATGTCCTCGATCGGGGTGACGGTGCCGGTCGGGTTATTGGGCGAGCACACGTAATAGAGGCCGGCGCGGGGATTGGCCGCCAGCATCGCCCGAACGTCGTGCCGGTGATCGGCGGTCAGCGGAACGCGGCTTAGCGGGACGCCCAGCCATTCGCTGGTCCGCCACGCCTGTTCATAGCTGGGGTTGGCGGTGACCAGCCCGCGTTCGGGCGAGCAGAAGGTGACGACCACGCGGTTCAGCGGATCGCTGGAACCGGGCCAGGCGAGGATGCGATCCTCGGGCAGCCCCTCCACCTCGGCGACGGCGGCGGCCAGTTTCGCGTGGTTGTTGTCGGGTTCATAGCGGTTGCCCTGGCTGGCCATCATGGCCGCGGCGGCGACGCCTTCGGAAAACGGGCCGGTCCAGCATTCGTTCGACGCGATCCGCACCGCGCCGACCACGGCGGGGCCCGATTGCTGGGCCAGCGCGGGCCGGCCGAAGCTCGCCATCGCGGCGCCCCCGCCCAGCATCATCGCGATGCGCCCGATCTGGCGGCGGTTGAAACCGCGCCCCGAAAGCTCTTCCTGCCGATCGGCGGGCAGGGCGGTGTCGATGAAATCGCAATCGCCAGCGTATTGGTCTTGGGCGTAACGGTCTTCGGCGTAACGGTCAGGCAGCATCGATCAGGTCCCCCCGGATGAAAATCGCAGACCCGGCATCCTCTTGCTTTTCGCCCTGACAGGAATGCGGCCAGCCAGCCGCGCGGCCCCCCGGTGCGCTATCGGCGCGAGTTCATCAAATATGCGGCGAGATGTCCAGTTTCGTCGTGCATGGCGGACGATGTTTCTCAGGCGTGGGCCATGCGGGCAGGGCGGTGCGGACGCCTTGGCCGCCGCCGTTCATGATTAATTTCAGCTTTCCGTTAAGGCGCGCGGCAGCACCCTCGACCCGGCATTCATGCCAGCAACGGGGGGACTGAAATGACACAGATCGGTATCATCCTCATGGCCGTCGGCCTTGCGCTACTGCTGTTCCTGCCCACATTCCGCAACCGCCACGCGCGCATTGCCTCGCAACTGGGCAGCGCCGCCGTGTTCGGGGCGGGGACCGTGGGCTTCGTCTTCAGCGTGATGACGCCGCCCGTATAGGGGCGGCGCCGGATCGGGGGCGCTGTCAGTAGGGCACGCCCCAATAGCCGTAGATCTGCGTCGCAAAGGCGCGGTCCCAGGCCAGTCGGTCGGCGGGGTCGATGGTGGGGCTGGCCTTCAGCACGTCCTCATCGGCCGACACGACATAGCCGCCGAGGCCGGTGTCATAGTCCAGCGCTTCCCACGGGACGGGGCGATGTTCCGCGCCCATGCCAAGGAAGCCGCCAAAGCTGAGCACCGCATATTCGACGCGGCCATTGCGCTTGCCGACCATGAAGTGATGGATGCGCCCGATCTTTTCGCCATCGGGGCGATAGACGGCGGTGCCCTCGACCCGGTCGGAGGCGATGAGGTCCTTGCCCTCGTCGCGTTCCATCGCGTGGCCTGCGTCGACCATCTCGCGGACGGTCCTCGTGTTTCCGGCGGTTCGTTCAGTTGTGTCGGCCATGATCGTTCTCCGTTTTCGTAACAGAAGGGAACGATGGCGCCGCGGCGGTCTGTGATGGGGTCGTGGGGGCCTTACGGCGTCATCCTCTATATAGGATAAGCGCGAAAACGGTTCCGGTTCCGCGAAAACAGGCGATTCACGCCGCCAGCGGGGCGGTTCCGTCTGCCAGAGGGGGATCGTCTTCCAGCACCGCGCCCAATGCGGCGACGAACTGGTCGGTCGCCGCCTCCCAGCTGAAGCTGGCGCCATAGGCGGCGCAATCGCTGCGGCTGGCGAGCAGGGCATGGGCGATGGCGGTATCGAGGTCTTCGTCCACCGCGCCGATTACGCGGGCAAGTTCGCTCATCCCGCCGCGCCCCTTGGGCCCCACGATGTCGATCGGCCCCTGCACCGGATAGCCCGCGACCGGCACGCCGCAGGCCAGCGCCTCGACCATTACAAGCCCGAAAGTGTCGGACCGGCTGGGAAACACGAAGCAATCCGCCGCCGCATAGGCGCTGGCGAGCGCCTTGCCGGTCAGGCGGCCAGTGAACACGGCATCCGGATATTTCGCCTTCAGCCCGGCGAGCGCGGGACCGTCGCCGACCACGACCCTCGTGCCGTGATGCCGCGCGCCGAGGAAATCCTCGAGGCCTTTCTCGGGCGCGACGCGGCCGACATAGAGCAGCACCGGGCCGGGGAGGGCGCGCAGGGCCGGGTCGGGCACTGCGTCCACGTTGAACAGATCCGCATCGATCCCGCGCGACCATGGCGCGACCGGGCCGATCCGGCGGCCGGTCAATTCGGCGCGCAGGCTGGGCGTCGCGGCGAGCACGGTGCGCGAGGGTGCGTGAAAGCGCCGCATCAGCGGCCAGATCCGCTCTGCCGACAGCCCCGTGCGCACCGCGACATAATCGGGAAAGCGCGTGTGGAACGCGGTGGTGAAGGGCATGTCATGCGCAAGGCACCAGCGGCGCGCGGCCCAGCCGATCGGCCCTTCGGTGGCGATATGGACGAGATCGGGGCGAAATGCCTCTATCCGGCGCGTCACCCCGTTGCCGGGCACCATGGCGAGGCGGATTTCGGGATAGAACGGCATCGGCATGTTCATGAACAGGTCTGGCGTGACCAATTCGACCTGGTGGCCGCGCTGGCGAAGACGTGCGACCGTTTCCTCCAGCGTGCGGACCACGCCGTTCACCTGCGGCGTCCATGCGTCGGTCGCCAGCAGGATGCGGCGGGGCATGGGCGGTGTGCCGGGCGGCTGCGCGCCTGTCACGATCAGGCGGCTGCCGGTTCGGTTTCGGGGACGATGGCGGGGCCGGGAACGCCTGTGGGCGCGCTGTCTTGGGCGGAGGCGCTTTGCGGGGCGGGCGCGTTCTGGCGCGCCTCGCGGGCCAGCCGGTCGCGTTCGCGCACGTCGGCGGCGTGGTCGATGATCCGCATCGCGCCGTCGAAATCCTCTGCAATCGCGGTGCAGCTTTCGACCCAGTCGCCGTCGTTGTAATATGTGATGTCGCCGATCTGTCGGATTTCCGCGCAATGGATGTGCCCGCACACCACCCCGTCAACGCCGCGTTCGCGCGCGGCATGGGCGACCGCTTCCTCGAAATCGCAGACGAACTGGACGACGTTCTTCACGCGGTGCTTCAGATAGGCCGACAGCGACCAGTAGGGCAGCTTGAGCAGGCGGCGGCAGCGGTTCAGCCAGATGTTGGATTTCAGCAGCAGCGCATAGGCCTGATCGCCCGCGAAGGCGAGCCAGCGGGCATAGAGCACCACCCCGTCGAACGCATCGCCGTGCACGACCATCAGGCGGCGGCCGTCGGCGGTGGTGTGGATCACCTCGTTCGCGATCTCGACCCCGCCGAAATGCATACCGGCATAGCTGCGCAGCATCTCGTCATGGTTGCCCGCGACCAGAATGACGCGCGTGCCCCTGTGCGCCATCTTCAATATGCGGCGCACCACCTCGTTATGCGCGTCGGGCCAGTACCAGCCCTTTTTCAGCCGCCAGCCGTCGACGATGTCGCCGACGAGGTAGAGCGTCTCGCACTCCACCCCCGACAGGAAATCGATCAGCAGTTCGGCGTTGCAGCCCGGCGTGCCGAGATGGACGTCGGAAATATAGAGGGTGCGATATTTGCGCTTTGGCCGAAAGCCGCGCGGTTCGGGCAAGTCCAGCCATTCGGGCAGCGAGCCCGGTGACATGATCGTGTCGGCAATCGTGGTTTCAGACCCGGTTTTCGTAAAGATCTCGTTCCGCGCGATATTGGTCATGATCGGCCCCCTGATCTTGCGCTCAAGCTTGCGGTATCCGGCTTTTCATCTCTATTACGGCCTCTATGCCCGCCCGTTGTTGCGGTTCGGCGACGTTGTGACAGCGCTGTGACGGGAAACGGGGTAAAGCTGTGGAAAAGCTGGGGGCATATTGTGCGCGGGCTGGGGAGACGGTGGTGAAATCCGCGCCGACAGTCCATTTATCGACGCGACCATGCTGACCAGCCTGCAGATCCGCAATATCGTCCTGATAGAGGCGCTCGACCTCGATTTCCGTGCGGGGCTCGGCGTGCTGACGGGCGAGACGGGGGCGGGCAAGTCGATCCTGCTCGACGCGCTGGGGCTGGTGCTGGGCAACCGCGCGGAAACGTCGCTGGTGCGCGCCGGAGAGGACAAGGCGAGCGTCACTGCCACCTTCGAATTCGCCGCCATGCCGCCGCTGCTGGCGGACGCTCTTGAGGATGCGGGGGTCGAGATCGAGCCGGGCGAGCCGTTGCTGCTGCGGCGGCAGGTCAAGGCGGATGGCGGGTCCAAGGCCTTCGTCAACGGGCAGCCGGTGGGGGTGGCGGTGCTGCGCTCGCTCGCGCCCGCGCTGGTGGAACTGCACGGGCAGCATGACGACCGCGGGCTGGTGAACCCGCGCGGCCACCGCGAACTTCTGACCCGCTATGCCGGCATGGATGAAAGCCGCGTGGCCGAGGCGTGGGCCGCATGGCGCAAGGCCGAGGACGCGCTGGCCGAGGCGAAGCGCGTCGCCGCCGATGCGCAGGCCGAAGAGGAACTGCTGACCGCCCATGTCGAGGAGCTTGAGAAGCTGGCCCCCGTGCCGGGCGAGGAGGAGGAGCTCGCGCTGGCCCGCGCCGACATGCAGAAGGGCGAGCGTCTGGCGGACGACCTGTCCGATCTGGGGCATGTGTTCGCAGGGTCCGACGGGCCATTGGCGCAATTGCGCTCCGCCGCGCGCAAGCTCGACCGCATTGCCGAGGATCACCCCGCGCTGGGCGAGGCGCTGGCCGCGCTGGACCGCGCTCTGATCGAGGGGGGCGAGGCGGAGGAAGCGCTGAACCGTGCGAACGAGGCGCTGGCCTTCGATCCGCAGGTTCTGGACGAGACCGAGCGCCGCCTGTTCGACCTGCGCGCCGCTGCCCGCAAGCACGATGTCGAGGTCGACGCGCTGCCTGCAAAGCTGGAGGCGATGCGCGAGGCGCTCGACGCGATCACCCATTCGGGCGAACGCATCGCCGCGCTGGAGCGCAAGGCCTTCGATGCGGGCGCGCATTACCATGCCGAGGCGGAAACCCTGTCCGCGGCAAGGGCCGAGGCGGCGCGCAGGCTGGACAAGGCGGTCGCGGCCGAACTGGCGCCGCTGAAATTGGACGCCGCGAAGTTCCGCACCGCGGTTCAGCGCCTGCCCGAGGAGCGCTGGGGCCCGCATGGCATGGACGGTGTCGAATTCCTGATCGCGACCAATCCGGGCGCGCCCTATGCACCGCTGGCCAAGATCGCCTCTGGCGGCGAATTGTCGCGCTTCATCCTCGCGCTCAAGGTCGCTCTGGCGGAGGAAGGCGGCGCGGCGGTCATCATCTTCGACGAAATCGACCGCGGCGTCGGCGGCGCGGTGGCGAGCGCGATCGGCGACCGGCTGGCGCGGCTGGCAGGCGGTTCGTCCGGCGGCGCGGAAGGCGCGGCGGGGCAATTGCTGGCCGTCACCCACAGCCCGCAGGTCGCGGCGCGCGGGGGCAGCCATTACATGATCGCGAAATCGAGCGAGGGCACGGTCACGCGCACCTCTGTCCGCATGCTGGACGCGGGGCAAAGGGTCGAGGAAATCGCCCGCATGTTGTCGGGCGCGGAAATCACGCCCGAGGCGCGGGCGCAGGCCGAACGCCTGCTGGAAGGGGTATAGGCGCATGGACGAGCAGACCCGCAGAGCCAAGATCGAGCATGGCGGTTTCCTGCTGTTCCTGCTGGCCATCACCGTTCTGCTGGCGGCCATCGCATGGCCGTTCCTGACGCCGCTGTTCTGGGCGGTGCTGGCCGCGATCATGTTCCAGCCGCTCTATCGCCGCGTGCTGCGCAACATGGGGGGCAAGCGCAACCGGGCGGCGGCGCTGACGCTGCTGGTCATCACCTTCGCGGTCGTCATTCCGCTGATGATCATCGGCACCATGATCGTCGACCAGGCGACCGGCATCTATCTGGCGATCCAGGAAGAGCAGATGGATGCCAGCGAATATTTCCGCTGGGGCTATGACGCATTGCCCGCGCGGCTGCAGGCGATGGTCGACAATTCGGGATATGGCGAGTTCGACGTGCTGCAACAGCGCGCGCTGGAACTGCTGCAGCAGAGCGTCGGCATGATCGCGGGCAAGGCGCTGGAGATCGGCGGCGGCGTGCTGGGGTTCGTGCTGTCCTTCGCGGTGGGGCTTTACGCCACCTTCTTCCTGCTGCGCGACGGCGAGGAACTGACCGCGACGGTGCAGTCCAGCCTGCCGATGCAGCCCGCCATCGCCGAGAGGCTGGTTGCCAGTTTCGTCGCGGTGACGCGCGCGACCATCAAGGGGTCGATCGTCGTCGGGCTGGTGCAGGGCGCGCTGGGGGCGATCACTTTCTGGATCGTGGGCCTGCCCGCTGCGCTGCTGTTCGGCCTGCTGATGGCGATCTTCTCGCTGCTGCCCGCGGTCGGGCCCGCCATCGTGTGGGTGCCTGCCGCGATCTATCTGCTGGCGACCGGCGCGATCTGGCAGGGGCTGGTGGTGATCGGGTCGGGCGTGCTGGTGATCGGGCTGGCCGACAATGCGCTGCGGCCCATTCTGGTAGGGCGCGACACCGGGCTGCCTGACTGGGTGATCCTTGTCACCACGCTGGGCGGGATCGCGGCGCTGGGCATCACCGGTATCGTGGTGGGGCCGGTGGTGGCCGGGCTGTTCATCGCCGGATGGGCGATATTGCGCGACCAGCGCGGCGTGGCAGCGGTCTAGTCCCCCACTTTTCGCACGGTGATCATTTTCACCGGCTGGGCCAGCATCTGGCCCTTCATCCAGCCTTCGCCCTTGTCGGGATCGAGCGGGGCGTTCCAGATCGCCTCGACCACGTCCATCCCGTCGACCACGTGGCCAAAGGCGGCATAGCCTGCGCGGCGGGCGGGATCCTCGCTGGCGGGATCGGCGTCGAGTCCGGGCATGTCGGACAGCAGGATCGACCAGTCGCCGGTCGCGCTGCCGGGTTCGAGCATCGCCATCGAGATCGTGCCGCGCTTGTGCGTGATGCCGGTCTGGTCGGTGGGTTCATGCGCGATGGGTGGCAGCACGCGGTCGGGATAGCCCTGCGCGCCGCCTTGGATGAGCCCGTTGGGCTGTTCGCCCCAGTCGAGCCGCATCGCGCGGTAGAACTCCGCCCCGTCGAACCGTTCTTCCGCCGCATAGCGCAGGAAATTGGCCGAGGTGACCGGCGCGCGTTCGGTTTCCAGCGCGACGGTGATCGTGCCCAGCGCGGTCTCGATCGCGACCAGCTCGGTTTGCGGCGCGAGGCTCGTGTCGCTTGCCGTCGGCGCCTGCGGTGTGGCCTGCGCGGCTGTCGCGGCGGGCGTGGGCACCGGCTGGTCGGCGGCAGGCTGGGCGGCAGCGGGCATGGCCAGCAACAGGGCGGAGGCAAGGGTGAGCATGCGGATCATGGGCGTGAGTATTGCGCTGCCGCGGCGGGGGCGCAAGCGGTCATGGCATTGGCTGCTGGCCGACGAACGACATAGACCGCTCGACCGGCGACATGGTTGGGGCGCAACTGGCGTTTACAGATGTAGTCGGTTTCGTTTACAGCTGTAGTCGAACTTCAAGCCATCCGGGAACGATTCATGCCAGACCCCGCCGCCGACCGCATCTCCGAAGCCGAGCAATCGGTTCTGGAAGCGCTGTGGGATGCGGGCGAGCCGCTGACCGCATCGCAGGTGGCGGAGCGCGTGGACGAAGAAAAGGGCTGGAGCCTTGCGACCGTCAAGACGCTGCTGTCGCGTCTGGTCGCCAAGAACGCCATCGCGACACAGCCGGATGGCCGCCGCTTTCTCTATTCGCCGCTGATCGGGCGCGAGGCTTTTCTGGGCAGCGAATCGCGCCGCCTGCTCGATCGGCTGTTCGGCGGCCGCGCGGCCAGCCTGTTCGCCCATCTGGCCGAAGCCGAAGCGCTGAGCGAGCGCGATTTGACCGAGATCGAGGGATTGCTGAGGGAGCTCAGGAAATGATCGGGGACATCACCTTTCTGGACTATGCCGTCGATACGCTGATCGGGACCGGCGTGCTGATCGCCGCGGCGCTGCTGCTGCGCCGGCCCGTGGCGCGGTGGTTCGGGCCGCGCGCGGCCTATGCGCTGTGGGCGCTGCCGATGATCCGGCTGGCGTTGCCGCCGCTGGTGCTGCCTGCATGGATGCGCCCCGCCGAAGAGGCTGCGCCGGTGGCCGACGCCGCGATGACCGCAAACGTCCCGCTGTTCGCAGACAAGGCGCCGCCGGTCCTGCCGCCCGCCGACCTTGCCGCAATGGGCGACCCTGCGCCTTCGCTGATCGCGCCCGATGTGCTGGTCGGATCGCTGGTGTTCGTCTGGCTGGCTGTGGCCGCCGCGTTCCTCGTCTGGCGCTGGGGGTCCTATCACGCGATGCGCCGCATGCTGCTGAAAGGCGCGCGTCCGGTGGGCGAGTGGGAGGACATTCGCCTCGTCGAGACCGATGCCGTCCGCGCACCCGTGGCCTTCGGCGTGTTCGACAAGGTCATCGCCATGCCGGTCGGTTTCATGGCCGATCTCGACAGCACAGGCCGCGATCTCGCCATCGCACATGAGATTGCCCATCACCGCGGGCACGATCTGCTCGCCAATATTGCCGCGCAGCCCTTGCTGGCGCTGCACTGGTTCAATCCGATCGCGTGGCTGGGCTGGCGCGCGATGCGGCGGGACCAGGAAGCCGCGTGCGATGCGCGCGTCATGGATTCGCTTGCCGACGGGGGCCGCGATGCTGCCACCCGCGCGCATTACGGATCGGTGATCGCCGCATCGGCACGCGAACAGAACCTCGCGCTTGCAGCCCCCATGGCGGGATTTCGGGAGATCGGGCCATTGCTGGGCGAAAAGGCCATCGTACATCGTTTAAGGAGCCTTGCCATGTCCCCCTCCCGCCTGCGCCGCCGCACTGGATTGCTGCTGATCGGCGCGGGAGCCCTTCTCGCCGTACCGCTGACCGCCTCGATTTCCTATGCCGAGGCGCAGATCGCGGAAGTGCCCGCACCGCCGTCGGTGCCGGCCGCGCCCGATGTGCCGATGCCGCCCCCCGCGCCGCAGCCGCCCGAAGCGACGCTTCCGCCCGAGCCGCCGATGCCGCCCGAGCCGCCGCTGCCGCCCGAAGCACCCGCATTCGGCACCTATTCCGACGGCACCGACAGCTGGATCTTCGAAACGAAGCGCGAGCTGGAGCACGCCGATGCCGAAATGGCGCGCGAGCAGGCCGAACTGCGCCGCGAAATGCACGAGATCCGCGGCAACCACGACATGAGTAAGGCCGAACGCGCCCGCGTCGAGGCCGAGCTGAAGCGCGCCTCTGCCGAGATGGAGCGTGCGCGCGTCCAGATCCGCCATTCGACCCGCGAGGCGATGCGCGCCGCCGCTGCCGCGCCGCAGGTGCATGAAAGCGTGTCCGCCGATGGCAAGGTTCGTACCATCCGCGTGAGCCAGAGGGGACCCGATGGCCGGAACCGCATCGTGCAGGAACACGTGATCGACGAAGGCGCGATCGAACGCGCCGCGATGCAGGCCGCGATTGCCGGGGTTGAAGGCGCGCGCGTCGCGATCGCGTCCAGCGCGTCGATGTCGGCGGATGTGCGCGCCGAAGCGCTGGCCGAACTGGATGCCGAACTGGCCGAGATGCGCCGCGACATGCATGCGGACCATCATTGAGCGGGATCGGCCGGATTCCTGTCGACCCCAGGAGTTCATATTCAATTCATCGCTGAAATAGCACGGTTCGTCTCTCCATCAAAAGTGGGGAGACGACACCCGTGTCGAACGCCGAACAATCCTTTTCATACGAAGACCCGCCTGAACGAAAGCACCGATCGCCCGGCATGAAGCTGCTGTTCGCGCTGCTGGTGGCGGGCGCGCTCGCGGTGCCGCTGATGATGGTCTATGCGCTGGTGTGGGACCGGCAGGACCAGTCGCGAAATGCGCATCAGACGATCACGCAGGGCTGGGGCGGCGCGCAGCTGATCACCGGGCCGGTGCTGGTCATTCCCTATACGCAGACGATCACCGAAAACAGCGTGGTCGACGGCAAGCAGACCTCGAAACTCTCCAACGTCACGCGCGAGCTTTACCTCTCGCCGGTCGAGCAGGCGGTCGCGACCGCGCTGGACCCGCAGGTCAGGCAGAAGTCGATCTATGCCTCGGTCCTCTATAATGCGGCGGTGACGGGCACGGCGCGCTTTGCCATGCCGGAGGATCTGGAGCGGCAGGGCATCGATCCCGCCAGCCTGATGCCCGCCCGGGCGGAACTGCGTTTCGGCGTATCGGACCCGCGCGGTCTGCAGAGCGACAGCAAGGTCACCGCCAATGGCGAGGTGCTGGCGACGCGGCCCGGCGGCGGTCCGCTCGCGACGGGCGGAGCGGGGTTTCACGGCTTTCCCGATTGGGACGGCAGTGCGCCGCTGAATGTCGGGTGGTCATACGGCCTGCGCGGCAGCGAGACGATCAGCCTTGTCCCGCGCGGCGGCAATACCGAGTGGCAGGTGACATCCGCCTGGCCGCATCCCAGCTTTTCGGGCGGGTTTTTGCCGGGCGATCCCGCCATCTCAGACGATGGGTTCAATGCGGGCTTCGCAATTCCCGACCTCGCGCTGGGGCAGGGGCTGGCGATGACCAGCGATCTGGAAGCGCCTTTCGTCGGGCCGGAAACGGTCGACATCGCCGCACCCGGAGGATCGCAGGCGCGCGTCGCCACCATCGGGCTGGTCGAGCCGGTCGATCTTTACAGCCGCATCGACCGGTCGGTGAAATACGGCTTCCTGATCATCGGGTTCACCTTTCTGACCTTTCTGATGTTCGACGTGGTGGCAGGGGTCGCGGTCGCGGCGGCGGAATATCTGCTGACGGGCGCGGGGCTGGTGCTTTTCTTCGTGCTGCTGCTGGCCTTTGCCGAGGTGACGGGCTTTACCATCGCCTATCTGGTGGCGAGCGCGGCCATAGTCGGCCTGCTCACCGCCTATAGCGCGTCGGTGCTGAAAAGCTGGAAGCGGGCGCGGGTCATGGGCGGGCTGCTGGCGGGGCTTTACGCGCTGCTGTTCGTGCTGCTCAGCCTTGAGGCCTGGTCGCTGCTGATCGGTTCGCTGCTGCTGTTCGCGGCGCTGGCGGGCGTGATGTATGCGACGCGCAATATCGACTGGTCGGGCGTGGGGCGGCCTGTGCAGGCGTGACGGATGCAGGCATGACGAACGGGCGCGGGCGGGACATCTGCCCGCGCCCTTTCGCCTATCAGTCTGCGGAGGGTGCGGTCACGCCGGCCCCGTCGGTCAGCGGCCTTACGGGCGCTTCGCAGCCGCGTTCGATGCCGATGCCCTTTAGAAACGCGCGGCGCACGTCCGCGGCCACGATCAGCTGGCTGAGATAGCGTTCCTGCGCCTTCGCGCCCGAGATTTCGCGCACAAGACCGCGAAACGGGATCAGCCCGCCGATGATGTCCTGCGCCGTCTCGCCCGCAAAATCGACGCCCTTGTCGACGTCCGAACGTTCCTCGCGCGGGACGTCGATATCGGGGCCGAGCATGATGTCGATGTCGCTGATCGCGGCGCCGATGACTGCGCAATCGGTCAGCCCGCCCGTCGAATAGGGATGGTTGCCGATATCGACCAGCAGCGGCGGGATCTCCTCCTTCTCAAGGTTGAGGTCGCGCAGCGGCTGGAGCGGGATCTCCTCTACCTTCACGCCATCGTCATCGACCTGCTGGGCCGCCGCCGCCGTGGCGATCATGGCGGCCAAGGCGGCGGTACCTATCGTAGAAGCGCGGAAAATGTGTCGCATTGATCCTCATCGCCGGTCTTGAGACCGCGTTGCAGCCATTCCATGCGCTGGGCGCTGGTGCCGTGGGTGAAATTGTCCGGGCTGACCCGGCCCTGCGTCAGCGTGTCGTCGCCGATCGAGGATGCGGCGGTCATGCCTTCCTCGATATCGCCGGGTTCCATCAGTTCGCGGTTCTTTGCCGCCCATACGCCTGCATAGCAGTCCGCCTGCAGTTCCATCGCGACCTGTATGCGATTGGCCGCGCCGGGGTTCTGCTGTTGCAGCTGGCGGACCTGCGTCGCCTGTCCGGTCAGGTTCTGGACGTGGTGGCCATATTCGTGCGCCATCACATAGGCGCGCGCGAAATCGCCGCCCGCGCCAAGCTGTCGGTCGAGCTGATCGTAGAAGCTGGTGTCGATATAGATGCCCTGATCGGAGGGGCAATAGAACGGCCCCATCGCGCTTTGCGCCGCGCCACAGCCCGACTGGCCGCGCCCGTCATAGAAATTCAGTGTCGGCTGCGTGAAGGGGATTCCCGCCTGCTGAAACAGCGGCTGCCATGTCGCGTCGAGCGAGGATAGCGCGGCGCAGGTCTCGCGGCTGTATTCGTTGACGCTGCAGCTTTCCTCCAGCGTCTGGCCGCCGGTCTGCACGGGGGCATCGGTCTGCACCGAATCGACCATGCCCAGCGTGGACATCGGATCGAGGCCGAAGATGAAATAGCCCGCGATGGCCAGCACCACCGCGCCGCAGCCCAGCTTGCCGCCGCCGCCGAGACCGCCGCCGCCGCTTCCGCGCTGGTCGCGAACCCGGATATTGCGGGAAATGTCATTGAGCCGCATCGTTACCCCCGTAGACCCTGGGCCGCGATTCGGCCCGCCTGGCCCAAAGCCTAGCGATTTCCAAAACATGATGGAGACTGAAATGTTCCTTTCCGGCAAGACCGCCCTCGTCACCGGTTCCACTTCGGGCATCGGCCTCGCCTATGCGAAGGCCCTGGCGGCGGAGGGGGCGAACCTTGTCATCAACGGGTTCGGCGACGAGGCGGAGATCGAGAAGGAACGCGCCGCGCTGGAAGCGGCGAGCGGGGCGAAGGCGATCTATGCGGGCGGCGACCTGACAAAGACCGAAGGCTGCGAAAGCCTGATGAAGGCAGCGCTGGACGCGTTCGGCGCGGTCGATATCCTGATCTGCAATGCTGGCATGCAATATGTCGCCCCGGTCGACGAATTCCCGGTCGAGAAATGGGACCAGATCATCGCGCTCAACCTGTCGAGCGCGTTCCATTGCTCGCGGCTTGCCATTCCCGGCATGAGGCAGAAAGGCTGGGGCCGCATCATCTTTACCGCCAGCGCCCATTCGCTGACCGCATCGCCGTTCAAGTCGGCCTATGTCTCGGCCAAGCATGCGCTGGCGGGGCTGGCCAAGACCATCGCGCTGGAACTGGCCGAGCAGAACGTCACCGCCAATTGCATCAGCCCGGGCTATGTCTGGACCCCGCTGGTCGAGGACCAGATCCCCGACACGATGAAGGCGCGCAGCATGACCCGCGAGCAGGTGATCAACGACGTCCTGCTGGAGCGTGAACCGACCAAGAAGTTCTCCACCGCCGAGGATATCGCCGCGGTCGCGATGTTCCTGTGCGGCAAGGCGGCGGACAATATCACCGGCACGAATATATCGGTCGATGGCGGCTGGACGGCGCAATAAGGGCGATTCGGGCAATAATCCGATCGTCCCGCCCCCGTTTCGCGCAAGCGCGGCGGGGGCGAAATAAATGCGTGATCCCCCTCTAGCGGAAGGGGGGGCATCTGGTTACATGGGCCGCCACGATTCTCCCCTCACGCATATATGAAGGCAGGCAAGTCCCGTGGCGAACCGCATCACATCTGAAATCCCGCTGGGCCTGACCTTCGACGACGTTCTGCTGCGTCCCGCGGAATCGAACATCGTGCCCAGCATGGCCGATACCCGCACCCGCATCACACGCGAGATCGCGCTGAACATACCGATCCTGTCGAGCGCGATGGACACGGTGACCGAGGCGGACATGGCCATCGTCATGGCGCAGATGGGCGGCATGGGCGTGCTGCACCGCAACCTCACCATCGAAGAGCAATGCGCCGCCGTGCGGCAGGTGAAGCGCTTTGAAAGCGGCATGGTGGTGAACCCCATCACCATCGACCCCGAGGCGACGCTGGGCGAGGCGCGCGCGATCATGCAGGCGAACCGCATCTCGGGCATCCCGGTGGTCGAGGGATCGGGACGGCTGGTCGGCATATTGACCAACCGCGACGTGCGCTTTGCCGCCAATGACGCACAGCCGGTGAAGGAGTTGATGACCGCGGACGACCTCGCCACCGTCAGCGCCGACATCGGGCAGGAGGAAGCGCGCCGCCTGCTCCACCAGCGCCGGATCGAGAAGCTGCTGGTGGTCGACAATAATTACCACTGCATCGGCCTGATCACGGTGAAGGATATCGAGAAGGCCGTGACCTTCCCCGATAGCACGAAGGACAGCGCGGGCCGCCTGCGCGTGGCCGCCGCCTCGACCGTGGGCGACAAGGGTTTCGCGCGGACCGAGGCGCTGGTCGATGCGGGCGTCGATGTCGTGGTGATCGACACCGCGCATGGCCATAACAAGGACGTCTCCGCCGCGGTCGAGCGGGTGAAGAAGCTGTCGAACAGCGTGCAGGTCATCGCCGGAAACGTCGCCACCGCAGAAGCGACCAAGGCGCTGGTCGGCGCGGGCGCGGACGGGATCAAGGTGGGCATCGGCCCCGGATCGATCTGCACCACGCGCATCGTCGCGGGCGTCGGCGTGCCGCAGCTGACCGCCGTAATGGAAAGCGCCGAGGAAGCGATGAAGAACGACGTGCCGGTCGTCGCCGATGGCGGCATCCGCTCGTCCGGCGATGCGGCCAAGGCGATCGCTGCGGGCGCGTCGACCATCATGGTCGGATCGATGCTGGCCGGGACCGAGGAAGCGCCGGGCGAGACCTTCCTGTACCAGGGGCGCGCCTACAAGAGCTATCGCGGCATGGGCAGCGTGGGCGCGATGGCGCGCGGATCTGCCGACCGCTATTTCCAGCAGGACATCAAGGACCAGATGAAGCTGGTGCCCGAAGGCATCGAGGGTCAGGTCCCCTACAAGGGCCCCGCCAAGGATGTCGTTCACCAGCTGGTCGGCGGCATCAAGGCGGCGATGGGCTATACCGGCTGCGGCGATATTCCGTCGATGCGGCAGAAGGCCGAATTCATCCGCATCACCAATGCGGGGCTTTCGGAAAGCCATGTCCACGACGTCACCATCACCCGCGAGGCCCCCAACTATCAGGGCCGCTGAGGCCGCGATGGGTTTCGAGGCCCGCCTTGCGAAAGCCTTCGGGCTGAACGAGGCGGGGTGGGATCGCCACGCCAATCCGTGGAGCGGGTGGAGCCGCCTGATCACCGGGTGGCCGGTGATCATCGCGGTGGGCTGGAGCAGGCTGTGGATCGGATGGTGGGCGGTGCCGCTGGCGCTGATCGCCGCGTTCTGGCTGTGGCGCAATCCGCTGAGCTTTCCGCCCGCCCGCGATGACAGCCACTGGATGAGCCGCGCCGTGTGGGGCGAGCGGCTGTGGATCTGGCGCGGCGAAAAGGACGGTGGCGGATTGGAAGAGGCCGGTCTGGCGGTGTGGAAATTTCATGGCTGGAACGTGCTGGCCGGGCTGGGCGCGCTGGTCGCCATTTACGGGATCGTGATGTTCGACGTGATCGCCTGTTTCTCTGGCGCGCTGGCCAGTTTCTTTGCCAAGATCGGTTTTGTCGCGCGGTGCGAGACATTGTACCGCCGCGCAGTCGCGGTGCATCCCGAATGGCGGCGCGGGCAATCTAAAGGGGGAGCAGGGGCATGACGCCTGCCGCACGCGTTCAGGCCGCCATCGAACTGCTGGACAGCATCATCACCGCCGCCCGCGAGGGCGGTGCGCCTGCCGACCGCGTGGTGGCCGACGGGCTGCGTGCGCGCCGCTATGCCGGATCGAAAGACCGCCGCGCGATCCGCGAGCTGGTCTATGGCGCGATCCGCGCTTGCGGACCGGTGCCCGATACGGGCCGCGCCGCGATGCTGCGACTGGCCGAGGTGCAGCCCGAACTGGCCGAAGCGTTCGACGGATCCTCCTATGGCCCTGCGGCCATCGGCGCGGATGAGAGCGCAGCGCGAGGCGGGGTCGCACCCGCCTGGCTGGCCGAACGGCTGGCGGCATCGGATATTGCGGGTGAGGAAGCCGAGGCGCTGCTGGACCGTGCGCCGCTCGACATTCGGGTCAATGCGCTGAAGGCCTCGCGCGATGCGCTGGAACTGCCGGTGGCGGGCGAGCCTCTGCTTGCGCCCCATGCGCTGCGCCTGCCTGCGGGCACCCCGGTCGAGGGGTGGGATGCCTATCGGGATGGGCTGATCGAGGTGCAGGACGGCGGGAGCCAGCTGGCCTGCATGGCCGTGGGCGCGCAGCCGGGTGAGACGATCATCGATTTGTGCGCGGGCGCGGGCGGCAAGACGCTGGCGCTGGCCGCCGCGATGCAGAACGCGGGCACGCTGGTCGCCTGCGATACCGACAAGCGGCGGCTGGGCAATCTGCGACCGCGTGCCGACCGGGCTGGCGCGGACATTATCAGCGAGATCCTGCTGAACCCCGGACGCGAGATGGCAGCGCTGGACGCGTGGCGCGGCAAGGCCGATGCGGTGCTGGTCGATGCGCCCTGCAGCGGCACCGGCACATGGCGGCGCAATCCCGAATCGCGCTGGCGGATCAGCCCGCAGGAGATCGAGCGCCTGTCGGCCCTGCAGTTCCGCCTGCTGGAAATTGCCGCTCAATTGCTGCGCCCCGGCGGGCGGATCGTCTATGTGGTCTGTTCGCTGCTGGATGCTGAAGGCGCGGAAGTTTTTGACCGTTTTTCAGCGGCCTATCCGCAATTCCGGGCCGATCCGCCCACGATGTCGGCAGGCCGCGCAAGGGGCAAGGGAGTCCGGCTGACCCCGTATCACGACGGCACGGACGGATTTTTCTTCACGCGTGCGGTCTTGGTCTGATAGCCTTGGGGCCGATGGCTGACGTCCCGGCACAATCCGCCCCTTTGGGCACGGAACAGCACGACCGGGCGACAGTTTGATGACTGCGCCTTCCATCCGGCGCTCCACGCCTACGGAGCTGTTGATGCGTTATTCGCCCCTTGCCCTTGCCCTGTCGCTCGCTGTCGCGGTCACCGCCAGCACCAGCTTTGGGCAGGCGCCGCAAACCGACGATCCGCGCGTCATGGAACTGCTGGCGATGGGCCGCGCGGCGCTGGCGTCGGGCGATGCCGATGCGGCGACCGACCGGTTCGAGGCGGCGCTGGTGCTCGATCCCGGATATGCCTCGACCTATCTGGAGCTGGCCGATGCGGCCCGCGCGCGCGGCATGCAGGGGCAGGCGATCCACTATTACCGCGAGGCGGCGACCCGCGATCCCGGCAATCTGCAGGCCATCGCGGGCGAGGGCGCGGCCATGGCCGAAAAGGGAGCGACCGCCAAGGCGGAGCAGAACCTGGCCAAGCTGCAGAGCCTGTGCGGTTCCGACTGCGCCGAGGCGGCGGAGCTGGCCGCGGTGATCGCGCGCGGCCCGCTGCCCGAAGTGAAATCCGCCGATGCGGGATCGCACGAAGCCATGGGCGCCCCCGGCACGATGGCGGCGACGGAAAAGAACTGAAACGGCAGGCTCTTCAGATGAGGGGGCGGAACTCCGCCAGCACTTCCTCGTACACCGGGCGCTTGAACGGGATGATCAGTTCGGGCAGCAGATCGGGTTCGATCCAGCGATATTCCTGGAACTCTGCCGGATCGTGAGCGGCCAGGTCGATATGCTCGTCCCCGCCGGTAAAGCGCAGCAGGAACCAGCTCTGCCGCTGGCCGATATATTTTCCGCCCCACAATTTGCCGTGCAGATGCGGCGGCAGTTCATAGAACAATTCCTCGCGCGTGGTGGCGAGCAGTTCGACATGCTCGCGCACTATGCCCGTTTCCTCGTGCAATTCGCGGAACGCGGCCTCGCGCATGTCCTCGCCCGGATCGACGCCGCCCTGCGGCATCTGCCACCAGTCGCCTTCCTTGGTGTCGATGCGCTTGCCCACGAACACGCGGCCCGCCTCGTTCACGATCATCATGCCCGCGCAGGGGCGGAACCGGGCCGGGTCGCGGTCGGTCTTGGTGGGGGAAGTCATGGAAAGGAACGGCCTGTGTCTATGAAGGATGACGGTTTTTGCGCGGGGCCCGACAGGGTCTTGCGCAAGGCCACTGATATGGCCCAGCTTGCCGGGATACAAAGTATTTCTCGATTGTAACCCTTGAGCGGCCTACCTAGTTCGAAAACATAAGGGGCGTTTCCCATGCGGCCTGGCTCTCATGTAAGCCGCGCGCATGGCAGGAAGGCCCCACAGGAAGAGTGTACGCGATGGCAGAAACAGGCAATCCCGTGGCGGTGACAGACGCCGTAACCGTCCGCTTTGCCGGAGATTCCGGTGACGGCATGCAGTTGACGGGCGGGCAGTTCACCCTGTCGACCGCGCTGGCGGGCAACGATCTGGCCACTTTCCCCGACTTCCCGGCAGAGATCCGCGCGCCGCAGGGCACTCTTTTCGGCGTGTCGGCGTTCCAGATCAATTTCGGATCGACCGCGATCGAGACCGCGGGCGACGCGCCCGACGTGCTGGTGGCGATGAACCCCGCCGCGCTGAAGGTGAACCTGTCGGCGCTGAAACCCGGCGGGCTGATCATCGCCGACAGCGGCGAGTTCACGCAGCGCAACCTCGACAAGGCGAAATACGACACCAATCCGCTGGAAGACGGCAGCCTCGCCAAATGGGACCTGATGGCCTTTGACATCAGCGCGCAGACGCTTGAGGCGGTGAAGCCCTTCGGCCTTGGCAACAAGGAAGCGCTGCGCTGCAAGAACATGTGGACGCTGGGGCTGGCGCTGTGGATGTTCGACCGTCCGCGCGAACCGATCCACCAATGGCTGAAGCAGAAATTCGCCAAGGCACCCGAACTGGCGGACGCGAATATCGCCGCGCTCGACGCGGGACATGCCTATGGCGAAACGGCGGAGATTTCCGGACCGATCAGGCAGGTCCACGTCGATCCGGTCGAGAGCGAACCGGGGCTCTACCGCACGATCACCGGGGCGGAGAGCGTGTCGCTGGGCCTTGTCGCGGGCGCGCAATTGGCCGAACTGCCGATGTTCTTCGGCGGCTATCCGATCACGCCGGCCAGCGCGATTCTGCATCACCTTGCCCGCCTTCGCGAGTTCGACGTGACCACCTTTCAGGCGGAGGACGAGATCGCCGCGATCTGCGCCGCCATCGGTGCCAGCTATGCGGGCCATCTGGGCGTCACCAGCTCGTCCGGTCCCGGCATTGCGCTCAAGACCGAGGCGATGGGCCTTGCCATCATGACCGAGCTGCCGCTGGTGATCGTCAATTCGCAGCGCGGCGGCCCGTCGACCGGCCTGCCGACCAAGACCGAGCAGTCGGACCTGTATCAGGCGGTCTATGGCCGCAACGGCGATGCGCCCATGCCGGTCGTCGCCGCGCGCAGCCCCGCCGATGCGTTCGAATGCGCGATCGAGGCATGCCGGATCGCGGTGCAGTACATGACCCCGGTGATGCTGCTGACCGACGGCTATATCGCCAATGCGGCCGAGCCGTGGAAGGTGCCCGATCCCGAGACTTTCGAGCCGTTTCCGGTGCAGTTCCTGACTGAAAAGAATGGCGAGCAGTTGCTTCCCTACAAGCGCGACGAGACCGGCAAGCGCCCGTGGATCAAGCCGGGCACTCCCGGCCTGATGCACCGCATCGGCGGGATCGAGAAGGACGCGCTGACGGGCAATATCTCGTACGATCCGGCGAACCACCAGCTGATGACCGATGTGCGCAAGGCCAAGATCGACGGCGTGTCGGTGCCCGATCAGGAGGTGTGCCTCGGCAATGACAGCGGCAGGCTGGTGCTGGTCGGCTGGGGCAGCACATACGGCCCGATCCACCAGGCGGTGCGGCGCGCAAGGAAGCGCGGGCTGGACGTCAGCCACGTGCATGTCCGCCATGTCTGGCCGTTGCCGAAGAACCTTGGCCCGCTGCTGAAGGGTTTCGACAAGGTGCTGGTGCCCGAAATGAACACCGGCCAGTTCAAGACCGTGCTGCGCGACCAGTTCCTTGTCGATGCGCAGCCGCTGACCAAGACCAGCGGACAGCCCTTTGCCATTGCCGAGATCGAGGATGCGATCTGCGATGCGCTGGGCGAACCGCGCCCCGGCCAGATCGGCGGCGAAGTTGCCGTGAACGACACCCAGCTCCCGACGCCAGAGTCGGTCGAGCAGTAAGGACCCGCCCCATGAACGAACTCACCAAGATCGAAACCACGCTCAAGGACTGGGAAACCGATCAGGAAGTGCGCTGGTGCCCCGGCTGCGGCGATTATGCGATCCTGAAGGCGGTGCAGCGCACCCTGCCGCAGATCGGCGCGGATCCGTCGAAGACCGTGTTCGTCAGCGGGATCGGCTGCTCCAGCCGCTTTCCCTATTATGTCGAGAGCTATGGATTCCACACCATCCATGGCCGCGCGCCTGCCTTCGTCACCGGCATCAAGCTGGCCAATCCGGAGCTGGACGTGTGGATGGTGACGGGCGACGGCGACGGCATGTCGATCGGCGGCAACCACACCATGCACCTGCTGCGCCGCAACGTGGATTGCCAGATCCTGCTGTTCAACAACGAGATCTATGGCCTGACCAAGGGGCAATATTCGCCCACCAGCCGCCGCGGCACGACCAGCCCGACCAGCCCCGCCGGCAGCGTCGACCGGCCCGCCAACCCCTGCGCCTTCGCGCTGGGATCAGGCGCGCGTTTCGTGGCGCGCGGCTATGATGTGTCGAAGGATCTGGGCGACGTGCTGGTGGCGGCCCATGCGCACAAGGGCGCGGCCTTTATCGAGATCTTCCAGAACTGCATCGTCTATAACAAGGACGTGTTCGACGATTTCACGCAGAAGAAGGTCGCCGCCGAAACGCAGGTCTGGGCGATCCACGGCGAGCCTCTGGCGTTCGGCGCGGGCAAGGACAAGGTGCCGACCAAGGGTCTGGCCCGTGATGTCGACAACATGACGCTGAAGGTGGTCGATATTGAGGGTGGCGACTGGCAGGCGGCGGGGGTGATGGTCCACGACCAGACCAACCGCAGCCTTGCGCATATGCTGGTCGAGCTGGAATTCGGCCCGTTCCCGATGGTGCTAGGCGTGATCTACGACGATCCGCGTCCCACCTATGACGGCGCCATTGCCGAGCAGATGCAGGCCGCCCGCGCCAAGGGGACAGCCAAGAACCGCGGCGATCTGGCGGCTTTGCTGGCGAAGGGCCAGACCTGGACGGTTTCAGGCACAGCACAGGACCCAATCTGACCCATGTCGATCCTATTTACCCCGTTTACGCTGCGGGGTCTGACGATCCCCAATCGCATCGCCATGGCGCCGATGACGCGCAATTTCTCGCCCAGCGGGGTGCCCGGCGCAGATGTGGCCGAATATTACCGCCGCCGCGCCGAAGGGGGCGTGGGGCTGATTATCTCCGAAGGCACTGTGGTAAACCGGCCCGAGGCGCGCAACGACCAGGGCATTCCCTTCTTCCACGGCAAGGACGCGCTGGCCGGCTGGCACAGGGTGGTCGACGCCGTGCACGGCGAGGGCGGCTTGTTCGCGCCGCAGATCTGGCACACCGGCCTTGTGCGTGAGCAGTTTCCCGACAAGCCCCGTCCCTCCACGCCCGAGGGCCCGTCGGGCCTCTACCGTCCGGGCGAGCCATACGGCCAGGCGATGAGCGAGAAGGACGTCATCGACACCATCGCGGCGTTCGTCGAATCGGCGCGCGCGGCGGCGGACATGGGCTGCGACGCGGTCGAACTGCACGGCGCGCATGGCTATCTGATCGACCAGTTCTTCTGGTCGGGCACCAACCAGCGCAGCGACGGATGGGGCGGCCCGGCGCTGGCCGACCGCACGAAGTTTGCCGCCGAAATCGTCAGCGCCGTGCGCGAGGCGATCGGCGACACGCCGCTGATCCTGCGCATCAGCCAGTGGAACCAGCAGGACTATACCCGCCGTCTGGCCCCGACACCCAGCGAGCTGGAAGCATGGACCCGCCCGCTGATCGATGCAGGCGCGGACATGCTGCATTGCTCGCAGCGCCGGTACTGGGAGCCGGAATTCCCCGAGATCGATGGCGAGAACGGGCTGAACTTCGCGGGCTGGGTCAAGAAGCTGACCGGCGTTCCGACCATGAGCGTCGGTTCGGTCGGCCTGTCGAAGGATTTCTTCGGCGCATTCAAGGATCAGACGACCGAGACAAGCACTGATCTCGGCCAGCTGGAACGCCGGATGGAAGCGGGCGAATTCGACATGATTGCGGTAGGCCGCGCGCTGATCGCCAATCCCGATTGGGCGCGCAAGGTGCGCGATGGCAGGCTGGGCGATCTGGACGGCTATCGCTCGGAAATGCTGGGGGAATTGGCCTGAATTCGCCCGATTCGGACAAATTTTGAACAAAATTGGCCTCAGCCTGTTGGTTTTATGAACGGTGCCGAAACGGCGCCCATACCAACAGGAGGACAGCTCATGAAAAATCTTATGCTTACGACGCTCGCCAGCGCCGCCGCCCTCAGCCTTGCCGCATGCGGCAGCGAGGATGTCGAGAACACCCCGGTCGACGATATCGACGAGCTGGTGGACAATGACGTGAACGAAGTCGGCTATCCGGTCGCGGGCGAGCTCAACCCCGATCAGCAGACCGCCTATGACGCCATGGACCGCGATGCCATGAGCGAAGAATACGACATGAATTACGACGCCATCCGCACCGAGCGGGTTGCCAATGCCGACATCGACGCAGGCAGCATGGATGCCTCCGGTTCGATGAGCGCATCGGGCAGCGATGGCGGTTCGATGGACGGCGATTCCATGGACGCAAGCTCCATGGCGAGCGCGAACGGGTCGGGCACCATGACCATGCCGCCGCGCAGCGAAATGGATTTCGACTGGCTGGACCGCAATGACGACGGCAAGCTGTCGGTCGCCGAATATGCGATCTGGTCGCTGCCGACCAACCCGATGGAGCCTGCGCCGAACGATGCGAAGAAGCCCTATCTGACATCCGAGCAGATCAACGAGGCGGGCGAGAATTTCTTCTATTTCGACCAGGACGGTTCGACCTATCTGTCGCCGGACGAATTCGCGATGGCGCGCAATTCCGCGATGACGCCTTCGTAATTTTACACTCGGACTGAACGGTCCGATCCGACCGGCGGCGCTTCCCCAAAGGGCAGCGCCGCCGTTTTGTTTGGACGGCGTATTGCCGCGGGCAGCGGTGCTTGCCATCAAGCGGCGATGGACAATCTGACGCACGGCCTTGTGGGCGCATTGATCGGGCAGGCGGGGCTGAAGCGCAGAACCGGGCTGGCTATGCCCGCGCTGATCTTTGGCGCGAACCTGCCCGATATCGACGCGGGCTGCGTCATATGGGGGACCCAGAGCCTTGCCATGCGGCGGGGGCTGACGCACGGGCCTTTCGCGCTGGTGCTGCTGCCGCTGGCGCTGGCGGCGTTCCTGTGGTGGTTCGACCGCTGGCAGGCGCGGCGCGGCACGCGGCCCGATACGCGGCTGCCGGTGCGTTTCGGCTGGCTGTTCGCCTTGGCATTCATCGCCTGCCTGACCCATCCGGCTCTCGACTGGATGAATGTCTATGGCATCCGTTTTCTGGAGCCATTCTCGCACCGCTGGTTCCACGGCGACGTGCTGTTCATCATCGACGTCTGGCTGTGGGCAATGATGGGGCTGGGCGTGTGGCTGTCGCTGCGGCGCGAGAAGCGCGGCGGGGACTGGCGCGCGCCTGCGCGGGCGGCGATCGCGGGGGCGCTCGCCTATATCGGGGTGAATGCGGGGATCACGGCCATGGCCGAGGGGCGATACTACGGCGTCCGCGAAGTCATCGCCATTCCGCCGCCGCTCGCCTTCTGGGATCGCGGAGCCGCTGTCCGGTCGCTGGACGGCGAGTGGTCGCTGGCGGGATGGGATGTAGCGGACGCCGACCGCTGCCGCCTGCCCGATCCCCGCATCGCCAGCGCGGACCGTCCCGATGTCGCGGCTTTCCTGTTCTGGAGCCAGGCCCCCTTTGCCCTGCGGCGCGAGGAAGGCGGCACGGCAATCTATGACGCGCGCTTCTTCTTTGGCCCCTCACGCGGGAACTTCATGGTGGAATTGCCCGAAATGCCGTGCACGCCTCTGGCCGCCGAATAGGAACCGCACCCTGCAAAACGCCGTTCACCCCCTATGACCGCCCCGCACATCGTATGGCTGCGCCGCGACCTGCGCCTTGCCGACCAGCCCGCCCTCTATGCCGCCGCCCAGGAAGGGCCGGTGATCTGCGTCTATGTCCTCGACGACGAAGGGGCGGGAAACCGCGCAATGGGCGGTGCCTCGCGCTGGTGGCTGCATCATTCGCTGCAGGCGATGGATCGCGAACTGGGCAAGCATCAGGGGAAACTGATCCTGCGGCGCGGAAATGCGGCGGACGAGATTGCGAAGCTGGCCGAAGAAACCGGCGCGGCCGCCGTTCACGCCATCCGCCATTACGAACCGTGGTGGAGGAAGGCGCAGGGCAGGCTGGCCGACCGGCTCGACCTCAAGCTGTATGACGGCAATTATCTGCTGCCGCCCGGCACGGTCACGACCGGGTCGGGCGACCCTTACAAGATCTACACCCCCTTCGCGAAATCGGCGCGGCAATGCCTGCCCCAGCGCGAAGTGCTGGACGCGCCCAGCCTGACGAACCCCGATGAATGGCCGGATTCGGACGATCTGGACGGTTGGAACCTGCTGCCGACCAAGCCGGACTGGGCCAGCGGTTTTCGCGACGCGTGGGAGGTCGGCGAAACCGCAGCAATGGCGCAGCTGGAGGATTTCGCGGACCGGGTGAAGGATTACGAGGACGACCGCAACCGGCCCTCCATCGATGGATCCTCGCGCCTGTCGCCGCATCTGCACCACGGCGAGATCTCGCCGATGCAGGTCTGGGACCGGCTAACCCGCCACACGGGCGAGGGGGCCGAGACGTTTCGCGGCGAATTGCTGTGGCGCGACTATACGCAGAACGTGATCTGCCAGTTCCCCGCCTATCCTTCGGAAAGCTATCGCGACCTGGGCGGCGAGAAATTGTGGCGCAATCCCAATCGCGGCCATGTCATCGCCGAGGATCTGGAGGCATGGCAGCAGGGTCGGACCGGCTATCCCATCGTCGATGCGGGCATGCGGCAGCTGTGGCAGATCGGCTGGATGCACAACCGCGTGCGGATGATCGCGGCCAGCTTCCTTATCAAGCATCTGCTGATCGACTGGCGGCATGGCGAGCAATGGTTCTGGGACTGCCTTGTCGATGCCGATTACGGCAATAATGGCGTGAACTGGCAATGGGTCGCGGGCACCGGGGTCGATTCCAACATGTTCCCGCGCATCATGGCCCCGCTGTCGCAGTCGGAGAAATTCGACGCGGGCGATTATATCCGCGAATTCGTGCCCGAGCTGGCCGATCTGCCCGACGACCAGATCCACGACCCCGACGACAAGCATCGCCCCGATGACTATCCCGCCAAGATCATCGGCCACCGCGAGGCGCGCGAACGGGCGTTGTCGGCCTATCGCGAAGCCAAGGGGGAATAAGCCGGGCCCGCAGCTTGCCCGCTGCAATCTGGCTGCATATCTCTGTTTTCATGGAGAGACGGGGACTGCATCTGACCGAAGCGGCTGGCGAGGCGCGGGATTCGACCGGCCTGCTGGCGCGCATGATTTCAGGCGGGCAGGCACGGATCCTGCAGCGCATCGACCGGGGGCTTGCGACCGGTTCGATCACCGCCCGCCTGCCGGGCGGCGAGACGCGCGTGCTGGGCGGCAAGCGCAAGGGTTTCGACGCCGAGATCCATGTTCAGGACTGGCGCTGCATCTTCCGGCTGGCGACGGGCGGGTCGGTCGGCTGGTACCGCGCGTGGGAAAAGGGCGAATGGTCCAGCCCCGATGCGGTCAAGATCTTCGCGCTGTTCATCGCCAATGCCGACACGCTGGGCAATGCCGGGCGGGCGAAGGGGCCGTGGCGATTGATCTCGCGCCTGTATCACCGGATGCGGCGCAATACGAAGGCAGGATCGCGCCAGAACATCGCGGCGCATTACGATCTGGGCAATGATTTCTACACCCCGTGGCTGGGCGGGACGATGGCCTATTCCAGCGCGGTGTGGAGCGATGCGCTGACGCTGGACGCGGCGCAGCAGGCCAAGATGCTGGCGATGGCCAACCGCATAGAGGGTGCGCCCGGTCCCGGCGTGCTGGAAATCGGCTGCGGCTGGGGCGCGCTGTCGGCGCTGCTCGCCCAGCGCGGGCACGAGGTGGAGGCGATCAGCCTGTCGGAAGAGCAGCTTACCTATGCGCGGCAAGCTGCCCCCGATGTCGAGTTTCGCAAGCAGGATTATCGCGATGTCGACGGGCGATACGACGCCATCGTCAGTGTCGAGATGGTGGAGGCGCTGGGCCGGGAATACTGGCCTGCGTTCATGGATTGCATCGCGCATAATCTGAAGGCGGGCGGGCGCGCGGCGATTCAGTTCATCTCGATCCGCGACGAATTGTTCGACCATTATGCCCGCAGCGCCGATTTCATCCAGACCTATATCTTCCCCGGCGGCATGCTGATCCGCACCAGCGAATTCCGGCGGCTGGCCGAGGCGCGCGGACTGGAATGGCGGGACGAGGTGCGCTTCGGGCAGGATTACGCGCGCACACTGGCCGACTGGCGGCTGCGTTTCGACCGCGCGGTGGAGCAGGGGCGCCTGCCAGCCGGGTTCGACGAGGCGTTCACCCGGCTATGGCAATTCTATCTGATGTATTGCGAGGGCGGATTTCGCGGCGGCGGGATCGACGTTCATCAGGTGACCCTGGTCAAACCCGCCTGATCAAAAGGGGCGATCGTCCCGCCGGGCGAGGAATGAACCCGGCGGAACGAAACCTTTTCACACTACGCTGCGCTGCACGGCCCCTTCGCGGTAGCGCGAGACGATGTCGTCATAGATCACCGGGCTGAGCAGGTTCTGGAACGCGCAGCCGACAAGGTTGCTCTGCCACCAGATCACCTCGCACTGCAGCGCCTCGAGTCCCGGCAGCTTGAGCCAGCACAGCGACCCGATCGCGAGGCGATTGACGCATTGCGCGGAAAAACCGCCCAGCGACAGATCGTTCACGATGGTCGAAAAGCCATGCCCGCCCGTAGGCCGCAGCGAGGCCGGAACCGCCACGCGCAGGCGCGGCGAGGAGCGATCCTCTTGCGCGGCCGCGTAATAGCGGTCGGTCGTGTTGTAGCGATCCCTTGTTCTGTAATCGGTCATGCCCGCTGTCCTTCTGGCACAAGGAAACCTTGGTCCGTTGCTGCTAATGCAGGTCAGAACGTTCCTGATTGAGACAGGGTACACAAAATTGGGTTATTATTTGGTTAAGAGGCCGAAGAAACCCGAAGTTTTGTGCCGTTAACGAAACCTTCCCTTAAAAAGCAAAGAATTTCTTGCGCCACGACTTCGGGCAGCTTTACGCTGTTCGGGTCTTCGCCGGGAAATGCGCGGGCGCGCATCGCGGTGCGGGTCGCGCCCGGATCGACGATGGCGGTGGCGATTCGCGACACTTTCTCATTCTCCTGCGCATAGCAGGACAGCAGCGTGTCGAACGCGGCCTTGGACGCGCCATAGGCGCCCCAATAGGCGCGTGGGTTCGCCCCGACCGAGCTGGTGAGACCGATCACCTTGCCCGCTTCCGCCGCCTTGAGCATCGGGTGGAACGCGGCCAGCAGCGTCTGCGTCGCCAGCACGTTGACGGTCAGCGCCTGCGAGAACTGCTTGGCGTTGATGTCGGTGACCGACGTCAGCTCGGGCAGGATCGCGGCATTGATGATCAGCGCGTCGAGCTTGTCCCAGCGGCCCGAGACCGCCGCGGCCAGCCGCGCCACCGCATCGGGTTCGGCAAGGTCCAGCGGCGCGATGGTCGCGCTGCCGCCCGCCGCGTGGATCTTTTCCTCGACCGCTTCCAGCGCGCGGTCGTCGCGGGCGGTCAGCACGACATGCATGCCCGCCTCTGCCAGCGCCAGTGCGGTCGCCTCGCCAATGCCGCGCGATGCGCCGGTGACAAGTCCAAGCTGACCCGCAAGCGGGCGATTGTCGGTCTGTTCGCTCATGGGATCAGGCAACCTTTTCCGGCTTGCCGGGGGCAAGGTTCAGCTGCCCCGCATGGGTCTTTTCCGCCAGATCGGTCAGCCGCGTCGGATAGTCGCCGGTAAAGCAGGCGTCGCAATATTGCGGGCACTTGGGCTTGCGCTCCGCCTCTCCCACCGCGCGGTAGAGACCGTCGATCGACACGAAGGCAAGGCTGTCGGCCTGGATGAATTCGCGCATCGCGTCCATGTCCATGCGCGCGGCAAGCAGCTTGTTCCGCTCCGGCGTGTCGACGCCGTAGAAGCAGCTGTGCATCGTGGGCGGGCTGGCGATGCGCATATGCACCTCGGTCGCGCCGGCATCGCGCATCATCTGCACGATCTTGAGGCTGGTGGTGCCGCGCACGATCGAATCGTCGATCAGCACGATGCGCTTGCCCGCGACCAGCGCGCGATTCGCATTATGCTTGCGACTGACGCTGTTGGTGCGCGCGCCGTCCGACGGCTGGATGAAGGTGCGGCCCACATAATGCGAGCGGATGATGCCCAGCTCGAACGGCACGCCCGATTCCTGCGCATAGCCGATGGCGGCGGGCACGCCCGAATCGGGCACCGGGATGACGAGATCCACATCGGCGGGCGATTCGATGGCCAGCTGCTGCCCGATCGCCTTGCGCACCGAATAGACCGATTGCCCCGCCGAGATCGAATCGGGGCGCGAGAAATACACATGCTCGAAAATGCAGGGGCGCGAGGCGGTCTTGGTGAAGGGCCGGTGGCTGGTGGTCTTGCCGTCGAGGTCGACCTCGATCAGCTCGCCCGCCTCGACCTCGCGGTCGAACACCGCGCCCACGATGTCGAGCGCCACGGTCTCGGACGCGAACACCACCGCGCCCTTTCCGTCCTTTTCGGGGATATGCCCCATGACCAGCGGGCGGATGCCCAGCGGATCGCGGCAGGCGATCATGCCCGCAGGGGTCGAACAGATCAGCGAATAGGCGCCCTCCAGCATGCGCAGCGCATCGACGAACTTGTCGAGCAGCGTGGGATAGCGGCTGGTCGCGACGAGGTGGATGATCACCTCGGTATCGGCGGTGCCCTGAAAGATCGCGCCGCGCCGCACGAGATCACTTCGCAGGTGCATCGCGTTCGAGATATTGCCGTTATGCGCGATCGCGAACCCGCCCGAGGCAAGCTCGGCATAAAGCGGCTGCACGTTGCGCAGCCCGGTGCCGCCGGTGGTGGAGTAGCGCACGTGACCGCACGACATGGTGCCGGGCAGTTCGGCCATCGCCTCGCCCGTCCCGAAATTCTCGGCCACGTGGCCATTGCCGCGCAGCACGTGGAATTCCTGTCCGTCATAGGACACGATGCCCGCTGCTTCCTGTCCGCGATGCTGCAAGGCATGCAGGCCCAGCGCCGTGACGGCGGCCGCATCGCGCGCGCCGACGACGCCGAAGACGCCGCATTCCTCGCGCAGGGAATCCCCATCCTCGTCATGAAAGGGATGGTGGACGAAGTCCGTGGACGTCATGCCTTGAATGTTCCGCTGTATAGCCTGTGGCCCGAACCCGGCTGCCCTAACAGATGTGGGCGCCGTCGTCATGCGCGCCATTTGGAGATGTTTCGTTTCGATTACAACCTGAGTCTTTGTTCCGGCGGGTGAAGCCAGGCTTGCCGCAATCGGACGCCCTTTATTGGCACAGGAGCCTATTGCCACAGGGGCCTATTGCCACAGGGGCCTATTGCCACA
>CEOS01032576.1_pt1 | contig 35486 bp, 27 predicted proteins | sample 530601 | NCBI WGS metagenome assembly CEOS01 (sample SAMEA2620666, study PRJEB7988) | marine metagenome | biome: marine biome (ENVO:00000447); feature: mesopelagic zone (ENVO:00000213); material: "saline water (ENVO:00002010), including plankton (ENVO:xxxxxxxx)" | depth 1000 m
CCCCCACAAAACGTGACAGCCTTTCCGCCCCAGGCGGACCCTTTTGCGTTTGTCATTCGCGCAAACGAAAAGGGGGCAGATCGCTCCGCCCCCTTCTCCTTTTGATTTGGCCTGATGGCTACATGCCCGATCCCGGTCCGTAAGTGATTTCCACACGGCGGTTCTGGGGTTCGCGGATGCCGTCCGCCGTTTCGACGCGCGGCCTGCTTTCGCCAAAGCCCTCGGTCGAAATGGCGCCTTCGGGGATATTCCGCGCCGTCAGATAGCTGCTGACCGCAGCGGCCCGGCGTTCGGACAGTCGTACGTTATAGCCGGATGGCCCTGACCTGTCGGTATGGCCTGCAACCATGATCGGGACCGAGCTGCAATCGGCATAGGACGCGATGGCGCTGTCGAGAATGCCTGCTGCCTCTCCGGTAATCTCAGCCGAATCCCAGTCGAAGAACACGATATAGGGGCCGGTATTGCAGACCACGGCCGGTGCCGGCGGCGGCGGGGGTGGCGGCGGAGGGGGCGGCGGTGCCGGTGGCGGCGGCGGCGGCGGGGGTGACCAGAAATTATACGCGATCGAACCCATCAGCGAATGGGTGCGAATGTCCGTGGTATAGCCGTCATCGAACGCGCCGGCATCGGCCAACTCGATGTCGTCGTGGCGGAAATAACGATATTTGACGCCGGCATCCCAATTGTCGGAGAGGGGCAGGCGAACGCCCGCAAGCACCTGCCACGCGAAACCCGTATCGGTATCCGAGAAATAGACTTCATCGCCCGGCAGACGCATCTCGGTTCTGGCTATGCCCGCTCCGCCCCCGACAAAGCCCTGAAGCCCTTCATCGGGGCCGAAATCGACCAGGCCGTTTGCCATGAAACTGATCGTGTCGAACTTGATCGACGCCTCACCGTCCTCGAACGGTCCGTCGCGGGTCGTTCCTCCGTCGTCGCTGGCGCCCCTGTAGGCGGCCTCGGTCTCCAGACGGAAGCCGCCGAAGTCATAACCGGCGACTATGTCGAAGTCGTAGCCAAGCTCCCAGTCAATATCGCCGGCGTTGTCAAAGCTGTCGAGATCGACGTCGCTCGTTTCCGGAAGCATCAAGCCGCCGTCGGCCCCGATGTAAAAACTTCCCTCGCGCGCCGTGGCAGCGGTTGAAAGCATGCTGGTGGCGATAAGCCCGACTAGGATCTGTTTTCTCAAAGGATTCCCCCTGCGACATCGAATTGAGAATTTGCGTGGCATATTATTGCTTTGCAAAAACGAGGCGCAAGGGCAAATAATTTCCAAATATGGTTAACGCGCTTTGTGGCACGCGTAAGCACCTGAATTGTCAGTAATGCGTAAGATCGGCATGGATATTGCCGGATCCGACCAGTCTAATCGACCGGCTTTGCCATCGTTTGCTTTTGCAGGCAGAACGGGCAATTCGCTGCGAAATGTCCGGGAATTATTTCGGCAAATTCAGGAACATGCGATTTCATATAGTCGTCATGCGGTACAGGGCTGCGCGGCCAGAAATTGCAGCCCGACGGCGGGTCCAGCGGACTGGGCGGATCACCTTCGAGAACGATGCGGCTGCGCGTTCGCTCTAGGCGCGGATCGGGACGCGGGATCGCGCTCATCAACGCGCGGGTGTAGATATGGAGCGGATTGTCGACGATGTCTTCCGCGCTACCCAATTCGATGATCTTGCCCAGATACATCACCGCGATCCGGTCGGCGATGTAACGCACGACCGACAGATCGTGGCTGATGAAGATCATCGTCAGCCCCATCCGCTTCGTCAGGTCCTTCAGCAGGTTGAGGATCTGCGACTGGATCGAAACGTCGAGCGCGGACACGGGTTCGTCCGCAATGATCAGTTTCGGTTCGGGCGCAAGCGCGCGGGCTATGGCGACCCGCTGGCGCTGACCGCCGGAGAATTCGTGCGGATAGCGCCTCATCTGCGCGGGGTTCATGCCGACGGTGCGCATCAGTTCGGCAACACGGGCACGCAGCGGATCGCCTTTCAGTTCCGGATGCCGCGTGCGAACCGCCTCGGCCAGCGTGTCCAGCACGGTCATGCGGGGGTTTAGCGAGGCATACGGATCCTGAAAGATCATCTGGAAATCGATACGCGCCGATCGCAGGTCGCGATCCGAAAGCGCGCTGATCTCGCGCCCTTCCAGCCACACGCTTCCCGAGGTTGGGCGGATCAACTGCATGATCGTCCGTCCAAGCGTCGACTTGCCGCAACCGGATTCGCCGACAAGGCCCAGGATCTCGCCCTCGTGAATGCTGAGCGAAATGCCGTCGACTGCTTTCACCACGCCCTTGCTGGTGCGGCTGAAGGCCTTGTTGCCAAGATCGAAATGGGTTTTGACGTCATCCAGGACGAGAAATTCGCTCATGCCGCGCCCTCCCCTTCCCGGATATCCTGAGCTGTATCCACATCGCCCGCATCGTGTTTGGGCAAGACGCTTTCGATGGGCGCGCTGGAATCGCAGAATCGGCAATCGGCGAAGCAATGCCCATCGCCATTCTCGACCAGTTGCGGGCGCTCGCCCTCGGGCTGGGCCACCTTGGGATAGGGGCAGCGTGGGTAGAACGCGCAGCCATTGATGGGCTTGGACACATCTGGCGGCAGTCCGGGAATGGTGTAGAGGTCGGCGCCCTTGGTCTGCAGCGACGGGATCGTCTTTTGCAGCGACCGTGTATAGGGATGGATCGGATCGTAGAACACCTGCTCTGCCGTCCCGCTTTCCATCAGCTTGCCGCCATACATCACGTTCACCTTGTCGCAGGTGCCCGCCACCACGCCCAGATCGTGCGTGACGAGGATGACGGCCGTGCCAAGCCGCTCCTGCCGCTCCTTGATGATGTCGAGGATCTGCGCCTGCACCGTCACGTCGAGCGCGGTGGTCGGTTCGTCCGCGATCAGCAGGTCGGGTTCGGTGATCAGCGCCATCGCGATCATCACGCGCTGCCGCATGCCGCCTGAGAACTCGTGCGGATATTGATGGACGCGGCTGCTGGCGCCGGGGATGCCCACTTCCTCCAACGCGGCGATCGCCTTGTTCAGCGCGGCCTTCTTGTCGATGTCGCGGTGGATCCGCAGCGCCTCGATCAGCTGGGTGCTGATGCGCAGATAGGGGTTGAGCGAGGTCATCGGATCCTGAAAGATCATGCTGATCCGGTTGCCGCGTACCTTGCGCAAATCGCGCGCGCTCATCCGCAGCAGGTCCTGCCCGTCGAAGATCGCCGTGCCGCTTTCGATCCGTCCCGGCGGTTCGGGGATCAGCTTCATCAGCGAGTAGCAGGTGACCGACTTGCCCGAACCGGATTCGCCGACGATGCCCAGCGTCTCGCCCTTGTCGAGCGTAAAGGACACGCCATCGACCGCGCGCACAACGCCCCCGCGGGTGTAAAAGGACGTGCGAAGGTCGGAGACTTCGAGAAGTGCCATCAGATCAGTCCTTCGCGCTCTTGGGATCGAGCGCGTCGCGAAGTCCGTCGCCCAGGAAGTTCAGGCAGAACAGCGTCAGCGCAAAGAAGAAAGCCGGGAAGATCAGCATCCACGGGAAGATCTCCATGTTCTGCTGCCCCTCATTGATCAGCACGCCCCACGATGCATTGGGGGGCTGGATGCCCAGGCCGAGAAACGACAGGAACGCCTCGAGCAGCATCACCGCGGGGACGGTCAGCGTGGCGACCACGATTACCGGGCCCAGCACATTGGGGATCAGGTGCCGAACAATGATCCGCATGTGGGAAAAGCCCAGCGAATTGGCCGCCTCGACAAATTCCTGCTTCTTCAGGCTGATGACGCCCGATCGCACGATGCGCGCAGTGGTCAGCCACTCGATACAGCCGATGGCGACGAAGATCAGCCACAGCGACCGCCCGAACGCGACCATCAGCAGGATCACGAAGATCGTGAACGGCAGCGCATAGAGCAAATCGACGAAGCGCATCATCGCGCTATCGACCTTGCCGCCGAGATATCCGGCGGTCGCGCCATACATCACCCCGATCAGCAGGGCGACCAGCGTGGCGACCAGCCCGACCAGCAGGGATATGCGACCGCCCTCCATGACGCGCACCATCAGGTCGCGGCCCAGCGTGTCTGTGCCGAACCAGTGATCCGCGGAAGGACCGACCGCGCCCAGAAACAGGTCCTGCGTCTGGCTATCATATGGCGAGAGCCACGGACCGACGACGCAGAACAAGGCGATGAAGATGAAGATGAACAGGCTGCTGACCGCCAGCCGGTTGCGTTTCAGCCGGTGCCACGCATCGCGCCATAGCGAGGAACCTTCCTCAAGCTCTTCGGCGGCAATCTCGTTTGCCTCGATGGGCGGCGGGACGGGTTCATCCGCAAGAACGGCGGTTTCGGAATGATCGCTCATGCTATGTGCCCCGCCCTATTCGTATTTCAGCCGCGGATTGAGCGCGACCTGCACGATGTCGACCAGCAGGTTCATCACCACGATCAGCGCCGCGAACAGCACCGTGAGGCCAAGGATGAGGAAATCGTCGCGATTCAGCGCGCCCTTCACGAACCATTGGCCAAGGCCGGGTATCTGGAAAATGGTCTCTACCACGAAGCTGCCCGAAATAATGCCCGCCAGCGCGGGCCCTAGGAAAGTGATCGCCGGGATCAGCCCGCCCTTCAGGCAATGCTTCCACACGATGGTGCTTTCCGAAACGCCCTTGGCCCGTGCTGTGCGGACCCAGTCCTGGTTCAGCATTTCCAGCATGCCGCCGCGCGTCAGCCGTGCGAAATAGGCCGCATAATACAGACCCAGAGTCAGCGCCGGCAGGATGACATATTCGGGGCCGAACCAGCCCGCTACGGGGAGCAGCTCGAAGATCAGGCCGAAGATCAGCGCCAGCAGCGGGCCCATGACGAATGTCGGCAGGCAAATGCCCGCCATCGACACCGACATGGGCACATAGTCGAGCCAGCTGTTCTGCCGCACCGCCGCAATGATGCCGACCGGTATGCCAAGCGCCAAAGCCAGCCCCAGCGCAAGCGACCCCAGCTTGAGCGAAACCGGAAAGCTCTCGGCAATGATGTCGGTGACCGACCTATTGGCATAGACCGCAGAAGGCCCGAATTCACCGCGCAGCGCGTTCGAGACCGAGGTGACGAAGCGTTCGCCGACCGGCTTGTCATAGCCATAGAACGCCTCGATCTGGGCGAGGATCTCGGGCCGGATGGCTCGTTCGGTGCTGAATGGGCTGCCGGGCGTCGCGGCCACCAGAAAGAAGGTGACCGCATAGATGGCCAGAAGCACCAGAAGGCCCTGAAGCAGCCGGACGGTGACGAAGCGGAACATTATTCAGGCTCTCCCCTGCGCGGTTCGGATCTCTATTCGGCGCTTGCAGGCGGCGGCGGCGCCTTAAGCGAGACATATTTGATCGGATGATTGTCCAGCGCCTTGGGATGCCAGCCTTCGATCAGCGTGCTTTTCAGATAGGTGCGCGTGTACCAATAGATTGGAATGATCGGCATGTCCTCCATCAGCACCTGCTCCGCTTCTTGCAGGATGGCCATACGCTGTTCGTCCGTCTGCGCGGTGCGCGCGCGGCCGATCAGCGTGTCGTAGCGCTGGTTGGACCAGCCGGTGTCATTGTTTCCGTTGCCGGTGGTGAAGATATCGAGGAACGTGTTCGGATAGGCATAATCGGCGATCCATCCGGCGCGCACCAGATCATAGTCCAGGTTACTCTGGCTATCGAGATAGACCTTCCATTCCTGGTTATAGATGCCGATGTTGACGTCCAGTTCCTTGCGCCACATCGCCTGCAGCGCCTCGGCGATCTTGCGATGCGCCTCGCTGGTGTTGATCAGGATCTCGACATCCGGAAAACCCCGTCCGCCCGGATAGCCCGCCTCTGCCAAAAGCCGGCGCGCCAGTTCGGGCTGAAACTCCGCCGCGTCCGATGTTTCATAGCCCTTGAGGCCCGGCGGCACGAAACCGGTCGCCGGGATCTGGCCGCCCTTGGTGACCTTGTCGACCAGCAGCTTCTTGTCGATCGAATAGGCGAGTGCCTTGCGCACCCGCACATCGTCGAACGGCTTTCGCGTCACGTTGATGCGATAGAAATAGACGCCCATGTAGGGCTCGATCTTCATTTCCTGCGGCATTTTCTCAAGGAAGATCGGGATCTTGTCGGGGGTGACCGTATTCGTCAGATGCAGCCGCCCGCCGCGGAACATCGTCTCCTCGGTGGTGACATTCTCGACCGGATAGAAGTTCACGCCGTTCAGCTTGACGCGGTCACGGTCCCAATAGGTCGGGCTCTTTCGGACCTTGATGATCTGGTTGGTCACCCAGTCGTCGAGCACGAAAGGACCATTGCCGACATAGTTTTCCAGCGTCGACCATGAGCTCTGTCGATCGGTCATTCCGCCATGCGCCTCAACGACGCGCGGGTTCACCGGGTACCAGCTGTAATGCTTCAGCATGTTGAGGAAGAACGGTGCCGGCCCTTCCAGCGTAACCTGCAAGGTCTTGTCGTCGAGCGCCTTGACCCCGACGGTCGAAAAATCCGTCGTCCGCCCCTGGTGAAAGTCCTCCGCCCCCTTCAGGATATAGAGCATCTCGGCATATTCCGCGCCAAGGGACGGGGTGAGCATCCGTTCCCAGCTATAGACGAAATCGCTCGCCCGCACCGGATCGCCGTTCGACCATTGCGCATCGCGCAGGTGGAACGTCCATTGCGAAAAATCCTCGTTGCTTTCCCAGCGTTCCGCCATGCCCGGTTCGGGCTGCAGATCGTCGGTAGGGTGATAGGCGATAAGCCCTTCCAGCAAAGAGGAGATGATCTTGTTCTCGGGCACGCCGGTGACGAGATGCGGATCCAGCCCCTTCGGTTCGCTGCCATTGCCCCATAACAGGATGCCATTGCGAGCGGCCTCGTCCGAGTAGCGCTCTCCCGATCCGCAGGCCGCCAGCAGGCCCGCGGAGAAGATCAGCGTCAATATGGCAAAGGCCCGCCGGATCGGGCTCCAGGGTTCGGACGATGTCAGGGTCGCGGCGGCACGTGGATCGTTCATGACGAAACGATGGCAGAGCGAACATTGCCGTGCAATGACTCAGCCATGCGGCAAACCGGTTTCAGTTGAAATAATGGTGGGCAGGTCGGTTTCCGATGAACCCCGCCCACGCGATCCAGCCGCCTGGGCCGGTGTTTTCAGCAAGCTGCCGTGCGATGCATGTTCTTGCGGAACATGATTGGATCTTCCTTCAGCTCCATGGGCTCATCGCTCAAGACCATGTTGCGATGTGCCAGATGAATGAGCCTGTCGAAGACCGCCGGATATAGGCCCTGCTCAAAGCGTATGCCTGCCTCCATCCCCTTGCGCAGCCAGACGACACGCCCTTCGATCGGGCCGACGGTTCCGAATTGCAGATAGATGACGTCGCCGCGCTGCAGGCTGACCGGGATACATTCGACCGCGCAGCCTTCGCTGGTCAAGTTCCGCACGATCGAGATCCGCGCGAGACTGCCTGGCGTCCGCAGGCGGCACTGCGCCACGAATTCATGCCGTTCGAGCAACCGGTACTGGTCATTCTTGTTGTTCGACATATACGGACCTTCTGCTTCTGCACCGGTCGGCGTCCTTCGCCATGACGAAGGAACGCCGACCGGGCCTCTGCCCCCAATGATTGAATACAAGGTCGCCCGGCCCCCGTCGGACGACTGCCCTCGTATTGTGCGATTAGCCGGATTGCTGCAATTGCGGTAACCTTGTTCGTTAATCGGTGTTCGCCCCCTGTATCGGGACGGCACAGCCTGAAAGAGCGGCAAATGATGAACGCAGCTAGCTGTGTCGGGAACTGGCCGGTCTTGGGAACTGGCCGGTTTCGGGAACTGCTCTCTCGCCTTGCCGTTTCTTGCCGCGACGGGGATGCAAAGGCGAGGATGAATGATGGAAACGATCAATCCCCTGACATGGATCGTGATAGCGGCCGTAGTGATCGGCGTATTGCTGATCTGGTATTTCATCGCACGCAGCCGGACCAACCGGCTTCGCTCCCGCTTTGGCGACGAGTACGACCGCACGGTCGCCGCGACTGGCAGCACTGGCCGCGCGGAACATGATCTTGAGGATCGTCAGCGCCGGGTCGCCGCGTTCGACATCCGCCCGCTCTCTGCCGAGGAACACGACCGGTTCTCGTCCGAATGGGTCGAGGTGAAGAGCCTGTTCGTGAACAGCCCGGCCGAAGCGGTGTTGCATGCCGACCGCACGATCGGTTCGCTGATGAAGGCGCGGGGCTTTCCGGTCGCCGATTTCGATCAGCGCCATGCCGACCTGACAGTCGACCATCCTGAGGTGGCGCGCCATTACCGCGAAGGCCATGACATCGCCGCACGCCAGTCGCGTGACCCAAGCGGAGAGGCTGTCGCGACGGAGGACCTTCGGCAGGCCATGGTGCATTACGAAGCGCTGTTCGACGATCTGGTGAACGATGTTGCCCAGCCCGCCAGCCGCCCCGTATCGACGGGACCGATCGGCAACGTCACCGCGAACCCGCGCTGATCTTCAATATCCGGTGTATCGGCCGGGGCGGTGAAAGGCGATCAGGACCGCGCTCATCGAAATGACGCTGAGCACCGACCATGCGGCCAGTTCGGGGGGGCGCGTCGTGATCGCCGCGAGGATGATTATTCCGTCCAGCGCAAAGGTAAGCCAGCCGACGCTCCAGCCTTTCCGGCGATTGAGCCAGACCGACACGATGGTCACACCGCCCACGCCCGAACGGTGACGCAACATCGCCATGACCCCTGCCCCGGCAGCCGTGCCGCCTGCAACCGCCGCAAAGGCCGGATGGACCGACTGGATGTCGAGCGAGATGCGCGTCAGGGCCGCCATCACCGATACGGCGGCAACTGCGCATACCGTCTTGAAGAAAAAGCTTCGCCCCATCGCACTCCACGCAAGCACGAGGAACGGGACGTTCAGGCACCAGAACCAGAAGTCGACCGGCATGCCGATCAGATAGCTGAACAGCAGCGCGACACCGCCCATTCCGGCGGTCACGATTCCGCTGGCCTTCATGATGACCAGCCCCAGCGCCATCAGCAGCGCACCGCTCAACAGGCCATAGGCATCTTCGGCCAGCGAATGGGGCCTTGGCTCGGGAAATTCGGGTTCTATCGGACCGCTGGGTTCTGGCGCGGGGGTGCTCGTCATGGCTGCATCCTTCCTCTGCGCGCCCGCTAGAGCAGCATGGCTGCGATCACAAGCCGTGCGAAGCGCACCAAAAGACGTTAGGCAGACCCGATGAACAAATGGCAATTCTGGATTGATCGCGGCGGAACCTTCACTGATGTGGTTGCGATTTCCCCCGGCGGGAAGCTCACACGCACAAAGCTTTTGTCGGAGGATCCTTCACGCCAAGAGGATGCGGCGATCCATGCGATCCGCACCATAACCGATACGCCGGACGGCGCCCTGCCCCCGTGCGAATTGCGCATCGGCACGACGGTCGCGACCAACGTCTTGCTGGAGCGCAAGGGTGCGCGCGTGATGCTGGCCATTACCGAGGGGTTCGAGGATGCGCTGCGGATCGGATCGCAGGAACGGCCCGAACTGTTCGCGCGGCATATCGTCTTGCCCGAGCCGATCTACGACCGCGTTGCCCCCATCCGCGAGCGTGTTCTTGCCGATGGCACGGTCGAACGCGCGCTTGACGAAACGCATGCAAGAAAGGTGTTCGAGCAGGCGCGGCAGGATGGCGTGAGCGCCGTCGCCATATGCCTCATGCACGGCTATCGCCATCAGAATCACGAACAGGCGCTGGCGCGGATCGCGCGCGAGATCGGCTTTGCGCAGGTGTCGGTCAGTCACGAGCTTGCCCCGCTGATCAAGCTGGTGTCGCGCGGCGATACGACCGTGCTGGATGCCTATGTCTCGCCCCCGCTGAATGACTATACGTCGCAGGTCGCGCAAGGCTTGGGCGAAGCGGGTGACGCGCTGTTCATGCAGTCGAACGGCGGCCTGACGACCCGCGAACTGTTTCACGGCAAGGATGCGATCCTGTCGGGCCCCGCCGGCGGGATCGTGGGGATGGCGGCGACCGCCGAGGAAGCCGGTTTTCCCGCCGTGGTCGGTTTCGACATGGGCGGCACGTCGACCGATGTGTCCTGGTATGCCGGCCAGTACGAACGCGACAGTGAAACGCGGCTAGAGGGCGTTCGCATAGCGGCACCGATGATGCGCATCCACACCGTCGCATCGGGCGGAGGATCGATCTGCCGTTACGAGGCTGGCCGATTCCACGTCGGGCCGGAATCGGCGGGGGCCTATCCCGGTCCTGCCTGTTATCGCAATGGCGGGCCGCTGACGGTCACCGACTGCAATCTCGCCTTGGGTAAGTTGCAGCCAGCGCATTTTCCCGCCGTGTTCGGTCCGGATGGCGACCTTCCGCCCGACCGCACTGTCGTCATGTCCCTGCTGTCCGAAATCTGCGACCGGATCGAGGCCGAAACCGGACGCAGGCTTTCCGAGATGGAAGCGGCCGAAGGCTTCATCGCCATCGCGGTGCAGGACATGGCGCAGGCCATCAAGGCGATCTCGATCAGGAGGGGCCATGATATCGCGGGCGCGGCGCTGGCCGCGTTCGGCGGCGCGGGCGGGCAGCACGCTTGTCTCGTCGCCGAAGCGCTGGGGCTGGACGTGGTGCAATGCCATCCGCTGGCCAGCGTGCTGTCGGCCTATGGCATGGGGCTCGCAGACCGGAGGGCAATGCGCGAGGCGACACTGGCCATGGAATTGAACGCGGCGAACGAGCCCGACATCTCGGGTGAACTGGATGCGCTGGCCAGTGCCGCTTCGCAGGAACTGGTGCGGCAGGGCGTCGACAAGGACGCGATCGACCTTTCGCTAAGCCTGCAATTGCGCCCGGCGGGAACCGAGAACACGATCGAGATCGAGCATGCCTCTATGCAGCGCATGGCCAGCCTGTTTCAAAGCCGCTGGCGCGAACGCTTCGGGTTCGAACCCGAAGGCGCCGTCATGGTCGCCTCTGCTCGCGCAGAGGCCGTCTTCCGCTCGCCCGAACGCAGCGGCCCTCCCCTGCCCTTGCCCGACAAGTCGGCCCCTGCTGCCGACCGCGTCTCGTCCCATCTCAAGGGGGAGGACTGCGACATTCCCCTTTTCCGCCGATCGGACCTGGCTGCCGGGTTCGAAGGCGATGGCCCTGCCCTCGTGGTCGACGACGTTTCGACGATCGTCGTAGAACCGGGCTGGCGCATCAATGTGGACGCCGCCGGAAACCTCTTGCTTAAGCGAACGGCAGACAAGGCAGACGCCAGCCTGGCGACGGACCGCGATCCGGTGCGCACCGCCATCATGGCATCGTTGTTCATGGGCATCGCCGAGGAAATGGGCGCCGCCCTGCAATCCAGCGCGAGTTCGGTGAATATCCGCGAAAGGCTCGATTTCTCCTGCGCGATCTTCGACCGTGACGGCAATCTCATCGCCAATGCGCCGCATATGCCCGTCCATCTGGGGTCCATGGGCGAAAGCGTACGGACGATTGCGCGGAGGCGGCGGGATGACGGACGCGGCATTCGCAAGGGCGATGCCTTCGCCCTTAACGCGCCCTATGACGGCGGAACGCATCTGCCCGACATCACCGTCGTCCTGCCCGTTTTCGCCGATGGCGATGACGCGGAACCTGCATGGTGGGCCGCCGCACGCGGCCATCACGCCGACATCGGCGGAACCGCGCCGGGTTCGATGCCCGCCGGCAGCGTCAGTGTCGAGGACGAAGGCATATTGTTCGATAATGTCCTGCTTGTCGACGAGGGCCGCTTTCTCGAGGCGGACATCCGCGGCCTGCTGGCGTCCGGCGATCATCCCGCGCGCGATCCGGATCGCAATATCGCCGATCTCAAGGCCCAGCTGGCGGCCTGCATAAAGGGAGCGTGCGAGCTGAACCGGCTGGCGGGCGCGCAATCGCGGGCCGTTGTCGATGCCTATATGGGCCATGTCATGGCGCAGGCGGAAGAAGCCGTCCGCGCCCTGATGGGGCGGCTGAACGACGGCAGCTTTGCCTATGGGATGGACGACGGATCGGTCATCCGCCTGTCCGTAACCATCGACCGCGATAACGGCGAAGCCCTGTTCGACTTTACCGGAACGAGCGAGCAGCATCCCGGCAATTTCAATGCGCCGCTGCCGATCGTGAACGCTGCGGTTCTCTATGCCATACGCACGATGATCGACGGCGACGTGCCCATGAACGAAGGCTGCCTCGCGCCTATCCGCCTGATCGTGCCTGAAGGTTCGATGCTCAATCCCAAGGCACCGGGTGCCGTCGTCGCAGGGAATGTCGAGACGAGCCAAGTCGTGACCGACACGATCTTCGGGGCACTGGGCACGATGTCGGCCGCGCAAGGGACGATGAACAATCTGACCTTCGGCAATGCGCGTTATCAATATTACGAAACGATCGCGGGCGGATCGGGCGCCGGTCCCGCAGGCGACGCAGAAGGCTTCGACGGCGCGGACGCGGTGCAGACCCACATGACCAATTCGCGCCTGACCGATCCCGAAATACTCGAATCCCGCTTTCCGGTCGTCCTTGAAGAATTCGCGATCCGCAAGGGTTCGGCCGGCGCAGGCCGGTGGCATGGCGGCAACGGCGTGATCCGCCGCTTGCGCTTTCTTGAAAGCATGGAGGTCGGCATCCTTTCCAACCGCCGCCGCGTTCCGCCCTTCGGCCTGTCGGGCGGCAAGGCCGGAAAGACCGGGCGGAACATCGTGGTTCGTACCGATGGCACGCGCGAAGAGCTGTCCGCCTGCGCAAACGTTTCGGTCGAAGCGGGCGATGCCATCGAGATCCGGACACCCGGCGGTGGCGGGTACGGAAAGCCTGCCGACGAATAAAGCGGGAACGCCCGTCGCCGCACCGCATTGGGTGACTGGGTTTGCCATTATGCCTCTACATGTGGCAGCAACGGACGGGCATGCAGGAACAAGCAATAGTCATCGCACTCGTCGGAGTGCTCGGTATCGGTGCGCAATGGATAGCCTGGAGGACAGGTTGGCCTGCGATCGTCCTGATGTTGATCGCCGGTTTCCTTGCCGGACCCATTCTTGGGATCATCGATCCGCATCACGCATTTGGCGAGCTGTTAGAACCGATGATATCTATCGGGGTCGCCCTCATTCTATTTGAGGGCGGCCTGAGCCTTGATTTCCGCGAATTGCGACGCACGGGAAGCGCGGTCTGGCGGCTGGTGGTCTTCGGAGTCCCTGTCGGATGGGTCGCCGGCTCGCTGGCCTGCTATTATATTGCGGGGCTGGTGTGGCCGGTCGCCATTCTGTTCGCGGGCATTCTGGTCGTCACTGGCCCGACGGTGGTGCTGCCGCTGCTCCGCCAGTCGAGCGTTGCGCAAAGGCCCGCCGCGATCCTCAAATGGGAAGCGATCGTCAACGACCCGTTCGGCGCGATGTGCGCCGTTCTGGCTTACGAATATTTCCGTGCATCGGCCGCAGGCGCGACATTGTTCGACGTGGTGCCCGCACTCGTTTTCGCCACGCTTGCCGCGGCAGTGCTGGGTTACGTCGCGGCCTGGGCGATTGCGTGGAGCTTCCCGCGCGGGCTGGTGCCCGAATATCTGAAAGCGCCGGTTTTGCTGGTCGTCGTGGTCGGGCTGTTCGTGATTTCGAACCTGATCCAGCAGGAAACAGGGCTTGTTGCGGTTACGCTGATGGGCGTGGCGCTGGCGAATATGAATGTCGACTCGCTTAGGGATATTCATCCGTTCAAGCAGAACATCGCCGTCATACTCGTGTCCGGTATCTTTATCCTGCTGTCGGCGCAGCTGGATTATGAAACTTTGCGGCTGCTGGAATGGCAGTTCACGCTGTTCCTTCTGGCGATCCTGTTTCTGGTGCGCCCGGCCACCGTCCTTATCAGCCTGGCATTCTCGAAAATCCCGTGGAACGAGCGGATTTTTCTTGCCTGGATCGCACCGCGCGGCATCGTGGCGGTCGCGATCTCCGGCCTGTTCGCCTTGCGCCTTTCGGATCTGGGCTATGCCGACGGGACGATCCTGATCAGTCTCTCCTTTGCCGTCTGCGTGGCGACCATCGTCGCGCATGGCTTTACCATGGCGCCCGTTGCGCGCTGGCTGGGCGTTACGGGTTCGACTACGCCCGGCCTGCTGCTGGTTGGCGCTACGCCATGGTCGATCGCCCTGGCCAAGGAACTGGACGAACTCGATGTTCCCGTAACCTTGGCGGACACCAGCTGGTGGCGGTTGTCGCGGGCGCGGCAGCAGGGGCTGGACACCTATCACGGCGAAATTCTTGCCGAGGCGACGGAGCATTCGCTCGACCTCAGCCATTATCAGGTCCTTGTCGCCGCGACCGAGAACGAGGCCTATAACGCCCTCGTCTGCAATGAATTCGCTCCTGAAATCGGCCGCGACGCCGTCTATCAGCTTGGCGAGGCAGGGCATCCTGACGATCCACGCTCGCTCCCGCCCTCGATCCGCGGGCGCTCGCTATTCGAGTCCGGCGTCGACATGGAAGAAATGCATCAGCGCCAGGCGCAGGGATGGGAATTTCGCAAGACCCGCCTGTCTGAGCAGTTCGGCGTAGACAAGGCGCGCGAAGCGTTGCCCGACAAGGCCGATTTCGTGCTCGTACTGCTCAAGAGCGGCCAGCTGCGGTTCTTCACCCACGCATCGCGGCCGATCCCCGGTCCGGGCGACATCATCATATCCTATTCGCCGCCGGAAGACCCGGTCACCGAAAAGGTTCATGCCAAGCGTGAGAAGCGAGCGAAGGCGCAGGCGAAGTCCGGCCAGTCGAGCGAAGGAGACACCGCACTGGCAAAGACCGGCGACGAAGAAAAAGGGCCTGAGGGGCCCTCAGGCGAGGAGGCAAAACCCGCATGAGAGGATTGCATACACACAGAAACCGAATTTGCACCGCAATGGGCGCAGCATTGCTGCTGTCCGCGCTGACCGGCTGTGAAAGGCGCGAAGACACCACCCTCCCCATCGAGGAGGAGCCGGCCGCCGAAGGTCAGGAGCCATTGCCGGAAGAAGTGCAGGAAGACCTGTCGACCAACTCGATCCTGCGCGCCGACATGGACGTCCGGCCGATTGCAGAACCGCCCCTCGAACCGCTTGATGTCATAGTCCCCTTCGGCGACAGCGGCAGCGACCTGAATCCCGATGCCGCCGCCATGATCGAAGAGATCGTCGAGAGCGAGCAGTTCCGCAAGGGCGGTGCCATCGTCCTGCGCGGTCATACGGATTCGAGCGGTCGGGATGAAGTCAACCTTCGCGCATCGCGCCGAAGGGCCGAGGCAGTCGCCGAACATCTGGTTGAGGCGGGCGCGAGCGAAGACAGGATTACCATCATCGCCATGGGCGAACAGAACCCGATTGCCCCCAATGCAAGGCCGGATGGTGAACCCGACGAAGAGGGACGAGCGAAGAACCGGCGCGTCGCTGTAACCGTCATGCCCCCGCCCGAGGAAGAGGATGTTCCCGCAATCGACGATCAGGGCGTTCCGGCAACCGAACTTCCCGATCCTGCCACCGACTGATCCCTCGTTCCGGCACAAGGGATAAAAGCGCGATCAGCATCCCCGAACCGACGGGTTCGACGGCGGCGTTAAGCAGCGAACTATTAACTATCCTATGCTATCGGGGGTTCGATGCGCGCGCATACCCCTCGCCTCCGGATCGAGCCGCGAACACTTCGCCGCCTGCTCCAGGTCCTCTTGTCGCTTGTTGCGGCACTCGTGGTGCTGTTCGCGCTGGATATCCCGAAACTCATCGACGAAGTGCCGCGCCTTATCGTTTCGCGCACCATGCAAAAGCCTGTGTCGGGCGAAATCGTCATCGTTACCACCGAACGCGAAGCGGGGCGGAACGACACGATCGCCGAGCGATATGCCCAGGTTATCCCATCGCTGGACGCCATGCGCCCCGAACGGATCGTTATCGAAGGACGTTTCAACGAAACAGATACGGGAATCGATAATCTGGGTAGAGCGATTGCGGCTGCACAATCAACCGTCATCGTTGCATGGCCTGCCACCGCCGGTACCGTGTCTTCCGAGGATCCACTTAGTGTATCGCGAACCGCCGTGCTGCCCGTCGATGGCGAAGCGGTCGACGCGAACATAACGTCGATTACCGGGTTCGTATTCGACGCGGACTACCGCTTCACAACCGGAGGGGAGAGCTTTCCAAAGCTTGGCGCCGCCCTTGCAGGAGCAAGCGATGCGACCGGCGGAACGTATCCGATCGATTTCAGAATCTCTCCGCAAGCGATACCTATCATCGCCTTTGAAGATTTTGAAAGCGGATTGGTGCCCGATGCCGCTATTGCGGGAAAACGGATCCTGATCACCGCGCCCGCCAGCGGAACCGCCAATTTGGTGAACACGCCGCTCAGCAAGTCTATGCCCAGTGCCATAGTGGGCGCGCTCGCAGCGGAAACGCTCATTTCCGAAAGTCTCAAGCCGGTAGGATGGTTCGTTCCTTTTCTCGTATTTGGGATCGCCCTATTTTCGGTTGCGTTGCTTCCAAGGATTGTCCGGCGATGCGGCTACGCCGGTCTTGTCGTCATTTCACTTTCTGCGCCATTTATCGCCGCCCAGTTCGACCTGCTCTTGCTTATGGGCATGGTTTACACACTGCTCTCAATCTATGGGGCAATTCGCATTCGCGACAATTGGCGGGAACGCGCGGCAGGCGTCGATACGGTGTCGGGTTTGCCCAATTTCAATGCATTACAGGATGACTTCGGAAAATCGCGCGGGCGCCTCGTGGTCGCACGTGTCGAAAATTTCGAAGAGATTTTGGCAAGCCTCGAACCGTCGCTCCATCGCAATTTCATCCGGCAAATATCGGACCGCTTGTCAATTGGTACGGACGTTCAGGTCTATACCGACAACACCGGACATTTTGCCTGGTTCGATGAACTGGAGCACGCGAGGAGTCATATTACCGGTCTGCTAGCGCTGGCCAGCGCTCCGGTAAGAGTCGAGGAGCGCACGCTCGATTTCTCCTGCTCCTTCGGAATACTCGACAACGACATTCCCAAGCCGCGACAGGCGATCAGTGCGACCATCGTTGCGGCTGAGGTGGCTTCGCGGCGCCCCAGCAAGCTTGCATTGGTGAGCGAACAAGGCGGATCGGATACGGATTGGCAGCTATCGCTCCATTCGTCGCTCGATCATGCCATCGCGCATCAGCATATCTATCTGCTGTTCCAGCCCCAATGCCTGCTTGAAAGCGGTCACGTTGTCGGTGCGGAGGCGCTCGTCCGCTGGAAGCATCCGCAACGCGGCGAAATAAGCCCGACCGAATTCATTCCTTTCATCGAAAAGGCCGGTCGGCTCAAGCCGCTGACCGCCCATACGCTGAGGTTGGCCGCGCGGTCGGCCAATGTGGCATTGAACGCCGGCGCGCGCATCTCGGTCAACGTCTCCGCTACGCTTCTTGCCGAACACGATTTCGTGTCATTGGTCTGTGACAATATTGCAGCCGGCGGTGGACGGCCCGAGGCCATTACCATCGAGATAACCGAAACGGCGAAGATCGATGATTTCCGCACCGCTGCACGCAATTTGGAACGACTACAGGAACGCGGCTTCCACATCTCGCTCGACGATTTCGGAACGGGAGAGGCCAATCTGTCCCTCCTCGTCGGGCTGCCCTGCGACGAGATCAAGATCGATCGCAGCTTCGTCGCTCTTGCACAACATAACGAGCGCGCGCGTATCGTCATTCGTGCCCTGAACGACACCGCTCGCAAGGCGGGCATGCGGCTTGTCGCCGAGGGGATCGAAACGACGGACGAGCAGGATCTGCTTGTTTCGCTGGGCTGTGTGATCGGCCAGGGGTTCTTCTATGGGCGGCCGATGCGCATTTCGGAACTGCTCACGATGCTAAACGTGGAAGATTATAACGAACCTAGAAAATTAACTCTTTATTAACCCTCATTTTAAGGTTAACAAGAGGGCCTCAGTAACTGGAGGCCTAAACATGCGTAATCGTAAACCGACCGCGACCCGCGGACTGATCAACTGGCTGTGGGGCCTTACGACCGAGCGTTAATCGGTCAGGCTTTGTAGATCGGACCCCGCCCGATTTGGGCGGGGTTTTTCGTTGGTTCGCTCATAAAAGCCGCGGTCTTCCGCCACTTCGCGTAAGAGGCGCATTTAAATAATTTTGAATGCTCGCCTACCGATCACATTGGGGTTGCAGGTCACATTGCAATGTGACACATCGCCCTAATGAACAGCACAGCAACCAGTTCGACTCTCGGTCAGATCATGGAATTGGTCGATTCGGGCCGCATGACGAAAAGCGCGATTGCTCGCGCGGCCGGGCTTCACGCCAATAGCCTGCGCGATTGCGGAGAGCCGCAATGGAACCCTACGGCTGAAACCCTGTCGAAACTCGATCAGTTCCTTCGCGCCAACAGCGACCGCAATGTCATCGCCACGCCCGAGGAAATCATCGACGAAGCCCGCAATGGCCGGATGTTCATCCTGGTCGATGACGAAGACCGCGAGAACGAAGGCGATCTGGTCATCCCGGCCCAGATGGCCACACCCTCCGCCATCAACTTCATGGCTTCGCACGGACGCGGCCTGATTTGTTTGGCCCTTGCAAAGCAGCGCGTCGAGCAACTAGGCCTCGAGCTGATGAGCCGCAACAACCGGACTCGCCACGAAACGGCTTTCACGACCTCGATCGAAGCGCGCGAGGGTGTCACCACCGGCATCAGCGCGGCGGATCGCGCACGCACGATCAGCGTCGCAATCGATGCATCCAAGAGCCGCGACGACATCGTCACGCCGGGGCATGTGTTTCCGCTTATCGCGCGGGACGGAGGCGTGCTAACCCGCGCCGGACACACCGAAGCGGCTGTCGATATTTCCCGGCTTGCCGGACTCAACCCCTCGGGCGTGATATGCGAAATCATGAACGAGGACGGTTCGATGTCGCGGATGGACGACCTTCTGCGCTTCGCGCGTCTCCACGATCTGAAAATCGGTACGATCCGCGACCTGATCGCCTATCGCCGACATCACGATCGCCATGTCCGAATGGTGTCGGAAAGCCGGTTCAAGACCGAAGGCGGTGCCGAATGGAAGGCTATGGCCTTTCGCAACGAGCCGACAGGGGACGAGATGCTCGCCCTCGTCCACGGCAGGATCAATCCTGAAGAGCCAGTGCTCGTGCGCATGCATACGCTCGACATGTTCTCGGACGTGTTCGGAGAGGACGGTTTCCGAAACGGGCTGTTCCAAAAAGCGATGCGGGAAATCGAAAAGACCGGTGCCGGCGTCATTGTGGCTATCAGCAAGCTCAAAGGCGGTGCGGTTAGCAGAATGCTGGACTTTCGCGAAGGTCGCGGCGGCAGCGACATGGACGAATTGCGTGACTATGGCGTCGGGGCGCAGATCCTGGCGGAACTGGGTGTGCATGAGATGATCTTGCTGACGACCTCGCATCATTCGCTCATCGCGCTTGAGGGATATGGCCTGTCGATCGTCGAGGAACGGTTTCTGACGCGCGAGCCATCTTCCGCGACTGCCGACGCCTGAGCCCCAAACTTTTCAAATTCTGCGGAGAAATTTCTTGGCCCGTTTCCTGATCGTGGAAGCACGCTTCTACTCGCATCTCAACGACATGCTAATCGCCGGCGCTCGCGATGAACTAGAGGAAAAGGGGCATGAGGTAGAGGTCGTCACGGTCCCCGGCGCACTGGAAATACCCGCGGCGATCGCGCTGGCGGCGGAGAGCGGTCAATACGAAGGCTATGTCGGCATCGGCGTAGTGATACGCGGCGAAACCTATCATTTCGAGATTGTCGCGGGCGAAAGTGCACGCGGGATCATGGCCCTGACAATGGACGGTATCGCCATCGGCAACGGTATCCTTACCGTGGAGAACGAGGAGCAGGCCCTCGTTCGTGCCGACCCGGCCCAGAAGAACAAGGGCGGTGAAGCGGCAAAGGCGGCGCTGTCCCTGCTTGAACTGTCCGGACGATTTGCCGCCTGACGCCTAGAACGATACCCGGTCTTCCGGGGCGAGATAGAGCGCATCGTTCGGCTGGACATCGAACGCCCTGTACCAAGCGTCAACATTGCGCACCGTCGCGACCCGAAGACGTGGTGCCATCCAATCTCCGCCCTGCGACATCCGGCGGGCATATTGGGCGTCCGCCTTGGTGGCCCATAGTTGCGCGAAAGCGATGTAGAAGCGCTGGTCGCCGGTGAAGCCCTCTATCACCCGCGGTTCACGCCCATCGAGAGAAGCCCGATAGGCGTCATAGGCGGCGACCAAACCGGCGAGTTGGGCATCGTATTGCCCCGCCATCACCTCGTCCTTTTCCGCTGGATTGCCCCCCAGTTCGCCGAGTTGCCGGGCCAGACGGTCGCTGCGGCCGGTCATTATTTCACCGTCGGCAGGGGTCAGCCATCCGCTCACAATGTTTCGACTATCGATCAGCCCGCCCACCGAACCGATCGCCCGGCTGATCTCGCGTCCGATGATGGTGCCAATCGAACCGTAATTGGCCGCCGCATCCGCCTCGGGATCGTAGAACGGCGGTTGCAGCAGGGCAGCGGGAATGATCAGCGCATTTTCGAGCGGCAGATATTGGGCCTCCGTCTGATGCGCGCCGACCCGCCAGCGCAGGTCCGATCTTGCACGGGTCAGCGCTGCCAGCTCTTGCGCATAGGCTGCACGCTCGGCCGCAATCGTCATCGCATAGGCGTTGTCGCCGACGGCTCGCAGCTTCGATATTTCTCCGTGGCGCTCCGGATAGCCGACCGCAATCGTCATCGCGTCAAGCTTCCTGACGCCCTCGCTCCGCGCATCCTCGCCCAGTTCGCCATCGCTCTCGATCCTCGCTATCGATGCGGAACGAATGCGCTCGGCAATGATCTCGACATCGCGCTTCTCCTCGTCCGAGAAATAGCGTTCCGCATAAAGGCGGCTGATGGTTTGGGGGAAGAGAGCGCCGATCCGGTCGACAACCCGCCGTTCGAGCGATTGGCTCCGCGACGGAACGTTGAACCGACGCTCGTAAAAGCCGGCATGCGCACTGCCGAATCTGTCGGGCAGAACCTCTGCATGGCTGGAGAGCCGATGAAAAACGAGCCAGTCGCGCCATGCACCGACAGGTTCGGAGGCGACGAGCCCGGAAAGCGCCCGTATGGCATCGGGTCTGAACAGGGCGAAACGCTCTGCCTCATCCAGTCCTGCCGCGACCAGCAGGCGCTGCCAGTCGATGCCCGGCGCGTTTTCGGCCAGATCCTGCCTGCTCCATATCGTCGCAGCGGCCAGCCGGTCCTGTTCGGCCAGCCCTTCCCCCGTCGCCTCTGCAATCGCGCTTTCCAGTGCCAGCACGCCATCCGCACGCGAAGTTGCACCATCTAGACCGGCAAGCGACAGAATACGGGCGACATAGTCCCGATAGGCCGCCCTATTGCCGCGCGCTGCCGCCGTATCGGCCAGGTAATCGGATCGATCGGGCAGACCGAGCCCGCCGGTCATCAGCCATGGAACGGTGCGCCCATCATCGGGCGCGGGCCTTGCCGCTATGGCGAAAAGATTTGGCGTGCCGCGTGATGCATCCGCCATCGGATCGACATCGGCCCGCAAGGTTCCACCGATGACTTCGGACAGCATGCCCACGTCATCCACCGACTGAAAGCGCCGGATGTCGCCCAAAGCCGGGCCGATGCCCTGCCGGTTGATCGAGGCGCGGTCGACGAAACTGCGGTAATAGTCGCGCACGATCGCTTCGGGCGATCCGTCGTCCTGCGGTCTGCCGGCGATATCCTCGACAATGGTCGTCAGCCGCCTTTCCAGTTCGGCCGAAGCGCGCGACTGGCGCGTGACGATGTCGGACCCTTCCGGTATCTCGACCGCGCTGAGCCAGTTTCCGTTCGCATAGCGATAGAAATCATTGCCCGGATCGATCGATGTGTCGATGTCGGCGGTGCTGATGCCGATGCCCGTTCCCTGGAACGGCGAAACCGCCTGATCTTCCGCGCCGGAGCAGCCGAGGACCGTCAACACCGCGAGCATGCCCAGCAGCACCCGCAATCTGCGGAGTGACAGCGAAATCAATGCGATAGGGTGATAGGACACAAACGGCTCTGGCAATGAACCGCACCAAAGGGCGTGCGGACTATGTGGCGAAAAAATGGCACATGTCTTCTAGGGAACAGAACCGCCGCGTGCAAATCGTTCCGGCGCCTGCCGGTGTCGGGGTGACAATTCCTTGAAACGGAATGGCCACCCCGATGTGGAGGTTTAGCTTTAGGACAGGCGACCGAACGCACCGTTCCCGGCATAAAGCGCGCTGGCGCCCAGCTCTTCCTCGATACGGATCAGCTGGTTGTATTTCGCCAGACGGTCGGAACGAGCCAGCGACCCGGTCTTGATCTGTCCGCAATTGGTCGCAACCGCCAGATCCGCGATGGTGGAATCCTCGGTCTCACCCGAACGATGGCTCATGACCGCGGTATAGCCTGCACGGTTCGCCATGCTGACGGCTTCCAGCGTTTCGGTCAGCGTGCCGATCTGGTTGACCTTGACCAGCAGCGAATTGGCGAGGCCCTGCTCGATCCCCATCGCAAGACGGCGCGGGTTCGTCACGAACAGATCGTCACCGACCAGCTGGACCTTGCCGCCGACCTTGTCGGTCAGGGCCTTCCATCCAGCGAAATCGTCCTCGGCCATGCCGTCCTCGATCGAACGGATCGGATAGGCGGCACAAAGATCGGCCAGATAGTCGGCCATTTCCTCGCCGGTGAGCGAGATCCCCTCACCCGCAATGTCGTAACGGCCGTCGGCAAAGAACTCGGTGCTCGCGCAGTCGAGCGCGATCGCGACGTCGTCGCCCGGCTTGAAACCGGCCTTCTCGATCGACCCCATGATGAAATCGAGCGCGTCACGCGTCGATGCGAGGTTCGGGGCAAAGCCGCCTTCGTCGCCCACGGCCGTGGAAAGCCCCTTGTCCGAGAGGCCCTTTTTCAGCGTGTGGAAAATTTCCGCGCCCCAGCGCACGGCCTCGGCAATCGATTCGGCGCCGATGGGCATGACCATGAATTCCTGGAAATCGATCGGATTATCGGCATGTTCTCCGCCATTGATGATGTTCATCATCGGCACGGGCAGCATGTGCGCCGAAACGCCGCCGACATAGGAATAGAGCGGCAGCCCACGCGCCGCCGCCGCGGCCCTTGCGGTCGCCAGCGAAACGCCCAGCATCGCATTGGCGCCCAGACGCGACTTGTTCTCGGTCCCGTCCAGCTCGATCATCGCGTAATCGATATCGCGCTGATCCTCGGCATCCAGGCCGAGAAGCATGTCGGAAATCTCGGTATTACAAGCGTCCACGGCTTTCAGCACGCCTTTGCCGAGATAGCGCGACTTGTCGCCGTCACGCAGTTCGACGGCTTCATGCGCGCCCGTCGATGCGCCCGAGGGGACGGCGGCGCGCCCCATCGATCCGTCTTCCAGCAGGACATCCACCTCGACGGTCGGATTGCCGCGGCTGTCGAGAATTTCGCGTGCGTGGATATCGATGATCGCGGTCATGAAGCTTGCCTCTCTGAATGGACGGTCCTGCAGGACGGAAAGTAGGGGTTTTCGAAAATTGCGTCGTCGTGGTTCGGGTGTTTCGTGATATGGTCGCCGATTAGTTGGCGGAACAATGGCTGGCAACAGTCGTTATTGCATCAGCGAATGAAGGGCGCTCGACATGTGCGTCTCTTCCGCCGCAAGGTCCGGTCCATTGGCTGGACAGGACCGGGCGGCACGACAGAACCGCCAGGTTTTCGAGTACGTCGGACTCCTGACCACGCAATCAATCCGGCCTTCCGCCAAGGGCCGAAAGGAATGAGAGATGCAAACCATGGTCGACTCAACTACTCCTTCCCAGACGACTCCCGCCGCCGGCCTCGGTGCCACGGATCACAAGGCCGAAGCGAAGAGCCGCTTTTCCAAGGCTTTGGACGAAGCAAAGGCCGGTGTGGCCGAATTGAAGGCCGAAGCGCTGGAAAAGTCGGACAGCTACAAGAATCGTGCCGGCGAAAAGGGTGAGCAGCTGAAAGGCGATGCCGCCGTCTATGGCGATCAGGCCAAGGCGAAGGCGTATGAGCTTGCCAATGACGGTAAGTCGAAGGCCAGCGAAGGTCTTGTCGCACTGTCGCGCCTGATTACCGATAACGCGCCTACTCTCGATGAGAAGCTTGGCGTCAAATACGGCGATTATGCCCGTACGGCTGCCGGCAGCCTTGAGAAGAATGCTGCTTCGCTCGACGAGAAATCGCTGGAGCAGCTCGGCGAGGATGCACGGGAATTCGTGCGCAAGAGCCCCGGAACGGCTGTCGCGATCGCGGCCGGTGCAGGTTATCTGCTTGCCCGGATGTTCCGCAGCAAGTGATCGAAATCTGTTAAGAGGGGGCGGCGTCAGCGGATGCCGCCCCCTCCTCCCTGTGGAATCCATGTCCACGGCCATGACATCAATAAGAGGCGCGGTTTTCCAGTCCGGAGACCACGTGACAGGGGAAATGCTTCATGTCGGAAACTGCCGACGATATCGCAGCCGAACGCTCACTTGTTGAGGATGTTCGCGCTCTGGTCGACGATGGCAAGCTGCTGGCCGAAGCAGAGATCGATTTTCACAAGAAACGCGCCCTCTACGCCGCCGGAGCCGCCAAGGGCATCGGCGCCCGCTTCGCCGCCGCCGCGGTCTTCGGCTTCTTTGCATTGATGGCGCTCGTGGTGGGGCTTGTCCTCGCTCTGGGCCAGATCATTACCTATTGGGGCTCCACGGCCCTCGTCACGGCCGTGCTTGGCATCATCGCAATTGTCCTTGCCAAAAGCGGACAATCGCGGCTGGAGCGTACGAAGCGCGTCATTTCGGACAAGGAAGGCTGATCCCATGGGCGAACAAGATGTTCTTGAAGCCAAGCGCCTGCGTCATGCGGCGCGCCAGGTCTTCGACACGCAGCGCGAAATGGTTCGCGCGGATCTCGACGCTGCTGGAGTCGGCAAGCGCGTTACGACCAAGCTTGTCACCGAAGGCAAGACCATTGCCGAAGAGGCGGCGGACGTCGCCAGCAGCCATCGCGCACTCGTGACGATCGGCGCACTTGGCCTGACGGGCTGGTTCCTGCGCGGTCCCATCGGCGCCTTTGCTGCCAGTCTGCTTGGGCTTTCGGGCGACGAGGACGAGTATAACGACGGTGACGATCACTACGAAGATGCCGCATATCGTGGAAAACACGCCGAATACGCAGAAGATCGCCGGATCTGAGGGTAAAGCGGAACCGTATTCCGCGCGGGCCATTAGTTCTGCAAAGGCAACTCATATTAAGGACCTCCGCTCGTGATTGACACAACCACTGCTCCGCAACCCGACGAAAAGCCGCAGGCCGTCGTTCCGCCCGCCAATGATCTGTCGGCTCCGCAGGATCCGACGCTTGCCGAGAAACTGTCCGCTGCGCAGGCACGCATTGCCGAACGCACCGCCCCGGCCCGCGCTAAGGCGGCCGAGCAATCCAAGGCCGCCGCGGATAGCGCCAAGGAATTCGTCAAGGATCATCCGTTCGTGGCAATCGGCGGCGCCGTCGCCATCGGTGCGCTGATCGCGCTGGCACTGCCCGGAAGGCCGGGACGCAAGGTTCGCGGTTCGGTCATGACCGCGGGCGGTTTGCTGGCGGAACTGGCATCGACCTACGGCCACCAGATCCTCGAACTGGCAGAGAATGCAGCAGAAGAATCGCGCGAGAAGCTGGGCGAACTGGGCGATACGGTTGCCGACGCCAGCAGCAATCTGGCGCATGGCCTGGCCGAACGCGGCGAAGGCACGATGCTCTCTGCGCGCCATCTGGGCGACAAGGCTGCCCTTGCTGCTCGCCACGCTGGCGAGGACGCAGGATTCAAGACCCGTTCGATGATGTCGCGGATCCGCCGCTGATCGAACACGCAGAAAATTGGGTCTTTGGATAGACCCGCCGATACGCTACTAGCCGCCCTGTCCTGCCCGACGGGGCGGCTTTTCATTTACAAGCGGAGTGTTTGATGTCGCAGAAACTGCATCTGGTGATGGGCGGTCGCGTGAAAGATCCGCGTGGTCATGAGTTCGAGGACCTCAAGGCGCTCGATATCGTGGGCGTGTTTCCCGATTTCTCCTCGGCCGAAAACGCGTGGCGCAGCAAGGCGCAGCAGACCGTCGACGATGCCGAGATGAAATATGTGGTGGTCCACCTCCACCGCCTGCTCGAACCCGATCTCAACGACTGATCCCGGATCGGCAATGGGGCGGAGCAGGCATGGCCCTCCGCCCCATTATTTCAGATGAATTCGATCTTCTGTATCACGTAGAAGCGCTCGCCCGACGGGACGGTCACTTCGATCTCGTCATCGACCTTCTTGCCGATCAGCGCCCGGCCGAGCGGGCTTGAATAGCTGATGCGACCGGATTTGGCATCTGCCTCGGTCGGCCCAACGATCTGATAGCGGACCGGCTTGTCGTCCTCGTCCAGCAGGGTGACGGTGGCGCCAAAAATGACCTTGTCGCCCGAAAGCGTCGCCGGATCGATGATCTGCGCGCGGCTGACCTTGTCCTCAAGATCGGCAATCGACGCTTCCACCTGCCCCTGACGTTCCTTCGCCGCGTGATATTCCGCGTTTTCCGACAGATCGCCATGCGCGCGCGCTTCCTCGATCGCGTCGACGATACGGGGACGCTCTTCACGCAGCAGCTTCAGTTCGGCAGTCAGCTTCTCATAGCCTTCCGCCAGCATCGGTACCTTTTCGACACTCGCCATTCTAATTCATTTCCTCCTGGTCCCTCTCCAGCGAAACAGGTTCCTGCCACCGCCGCGAACAGCAGCGGTGGAAATCGGAACCGACGTTGCAGGGAGGAACGTTAGCGGTCAGCTATAATAGGCCTGAAGAGAGCGCACTTCAAGCTTGCCACCGCGTTGCGCGGCGATTGCCTGCGCGGCAACGATAGCCCCCGCCGCCGTCGTATAGATCGGGACCTTCTCGACCAGCGCGGCCTGGCGGATGGACTTCGAGTCCTTCAGGCTCTGCCAACCTTCGGTCGTGTTGAAGATCAGGCTGACCTTACCGTCGATGATCGCATCGACGATGTGCGGGCGGCCTTCGGCCACCTTGTTGACCGCTTCGACCGCAACGTCGTTTTCCGCAAGGAACCGCTGCGTGCCGCCGGTGGCAATCACCGTAAAGCCATTTTCGGCCAGCTGCTTCACCGCGGGCAGGATGATCTGCTTGTCGCTGTCCTTGACCGACACGAAAAGCACGCCGCTTTCGGGCATCATCGCGCCTGCGCCAAGCTGGCTCTTGATGAAGGCGCCGGTGAAGTCCGGGTCGATGCCCATGACTTCGCCCGTCGATTTCATCTCGGGCGAAAGCGCCGGATCGGTGCCGGGGAACTTGTTGAACGGGAAAACGGCTTCCTTGACCGCGAAATAGTCGATGTCGCGCTTGATCGGCGGCATGTCGCCCAGCATTTCGCCAGCCATGACCCGCGCCGCCATTTTCGCGATGGGCTGGCCGATTGCCTTGGCGACGAAGGGCACGGTACGGCTGGCGCGGGGATTGACCTCGATCAAGTAGACCTTGCCGTCCTTGACCGCGAACTGGATGTTCATCAGGCCTACGACCTTCAGGGCGCGCGCCAACGCATCGGCCTGGCGTTCCATGTCCTCGATAATGTCGGCGGGAAGGCTGTAGGGCGGGATCGTGCAGGCACTGTCGCCCGAATGGACGCCGGCTTCCTCGATATGTTGCATGACGCCCGCGACCACCACATCGGTGCCATCGCAAAGCGCGTCGACATCGCATTCGACCGCATCGCGCAGATACTGGTCGATCAGCACCGGAGAGTCGCCCGATACGCGAACGGCGGTCTCCATGTACTCGTCAAGCTGCGCTTCGCTGTCCACGATCTCCATCGCGCGGCCGCCCAGCACATAGGACGGGCGGATCAGCACGGGATAGCCGATCTTGGCCGCGATGCCCCGCGCCTCATCTTGGCTGCGCGCGATGCCATTGGCGGGCTGCAGCAGGTTGAGCTTGTTGACCAACTGCGCAAATCGTTCGCGGTCTTCGGCGAGGTCGATCGCGTCGGGGCTGGTGCCGAGGATCGGAATGCCCGCATCCTCCAGCGCCTGCGCAAGCTTGAGCGGAGTCTGGCCGCCAAACTGGACGATGACACCGTGCAGCGTTCCGCGCGATTTCTCGACGTCGAGAATTTCCAGAACGTCCTCGGCGGTCAGCGGTTCGAAATACAACCGGTCGGAGGTGTCGTAATCGGTCGACACGGTTTCCGGATTGCAGTTGATCATGATCGTTTCATAGCCCGCCTCGTCCAGCGCGAAGCAGGCGTGGCAGCAGCAATAGTCGAATTCTATGCCCTGCCCGATCCGGTTCGGACCGCCGCCAAGAATTACGACCTTCTTGCGGTCTGAAGGGTCGGCCTCGTTCTCGGCTTCTCCGAACAGGGGGTTTTCGTAGGTCGAGTACATGTAGGGCGTGATCGCCTCGAACTCGGCGGCGCAGCTGTCGATGCGCTTGAACACGGGGCGCACGCCCAGCTTGTGGCGCAATGCGCGGATTTCCTCTTCCGAGGTGCCGCCTGCCATGGCCTTCAGCGTATCGTGAAGCAGGCCCGAACGCTTGGCCTGCGTTTCGCCCATGCCGCCCGCGACACCGACCGAGCGGACGGCCAGCGTGGCCAGCCGCTTGTCGGAAAAGCCCATGGCCTTCAGGCGGCGCAGACCCTCGGTGGTGCGCGGCACGCCATTGGCGATGATGTCGGCCTCCTCGGCAATGATCTGCTCGATATGCCGCAGGAACCAGGGGTCGTACTGGGTAATCCCGTGGATTTCGTCGAGCGTCAGGCCCTCGCGGAAGGCCTGCGCCACGATCAGCAAACGCTCAGGCGTGCGTTCGGCAAGCCTGGCGGTGATCTGGTCACGGCTGGCGCCTTCCAGCTCCTCGATCCGGTTGAACCCGTCGAGCCCGGTTTCGAGGCCGCGCAGCGCCTTTTGCAGCGATTCCTTCATGTTGCGGCCAATGGCCATGACTTCGCCCACCGACTTCATCGCGGTGGCCAGCTTGTTCTCGGCGCCCTTGAATTTTTCGAAGGCAAAGCGCGGGATCTTGGTGACGATATAATCGATCGTCGGCTCGAAGCTGGCGGGCGTCGCGCCGGTGATCTCGTTCGTGATCTCGTCTAGCGTGTAGCCGACGGCCAGCTTTGCCGCGACGCGCGCGATGGGAAAGCCGGTAGCCTTCGACGCCAGCGCGGAGGAGCGCGAGACGCGGGGGTTCATCTCGATCACGATCAGGCGGCCATCCTTGGGATTGACTGCGAACTGTACGTTCGAACCGCCTGTTTCCACACCGATTTCGCGCAGCACTTCGATGCTGGCGGTGCGCATAATCTGGTATTCCTTGTCGGTCAGCGTCAGCGCCGGCGCCACGGTGATAGAATCGCCCGTGTGCACACCCATCGGATCGACATTCTCGATCGAGCAGATGATGATGCAATTGTCCTTGCGGTCGCGGACGACCTCCATCTCGTACTCTTTCCAGCCGAGCAGCGATTCCTCGACGAGCACCTCGGTGGTCGGGCTGGCGTCGAGGCCTTCGCGAACGATCCGCTCGAACTCCGCCTTGTTATAGGCGATGCCGCCGCCGGTGCCGCCCAGCGTGAAGGAAGGGCGGATGATGGCGGGAAGGCCGGTGTGATCCAGCACCTTGATCGCTTCGTCGAGCGTGTTGGCGACACCGCTGCGCGCCGATTCCAGCCCGATCTTGTCCATCGCCTTGCGGAACCGCTGGCGGTTTTCGGCCTTGTCGATGGCATCGGCGTCCGCGCCGATCATCTTGACGCCGTATTTGTCGAGAATACCGTTCTCGAAGAGCTTGAGCGCGGTGTTCAGCGCGGTCTGCCCGCCCATGGTGGGCAGCAGCGCATCTGGCCGCTCCTTTGCGATCACGCGCTCGACGAAGTCCGGGGTGATCGGCTCGACATAGGTGGCGTCGGCCATTTCCGGATCGGTCATGATCGTGGCGGGGTTCGAGTTCACCAGGATGACCCGGTACCCCTCTTCCTTCAGCGCCTTGACCGCCTGTGTGCCCGAATAATCGAACTCGCACGCCTGCCCGATGATGATCGGACCCGCGCCAATGATGAGGATGGAGGAGATGTCAGTGCGTTTGGGCATTATTGTTCTCGCCTAACGAATATCAAGGATGCAGCAGGATGAGCGTTATCAGCGAAGCGCACCCACGAACTTCTCGAACAGATAGAAACTGTCCTGCGGGCCCGGTGAAGCCTCGGGGTGATACTGCACCCCGAACGCCTTCTTGCCGGTGATAGCGATGCCGCAATTGGTGCCGTCGAACAGTGATTTGTGCGTCTCGATCACGCCTTCGGGCAGGGTCTCGCCGTCGACCGCGAAGCCGTGGTTCATCGAGGTAATCTCGACCAGTCCCTCGGTCTCGCCCCAGTTGCCGCCGACGCGCTGTACCGGATGGTTGGCGCCGCGGTGGCCCTGGAACATCTTGGCGGTCTTGGCACCCGCCGCCAGCGCCAGCATCTGGTGGCCAAGGCAGATGCCGAACAGCGGCACATCCGCATCCAGCAGCGCCCTGATCACCGGCACCGCGTACACGCCCGTCGCCGCCGGATCGCCGGGGCCGTTCGACAGGAACACGCCATCGGGCTTCAGGCCCTTGATCTCTTCAAAGCCGGTTTCAGCAGGGACGACGGTAACCTTGGCCCCTGCCCTCACCAGATTGCGGAAGATATTGTCTTTCGCGCCGTAGTCGATGGCGACGACATGCGGACGGCCTTCATCGGAGGGCGCGCCATAGCCCTCGCCCAGCACCCAGTGGCCGCCAGTCCAGCCTTCGCTGATTTCACGGCTGACGCCCTTGGCGAGGTCCAGACCTTCCAGACCGCTCCACGCGGCGGCCTTGGCGACCAGCGCGTCGATGTCGAAGTTACCATCCGGATCATGCGCGATGACCACGTTCGGCGCGCCCTGGATGCGGATGCGGCGGGTCAGCGCGCGGGTGTCGAGGCCCGCGATGCCGATCTTGCCCATACGCTCCATCCATGCCGGGAAGTCGCCCATGGCGCGGAAGTTGGAGGGATCGGTCACATCCTCGCGCACCACGCAGCCCAGTGCCGAATCGACCTTGCCTTCGACATCCTCGTCATTGGTGCCGACATTGCCGATATGCGGGAAGGTGAAGCAGACCACCTGCCCGGCATAGGACGGATCGGTCATCACTTCCTGATAGCCGGTCATCGCGGTGTTGAAGCAAAGCTCTCCCACCGCGTCGCCCGTGGCGCCGAAACCCTTGCCATATGCGACGTGGCCATCGGCAAAAACGAGAACGGCGGTAGCCCCCTGGGGGATAGGCGCGCGTGAAGATGCGGGGTCGGCCATGAGGCGCTCCGTTAGCTAGGGGTCCGGCGATATGTGCTAAGTCCCGTCCGCTAGAGATGGGAGCGCAGACCGTCAAGCGGGGTTTCCGCATAAATCGGGATTACCGACCCCAAGTTGGGTTTGCATCACCCGCGATCCGCCCTATCTGCCGGGGCACATCGACATCATCCTATCGAACGAAGAAGAAAAATCATGCTCCGCGACGATCTCAAGGCCGCCCAGATCCAGGCAATGAAGGACAAGGACAAGGAACGGCTGAATGCCATTCGCCTGATCCTGGCCAAGGTGAAGGACCGCGACATCGAACTGCGCACCAGCGAGGCGACCGGCGACGACGATGCGCTGGTCATCGACGTGCTGCAGAAGATGGCCAAGCAGCGCCGCGAATCGATTGCGATGTACAACGAGGGCGGCCGCGCCGAGCTGGCCAAGGCGGAAGAAAAGGAACTGGCCGTCATCGAGGAATTCCTGCCCGCGCAGATGAGCGAGGAGGAAACGAAAGCCGCGATCGAGGCGATCAAGGCCGAGACAGGCGCGAGCGGCATGAAGGACATGGGCAAGGTCATGGCCGAGCTGAAGGCGCGCCACGGCACCGAGCTGGACATGAGCAAGGCGAGCGGGCTTGTGAAAGCCTCGCTTTCCTGAGGCGCCTGCGGCATTAGGGGGCGATGGCGCTCTCTCCCCAATGGCTGGACGAACTGAGGTCGCGGATCACGCTGTCCGCGCTGATCGGTCGTACCGAAAAGCTGCAGCGCGCGGGGCGCGAGTTCAAGGCATGCTGCCCGTTCCATAACGAGAATACGCCCAGCTTCTACGTCAATGACGAGAAGCAGTTCTATCACTGCTTCGGCTGCGGCGCGCATGGCGATGCGATCCGCTGGATGACCGATCAGCGCGGTCTACCGTTCATGGATGCGGTCAAGGAACTAGCCGAGCAGGCGGGCATGGAAGTGCCCGCGCCCGATCCGCGCTATGCGCAGGCGGCACAGCAGCGCGCTTCGCTGCATGACGTGTTGGGCGAAGCGCAGGCGTGGTTCGTTAGCAATCTGTCGGCGCCCGAGGGTGCGGAAGCCCGCGCCTATCTGAAGCAGCGGGGAATTTCCGAGGCGCAAATACGCGAATTCGGTTTCGGCTTTGCACCCGATGCAAAGGGCGGGATCGAAAAGGCCTTGTCGGGTTTCGAACGCGACATGCTTATCGAGGCGGGCTTGCTGATAACCGTCGATGGCAAGGAACCCTATGACCGGTTCCGAGGGCGGTTGATGCTGCCGATTCAAGACCGGCGCGCGCGGGTCATCGGGTTTGGCGGGCGTATCCTGCGCAAGGTCGATCACGCCCCCAAATATCTCAATTCCCCTGACACGCCCGTTTTCGATAAGAGCCGCACGCTTTACAACATCCACCGCGCCTCCGCCGCCTCGCGCCAGAGCGAGCGGTTGGTGGTCGTCGAGGGTTATATGGATGTCGTTGCGCTGGCAGGTGCAGGCATTGCCGAGGCTGTCGCGCCCATGGGAACCGCGCTGACCGAACAGCAGATCGAACTGCTGTGGCGCATGGTGCCGGTCCCGGTGCTGTGTTTCGACGGTGATGCGGCAGGCCAGCGCGCGGCCATGCGCGCCGTCGAACGCGCTCTGCCCATGCTAAGGCCGGGGCATAGCCTTTCGATCGTTACGCTGCCCGAGGGCCTCGATCCCGACGATCTCATCAGGCGCGATGGCCCTGCCGCCATGAAGTCACTGCTGGGCGGCGGTGAAAGCCTGATCGATCTGATCTGGCGTTTCGAAAAGTCCGCCACCGCAACCGCCACGCCCGAGGCCAAGGCCGGGTTGAAGGAACGGTTGATGGCGCATGCCGACGCTATCCAGCATCCCGATATACGCGCGCTTTATGCCCGCGAATTGCGCGACCGCTTTTCGGCCTTTGCCTTTCCGCCCCGGCAGCGCCAGCCAGCGCGCGGCTTTGGTGGCAAGCTTGCGGGCGAGTTCGGCGGATCGCGGCGGTTCGAACGGTTTCAGCGCGACAATACCCCGCCCTCCCCGCTGCTCAGGCAGCTTGGACCGGCCAGCGCACGCACGCGCCTGATGGCCGCCGTCATACTGGGGCTTGTCCGCCACCCGTCCCTGCTGAACGGCAAGGCCGAGCAGATCTCGCAATTGCGTCCCGAAGATGCCGGGCAGGCGCGGCTCCTCGATGCCTTGCTCGAGCTTGCGGAAACGGGGCAAATCGGCGGGGGGTCGCTTGAAAGTCCCGATATTGCCGCCATATTGGCCGAACGTGGACTGGCCCTGCCCCATGGGGACGCGATCGGCGGCATGAAACTTGCCTTCCTGTCCGATCGCACGACACCGGCCGAGGCTGCGGAAGAATTGACGGAGGCAATCTCGCTGCTGGTCGAAAGACCGGCGATCGAGGCGGCCCTCGTATCGGCGACCGCTCGGTTCGGCGATGATCCGGAAGGATCCTTTGCCGAGCAGCAGCGCTTGTTGAAGAGAAAGCTGGAATTCGATGCCCGCCTCATGCAAATGGCGGCCATGCGAGGTGGCAATCAGTAAAATATACGATCAACTATCCAGCGGGTTATCGACACGACAGCAGGCGATGATCGGCAGGCGTAGATCAGGGCAGATGAATAGGCGGTAATGGCAACCAAAACGACAAACGGCGGCGGCGACGGTGATGCACCGCTGATCGACCTCAACGAAGCGTCCATCAAGAAGCTTATCGCCCGCGCCAAGAAGCGCGGCGTGATCACTTATGACGAGCTGAACGAGGCGCTGCCGCAGGACCAGATGTCGTCCGAGCAGATCGAGGACGTGATGTCCGCGATCTCGGAAATGGGCGTCAATATCGTCGAAAACGACGACGATTCCGAAGAGGGCGAGGATACGCCGGACGAAATCGACGCGTCGGATGACGACGATTCCGATTCGGATGATGGCACCGCCCCTAAGGATCACAAGGCACCGGCCAAGAAAAAGGAAACGGTCGAGCGGACCGACGATCCTGTGCGCATGTATCTGCGCGAGATGGGCGCCGTCGAACTGCTGAGCCGCGAGGGCGAGATCGCCATCGCCAAGCGGATCGAGGCCGGCCGCGACATGATGATCATGGGCCTGTGCGAAAGCCCGATCACGTTTCACGCCATCATCCAGTGGTCAGAGGCCCTTAATAACGAGGAAATGCAGCTGCGCGAGATCCTCGATCTCGACGCCATGCTGTCCAAGGAACCCGCGCCCGAGAACCTGACCGACGACGACGAAGGCGACGGCGAGATCTCCGAGGAAACCGCCGGCCCGTCCTATAAAGAGGACGATGACGACGACGACGAGGAAGAGAACGGCGAAGGCGAAGACGGCGAGGAAGGCGAAGGCCGCCGCAAGGACGACGACGAGGAGGACAACACCCTCTCGCTCGCCCAGATGGAGGCCGCGCTCAAGCCCGACGCGCTTGAGCGTTTCGCCCGCATCACCAAGCTGTTCCGCAGCTTCGAGAAGCTGCAGAACGAGCGTGTCGATGCGATGGGCCGGGGCGAGGTGTTCGCCAAGGGCAAGGAAGACAAGTACGAGAATCTGCGCGAGGAACTGACCGCCGAAGTCGAATCCGTCCAGTTCCACGCGACCAAGATCGAGTTTCTGGTCGACAATCTCTATGCCTTCAATCGCCGCCTGACCGCGCTTGGCGGCCAGATGCTGCGCCTTGCCGAACGGCACAAGGTGAAGCGCGCCGACTTCCTGCAGGCCTATGTCGGGCACGAGATCGACGAAGGCTGGCTGACCACGGTCGCGAAGAAGGACAAGAAATGGGCCGCCTTCGCCGATAAGGAAGCCGAGCCGGTCGAGCGCATCCGCGCCGAGATCGCGGACATCGCCAGCCAGACCGGCATGGCCCTGCCCGAATTCCGCCGCATCGTGAACATGGTGCAGAAGGGCGAGCGCGAGGCCCGCATCGCCAAGAAGGAAATGGTCGAGGCGAACCTGCGCCTCGTG
>CEOS01086724.1_pt1 | contig 35014 bp, 30 predicted proteins | sample 530601 | NCBI WGS metagenome assembly CEOS01 (sample SAMEA2620666, study PRJEB7988) | marine metagenome | biome: marine biome (ENVO:00000447); feature: mesopelagic zone (ENVO:00000213); material: "saline water (ENVO:00002010), including plankton (ENVO:xxxxxxxx)" | depth 1000 m
ACATAAAGGCAATTTTCTTTGGAATAGTGGGATGTTTTGTTTTAAGGCAGGCGTTTTTCTTTCAGAATTGGAAAAATATGAACAAAAAGTTTTTAGAGCATCGAAGGAAGCTTTCGAAAAGTCGGAAGAAGGTAGACTAGATGAAGCCTTATCCATGGAGATTCCTTCCATAAGTGTCGATTATGCCGTAATGGAGCGTAGCGAACTTATTAAAGTTGTCAATGCCGATTTTGAATGGAGTGATATGGGTAGTTTTGAAGCGGTCTATGATTATTTTGTGGAATCCGGCTATCCGATAGATTCAAATGGAAATATGGTAATAGGCTCAGATAAATTTACGGCTTTTGTTGGGATGAAAGATTGTATTTTTGTGAACACAGAGGATGCTGATTTAATTTTATCAAAAGAGGCTTCTCAAGATGTGAAAGGTATTTATCAAAAACTTGAAGACAATGATTCGCCACTTGTTGATTGAAAATTATTTTAATTATGGATAATATTGTACCACAGGATTACCATATTGGTCGGACAGACCAGTTGAATTTAAAAGGACATCCTTCTTTTGTTATTTGGTTTACAGGGCTTTCCGGATCCGGTAAATCCACTTTGGCCAATCTGGTCGAAAAAGAGCTTTTTAAGAAGAACATCCATACCTATTCCTTAGATGGGGATAATATTCGTGGTGGTGTAAACAAAAACTTAGGATTCACTCCATTAGATAGAGAAGAGAATTTACGGCGTATAGCTGAAGTCGCCAAGCTTTTTGTGGATGCAGGGGTGGTTGTGATAGGAGCTTTTATCAGTCCGTTAGAATCGGATAGAAAGAAGGTAGAAAATATAATTGGAGCGAGGGATTTTGTAGAAGTTTTCGTAGATACTTCTGTAGAAGAATGTGAAAAAAGAGATGTAAAAGGTTTATATAAAAAAGCGCGTTCAGGAGAAATTAAAAATTTTACAGGAATTAGTGCTCCTTACGAAAAACCTATTAATCCGGATGTGATTATAGAAACAGAAAATACCTCAATAGAGGAATCAATAAAAAAGGTTTTAAATTATATTATGCCTAAATTAAAACTAACTAAATGAAAAATCTGTTATGAGTAAATATTATTTAAATTATTTAGATGAATTAGAATCAGAAGCCATATATATTCTAAGAGAAGTTTGGGCTCAATTCGAAAATCCTGTAATTCTTTTTTCAGGAGGTAAAGACTCTATTTTAGTTACTCATTTAGCTAAAAAAGCATTTTATCCTAGTAAGATACCTTTTGCGTTAATGCATGTGGATACAGGACATAACTTCCCTGAAACTATCAAATTTAGAGATGATTTAATTGAAGAATTAGGCGTTAATTTAATTGTAGGTTCTGTACAGGAATCTATAGACCAGGGTCGAGTAGCGGAAGAAAAAGGGAAAAATGCAACTAGAAACGCTCTGCAAATCACGACGCTTTTAGATGCTATTGAGACTAATAAAGTGGATTGTGCCATTGGAGGGGGACGTAGAGATGAGGAGAAAGCTCGTGCGAAAGAACGATTTTTCTCGCATCGGGATGATTTTGGACAATGGGATCCTAAAAATCAACGTCCCGAATTATGGAACCTATTGAATGGTAAATATTTTGAAGGTGAGCATTTTAGGGCTTTTCCTATAAGTAACTGGACTGAAATGGATGTTTGGAATTATATCAAAAGAGAAAAAATCCAAATACCATCACTTTACTTTGCCCATGAGAGAGAAGTTGTTTGGAGGAATAATTCATGGATTCCCATGTCTGAATTTTTACTTTTAGAAGAAGGAGAGAAGGTTGAAACGAAGAAGATAAGATTTAGAACACTTGGGGATATTACGATTACCGGAGGAATAGAATCCGATGCTGACACTTTAGGGAAAATTGCAGAAGAAGTCTCGGCGATGCGTAAAACAGAAAGGGGTGATCGAAGTGATGATAAACGGTCTGAAACAGCTATGGAAGATCGGAAAAAGCAAGGCTACTTCTAATATACTATCTTCAATTTATTAATAAAATATTATGGAAATTAACGATAATAATCAATTACTTAGATTTACAACAGCAGGCAGCGTAGATGATGGGAAAAGTACTTTAATCGGTAGACTTTTATACGATTCTAAGTCCATTTTTGAAGATCAGCTGGAATCTGTTACGGCAACTAGTTCGAAAAAAGGACATGAAGGTGTAGATCTAGCTTTATTTACTGATGGCTTAAAAGATGAAAGAGAACAGGGAATTACCATAGATGTAGCCTACCGATATTTTACAACTCCTAAACGAAAATTTATCATTGCAGATACTCCTGGTCATATTCAGTATACAAGAAATATGGTAACCGGAGCTTCGACAGCAAATGCAGCTTTGGTTTTAGTTGATGCCCGGCATGGTGTTATTGAGCAGACTAAAAGGCACTCGTTTATAGCTTCATTGTTGAATATTCCCCATTTGATAGTCTGTGTAAATAAAATGGATTTGGTTGACTTCTCCGAAGATCGTTTTAATGAAATTACGAGAGAATTTGAACAGTTCTCTTCGAAATTATTAGTGAAAGATATTCGTTTTATACCAATCAGCGCTTTGTTAGGAGATAATGTTGTTAACCGTTCAGAAAATACTTCTTGGTATGATGGTGGGACATTATTGAATATTTTAGAAACACTTCATATTAGTAGCGATATTAATAAAATTGATGCGCGTTTTCCTGTTCAAACCGTACTGCGTCCTCAGAGCGAGGAGAATAGGGATTATAGAGGGTATGCCGGTCGTGTTGCAAGTGGAATATATAGAGTAGGAGATGAAGTAGCGGTATTGCCTTCAGGGTTTACTTCAAAAATTAAGTCGATGAATACAGGGGAGCAGGAGATAGATGAAGCTTTTGCGCCTATGTCCATATCGATGACTTTAGAAGATGATATTGATATCAGCCGGGGGAATATGATTGTAAAAAAGAATAACCAACCCGAACCTTCCCAGGAGTTTGATGTCATGCTTTGTTGGTTAAATAATGAACCAGCAAAGCCTAGAGCAAAATATATTATCCAACATACTTCAAATGAAGAACGGGGGATGATTAAGGAGATGGTCTACAAAATAGATATCAATAGTTATGAAAGGCAACAGGGTGATAGTAGTCTGGAAATGAATGATATTGCCCGGGTGAAAATACGTAGTACCCATAGGCTTATGATTGATGCTTATCGTGATAATAGGAACACAGGAAGTATTATTTTAATCGACGAACAAACAAATGAAACTGTTGCGGCAGGAATGATTGTCTAAGTTTTTATTATTATACTAACCAAAAAGCAATTTAACTTGAAAAACTTATTGAACACGGCAATTCTTGCCGCTTTAAAAGCTGGCGAAAAAATAATTCATATTTACCAAAATGAAGATTTTGAAGTTGACTTTAAAAGCGATGATTCTCCCTTAACTAAGGCCGATATCGCATCCCATCATATAATAATGGATTACCTTAAAGAAACAGGTATCCCTGTTTTATCTGAGGAGGGTCGGGATATCCCTTATGAAGAAAGAAAGGCTTGGGGCCGTTTATGGATTGTAGATCCTATAGATGGGACAAAAGAGTTTATTAAGCGAAATGGTGAATTTACGGTTAATATTGCCTTAATTGAAAATCAAAAACCTGTTCTTGGGGTTATCTATGTGCCTGCACTACAAAACCTTTATTACGCTTCAGCTACACAAGGTTCCTTTAAAGCTGAAAATATTGGTTTTGACACAAGTCTGGAATCCATTTCCAAAGCATCCCAAAAACTTCCATTGAAACTTTCAAAAGATAATTATACCGTAGTGGTCAGCAAATCCCATCTTTCCAAAGAAACCGAAGATTATATTCAAGAGCTAAAGGATCAATACGGGAGCATTGATACCTTGTCTAAGGGAAGTTCGTTAAAACTTTGTATGGTAGCCGAAGGCTTAGCCGATTGTTATCCGCGGTTTGCTCCTACAATGGAATGGGATACTGCTGCCGGGCAGGCGATTTGTAGTTTTGCAGGAAAAAAAGTATTTGATTATAAGACTAAGGAAGAAATGCTTTATAATAGAAAAAAGCTTTTAAATAATTGGTTCCTGGTCAAATAATTTTAAAATAATTAATTATATCCCCCTACTTCCTTACTTAAGCTATCTATCTAAAGAAAAATATAATCCAATAAAAATATGAAAATAAAAAATATCTGTTGTATCGGAGCCGGTTATGTTGGGGGACCCACCATGTCGGTCATCGCTCAAAAATGTCCGGAAATTGATGTTACTGTAGTTGACCTCAATAAAAAAAGAATTGAGGCCTGGAATGATGAAGATGTAGAAAAAATTCCTATTTATGAACCAGGCTTATCTGCTGTAGTAGCAGAAGCAAGAGGTCGGAATTTGTTTTTTTCGACTGAAGTTGATGAAGCAATCGATAAAGCAGATATGATTTTTATTTCGGTAAATACGCCCACTAAGACTTATGGAATAGGAAAGGGAATGGCAGCCGATTTAAAATGGATTGAATTATGTGCCCGTCAAATTGGACGCGTTGCTAAATCGAATAAAATTGTAGTAGAAAAATCTACCTTACCGGTTAGGACAGCTCAAGCACTTAAAAATATTTTAGATAATACGGGGAATGGTGTCAATTTTCAGATTCTTTCAAATCCTGAATTTTTAGCTGAAGGTACTGCAGTAGATGATTTGCTGAAGCCTGATAGGGTATTAATTGGAGGGGACATTGAGACTGGAATGGGAAAAGAAGCAATGCAGGCTTTAGTCGATATTTATGCACATTGGGTGCCTCAGGAAAATATTCTTACAACTAATATTTGGTCTTCGGAATTATCAAAATTAACAGCAAATGCTTTTTTGGCTCAACGGGTTTCCAGTATTAATGCGATGTCTGAATTATGTGAAAAAACAGGAGCTGATGTGAATGAAGTAGCGAAAGCTGTTGGGATGGACTCTAGAATCGGTCCTAAATTCCTTAAAGCTTCGGTTGGTTTTGGGGGCTCTTGTTTCCAAAAAGATATTTTAAACTTAGTTTATATTGCTAAATCTTTTGGTTTGAATGAAGTGGCCGATTATTGGGAGCAAGTCATTATCATGAATGATCATCAAAAAAGAAGATTTGCAGCCAATATCGTAAAAACTTTGTATAATACGGTTTCCGGTAAGAAGATTGCTATGTTGGGGTGGGCTTTCAAAAAGGACACCAATGATACTCGGGAGGCAGCGTCAATCTATGTTGCCGATTATTTATTAAATGAACAGGCAGAAATTGTCGTTTATGACCCAAAAGTTACTGCAGAACAAATCTATGCAGATTTGGATTATTTAGGTTCGAGGACGGGGGAAGAAAACAGAAAATCGGTGAAAATTGTCAATACGGCGGAAGAAGCCTGTCTTGATGCTCATGCCGTTGCCTTAATGACCGAATGGGATGAATTTTTAGATCTTGATTGGGAGGTTATATATGATAAAATGTTAAAACCAGCATTTCTATTCGATGGTAGAAAATTGCTGAATAAAAATAAAATGATTGATTTAGGCTATAAGTTTTATGCCATAGGAAACTAATAATATCGAAAATGAAAATAGCATTAATAACGGGAGCCACCGGTCAGGACGGTGCATATTTAAGTGAATTTTTATTAAATAAAGGTTATCAGGTACATGGATTAAAACGAAGAGCATCCCTTTTTAATACAGGACGTGTTGATCATTTGTACCAGGATCCACATGAGAAAGATCGTAGGTATTTCCTTCATTATGGAGATATGACTGATAGCACAAATTTAATTCGCCTGATTCAGGAGATACAGCCAGATGAGATTTATAATTTGGCTGCTATGAGCCATGTTCAAGTATCTTTTGAAACTCCTGAATATACCGGTAATGCTGATGGTCTGGGAACTCTTCGGATTTTAGATGCGGTTCGTTTATTAGGTTTAGAGAAAAAGACAAAAATATATCAGGCTTCTACTTCAGAATTATATGGTAAGGTTCAGGAAGTTCCTCAGTCGGAAACCACACCTTTCTATCCAAGAAGCCCCTATGCAGTTGCTAAGATGTATGCTTATTGGATTACCGTAAATTACAGGGAAGCGTACGGAATGTATGCGTGTAATGGGATACTTTTTAATCATGAATCGCCTATACGGGGAGAAACTTTTGTAACCAGAAAAATAACCAGGGCGACTTCAAAGATAGCCTTAGGACTTCAGGATAAATTGTACTTGGGTAATCTTGATGCTAAGAGGGATTGGGGGCATGCTAAAGATTATGTTCGTATGATGTGGATGATCCTACAGGCAGATGAACCTGAAGATTGGGTTATCGCTACCGGTAAAACGACAACCGTTAGGGATTTTGTGAAGATGGCATTTAATGAGATAGGTGTGGAGTTAGAATTTAAAGGAGAAGGGGTAGATGAAAAGGGATATGTAAAAACTTGTGCTAATTCCGATTATCAATTAGGGATTGGTAAAGAAGTGGTTTCGGTTGATCCGAGATATTTCCGTCCAACAGAGGTTGAATTACTTATAGGCGATCCTACTAAGGCCAATACAAAGTTGGGATGGACTCCAAAATATAAACTTTCGGACTTAGTAAAAGATATGATGAAAAGTGATCTTAAATTAATGAAAAAAGATCAATACCTAAAGGATGGAGGTTATGAAATTTTAAATTATTTTGAATAAAATGAATAAAAGCTCCAAAATCTACGTAGCAGGACACAGAGGACTTGTGGGTTCTGCAATTTTAAAAAATCTTCAGGAAAAAGGTTATACCAATCTGGTTGTACGTACTCATGCTGAGTTAGATCTTACTAATAAAGGGCAAGTAAGACTCTTTTTTGAATCCGAAAAGCCTGAATATGTTATTTTGGCTGCAGCGAAGGTTGGAGGAATTGTTGCAAATAATGACTATAGAGCTGATTTTATTTATGAAAACTTGATGATCCAGAACAATGTTATTCATCATAGTTATAAGTTTGGAGTAAAAAAGCTATTGTTTTTAGGAAGTACTTGCATTTATCCAAAAGAAGCTCCACAGCCAATGCCTGAAGATTGTTTGCTTACAGGACCATTAGAATATACCAATGAACCTTATGCAGTTGCAAAAATTGCGGGTATTAAAACCTGCGAGAGTTATAATATTCAATATGGCACTAATTTCATTTCGGTAATGCCAACTAATTTGTATGGCCCTAATGATAATTTTGATCTTGAAAAATCTCATGTGTTGCCGGCTTTAATGAGAAAAATGCATTTGGGTGCTGCATTGGAGAAAGGAAATTGGGCAATAATCAGAAAAGATTTAAACTCACTCCCTATTGGTGAGATTACAGGAGAGAATTCAGAAGACGAAATATTAGCCATATTAGATAGTTATGGTGTTCATTATTCCAATTTAAAGGTGCAAATAGAAATTTGGGGTAGCGGAAGGCCTATGCGGGAGTTTTTATGGAGCGAGGATATGGCTGATGCCTGTGTGTTTATTATGGAGAACAGGAATTTTGAAGATACCTATGATAAATCTAATCCGGAGATACGAAATACACATATTAATATTGGTACCGGAGAAGATATAAGTATTAAGGATTTAGCATATTTAATCAAGGAGAAGCTTGGGTTTGAAGGCGAATTGTATTTCAATACTAATAAGCCTGACGGAACTATGAAAAAACTTACCGATCCTTCAAAACTTCATGGTTTGGGCTGGCATCATAAGGTAGAATTAGATGAAGGTATAAGTAGAATGTATAATTGGTTTTTATCTAAGATTTTATAAATGAATGTATTAGTTACTGGGGCTGCTGGTTTTATAGGATTTCATTTATCCAGACGCTTACTTGATGAAGGATATAATATTGTTGGTTTAGATAATATTAATGATTACTATGATGTAAGCTTGAAATATGCTCGTTTAAAAGAGTTAGGGATTAATGAAGAAAATGCTAAACGATGGAATTATTCCATTTTATCTGATAAATACAATAATTTTTCTTTTATAAGATTGGATTTAGAACACTTGGGGATATTACGATTACCGGGGGAATAGAATCTGATGCGGATACTTTAGGGAAAATTGCAGAGGAAGTATCGGCAATGCGTAAAACAGAAAGAGGCGACCGTTCAGACGATAAACGATCTGAAACAGCCATGGAGGACCGGAAAAAACAAGGCTATTTCTAATTATAATTTCTTCACTTTATTAAAAAAATATCATGGAAATCAACGATAATAATCAATTACTTCGATTTACGACAGCAGGAAGCGTAGATGACGGAAAAAGCACTTTAATAGGCCGGCTTTTATACGATTCTAAATCTATTTTTGAAGATCAGTTAGCATCTGTTACCGCAACGAGTTCTAAAAAAGGACATGAAGGGGTAGATTTAGCCTTATTTACTGATGGCTTAAAAGATGAAAGAGAACAGGGGATAACCATAGATGTTGCTTATCGGTATTTTACTACCCCTAAAAGAAAATTTATAATTGCCGATACTCCCGGTCATATTCAGTATACACGGAATATGGTAACCGGGGCTTCCACAGCAAATGCGGCTTTGATTTTGGTAGATGCACGTCACGGAGTGATCGAGCAGACCAAAAGGCATTCGTTTATAGCATCACTATTGAATATACCTCATTTGGTAGTCTGCGTAAATAAAATGGATCTGGTAGATTTTTCCGAAGAACGTTTTAATGAAATTACAAAGGAATTTGAACAGTTCTCTTCCAAATTGCTTGTTAAAGATATAAGGTTTATACCTATAAGTGCCCTGTTAGGTGATAATGTAGTCAATCGATCAGAAAATACTTCCTGGTATGATGGGGGTACATTATTAAATATCCTGGAAACACTTCATATTAGCAGTGATATCAATAAAATTGATGCACGTTTCCCTGTTCAGACAGTACTTCGCCCTCAAAGCGAAAAATACAGGGATTATAGAGGTTATGCAGGTAGAATAGCGAGTGGGATTTATAGAACCGGTGACGCGGTATCTGTTTTGCCTTCCGGTTTTGTTTCTAAAATAAAGTCTATAAATATGGGGGAAGTTGAGATTGAAGAAGCCTTTGCCCCAATGTCAATTTCAATGACCCTGGAGGATGATATCGATGTAAGTCGTGGTAATATGATCGTAAAGAAAAACAATCAACCGGAACCCTCGCAGGAATTTGATGTCATGTTGTGTTGGTTAAATAACGAATCGGCCAAGCCCAGGGCAAAATATATTATTCAGCATACCTCTAATGAAGAGCGTGCGATGATTAAGGAGGTAGTTTATAAGATGGATATAAACAGCTATGACAGAATTGAAGGAAATGCAGATTTAAACATGAATGACATAGCTCGGGTAAAAATCAGGACCACACATAGGTTGATGATAGACTCCTATCGTGATAATAGAAATACCGGCAGTATTATTCTGATAGATGAACAAACAAATGAGACTGTTGCCGCAGGAATGATAGTGTAGCATTTTTCGAAGTCTACCATTAAGATTAACTAACCAAAAATTATATTTTGAAAGACTTACTAAGAATAGCCATTCTTGCTTCACTAGAGGCAGGCAGTGCGATTATGGAGATTTACGATAATGATGATTTCGGCGTAGATTTTAAAAAGGATGATTCTCCCTTGACCAAAGCTGATATAGCCTCGCATAATATTATCCTAAAGGCTTTAGAGGAAACTAAAATTCCTGTGCTTTCTGAAGAGGGAAGGAATATTGATTACGAAGAAAGAAAAGCCTGGAGCACATTATGGATCGTAGACCCAATAGACGGCACTAAAGAATTTATAAAAAAGAATGGTGAGTTTACAGTTAACATTGCTTTGGTTGAAAATCAAAAACCCGTTCTTGGGGTTATTTATGTGCCTGCACTACAAAACCTTTATTACGCTTTAGCTACACAAGGTTCTTTTAAAGCTGAAAATATCAGTTTTAACGCAAGCCTGGAGTCCATTTCCGAAGCATCTCAGAAACTTCCTTTGAAACTTGCTAAAGATAAGTATACCATAGTGGCCAGTAAATCCCATCTTTCCAAAGAAACTGAAGATTATATAGAAGGAATTAAAAATGAACATGGGGAGGTTGAGACCATATCGAAAGGTAGTTCACTTAAGCTTTGTATGGTTGCAGAAGGCCAGGCAGATTGCTATCCCAGATTCGCACCCACTATGGAATGGGATACAGCAGCAGGGCATGCAATTTGTTTGTATGCAGGAAAAAAGGTTATTGATCAAAATACCAGTGAAGAAATGCTTTATAATAGAGAGAATTTACTTAATAATTGGTTTGTTGCTCATTGAAATAATATCATATAAACTAAGCTTTAACTGTATTTATATATTAATTTAAATTATGAAAATTAAAAATATCTGTTGCATAGGGGCAGGTTATGTTGGTGGGCCAACAATGTCGGTAATCGCTCAGAAATGCCCGGAAATAAACGTGACTGTTGTAGATCTTAATGAAAAAAGAATTGCGGCCTGGAATGATGAAGATGTAGAAAACATACCGATTTATGAACCGGGACTTTCTGCTGTAGTGGCAGAAGCAAGAGGAAGAAATTTATTTTTTTCAACTGAAGTTGATGAGGCTATAGACAAAGCAGATATGATTTTTATTTCGGTAAATACCCCTACCAAAACCTATGGAATAGGTAAGGGAATGGCGGCTGATTTAAAATGGATAGAATTATGTGCACGGCAAATTGCAAGAGTAGCTACTTCAGATAAAATAGTAGTTGAGAAATCTACCTTGCCGGTAAGAACAGCGCAGGCACTTAAGAATATTCTTGATAACACCGGGAATGGAGTGAATTTTCAAATATTATCTAATCCTGAATTTTTAGCAGAAGGAACGGCAGTTGATGATTTGTTATATCCGGATAGGGTATTAATTGGTGGTGATCTGGATACAGAAAAAGGTAAGGATGCAATGCAAGCCTTAGTAGGTATTTATGCGCATTGGGTACCTCAGGCAAATATACTTACAACAAATGTTTGGTCTTCAGAATTATCGAAGTTAACGGCCAATGCTTTTCTGGCGCAGCGTGTTTCCAGTATAAATGCGATGTCAGAATTATGTGAGGTGACGGGTGCAGATGTTAACGAAGTCTCTAAAGCCGTAGGAATGGACTCCAGGATAGGAGCTAAATTTTTAAAAGCTTCCGTAGGTTTTGGTGGATCCTGTTTTCAAAAAGATATTTTAAACCTGGTATATATTGCTAAAAGTTTTGGGTTAAATGAAGTGGCTGATTATTGGGAGCAGGTGATCATAATGAACGATCATCAAAAAAGACGCTTCGCTGCTAATATCGTAAAAACACTTTATAACACGGTTTCCGGAAAGAAGATTGCCATGCTGGGTTGGGCCTTTAAGAAAGACACCAATGATACCCGGGAAGCGGCTTCTATTTATGTTGCCGATTATTTATTAAGTGAACAGGCTGAAATTGTTGTTTATGATCCAAAAGTTACTGCAGAGCAAATTTATGCAGATTTGGATTATCTAGGCTCGAGAACTGGTGAAGAAAACAGGAAACTGGTTAAAGTTGTAAATACGGCTAAAGACGCCTGTGATGATGCCCATGCCGTTGCATTAATGACCGAATGGGATGAATTTTTAGATCTTGATTGGAAGGCTATATATAATAAAATGTTAAAACCGGCATTTTTGTTTGACGGCCGTAAATTATTGGAGAAGAGCAAAATGAAAGAGATCGGATTTAAATTTTATGCCATAGGAAATTAGTAATAAATTCTATTGCCCTTAAAATTATTAAATACGATTTAATATCAGCAAAAAGAAATTTATGAAAATATTAGTAACAGGAGCGGCAGGTTTTATAGGCTTTCATTTGTCAGAGAAATTATTGCAACAAGGTCATACATTAGTTGGTTTAGATAACATCAATGATTATTATGATGTTAATCTAAAATATGCGAGGCTGAGAGAATTAGGGGTTGAGAGGGCGGAAGCTGAAAAATGGTTTGTGAAAGCAAACTCGAAATTGCATAATGAATTCAGCTTTGTCAGGATGAATCTTGAAGATCGGGAAGAATTACCTAATTTGTTTGAAATAGAGAAGTTTGATATTGTTTGCAATTTGGCGGCGCAAGCTGGAGTACGATATAGTTTAGAGAATCCAGAGAGTTATATCGATAGTAATATTGTTGGGTTTTTAAACATATTGGAATGTTGCAGGCACAACAAAATAAAACATTTATTATATGCTAGTAGTTCCAGTGTATATGGGGAAAGTAAAAATGAGATTTTTTCTGTAGAAGACAATGTAGACCATCCAATTAGCCTTTATGCAGCTACAAAGAAAAGCAATGAATTAATGGCATATACCTATAGTCATTTATACGGCATCCCTACTACGGGACTTCGTTTCTTTACGGTATATGGTCCATGGGGACGGCCCGATATGGCTTTGTTCCTGTTTACTGATGCCATAGCGAAAGGAAACCCGATTAAAATATTTAACAATGGGGATATGAGTAGGGATTTTACCTATATAGACGACATTATCTCAGGCATTCAGGTTCTATTAAATAAGGAACAGGGGAAAGATAAACAACCACCTTATTTTTTGGCAAATATTGGAAATGGATCCCCTCAATCACTAATGGATTTTGTGGAAGCTATAGAAGAAAGCATGGGCAGGAAAGCCACGAAACAATTTTTACCCATGCAACCGGGGGATGTGCCAAGGACTTCAGCGGATGTCAAGGCATTGGAAGAATTGGGGTACAGGAGTTCGGTTAATATTAGTGAAGGAGTAGAGGAATTTGTGAATTGGTATAAAAAATTCTATATATAATTTAGATAAAAAATGGAAAATCTGATAAAAGTTAAAAAATCCTGTTTGAATGGTAAGGTTAAAGTTAGTGGAGCAAAAAATAGTTCTTTACGTCTTTTAGCTGCTTCTATTTTAACTGATGAAAATATTGAGTTGTATAATTTCCCTAACGGTTTGTTAGATATACAGGTTCACTTGGAAATGCTTAAGGTTTTAGGGAAAGACTATAAATCTTCAGGTGATTATGTGAAAATTTGGGAAAATAATAAAAATTTAAGTACTGTATTGGATTGGAATGAAAGGTCTATACGAAATACATTATTAATTCTTGGAGCACTTACTACTCGTTTTGGTGAAGGAAAGGTTCCTCTACCGGGCGGCTGTAAGTTAGGAGAGCGTAAGTATGATCTTCATGTGATGCTTTTAGAGCGTTTAGGGGCCAAAGTATGGGAAGAAGGAGACTTTTTATGTGCAAAAGCAAAGAATGGTAGGCTTGTAGGTAATGATGTTTTTTTACCTATGAGATCAACAGGAGCTACCGAAAATAGTATTATAGCAGGGTCTTTGGCTAGTGGAAAAACGACTCTTTGGAATCCTCATATTCGTCCTGAGATTCTGGATTTAATCGATATGCTTAATAAGATGGGAGCAAAAATTAAAGTATTTGGCCAGCAGCGTATCGAAATTGAAGGAGTTTCTAAACTGTCTTCCGTAACACATAGTGTAATACCGGATAATATGGAGGCACTTACTTGGGCTATTGGGTCTGTAATAACAAATGGAGACGTAGAAATTGAAGGTTTTCCTATGGAACACTTAGAGGTGCCTATGATATTTCTTAGAGAAAGTGGAATAAAAATATATACTGGAAGTGATTCTATTATCGTTAAAGGTGGAACTCCATATCCACTAGAAATTAGTACCGGGCCCTACCCAGGTATTAATTCTGATATGCAGCCTTTATTAGCTGTATATGGTGCAATGGCTAAAGGAGAGTCTAAAGTAGTGGATTTACGTTTTCCTGGAAGATATGGTTATGCTGAAGAATTAGCAAAAATGGGAATGAAATATAGAGTGGAAGGGGATTTGTTGGTCATTAATGGTGGAATCCCATTTACGGGGGCAACCGTAAGGGCATTAGATTTGAGAGCCGGTATAGCATTATTATTGGCTGGCCTTACAGCAGAAGGAGAAACTATTATTGAAAATGCTTGGCAAATTGAGCGTGGTTATGAGTATATAGATACCAAACTGGAGGGGTTAGGAGTAAAAATGTATTAAAACCTATGATTACATTTAAAGAAACGTTATCGGATATAAAAAATGATTTACCAAAAAAATCGCTCATTTCTTTTATTCGTAATTACTTTTTGAATCCGAGTTTTAGGGTCTTATTGAATTATAGGTTGGGAAAATATTTTTTCTATAGTAGATTGGTGTTTTCTAAACAGTTGAGCGAATTTTATAGGTATCGCCTAATAACAAAAAGAGGATGCGATATATCTTATAAGTCAACATTGGGTAAGGGAATTATATTCCCTCATCCACTTGGGATAGTAATAGGGGTGGGTGTGGTTGTCGGAGATAATGTTGTTGTTTTTCAACAAGTTACCCTTGGTAGTCATGGAAAATCGGATAGTGATGTTTCTTACCCTGTAGTTAGAAATAGTGTAAAAATCTATGCGGGTGCCAAAATTATTGGGGGTATTACTATTGGTAGGAATAGTATTGTTGGTGCCAATTCATTAATAAATAAGAATGTCCCCTCTAACTCGGTAGCTTATGGCACACCCTGTAAAATAAAAGAGATTTACTGATGAGCAGTTCTTTTGTTAAGGATGTTTTTAGAGTTGCGACCTCTAATATTACAATTATCCTTTGTGGACTATTAACTTCTATTGTAACAGCACGTTGGATAGGGCCATCAGGAAATGGTATCATCGCCGGTATCACGGTTTATCCCACTTTGTTTATGACTATTGGTTCATTAGGAATCAGACAGTCTACTACCTATTTTTTGGGAAAGGGGATATATAGTGAAGATGAAATTAAAAGAGCAATTACTCAAATTTGGGTATTGACTTCTTTTGTTTCTTTGATAACCTGTTATTTTCTAATCACCTATTTTAGTGAGTCTGGGAGTAAACTGTCTTGGGTATTATTAGCAATATTACCTGTGCCTTTTAATTTATTCATAACTTATAACTCGGGTATATTTTTAGGTAAAAATGATATTAAAACGTTTAACAGAGTAAACTGGATACCTCCTTTAATAATTTTGTCCCTTAATATTTTGTTGGTGATAGGTTTTTCTATGGGTGTTGCAGGTGCCTTAATAGCAATTATTGGAGGCCCTGTTTTTATGGCCGTTGTAATGTTGTTTAAAAATGATTTTTTAAAAGCATTTAGTATTCACTTTGACTTTAAAATTATTAAGTCCATGTTGTCTTTGGGGCTAGTATATGCATTTGCATTGTTAATGATTTCTTTAAACTATAAAGTAGATGTAATTATATTAGATAAACTTAGTAGCTCTTATGAGCTTGGAATCTATTCTAAGGGAGCAAATATAATTCAGTATCTATGGCAAATACCAATGGTTTTAAGTACTATTATTTTTTCAAGAAGTGCAACAACTAAGGATGATTTTACATTTTCTTTAAAAGTTGCTCAGTTATTAAGAGTTTCTATAGTATTTGTTGGAATTGCTTCATTGGTTTTGTTTTTACTTGCCAATTTTGTTATCACAATGATGTATGGAAGGGAATTTTACGGAAGTATTGAGGTTTTAAAAATTCTTTTACCAGGTGTGTTGTTAATGACTATTTTTAAAGTTATGAATGTTGATTTGGCAGGTAAGGGAAAACCTTGGGTTTCCATGAAAGCAATGATACCTGCCCTTATTGTTAATGTGGCTTTAAATATTATGTGGGACGCGGAATATGGTGCTGTAGGATCTTCTTGGGCGTCGACAATAAGCTATAGTTTAGCGGCTTTATTGTTTCTATTTTTTTATTGTAAGGAAACAAAGGTTCCTGTGAAAGAATTTTACAGATATAAGAAAAGTGATTTTGATTTTATACTCTCACTCAAAAATAAGTTAAAAAATAAAGAATGAAAATTGTAGAGAACTTAGACCTTACTCTTTATAATTCCTATAGAATAAAGGCTACATGTAGATGTGCTTATTTTCCGGAGAACGAAATTGATGTAGTTAATTTTTATAAAGAAAAGAAATCATTTATATTGTTAGGTAGTGGGCATAATATTATTTTGTCAAAAGATTATTATGATGAGGATTTTTTGATTTTTCATGGAAATTATGCAGGAATATATATTAATGATGATTTGGTTGAAGTAGAAGCAGGGGCTTACATGTGGGATGTTAGTAAAGCAGCTCTAAATGCATCGTTAAAGGGGGCCGAGTTTTTTTATGATATACCTAGTTCTCTTGGAGGAGCTATTGTAATGAATGCAGGGGCTAGTGGTGAAGAAATTAAGGATATTCTTGTTAAGGTAACTTATTTTGATTTAGAAGATTATAATGTAAAGGAGATTTTTAAAGACGAAATGTCCTTTGAATATCGTAATAGTTTTTTTCAGCGAAATACAGATAAAGTAGTACTAAAAGCTCAATTAAAGTTAGAGAAAGCAAACAAAACGGATGTAGCGTTAAAAATGGAGGCCTTCAAGGCTTCACGATGGAATAAACAGCCCAAAGCTTTTCCTAATGGAGGTAGTGTTTTTAAAAGACCTAAGGGATATTACGTGGGAGCTATAGTTGAAGAGTTAGGCTTAAAAGGATTTTCCATAGGAGGAGCTATGATTTCTGAGAAACATGGTGGCTTTATTATTAATTATAACAACGCTACCGGTGAAGATATATTAAATATCATTAGTGAAGTTAGGAAACGAGTTTTAGACAGGTTTAATGTAGATCTTGAAGTGGAACAAAGAGTAATATGAGTAAATTGGAACATATACCAAAAGTAAGCATTATAACGGTTTATTATAATAGAGCTTATTGTGTAAAAGATTCAATTCAAAGCTTATTGAATCAAACATATGATGACTTTGAGTTATTACTTGTTGATGATGGGTCTAAAGATACTACCTTAGAAGAATTTAACAGACTGTCTGACCCAAGAATTAAAATTGTAACCCATGAGAATATGGGGTTTACTAATTCTATAAAGAAAGCCGTAGATATGGCAAGGGGGAAATATATAGCAATACATGGATCAGGGGATTATAGTTATCCTACCAGGATTGAAAAGTTAGTTAGTTTTTTGGATAATAATTCTGGCTATAACATAGTTGCTCCGAGATTTGAAAGATTTGATGAAGAGACGCTTGAAAAAATAGAGGAGAGTCAGTTTTCAGGAGATATAGATTACAATGATTTTATTTATAATTGTAGAATTATGCACGGAGCGGTAATGTATAGAAAGTCTGATTATATTAAGTTGGGGGGGTATGAACCATTTTTTAAAGTTACACAAGATTGGGATTTATTCCTTCGGTTTGTCAAGCTAGGCAAAGGAAGAATTATAGATGATGTGTTATATAGGCAATATAAAAGGGGGGATGGTGCAATGGCAAACCCTAAAAAATTCAGGGATTTGCTTAAGCTCGTGGCTTTAAGGATTAAATTGGCAAAGAATACCGATAAAAGAGGTGATATTTTGAAAAAAGTTTATGAAGAAGGATTAGAAGCTGTCGTTACAGAGAAAGATTATAATTACCAAAATGTTTATATAAATAGATTATCAAAGCTTGTTAAAATGGGAGATTATAAGATGTTTCTTAATTACAGGAAAGAATTTGAATTAAGTAGTTTAAGCGTAAAATTAAAATTAAGATACTACTTTTGGTTATATATAGCGAAACTTTTCAAAGTATCAAATATGGATAAAAGTAAATTATTAAAGGTGTATTCAAAATTAAATTATATAAAGTCCAAATTCAGTTAGAATAAAATTTTTACTTTAAAACTTAATAGGATTTTATTAAACTCAAAAATAATAAATGATAAAAATCGAGGGGAAAATATTATTACTTCATTTAATACTTTTGGTATTAGTGTTTTTTATTAAAAGTCCCTTATTACTTGTTCCTGTATTTGTATTAGTGTTATCATATTTTTTGTTAAAGAAAAATTATAATATTTTCTTAATAGCTGGGGTTTATTCTTTATGTATGAATAGTGAACTTGTTTATTATGTGTATTCTATATTAGTTATCATACTAGTTTTTACCATTAATAAGAATTATACACTAATGTCTTTTAAAAAAGCTAAGAATAAGTTTAAAATATTTATTATTTTTTTAGTAATTATGTACAATGTACAGCTATTTTATAATTATAGTTTACTTTCTCTTCCATTATTTATTATTACTTTTTTATCTCCTATTGCAATTTTTTTTTTAATCGGTAAACTTCCTAAGGATCAAATATCTATTGCTTATATTATTAATAACATTTTAATGATTGCTGTGGCTCAACTATTAATTGCATTTGTTTTTCAAGCAATCCCTACAGGAATTGGGGCAATTTTGGGCAGACCTACTTATGGAGATAGGCTTCAAGGTACTACTGGTAGTTCTACAAATCTGTCAATTTTATTAACATGTAGCATACTTCCCTTTGTTTTAGGAATAAGAAGCGCAAACTATAAGAGAAAAGAAAAACTTCTAATTATCATTATCTCTATTGCTTTTATAGCCATGATTTTTTTGAATGATTCTAAAACTTATTTGTATGCAGTGGTTTTAGCATTTATAATTTTAGTTTTTTTAAATAAATTCTTTATGAACGCAAGACGAGCAACTCCAATACTTGCTTCACTCGTAATAATTACGTCATTACTTTTTTCTATGCGTATAATTGATAATACTTTAAATAAAATAGAGAGGGATTATAGAGATTATATTTCAGGATCTTATAGTGCTAAAACTCAGTATTATTTATATAGCTTTAGTTTTGATGTAAGACCTTTTTATGAATATATTTTTGGCACTGGTCCAGGAACAAACGGTTCGCGAGCCTCCAATGCTTTAGCATATGATGTAATGTATAAAAAAGAAAATACGGTGACGTTACCAAGTTTTATTCCGCCTTCTTCTAGTGATTTTACAAAGAAATATTTAAGTGGTTTGTTTACTGAAGATTATGCTGAAAATAGTGGCAATAGAAGCGCAACACTTGGTAATCCATTTAACTCCATATGTGCTTTGTTTGTTGAGTTTGGGGTTGTTGGATTTATACTTTTTTCGATGTTTCTTTTTTCATTAGTCAAGACAAGTTTAGTTCAAAGTGATTCTGGTTTGTCAACAGCAGTTTTTTTTATATTTTTAGCAAATTTGATAATTGCTTTTTTAATTCAGACATTCGAAACTCCAATGGCTATGCATTTTATGTATCTTTTTTTTGGATTAAATATTTTGAATAATGGTAGAAATAGTAATAATCAGTATTTGATTAATGATTGATATATGTATTGTACCCAAGATTTTATTAACAATGGTAGTAATACAAAAGGTAAGATAATTGCTTTTTGCTTCAGACTTGCTGCTTTAAGCTGTAAGAATAGTTTTTTTAAAATTATACTGTTGCCGTATAGAGTTTTTTATAAAATATTATTTGATTGGTTTTTGGGTTTTGAAGTGCCCTACAATACATTTATAAAAAGAGGTTTAAAGGTGTATCATCATCAGGCAATAGTTATAAATAATAAAACTATTATTGGAGAGAACTTTCAGCTAAGGCAAAGTGTAACAATAGGTAATACCAAATCAGGTTCAGGATGTCCGGTAATAGGAGATAACGTTGAAGTAGGTGCTAATGTAATTATTATTGGAGATATTAAGATTGGCAATAATGTTGTTATAGGTGCAGGTTCTGTTGTAGTAAAAGATGTGCCTGATCATAGCGTAGTAGTAGGAAATCCTGCTAGAGTAATAAAGTCTTTATAAATTAATCAAACAAAAGAAACTAATGATATTTATAATTGGAGCTCCTAGATCGGGAACGAAATTATTAAGGGAAATATTGAATAATCATAGCGAGATTTATATCCCTGAAGCAGAAACTTTATTTTTATATAAGCTGTATTTAAGTTGGGAACAATTTGGTGAGTTATCAATAGAGAACAATTTTAATAAGCTTTTTGATTATATTCTGAATACTCCATTCTATTCTTATCTTCAGGATGAGGGAGATGAATGGATTGTAGATAAAAATAGTTGGTTTCAACGTTGTACAGAATGGAATTATAGTCATGTAATGACCAAGTTTTTCGAATCATGTGCTAGTAAAAAGGAAAAATGCCTTTTCGGAGATAAGACCCCATCATATCTTTATCCTGTAGATTTTATCAGAAGTCAATTTTCGGGTGCAAAAATAATACATATTGTCAGAGATCCACGCGATTACGGTTTGTCTGTGAAAAAGGCATGGAACAAAAACTTGTACAGATCAGTATATAGATGGAATGACTGGATTAGTCAAACAATTAATCAATTAGGAAGCAAAGATGATTTTATACAGGTAAAATATGAGGATCTTATTGAGAGTCCAAAAGATGTTATGAAAGAGGTAATGTTGTTTTTAAATGTGAACTATGAAGAGAGCCTTTTTACTTTTACTAAAAGAGTAGAGCCTGTAGGAGATGCTAAGAATCAAAATACTATTATGAAAGGTAATTTTGGTAAGTGGGAAAGTGTGTTGTCGAATAAAAAAATAAAGAGAATTGAAGAGTTGTGTTTTGAATCTATGAAGATAGTAGGCTATTCTCCTAAATTAGCTAGTAAAAATGATAAATTATCTGCTTTAGGATTAAAATATTATAAGGCATTAGATGCTATAAACTTATTAAAGACATCTTTTAAAAAGGACGGTTTTAAAGGATTTAAAAGACAGATTAAATTAATCTCATTATCTCAATAGATTGGATTATGTATAAGATTAACAAAGAAATTTCTACGCAGATACTTACCATTGGTATGCAATACAAAAATCACAGGGGGGGTATAGGCGGTGTAATTGAGACTTATTCTAAATATTTTGAAGAGTTTAATTTTTTATGCAGTTTTTACAAATATGATACTTCCTTAAAGGGTAAAGTGGAGATGTCTGTTAATTTTTTTGGTGCTATTTTAAAATTGTTATGGAAACTTACGTTTAATAAAAGTTTTAAAATAGTACACTTACATGGTGCTGCTAAAGGAAGTTTGTTTAGAAAATACGTGTTATTTAAAATTACTAAGTCTGTTTTTAACAGAACAGTAATATTTCATTGTCATGCTTCGGAAATGAAACAATTTTACTTAGAAGGCTCTATCTTTACTAAAAAAGTTTGTGAAAATTTTTTTAATAATGTTGATTTGATAATTTGTTTGTCTAGATCATGGGAGGAGTTCTTTTCATCTAATTTTAGACCTAAAGCCATCGAGGTTCTGGAAAATATTGTGCAGAATCCTAACGTTGCTGGTTTAAAAAAGAAAAAGGTTGATTATCCTATAGAGTTTCTTTTTTTAGGATATTTGGGAGATAGAAAAGGGATTTTTGATTTGATTACTGTTATAGATGAAAATAAAGACCTTTTACGGGGTAAATTTAAATTAATTGTTGGAGGTAATGGAGATGCAGAAAAATTAAATAATATTCTTAAAGATAAGCAATTGTTTGATTTGGTAGAGTATAAAGGTTGGATTTCGGGAGAACTAAAATCAAGACTTCTTCTAAATTCGGATGTATATATTTTGCCTTCATATAATGAAGGATTGCCGTTATCTATATTAGAAGCTATGAGCTATGGTAATGCAATTATTTCAACCAATGTGGGCGGTATTGCAGAAGTAGTTAAACCTTCAATAAATGGGTTTATTATAGAGCCGGGTAATTATTTACAAATAAATGAAACAATAATTTCTTTTCTTAATTATCCTTCCTTGGCTGCGGAATTCGGTATTAATTCTTTTGAAATGGTAACCCCCTATTACGCTGAGAATGTGATTCCAAAGCTTGAAAACATGTATAAATCATTATTAAATAAAAGGAATGAAAAGAATTAAATTGCAGGCCTTTTATTTTTTGTTATGGGGCTTTAATTTGATGCATAGTCTTGTTTTGCCTATGAGTCTCAAGAGAATCTTATATTTTTTTGTAGGCTTTAAAGTCGGAAAGAGAACGTCTGTTCAAAATGTGAAATTCTTCTCTTTTGGAAAATTGAACATTGGAAAAAATAGTATAATAAATTCTGGTGTGTACCTTGATAATAGACGAGGTATAACAATAGGAAATAGTGTGGTGGTAGCTCATAATAGTAAAATTTACACTTTGGGCCATGATATAAATGACGATGCCTTTATTACAAAAGGAAAACCAGTAATATTAGAGGACTACGTGATTGTTTTCGCTAATGCACTCATAATGCCTGGTGTGACAATAAAAAAGGGGGCTGTAGTTTTACCGGGAGCAGTAGTTACTAAAGATGTAGAAGAAATGTCGGTTGTAGGAGGTAATCCGGCTGTAGAATTTAAGAAACGTAAATCTTTACACTTAAATAAACAAACTAAGCATTATTGGTTCTCTTTGTAGAGATTTTATGATGCATTAACAAGTATAAAAAGTTAGTTATGAATATAAGTATTTTCGGACTAGGCTATGTAGGTTGCGTAAGTCTAGGTTGTTTAGCAAAAAATGGCCATACCGTAATTGGTGTAGATGTAAATCAAAATAAAATTGATTTAATCAATAGTGGTAAGCCAACCATTATAGAAGCAGATATAGATACTATAATAAAAGAACAACATGCTGCTGGTAGAATTTCTGCAACTACAGACTCTGCAAAAGCTGTTATAGCATCTGAGGTAAGCATTATTGCAGTAGGAACACCCAGTTCAGAAAAAGGACACTTAAATCTTCAATATATTTTTACCGTAGCAGAAAATATTGGTGAGGCTATAAAAGGAAAGAGTGATTTTCATATTATTGCTTTACGTTCTACTGTTATGCCCGGTACCTGTGATAAAATTGCAGATATTATTGAAAAAACTTCCGGTAGAAAACGTAATCAAGGTTTCGCAGTTGTGGATAACCCTGAGTTTTTAAGAGAAGGGACCGCAGTAAAAGATTACTATAATCCGCCATTAACCTTAATTGGTTCTGATAATAAAGAAGCCGCAGAAAAGCTCTCTTTGTTGTACAAAGATCTTCCTGGAGAGATTGTTATTTCAGATTTAAAGGTGGCTGAAATCATGAAGTATGTTAATAATACGTATCATGCTTTAAAAATATCTTTTGCAAATGAGGTCGGGAATATATGTAGTGAATTAGATATAGATTCCCATGAGGTAATGAATATTTTTTGTAAGGATAAACAGTTAAATATTTCACCATATTACTTTAAGCCAGGATTTGCATATGGAGGCTCGTGTTTGCCTAAGGATTTAAAGGGTCTTCAAACTTTGGCGCACGACTTATATGTAGAGTCCCCTGTAATAGATAGTATCGATAAAACTAATGAGAACCAAATTGCAAGGGCTACCAAATTGATTTATAAATACTGGAACAAGAAGTTGGGCTTTTTAGGCTTAAGTTTTAAAGAGGGAACAGACGATTTAAGAAATAGCCCCGCTGTGAGGGTTATTGAAGCTTTATTAGGAAAAGGAGCAGATGTTACTATTTATGATAAGAATGTAAATACAACTTTACTTACCGGTACAAATAAAGATTATGTGGATGCTAGAATTCCGCATTTATCTAAATTGTTAACTTCAGATTTGGAGCAGCTACTTCAAGATTCAGATGTGTTGATCGTTAATACTAAAGAAAAAGAATTTATTGAAAAATTAGAGAATATTGAGGGAAAGATTATTATCGATTTTGTACGACTCGGAGATCAATTCTTAGGTAAGAAAAATTATACCGGTATAAACTGGGCTATAAATTTAGAAACTGGAAAATACATATCAGCAGAAGATACTGTGATTTAAGGAAAAATACATGAGTCTACACGGAAAGCATATATTAATTATTGTTGAAAATTTGCCCGTTCCCTTCGATAGAAGGGTTTGGCAAGAAGCGACCACTCTTAAAGCTAATGGTGCTGATGTTTCTATAATTTGCCCGAGAATGAAGGGGTATACGGAAGCTTATGAAGTAATAGATGGCATAGAAGTTTATAGGCATCCATTGCCTTTAGAGGCCAGAGGGGCAATAGGCTATTTAATAGAATATGGAGGGGCGATTTATTGGGAAATGAAACTAGCCAGGGAAATTTATAAGAAAAAACCATTCCATGTGATTCACGGGTGTAATCCACCGGACTTAATTTATCTTACAGCGAAAAGTTTTAAGAGGAAAGGCGTTAAGTATGTTTTCGATCACCATGATATTAATCCTGAACTTTATATTGCTAAATACGATAAAAAAGACTTTTTTTATAAATTGATGTTATATTTTGAAAAGAAGACTTTTAAACATGCTGATGCGAGTATCGCAACAAATGAATCCTATAAAGAAATAGCTATTCGAAGAGGGGGCATGAGAGAAGATAAAGTACAGGTGGTAAGAAGCGGGCCTAAACTGGATAGACTTAAATTACAGCCGCCAAAACTAGAATTTAAGAAAGGTAGAAAATATCTTATCGGATATTTAGGGGTTATAGGTGAGCAAGAAGGGATTGATTTGTTGTTGGAAAGTGTTAAACAAATTGTAGGCAAAAGAAATGATGTACAAGTTGCTATTGTAGGTGGAGGGTCCGATCTTGATATCCTTAAAAATTTGGCTGTAGATATGGGGCTTAAGGATTATGTGGATTTTTACGGACGGGTATCCGATCAACTTTTAGTGGATATATTGAATACAGCAGATGTATGTGTGAATCCTGATAAGCCAACAGAGATGAATAACCTCTCTACCATGAATAAGATTATGGAATATATGGCCCTGAAAAAACCGATTGTTCAATTTAATTTAAAAGAAGGTCAATTTTCAGCTCAGGAGGCATCGTTATATGCTAAGGATGTTACAGATTTTGCAAACAAAATAGAATATTTACTTGATAATAAAGAAGTAAGAAACTATATGGGGGATTTCGGCTACAATAGGGTGGTTAAGGAATTATCCTGGGACTATGAGTCGGATAAATTGATTTCTTTCTATCAAAGGTTGCTTAATTGACCATTAAAAATGAAACGATCTGTTTTAATCATACCGGTTTCTATTCTAATTCATTTGGTCATTATTAACTTTACGTTATTTACGTTAAGTTTCGGTACATATAATGATTTTGTGGCAATTTTGTATTATAATCTTAGTTGGTTACTGATTACTTTTGCTATAGATTTTTATCCTACAAAACGAAATGAACGTTTTTTTACTAATTTTCATAAAGTATTAGTTGTATTCTTGGTTTTTTCTTTGGCGTATTTTACCAACTTTAGTTTTCGTAATCTTTCCATATCTCCGGTATATCAGCTAAAAGTGTTGTTGGTTATTTTTTCCACCATCATGATCTATCGGTATATCTTTTATTATTTAAGGGATATTTATCGCGGAGAGGGAGGTAATTTTGTAAGTGTGGTAGTGATTGGCAGGGATAGAAAACTTAAAAAGATCCGCCAAATTTTTGATCTGCCGGAATTGGGGTACCGATATAGGGGATATTTTGATAATCATCCCTCTAAAAGCATTACCTATTTAGGCAATATAGACCAGGTGTTTGATTTTATTAGGAATAATACTGTAGATGAAGTTTATTGTATGGTTTCGCGTTTGTCTTCAGATCAAATCAATGAGCTTATTACTTTTTGTGATAATAATCTGATAAAAATTAAAATGGTGCCGGATAATAAAGAGATTTATACAAGGGCAATGAATGTCGAACTGTTCGGGAACGTACCAATTCTTAATTTAAGGAAATTACCGTTGGATACTGATGTTGCTCGCTATACAAAGCGTAGTTTTGATATTGTTTTTTCGTCCTTGATTATTTTATTTATACTATCATGGCTAGTGCCTATTATTGGAATTTTAATAAAATTGGAGTCCCGTGGGCCTGTTTTTTTTAAGCAAAAGCGGCATGGGGTAAATAAACAATCCTTTTTTTGTTATAAGTTCCGATCGATGACGGTAAATAAAGAAGCAGATACAAAAATGATGACCAGGAATGATGTCCGACTTACTAAAATCGGAAAATTTATCCGCAAAACCAGTATTGATGAACTACCTCAATTTATTAATGTATTATTAGGTGACATGAGCGTGGTTGGCCCCAGACCACATATGGAAGCCCATACCAGGGAATATGAGAACTCTGTTGATAAATATCTGGTTAGGCACTATGCGAAACCCGGGATTACCGGTCTGGCGCAAATAAAAGGCTATCGTGGGGAGGTAGTAGTGAAATCTGATATTATTAACCGTACCCGTTTGGATATATTTTACGTAGAAAAGTGGTCTCTATTACTTGATGTTAAAATTATCATCAAAACCGTATTAAACGCAATTGGGGGAGAAGAAAAAGCCTATTGATACTATTTAAATTTTAAAATTTATTTTTTAGAAATTTATAAAAAATTATTTTAGCCTAAAATCTATTTTGATGTTCAAATTCAAATTTATTCTTTGCCTGTTTTTTTTGGCGTTTTTATCATCTTGTGTATCTAGGGAAGAGATGGTATATTTTCAAAATCTAGATCAACTTAAGGTAGAAGATGGTTCTTCCGCTATCTATGATAACTTGGAGATTAAACCTAATGACCAGCTTAGTATCACTATATCCGCTGAAGAAATGGAGGCTGCTTTACCATTTAATTTGCCTTTTGCGGGTAGCATAATAGGTAGTCAAAATACGGCAGTAAGAGTTCAGGGTACGCCTTTGATACAAAATTATCTTGTAAACTCTGATGGTGAAATACAGTTTCCTGTTTTAGGGACTATAAAAGTAGCAGGTTTTAATAGGAAGGAGTTGTCTAGGATGCTAGAAACCAAGATTTCTGATTATATCCAAAAACCTGTTGTGACAGTAAGAATATCCAATTTTCAAGTTACGATATTAGGAGAGGTAAAGAACCCTGGTACTTTTCCGGTGACCGACGAATATCTTAGTTTGCCAAAAGCTTTAGGTTTGGCCGGGGATTTGACTATTTATGGGAAACGTAAAAATGTACTTGTTGTACGAGAATCTGGAAATGGTGATAAAAAACATGCCTATTTGGATTTGACTAATGCGGATATAGTAAATTCTCCATTTTATTATTTACAGCAAAATGATGTGGTATATGTAGAGCCTAACGGTCCTCAGTTGCAATCTGCAAGTTACAATCGTAATGCATCTGTGTATATTTCCATAGCATCTGTATTGGTTTCTTTAGCTGTATTAATAACCCGATAATCTAATTATGAATAGCGAATATCAAAATTTCCAGGAAGAAGAGATAAACTTAAGGGAGGAAATACAGAAATATTTAAAGTACTGGCCCTGGTTTATAGTATCGGTATTTGTTGCGGTTGTTTTGGCTTTTATATATTTAAAATTATCTAAACCGGTCTATTTAACAAATGCCACGATTATCATTAAGGATGAGGATACCAAATCCCCCGCAACCTCGGGAATGTCCTCTTTTACGGATTTGGGAATATTGGAAGGGCTTAAAACAAGTAGTATAGAAAATGAGATTGGCTTGCTAAAGTCTAAGCGGATGATGACCAAAACGATCAGTTCTTTAGACCTTAATATTCAATATTTAACATACGATTTATTTGTTACCCGGGAGGTTTACAATAATGCTCCCTTTAAATTGGATATTTTAAAATTAGATTCTGATCAGTTATCTCGATATGCAAAAGATGCTAAGAATGAGTTTGGAATTTCGTGGGAAGGAGAGACCATCGCTTTAATAAATAAAGAAACTGGGGATAAGACAAAGTCAAGATTTGGAGAGCCCTTAAATATAGGATTTGCCGAGGTGGTAATAAGAAAGGATGAAAGTTACAAACCTGCTGAGGATTCCGAACCTTTGGAGTATGGTTTTAGAATTGTGCCGGTTGAAGCTGTAGTGGCCTATTATCAAAATGGGTTGATGGCTGAATTGGTGGATGAAAATTCAACCTTGATCCGGCTTGGTTTAGAAGGTGCGGTACCTGCTAAATCTCAGGATGTATTGGATCAGCTAATAGTAGAATATAATAAAGAAGCAATTATAGATAAAAATTTGGTGGCCTCGAATACCGCGGAGTTTATCGATGAGCGCCTAAAAATTATAAATTATGAGTTGGATTCGGTAGAAATTGATAAAGAAGTCTTTAAAGAGAACCGGGATCTTTCCGATATTGATGCAGAGTCAAAAATCTTTCTCGAGAACGCCAGCGACTATAAAAGGAAACGTCAGGAAGTGGCTACGCAGCAGCAGTTGGCTTCTGCAATGTTGGATTATCTGGAAGCAGGAAACAATACTGATCTATTACCGGCAAATTTAGGATTGGAAGGGGAAGGGGTTAATCAACAGGTTGCCGATTATAATGAGCTGGTTTTAGAAAGGAATCGTATACTGGAGGCTTCTACGGTAAAGAACCCTGTGATTGTCAGGTTAGACCAGCAAATAGATCAAATGCGTTCTGTGGTTAAAAAGAGTTTACAGCGTTTAAGTGCGAATCTTGATATTTCCATAAAAGAACTGAATAATGAAGCGAAACTGATTCAGTCCAGAATTTCGTCGGTACCTTCCATAGAACGTCAATATCGTGGTATTGACCGTCAGCAACAGATCAAAGAGTCATTATATTTATTTTTATTGCAAAAAAGGGAAGAAAATTCTCTTTCTTTAGCGGTTACCGCGCCCAAAGCAAAAATTGTGGATAATGCCTATACTAATGTTGATCCCGTAGCCCCAAAATCTAAAGTGATTATGTTGGGAGGCTTTTTGCTTGGTTTAGTTATCCCATTTGGGATTATTTATGGAAAAAATATTCTAAATAATAAAGTAAAGAATAGGGGGGATTTGGAAAGAAAAGCCAAGCAAATCCCAATTGTTGCTGAAATCCCAAGAATTGATAAAAAGGAGAGTCATTTAATCACTGAAGCCGATCGTTCGGTCTTAGCCGAGTCGTTTAGGATTGCAATTACCAATATGCAGTATTTATTGATCAATAAAACTGATAAGCAAAAAGGAATTAAAATGCTGGTGACTTCCACGGTTAAGGGAGAGGGGAAAACCTTTACTTCGATAAACCTGGCTTTAACCCTGGCGAACATGGGTAAAAAAGTAATTGTAGTGGGAGCAGATTTGCGTAATCCGCAGTTACAGCGTTATGATGTTGGGTCTAGAAAGCATATAGGGGTTAGTGATTATCTAATCAATGAAGATTTAAAACTGAATAATCTTATTGAGCAAACGAAATTTAATAGGAATTTGGACTTTTTGACTTCAGGGAGTATTCCGCCAAACCCATCAGAGTTATTAAGACATAGGCGCCTTGGTGAGATGTTGGGCCTGTTGGAAGAACGCTATGATTATATAATCCTCGATACGGCACCATGTATGCTGGTAGCCGATACCTTCCTGATCAGTCAATATGCCGATCTTACTTTATATGTTGTGAGATCTTCATATACCGAAAAACAACTTTTACAATTTCCAATGGACTCAATGAAAAGCGGGAAGCTACACGATGTAAGTTTTGTATTGAATGATGTGGATTCTGCGAATTTTGGGTATTATGGTAATAAATATGGATATTCGTATGGGGCTGATAAGAAAAGTTTTTGGGAGAAATTTAAAGAACGCTTTTAAAATGCCTTAGTTAAGGTTTTTAATTGAAGTATTACTTTGTGTATTATGATTATAGATATTTAAATATGGGGAAGGGTTTAAAAATTTATAGAAAGTTTTTAATTGGGTGTTTTTACTTGATTCCCGTTATGGTATATTCCCAATCTGGATTTCAATTAAATGTAGAATCTGCTGCGTTTGTCAATGGCGATGATGCTCTGCCATTTTGGTTACGAAGTAACAATTACGGAAGAGTTGGTAGGCAAACAAATGCTTATGCGGTGGTTTCACCCTCTTACGATTTGTATCTTAATGAAAATTCAAAATTCACGTTTAAATCAGCATTTGCTTACCGCAATGAATTTAATGAAGTAGGTGAAGCCAAAGATATTTTTATTGACGAATTATATGCTGAATATAAATCAGGTCATATTGCAGCTTCATTTGGTGTGAAACACGCTGAGTTAAAGTATAATGGTTTAGCTTCCACAAATCAAAGTATTCTTTGGTCTTCTAATGCACGTTCCTTACCTGGTTTGGAAATTAAAACAATTAAACCAATCTATTTTTTGTTTAATAAACGGCTTGGATTCGAAGCTTTGTTTAGTGAATACCTTTTAAATGACGATAGGGCAACACAAGATGCTCATGTGCATCATAAGTATTTTGCCCTGGTTTATAATTTGAATAATTTTTCAACTTTAAAATTGGGTATAAGACATGTAGCACAATATGGGGGAAACCCTTCTGATCCTAGGTTTGAGAAACAAGACATTGGATTTGGGGATTATGTTCGGATGTTTTTTGGTCGTGCGGGAGGGGATAATGCTATAAAAGGTGATCAGATTAATGCAGTTGGCAATCATATTGGGAGTTATGAATTATCTTATAACAAAAAATATGATGATGCCGAATTTGAATTATTTTATAACAGTATTTTTGAAGATGGATCAGGGAGTGCAATGAAAAATTTCCCCGATGGTAGGTATGGGGTGTTTTATGATTCGGGGAATAGAGAAAACTTTATAAATTCCTTTGTGTATGAATTCATTTATACTAAAAACCAAAGCCAAACTGCTCCACATTTATGGGATAATTATTTTAATAATGGAGTTTATAGTAGTGGTTGGACCTATCAACAAAATGTAATTGGAGTTCCTTTTATTACCAGTACGTACTTGTCAGATTATGGTAGCGACTATATTACTGTTGGTAATAATAGGTTGATTGCGCATCATTTGGGTATTCAAGGTAAATTATATTTTCCATATGAGTTTAAATTGAGCTATAGGAGAAACTATGGGATTAATCGTAACAGAGGCACCGAAAATTACATTCATTATGATTCCGATGACCAGCGTTCTTTATTCAAGGTGCAGCCTGAAGTGGTGTCGACCTACCTGAAAATAGGTTTACTAAGAGGTGTTATGAACTTGGATGTAATGGGGGCTGTAGATATTTCAGATGAAAATTCAAATTTCGCCGCCGGCCTTTCCGTATCCAAATCCTTTTTCTAAACCTCTACTACGCTTACCCCATTTATCAACCTGTTTTTGCTATCCATTACGGCTGAGTTTACAAATAATGTAGGTGCTATGCTTTTCTTTCCGAAATCATCGTGAACATGGCCAAAAAGATGTAAGTCGGGTTTTATATCCACTATTTTTTTCAATAATTCTTCACAGCCAATATTTTTATAGGTTTTGCTTTCATCCAAAATCCCATACGGTGGCGTGTGCGTAATTAATATATCGGTGTTTTTCGGAATTAAACTCCATTTTTTTCTTATCGATCTTCCCCTTTCCCTGTTAAATGCCCAATTTCCATTTCCGGGGGTATAAGGGCTGCCCCAAATTTTGTAATTTTCTATTGTAATTCCGTTATCTTTTAGGTAGTGAATACTACTAGGGAAAATATCTTCTATCTTTGTTGAATATTTCTCTAAATAAAAATCATGATTTCCTGCAACCAAGATTTTATGTTTGTGGGGTTGTTTAGAAAACCATTGTACGAAATTTTCAATTTCTAGTTTTGTGCCTCCTTCAGTGAAGTCTCCACAATGAATAAGAATATCTCCATCAGGAATCTGTAAATCTTTGTGCTTGTTATGTGTGTCTGAAATTGAAATTAAGCGCATAGATTAGTTATTCCTCATCCATAACACCGTCCTCCTGCTCCCGGGAAATATAATCTTTATCTACCGGTAAGAATTTGTTGGTGATTTTGGTAAGCGCAAACGCAATTATTACAGCAGTAAAGGCAAAGAAAATAAACTTTACCAATAAGCTATCGCTCATGGCAAAACTGTAAAATGCCAGGAAAATCTCGGCAATAACAAACAGTATTTTTATAGACAGCTTAAGGATCATTTGGTTATTTGCTTATTGGCATAGCCAAAGAATTTAAGTCCCCGGCCTTGCTTGGAAAGGGATGCTAGGCTTCATAGCTTATGCTGCTCCCTACTTAGTATTCTTGATTTTTCACAAATATATATTCTAATTCCGGTTTTTTGATAACCGGCCATCAGCTTTGACGTAAATTTAACGCACCCATTTCACCTGGCTTAAACTTTTTAGTTAAATATTCTTAATCCCGATAGGTGCTTTGGTTAAAGGTTGTACATTTCAAAATAAACCCGTCTATTTTGAATAGAAAATCCAAAGTCCTTATCTCGATATTGGTTGTTTTAGCCTTACTTTTTGGTATTGGGATGTTCCTGAATCCTTTTGTAGAGAAGAAAGCAATAAGTTTACTTAATGAACAGCTGCCGGAACTGAAATTTGAGGACTTGGAGGTTCGGGTTTTTAAAAATGAAGCTGAATTGACTAAAATCGACCTGAATAGGGGGGAAGTTAATATTCAATCGGAGCTCTTAAAGGTTTCAGGGCTTAATTACTGGAAATTTCTAACTAAAAAGGATATTGATCTTAATCACATAGAAATTAATGATCCTAAGGTGGTCTATCAGGCAAAGTCTTCGGGTAAAAAATCTTTAACAAAGACAAATAGTGCTAGCAAAAGTTCTTCAAATTCAGAAAAGCTAACTAAAAAGATATCCGTCAAAGAAATAGTTCTGAACCACGCCAAATTTACCTTATTGGATAGTACTTCAGCAGAAAAAATTAGGGTCAAAAACTTCGATTTTCAGCTTTTTGCTTTAAAGATTGATAGCAGCTCTGTTTCAAAAAAGATTCCATTCCATTTTAAGGATTTTGCGCTAAAGGCAGATTCGGTTTTCCTTAAAGTAGACGAAAGGCATGTGATGAATGTAGCGGCAATCGAAATTCATGAGAAAAAAAGTTCTCTAAAAGGGCTAAAATTAGGATCTATTTATTCTAAAAGCGAATTTCAGGAGCATACGCCTATAGAAAAAGATCGGTATCAGTTAAGTGCAGATAGTATTGCTATCGAACATCAGGATTTTGGTTTTAAAAGTGACAGTCTTAAATATAGGGCTTCACGCTTTTCAATTCATCATGCAGATTTTGAGATTTACAGGGATAAAACGCAACCTGATGATAATACTGTTAAGCCCATGTACAGCGAAATGCTTAGAAAACTGCCGTTTTTGTTGAAAATCGATACTTTGGATGTTCTAAAAACCCGAATCCTTTACGAAGAACGGATGAAGGCAGGGCGACAGCCGGGTAAAGTGCTATTTGCAAATGTAAATGGAACAATATCCAATCTTACCAATTTTAGCGATGCAACCGGGTTTCCCACCACCAGGGTTATTGCGAAAGCCGATTTTATGGACCAGGCCGCTTTGCAACTAAACTGGGCTTTTAAAGTGAATAATCCTAGCGATTGGTTTTCGGTTTACGGCAATATGGGTGCCCTCTCTGCGCAAAATATGAATACTTTTTTAATACCGGGAATGAATGTAAGGGCAGAAGGTAATATCACTAACATGGATTTTGATTTTTCCGGAAATCGTAATAAAGCGACCGGCGGGGTAAATATAGCTTACCAGGATTTTAAAATTGAAGTTTTAAAAAAGGATGGAACAGAGAAAAGCGGATTTCTATCCGCCATCGCCAATATTTTTGTAAAGCATAATGGTGAAAGTGGTAAAAATGTAAATGAGGGGCTTGAGATAGAGCGGGATAAAACCAAATCTTTTTGGAATTATCTTTGGTCCTGTATTAAAAAAGGTGCCCTTAAAACCTTTACTCGATAATCGAGATTTAAATGCTCCGATCCCGTCCCGATGGCTCCTATCGGGATCGGGATGCCCCCAAATAAAAAAATAACTTTCTAAAAAATACATTAAGGTCCTGGCCAGAGGTAGACTGTTAAATTTTAAAAGTAACCACCGGCCGTTTGGCGTGGTTAACCAGGTCTTCACTAATGCTCCCGTTAAAGAAATGAGCTAAACCTTTGCGGCCGTGAGTACTGATGCCAATCAGGTCTGCGTTGATTTTTTCGGCAAAATTCAAAATCCCTTTTTCAACACTAATATCATTGTAAATATGTTTTTTGATGTTGTTAAGGTTCATCTCTTGTAAAAACTCCCCTAAATCGGCGTAGGCTTGTTTTGTTGTAGTGAAATTATTGGGCGTATTCACAAAAAGTAGGTGTAATTCGGCTTCAAAAAGATTGGAAAATTCCACAGCCTTTAAAAGCGTTTTTCTATTGTCAATTTCCGTATCGGTAGCGAAAATAAATTTTTCAACATTAAAAGCTTGCGATTCTTCTTTAATTACCAATACCGGTATTTCAGATTGCCGAACTACTTTTTCGGTATTCGAACCTATAAACATTTCCCGGAAACCACTGCTGCCGTGGGATCCCATAATGATAAGTTCGCACTGGTTGTTTTTGGCAAATTCAGTAATCCCCCTAAAGGCGTAATTAAATTGTACCGCTTCATTTACCGTAATAGCTTTTAAGTAATCATTTTGTTTGATTTTGCTGAATTCCAGATGTGCCAGTTTCATAAAATATAAAGCTTCGGGGACATTTTGGCTGTTTCCCTGTACAGGGTCAATAAGGTTTAACGGTAGGTCCAGCATATGGAGTAAATAAATTTCCGCGTCGAACTTTTTAGCGATTATGGCAGCGGTTTTCAACGCGTTTTCGGCTTCTTTAGAAAAATCTGTTGGGACAAGGATCTTTTTCATGGCTGGAAAGATTAATATTTTTTGTTTCTATATTAAATTTACGAAGATTTTCCCTAAGGGCTTGCCCCGAGGTAGTTGATTTGATTTGATTACAGCCAAAAATGATGATTTTTGTTCCATATAAAGGCTTTTTTGAGCCGCACATCCATAGCTATGGGGTGATAAAAAGACAAATGTGGGTTAAAAGGGGCGTTTTTAGCCAATTGGAATTAGTTTAAGCAAGCTATAAATGCCTGGTTTTCTTTCTCGGGAATTATTATTATATTTGCAG
>CEOS01012307.1_pt1 | contig 34416 bp, 30 predicted proteins | sample 530601 | NCBI WGS metagenome assembly CEOS01 (sample SAMEA2620666, study PRJEB7988) | marine metagenome | biome: marine biome (ENVO:00000447); feature: mesopelagic zone (ENVO:00000213); material: "saline water (ENVO:00002010), including plankton (ENVO:xxxxxxxx)" | depth 1000 m
ACGCGCATCCTAGTTCAGCTTCCTCTCATCCCGGCCCGTTCATGGGCGCTTTTTCCGATCCGCCCGTTCACTCCATCCGGAGCCGCCTTCTTGATACTTTCCCCCTTCGAATGGACGATTGCCAAGCGCTACATGCTGCCGGGCCGCGGCGAGGCGTTCATCGCCATGGTCGCGGGCATCAGCCTTGTGGCCGTGATGCTGGGCGTCGCCGCGCTGGTCATCGTGATGAGCGTGATGAACGGTTTTCGCGCAGAGCTGATGGACAAGATCGTCGGCCTGAACGGCCATGCCATCGTGCAGGGCTATGGCGGGCGGCTGCCGCAATGGCAGGACGTGCTGAAGGAAGTGCGCGAGACACCCGGCGTCGCCCGTGCCTCGCCGCTGATCGAACAGCCGCTGCTGGCCACCTTCAACGGGCGGGTCGAGGCGGTGCTGGTGCGCGGCAATCAGCCCGAGGATATACAGCGGCTGGCCGACAAGAACGTGCTGGGCAATCTGAACGCGCTGCAGCCCGGCGCGCAGACCGTGGCGATCGGATCGCGGCTGGCGCAGAACCTTGGCGCGCGCATTGGCGACACGATCACGATCATCAATCCACAGGGCCGCAGCACGCCCTTTGGCACCGTCCCGCGCGAGATCGGGTACGAGATCGCCGCCATTTTCGAGATCGGGATCTACGATTACGACCAGGCTTTCGTCGTCATGCCGATCGAGGATGCGCAGACCCTGCTGCTGGCCGGCGACCAGATCGGCATGATCGAGATCACGACCGAGGATCCCGACACGGTGGGCGAGACCTTGGCCCCCATTCGCGGGAAACTGCAGGGACAGGCCGTGGTGTCGGACTGGAAGACCATCAACTCCTCGCTGTTCGAGGCGCTGGCGGTGGAGCGCGTCGCCATGTTCGTGGTGCTGTCGATCATCGTGCTGGTGGCGGTGTTCAACATCCTGTCCAGCCTGATCATGCTGGTGCGCGCCAAGACGCGCGATATCGCGATCATGCGCACGATGGGCGCGACGCGCCGCTCGATCCTCAAGATATTCGTGACCGCGGGCTTCCTGATCGGCGCGCTGGGTACCGGCGCGGGGCTGGCGCTGGGCTTCATCGCGCTGGCGTTCCGGCAGGCGGTCGTGCGCGGGGTCGAGACGATGACGGGGCAGGAACTGTGGGATCCCTCGATCCGCTTTCTGACGACATTGCCCGCGCGGACCGATCCGGCAGAGGTCACGACCATCGTCATCATGGCGCTGGTGCTGTCGTTCCTCGCCACGCTTTACCCTGCCTTCAAGGCGGCCAGCACCGATCCGGTGCAGGTGCTTCGCTATGAGTGATCCCGTGACACAATCCCCCGGTGCACCTGTCGTCGTCCTGTCGAACCTGACCCGCAGCTTCACGCAGGGCGGCGTCACCATCGACGTGCTGCGCGGCGTGGACATGGAAATCATGCCGGGCGAGATCGTGGCGCTGCTGGGCCCGTCGGGTTCGGGCAAGTCGACCATGCTGCAGGCGGTCGGCCTGCTGGAAGGCGGCTTTGGCGGCGAGATCACGATCTGCGGGCGCTCCGCCGAAAAGTCGAACGGCGATGCGCGCACGGCTTTAAGGCGCGAGCATCTTGGGTTCGTCTATCAGTTCCATCACCTGCTGCCCGATTTCGACGCGCGCGAGAACGTAGTGCTGCCGCAGCTTGTCGCCGGGGTTCCACGCCCCGAGGCACGCGCGCGGGCCGAGGAGCTGCTGACCGCGCTGGGCCTTGGCGAGCGGCTGGATCACCGGCCCAGCCAGCTTTCGGGCGGCGAGCAGCAGCGCGTGGCCGTGGCCCGCGCGCTGGCGAACAAGCCGCAACTGGTGCTGGCGGACGAACCCACCGGCAATCTGGACGAGGCGACGAGCGACCGCGTGCTGGAGGAATTCCTGCGGCTGGTGCGCGGGCAGGGCAGTTCGGCGCTGGTCGCCACGCATAACGAGCGGCTGGCCGCCAAGATGGACCGCGTCGTCAGGCTGCACGAAGGCGTGCTTGCCTGACGCGCCCAATCCGCTGCCCGATCCCCCGGCCCAACGCCCCGCTGCGCGGAACGATCAGGGCCATTATGGCGTTTATTGGCTGAACCGCCCTTTGGCCCCCGCTCTGGACCCGGGGCCGACGGGACAGCCTTGCGAGAGAGACGATGAGTATGACCCGCCCCACCACTTTCCACGGAGAGTCCGACGTGCCCAATGGTATCGACTGGAACGACCACGCCTCGATCCATCGCCGCCCGGAAGGGAACAAGAGCGACATGTTCCGCGGCTTTCAGGTGATTCGCGACGGCACCTTCGCCGAAATGATCCGCTTCGTCGCCTCGATGCCTGAGGAAGAGCGCAAGGATCTCGTCATCCAGAAAGCCGGCGACCGGATGTTCGAACTGGGCGAGATCATGACCCTGTCGCGGCGCGAGGACATGCCGAAGGGCTGATTGTCCCCGGGGCCGGTTTTTCCCGGTCCTATCCACCATCCAGCGAGCCGCGGCCCTTGGCCCCGGCGCAGGCCATCGCCATAACTGGCGCATGGCCTCTTCGCGTCCGACTCTTGCCCGCTACATTCCGCTGCGCGTCCTTTCCAGCTATTCGATGCTGGAGGGCGCGATCGACCCCAAGAAGCTGGCCAAGCTGGCCAAGGATCGCGGCTTTCCCGCCATCGCGATCTGCGACCGCAACGGGCTTTACGGTTCGATCGCGTTCGCGGGCGCATGCAAGGATGTGGGCGTCCAGCCGATCATCGGCACGCTGCTGGGCGTGGCGCGGCCGGATTCGGAAAACCAGAACGGCGATCCGGCGGTCGACTGGCTCGCACTCTATGCGCAGGACGAGCAGGGCTATGACAATTTGTGCCATCTGGTGTCCAATGCGCATCTGGAACGCCCGCTGCATCTGGAACCGCATGTCACCTTGGCCGACCTCGCTGGCCGTACCGAGGGGCTGATCTGCCTGACCGGCGCGGGCGAGGGCGCGCTGGCCCGATTGTTCGCGCATGGACAGAACAGCGCCGCGAACCGCTATGCCGATGCGCTGGTCCCGCATTTTCCGGGCCGCCTCTATGTCGAGATCGCGCGCAGCGGCGCCACGAACGAGCGCGAGAGCGAAGAGGCGCTGATCGATCTTGCCTATGCGCGCGACCTGCCGCTGGTGGCGACCAATCCCGCCCTGTTCGACGAGGCTGGCTTCCATGCCGCGCATGACGCCATGCTGTGCATCGCCAACAGCACCCATATCGATACCGAGGACCGCCCCCGCGCGCCCCGCGACGCGTGGGTCAAGCCGTCCGAGCACATGGCGGAGCTGTTCGCCGACCTGCCCGAAGGCCTGACGAATTCGCTGGTGATCGCGCAGCGCTGCGCGGTCGCGCCGCCCTATCGCAAGCCGATCCTGCCCAGCCTTGCCGGTGATTTCGAGGGCGAGGCCAAGGCGCTGGCCGAGGATGCGCGCGCCGGTCTGGCGAAGCGGCTGGAGGCGTACGACGACCTCACCGACGAGCAGCGCCGCGAATATGAGGAACGTCTGGAGTTCGAGATCGGGATCATCACCCAGATGGGCTTTCCCGGCTATTTCCTGATCGTTGCCGACTTCATCAAATGGGCCAAAGACAATGGCATTCCGGTCGGGCCGGGGCGCGGTTCGGGCGCGGGCAGCGCGGTCGCGTGGGCGCTGACCATCACCGACCTCGATCCGTTGCGGCTGGGGCTGCTGTTCGAACGCTTCCTCAATCCCGAACGCGTGTCGATGCCCGACTTCGACATCGACTTCTGCGAAACCCGGCGCGGCGAGGTGATCCGCTATGTGCAGGCGAAATACGGCCACGACCACGTCGCGCAGATCATCACTTTCGGCAAGCTGAAGGCCCGCGCGGTGCTGCGCGACTGCGGGCGCATCCTGCAGATGCCTTACGGGCAGGTCGACCGGCTGACCAAGATGGTGCCCAACCATCCCACCGACCCGTGGACGCTGAAGCGCACGATGGACGGGGCGGCGGATTTCCACGGCGAATACAAGCGCGACGGCGATGTGAAGCGGCTGGTGGATCTGGCCATGCAGCTGGAGGGCCTGCCGCGCAATTCCTCGACCCACGCGGCGGGCGTGGTGATCGGCGACCGGCCCTTGTCGCAGCTGGTTCCGCTTTACCGCGATCCGCGGTCGGACATGCCGGTGACGCAGTTCGACATGAAGCATGTCGAGACGAGCGGGCTGGTGAAGTTCGACTTCCTCGGCCTGAAAACTCTGTCGGTGCTGCGCAAGGCGGTCGATCTTCTGGGGCGGCGCGGGATTTCGGTCGATCTCGACGGGTTGGCGTGGGACGACAAGGGCGTGTTCGACCTGCTCAAGCGGGGCGATACGGTCGGCGTGTTCCAGCTGGAATCGGAAGGCATGCGCCGCACGCTGTCCGCCGTGAAGCCGACCAAGTTCGAGGATATCATCGCCCTCGTCTCGCTCTATCGTCCCGGCCCGATGGACAACATCCCGCTGTTCGGCCAGCGCAAGAACGGCCTTGCCGAGATCGAATATCCGCATCCCAAGCTGGAAGGCATCCTGGCCGAGACCTACGGCATCTTCGTCTATCAGGAACAGGTGATGCAGGCCGCGCAGATCCTGGCGGGATATTCGCTTGGCGATGCCGACCTTCTGCGCCGCGCGATGGGCAAGAAGGTGCAGGCCGAGATGGACCAGCAGCGCTGCCGCTTCGTCGAGGGCTGCAAGGCGGTGTCGGATATCGACGCGAAGAAGGCGAACGAGCTGTTCGACTTGATCGACAAGTTCGCGGGCTATGGCTTCAACAAGTCGCACGCCGCCGCCTATGCGCTGCTTGCCTATCAAACCGCGTGGCTGAAGGCGCACTATCCGCATGAATTCTATGCCGCTGCGATGTGCTTCGACATGCATCAGTCGGAGAAATTGTCGATCTTCGTCGACGACATGCGCCGCGCCGGCATTGCGCTGGCCGGTCCGTGCATCAACCATAGCGAGGCGGAATATACGGTCGAGCCGACCGAGGAGGGCCATCAGGTCCGCTATGCGCTGGCGGGGCTGCGCAATGTCGGCGAAAAGGCGATGGACGCCATCGTCGCGGAGCGCGAGGCAAGGGGCCGGTTCGAGAGCCTGAAGGATCTGTTCGAGCGCCTGCCCGCCGGATCGATGAACCGCCGCCAGTTGGAGGCGCTGGCCGCTGCCGGTGCGCTGGATGCGCTGGAGCCCAATCGCGCGAAAATCACCGCCAATGCCGAACTGCTGCTGGCCGTCACCGATGCCGCGGTGCGCGAAAAGGCGAGCGGGCAGGCCGCCTTGTTCGGCGGCGAGGACCATGCGCAGGCGGATTTGCGCCTGTCCGACTGCGACCCATGGCCGCGCAAGGAGCAGATGGAGAAGGAGCGCGAGAACTTCGGCTTCTATTTTGCCGCCCATCCCGTCTCGCAATGGCGCGCGGTCACCAGCGCAAACGGCGCGCGCAGCCACGCCAGCCTGATCGAGGGCGGCGTCGCCGAAACGCCCGCTGAACCGCAGAAGGGCCAGCGGGGAGCCAGTAGATCCAGCGCTGTCATGGCTGCGCTGGTCGAGAGCGTGAACAAGCGCAAGACCAAGCGCGGCAACGACTTCGTGGCGGCAGAATTTTCCGATCAGACCGGCAATTTTTCCGCCAGCTGTTTCGAGGAAACGCTGGTCGAGCCGTTCCAGAAATGGGCGGCGGCGGGCGAATGCGTGCTGCTCAATGTCGAGCTCGACCGCCCCAATCCGGAAGAGCCGCCCCGCATCACCGTGCGCGGCGCGCGTCCCCTGTCGGAAGTGACCGGCAGCGCGCGCATGGAATTGACGCTGACCGTGGCGAGCGAGGCGGCGCTGCCCGAACTGGCGCTGGCGCTGCCCGCCGAACCGCGCGCCAATGGCGAGGTGGTGGCGACGCTGCTGCTGGGCGAGGGGCGGCATGCGCGCGTGCTGCTGGGCCGCAATTTCGCGCTGGACGGTGAACTGACCGATCGCATCAGCGAGATTGCGGGCGTGTCCAATGTCGCCCTGAAGGCGCGCGCGGTGCCGCAGATGAAGCTGGTCGCCTGACGCCGGACGGCGGAGGCTGAAAAATCTTGTCGCACATGCAACAAGCCTCTTGATCGCGTCGGTCCTTCGATCTAACGGCGATGATATGTTATATCATGCACGAAACGCCCGCCGCCTTTCTCTTCTTGTCGGTGCCGCCGCATGGCTGATGCCGCTGGCCGCGCAGGCCCAGCAGGCCGAGACTCCGCCGCCGCCCCCTGCCGATACCGATGCCGATGCAGGCGCCGACAGGGACGACGATTTCCACGGCCCCGATATCGTCGTCACTGGTGGCGGCGTGGGCAGGCTGGACGTGCTGGCGGGCACCTCGGTCGTCAGCGGGGTCGAGCTTCAGCGCGAGATGGCGGGCCAGATCGGCGACGTGCTTGCCAATCTGCCCGGCGTGTCGGCGACCGGCTTCGCCCCCGGCGCCTCGCGCCCAGTGCTGCGCGGCTTTCAGGGAGAGCGCGTGCGCGTCCTCACCGACGGGATCGGCGCGATCGACGCGTCGAACACCTCGGCCGATCACGCGGTCACCATCGACCCGCTGATCGCCGACCGGATCGAGGTGCTGCGCGGCCCCGCCAGCCTGCTCTACGGCAGCTCGGCCATCGGCGGCGCGGTCAATGTCATCGACCGCCGCATCCCGCTGCGCATTCCGGACGAGCCGGTGCATGTCGACGGCACCGCCGCCACCGACACCGCGTCCGACCTGCGCCAGATCGGCGCATCGATCGACGCGCCGCTGGGCCGGGAATTCGTTGTCCATGTCGACGGATCGTGGCGCAAGACCAATGACCTCGAGGTTCCGGGCTATGCCCTCAGCGACGGCCTGCGCGCCGAATTGCTGGCCGAAGCCGCCGAACATGCGGACGAGCCCGAGGAAGCCGAGGAGCTGATCGAGGCCGCCAATGTGCGCGGCATCGTCGAGAATTCGGATACCGAGACATGGTCGGCGGGTGCCGGCGTGTCGTGGATCGGCGAGCGGGCGACGCTCGGCGTGTCGGTCGGCCTCTACGACACATTCTACGGCGTGCCGCTGCGCCCCGGCGCGGGCCACGCGCACGAGGAAGGGGGCGAGGACCACGGCGACGAAGATCATGATGAAGATCACGGCCATGAAGAGGAAGGCCACGACCACGAGACCGTCGACATCGACATGCGCCAGTGGCGCGCCGATCTGCGCGGGTCGCTGTCCTTCGATGACGGCCCCTTCGCCGAGGTCAGGACCCGCTGGGGCGTGACCAATTACACCCACACCGAGCTGGAAAGCGGCGAGACCGGCACGGTGTTCGACGTCAATGGCATCGAAGGCCGCGTCGAACTGGTCCAGCGCGGCGGCCTGCTGGGCGCGAATGGTGGCGGCTCGCTGGGCGCGCAATATTATCGCCGCGAACTCGACGCGGTGGGTGCGGAGGCCTTCGTGCCGCCCAATACCACCAGCCAGTTCGCGCTGTTCACGCTGCAGGAACTCGATCTCGACGCGGTGACGCTGGAACTGGCGGGACGCTACGAACACTCCGATCAGTCCGCCGACGGCTATGCCTCGCGCAATTTCGACAGCTTCTCGGGCGCGATCGGCGTCTGGCACGAGACCGCGAGCGGACTGCGCTTCGGCCTCAACGGCAGCCGCGTCGAGCGCGCGCCCGCGGGCGAGGAGCTTTATGCCGATGGCCCGCATCCTGCGACCCAGCAGTTCGAAATCGGCGACCCGTTCCTGGACACCGAAAAGGCGCTGGGGATCGAGGCCTATGTGCGCGGCGCTTTCGGCCCCGCGACCTTCGCGCTGACCGGCTTTGCCACAAAGTTCGACGATTACATCTATCTGGCCGCCACCGGCGAGGAAGAGGACGACCTCCCCGTCTTCCAGCAGCTTCAGGAGGATGCGGACTATATCGGCTTCGAGGCCGAGACCGCCTTCCCGCTCGTCAGGCTGGGCGGGGTGACCATCGGCAACGAGATTTCGGCCAGCTATGTCCGCGCGGAACTGGACGACGGTTCGCCCGTGCCGCTGATCCCGCCGCTTTCGGCGCGCTATGCGCTGACGGCGCAGACGCGCCAGCTGGAAGGGCGCGTCGAGGTCGGCCTGTTCGACGATCAGGACCGCACCGCCGAATATGAGACGAAGACCGACGGCTTCACGATGGTCGATGCCTCGCTGGCGTGGAAGCCGTGGCGCGGCAATCGCAACCTGACGGTGATTGCGCAGGTCGACAATATCTTCGACGTCGACGCGCGCCGCCATTCCAGCGTGACCAAGGATTTCGTGCCGATGGCGGGCCGCAATTTCCGCCTGAGCGCGCGGATCAGCCTCTAACGCATCGCTTCGCCTTTGACAGCCGCCCGCCCGCGCGGCAGCCTTCGTCCATGTGCAATCTCTATCGCATGACGAAAGCCGCCGACGAGGTGGCGCGGCTGTTCGGCGTGGACGCGCCCGCGGGCACCAACGTTGGCGAGGAGGTGTTTCCCGGCTATCCCGGACTGGTGCTGGACGCAGCAGGCCTGCGCAGCATGGTCTGGGGTTTTCCGCTGTCGCTGAAGGGCAAGTCGGGCCGGATGCTGAAACCAAAACCCGTCAATAATGCGCGCTGTGACCGGCTGGACAGCTTCATGTGGCGTTACAGCTTTGCCGAACGGCGCTGCCTGATCCCGATGACCGCTTTTGCCGAGGCGGAGGGGCCGAAAGGCGCCAAGACGCGCAGCTGGTTCAGCCTGCCCGATCAGCCCGTCTTCACCGCGGCAGGCATCTGGCGGCAGAGCGACGAGTGGGGCGCGGTCTATTCGATGGTGATGACCGATGCGGCGCCCGTTTGTGCTGATCTGCACGATCGCTCGCCGGTGCTGATCGATCCCGGCCAGCGCGATCTGTGGATGCGGGGTTCGCCGGAAGAGGCGCTGTCTTTATGCACTCCCTATGCCGGGCCGATGCAGGTCGACCGCACCGCCGAGCCATGGGTGCAGCGGGCGGCGGCGAGCTAGAACAGCGCCAGTTGCCCGTCGCGCGAAGGCGGGCGAAAATTGCTGCAATCGAGCGCGGGTTTCCGCTGCGGGATCGCGCTGCGCTTCAAGGCCAGCCGAAAGCGGGATTGCAGCATGTCGGCCCACGCGCCCTTTGGCCTGAACCGTTCGTGGAAGCGATGCTCGTTATCGCGGCCGCCGCGCATCTCCTGCACCAGCGCCATCACCTTGGCCGCACGGTCGGGGTAATGCACGTCCAGCCATTCGCGGAACAGCGGCGCGACCTCGTGCGGTAGGCGCATCATGATCCAGCCCGCGCTGTTCACCCGCGCCTCGGCCAGCCGGGCCACGGTGCGTTCGATGAACTCGTCGGTGATCGCGGGGACGACGGGCGCGATCATGCCATGCGTCGGCACGCCCGCCTCGGCCAGCCTTGCCAGCGCGGCCAGCCGCTTTTCGGGCGAAGGCGCGCGCGGTTCCAGCGTCTGCGACAACCGCGCGTCGAGGCTGGTGACCGAAATCCCGACCGCGACCAGCCGGTGCCGCGCCATTTCCGCCAGCAGGTCCAGATCGTGCAGCAGCCGGTCGGACTTGGTGGTGATGGTGACGGGGTGCCGGACCTCAAGGCATAGCTCGAGGATGGCACGCGTAATGCGATAGCGCCCCTCGATCGGCTGATAGGGATCTGTGTTGGTCCCCATCGCGATGGGGCGCGGCGCATAGCCGGGTTTCGCCAGCGTCTTGCGCAGCAATTCGGCGGCATCGGGCTTGGCGAACAGCTTGGTCTCGAAATCGAGGCCGGGGGACAGATCGTGATAGGCATGGGTCGGGCGCGCGAAGCAATAGATGCAGCCATGCTCGCACCCGCGATAGGCGTTGATCGAGCGGTCGAAGCCGATGTCGGGCGAGGTGTTGAACGTCAGGATCGAGCGGGGATGCTCATCGGTCACAATTGTCCGCCGCCGGCCCGCCGCGCCGTCGATGGTCTCGACCTCGTCCAGCCAGTCGCCGTCCGCCAGCCGCTCGGCCAGGCCGAAGCGCTGCGGCACCGCATTGCTGGGCGCGCCGCGGCCTCGCTGGGCCTCGTGATGCGCGGGATTAGGGCGACTCGGCATGGCCGCAAATTACTCGGCGGCAAAGAACAAAACAAGAACTTATAGCTTTGTTCACGCTACCCGATTATCGCCGCGGCATGGGAACCCACGGACCTTTTTTATATCGGGTGGACGAGAACCTAGTCGTCGAAGCGATGCGGCGACACATGATCCGGCGCATGACGAGCGGGCTGATCGGCAAGCTGATCGTCGCAGTGCTTGTCCTGCTGGTCCTTCTGATCGTGCTCGACCTTGTTGCCTATGGCCGCCTGTCAGGGATTGCGCTTGTGTTCGTCATGGCGGTTCCGGCGATCCTTGCGATCAACCATATCTGGCTGGTGCCCAATCTGGGACGCCGCCAGCACCGGCAGAGCGCCGCGCTGCGCCTGCCATCGCACATCGCTTGGGATGCAGAAGGCGTTCTCTTCACATCGGAGAGGGGTGAAGCGCGCGTGCCTTTCGCCGATTTCTACCGCTGGGACGAAACGCCCGGCACCGTGCTGCTCTACCAGACCGAGATGTTCTTCAACCTCGTCCCCAAGGCCGCTCTGGAAGGAGAGGCGCCGGATCTGATCGCAAGGCTTCAGGCCGCGGGCGTCAAACGCAACTAGCGTTCTTTCAGGCGCGGCATCAGCTCGACGAAATTGCAGGGCCGGTTCCGGCTGTCGAGCTGTTCGGCCAATATGCCGTCCCAGCCGTCCTTCACCGCCCCGTTCGATCCCGGCAGCGCGAAGATATAGGTGCCCCGTGCCACCACCGCGCAGGCGCGCGACTGCACCGTGCTGGTGCCGATGGTCTTCAGCGACAGATAGCGGAACAGCTCGCCAAAGCCCGGGATGTCGCGGGTCTTGACCCTCTCCAGCGCCTCGGGCGTGACGTCGCGGCCGGTCAGGCCGGTGCCGCCCGTCGTGACGACCGCGTCGATATTCTCATCCTCGATCCAGCGGTGCAGTTCGGCGGTGATCAGTTCGGCATCGTCGCGGATGATCGCGCGGTCGGCCAGTATGTGCCCAGCCGCCGCAATGCGGCCCGCCAATATGTCGCCGCTGGTGTCGTCCTCGCGCGTGCGCGTGTCCGACACGGTCAGCAGCGCGATATTGATTGGCTTGAAGACGCGCGTTTCGTCGATCGCCATGTCCGCCGCTCAGCCCCCGCTGCGCACGATGGGCGAGGTGACTTCCTTGCCGTGCATCGCCACTGCATCGCTGCCCTCGACACCCGGAAAGCGCGGCCACAGGTTCTGGGCATAGGCCTCGCGCGCATCGGAATCGCGGCCCATCTGGCGCTGGTACATCCAGTAATTGGTCGTCACGATCGCGACATAGGCGCGCGTTTCCCAATAGGGGATCGATTCCATCCACAGCAGCGGATCGCCCTGCGCGTTGATCTCGCTGTTCCAGCGCTGCACCGGCGACAGCCCCGCGTTATAGGCGGCCATGATCTTGGGCAGCAGGCCCTGCGTGCCGCTGGAATCGCGCAGCATTTCCAGATGGCGCTGCCCATAGCTCATATTGGTGGGCGGATCCTGCAGTGCCGAGGTGCTCTGTCCAAGGCCCAGCCCCGCATGGTGGCGCGCGGTGATCGGCATGATCTGCATCAGCCCGACCGCGCCCGCCGGACTGACGGCTTCGGGCTGGAAACGCGATTCCTGCAGCGTGTGCGCGAAGGCGAGCGCCGGATCGACGCGCCAGCCGTCGACCGGCTGCCAGCGCGTCAGCGGATAGCGCGTGGCGGAATCGGGCTTGGTCCCCGGCGGCGCGTTATAGGCCATCGCCAGCTGCGTGCCGGGAAGGCCCAGCGTGCGGGCCAGCCGCGCCAGAGGCTGATATTGCTGCGGGCTGCCGATCTGTGCCTGATGGCGCAGCACTTCGTCAGCCAGCCCCTCGCGCCCGATCTCGGTCAGGGCGACGGCGGTGCGAATGTTGGGATTGCCGGCCAGCGCGTTCCAGTCGCCCCGGTCGAAACCGGTGCCCGACTGGATCGGCGGCAGGCGCATGCCCAGTTGCTCGGCGGCCAGCATGCCGTACAGCGTTTCGGAATAGCCCGCCGCGCGGCGCAGCGCGGGGGCGGCTTCCTCCGGCTGGCGGCAGCGGGTGAAGCTGCGCGCGGCCCAGTAATGCGCGGCGGCGCGCAATTCCTGATTGTCCGCGGTCTGCGCGGCGCGGGTGAATCCGTCCGCCGCCATCTCGCAATTGCTCAGCCGCCATGCGGCCAGCCCCGCGACCCACCAGCCTTCGGCCACCCATGGGCCGGTGCCGCCATTGGCGACATTGCGCGCAAGGTTCAGCGCGTTGTTGTCGTCGTTCTCGATGTAATAGGACCACGCCACGCGCTGCCGCCATTCGGCTCGCGCGCTGCTGGAAAGGCCCGCATCCACGCCGTCGAGCAGAATGCGCGCGCCGCCGGGATCGTCATTGGTGATCCGCTCCAGAATGGCGCTGGCGATGCTCTCGGGCATCGACCCGTCGCCCACCGAACGCGGGCGCGTGCGCTTTTCGGGCGCGCGGATCGACACGAGCCGCTGCGTGCTGGGCAGGCTGGGCGCGCTTTCGAGGCCGCGCTTCAGCGCCAGCCGCCCGATCTGGCCCGCCTGCGGCAAATCCGTGCCGCGCGACAGCCATGCGTTCAGCGCGGGCAGCTCGATCTTGGGCGAGGTGGGCGCAAGATAATATTCGGCCAGCGCCAGCTGCGTCAGCATGCCGTCGGGCTTTTGCGCCAGCATGTAATCGACCTGCGCCCAGTTCTCCGCATCGATCTGGCGGAACACCTCGGCATAAAAGGCGCGGTCCTCGTCGCTGAGTTGCGCGGGGATATGGGCCGACTGCTCGACCGCGGCGACGGCATTCGCGACATTGGCCGCCGCGGGGGCGGTGCCCAGCGCGGCCAGCGCCAGAAAAGAGATAAGGGGCCCGGCCAGACGCCGGGACAAAACTGCAGCCATGGATCAGCGATTCCTTCTTGCCTGTTCCAGCCAGCGCAAAGACCGGGTGCTTTCCCGCGCCCGAGGGTAAAAAGCGTTGCTCAACAAAGGGTGAATCCGCCGCGCGGTTTCGTCAATACGGGCAAGAGAGCGATAGCCAGCGTCGCCACCAAAGCGCCTTTGCCTGCGGTCTGCCGCGCATGACCGCCAGTGGATAACTTGCCAGCACCGGGATTTCCCGCGCTTCTCCGCCGGTTTCGATGCGGATAGCGCCCTGCGCGGATGCCGCGTCGAATCGCTCCGGCGCGAGGATCGTGACCAGTTCGCCGCCGAGAATCGCCAGCATCTGCGGCGCGGTCAATGCGATGTGATGCCTTAATAATGCGCCGAGTTCCGCCTGATGCAGGCTGCGCCAGTCGGCGGCGGGGGTGTGGCGCGGCAAGGCGGAGGCCAGATAGCAGTCTTTGCGTTCCAGCCCCATCGCCGCCAGCATCGCGTCCAGCAGCCGCCCGTCCTCGCCCGACAGCAGGGCATCGCCGTCGTCCTCGGCCGGATCGGCGACAAGGATCATCAGCCTTGCGCCCGCTTCGCCTACCGGGGCCACGCGGCCCGCGGGGGCGCCCGCATCCACCATCGGCTCGGTCATCCACCAGTCGCGAAACGCGGGGAGCGTGGTGGGCCAGCGATCCGAAGGGCCGCCGATCGCGGGCGCTGCGGCAGGGGCGGCTTGGGCCGGACGCGGGCGGGGGGCGTCTGCCTCGCGCTCGGGCGCTTCGGGCGGGGGCGCGGCTTCGGCGATCCAGTCGCGCGGATCGTCATCGAACGACAGGTCCACGCCCGCATCTGCCCAGAACGCGGACCAGCTTTCGACCAGTGCCGAATTGTCGCTGCGATCAGCCCCGGGATCGTTGAAAGTGGTCACATTGCTGCCCGAATGGGAATCCGATTTTTCGCCCCCACCCTTGACCACGCGGCGTTCTGCAATCAAGTCCAATCGCGAGCGTAGAATAACCGGTCTGTCATTGCGCCGACAGATTTCGTGAGAGAGCCGAAGAGGGAGCCTGCCATGTCCGAACGCGAATCCATGCCCTATGATGTCGTCATTGTCGGTGGCGGGGTGGCGGGCCTTGCAGCGGCGATCCGGCTGAAACAGGTGAACGAGGCGCTGGAGGTCTGCGTCCTTGAAAAGGGATCCGAGATCGGCGCGCATATCCTGTCGGGCGCGGTGGTCGATCCGCGCGCGCTGGACGAGCTGCTGCCCGACTGGCGCGACGACGGCTGCCCGCTGGCCGAAACGCCGGTCACGGACAACCTCCACTGGGTGCTGACGCGCACCGGCAAATATTCCATGCCCGAGATCATGCTGCCCCCGTTCATGTCGAACGACGGCAATTATACCGGCAGCCTTGGCAATCTGTGCCGCTGGCTGGCCGAAAAGGCCGAGGGGATGGGGGTCGAGATCTTCCCCGGCTTCCCCGCGGCCGAGATCCTGTGGAACGACGACGGTTCGGTGAAGGGCGTCGCCACCGGCGACATGGGCGTCGCCGCCGATGGCAGCCACAAGGCGGATTACCAGCCCGGCATGGAACTGCACGGCAAGTACACTTTGTTCGCCGAGGGTGCGCGCGGGTCGCTGACCAAGATGCTGAAGTCGCGCTTTGACCTCGAAGCGAATTGCGAGCCGCAGACCTATGGTCTGGGCATGAAGGAATTGTGGGACATCGATCCCAAGAACTACGATCCGGGCTGCGTCATCCACACGCAGGGCTGGCCGCTGTCCGAGAACGAGGCATGGGGCGGGGGCTTCCTCTACCATCAGGCGAACGGGCAGGTGGCGCTGGGCTTCGTCGTCGCGCTCGATTACGCGAATCCCTATCTCTATCCGTTCGAGGAATTCCAGCGCTGGAAGCAGCACCCCGAGATCCGCAAGATCCTGGAAGGCGGCAAGCGCGTGTCCTATGGCGCGCGCGTGATTAACGAGGGCGGCTGGCAATCGGTGCCAAAGCTGACCTTCCCCGGCGGCGCGCTGATCGGCTGCGCGGCGGGCTTCGTCAACGTGCCGCGCATCAAGGGCAGCCACACCGCGATGAAATCGGGGATGCTGGCGGCCGAAAGCGTTGCCGCCGCCATCGCCGCCGAGCGCGCGGGCGACGAGGTGCTGGATTACGAGACGACCCTGCGGTCAAGCTGGATCGCGGAAGAACTGAAGAAGGTGAAGAACGCCGAGCCCGCCGTCGCCAAGTTCGGCAGCGCGCTGGGTACGGTGCTGGCCGGTGCCGACATGTGGATGCGCACGTTCAAGATCGGCCTGCCCGTCACGATGAAGCACGGCCGCGACTGCGACAAGCTGATGCGCGCGGACCTGTTCAAGCCGATCGACTATCCCAAGCCCGACGGAGTGATCAGCTTCGACCGGCTGTCGTCCGTGTTCCTGTCGAACACCAATCACGAGGAAGACCAGCCCTGCCATCTTCAGCTCAAGGACAAGGAGGTCCCGCTGAAGATCAACCTGCCGGTCTTCGCCGGGCCGTCGGCGCGGTACTGCCCGGCGGGCGTCTATGAATTCGTCGGCGTGGAAGAGGGCGATCCCAAATTCGTGATCAACGCGCAGAACTGCGTCCACTGCAAGACCTGCGACATCAAGGACCCGACCCAGAACATCAACTGGGTCACTCCCGAGGGCGGCGGCGGACCCAACTATCCGAACATGTAGGGCGCGACCGACCTTGCAAGCCATCGCCCATGCCAAGATCAACCTGGCCCTGCATGTGCGGGGCAGGCGGGCCGACGGCTATCACGATATCGAGACGATCTTCGCCTTCGTCGATGCGGGCGATGTGTTGTCGGTCAGGACCGGACAGGCCGAGGACCGCCTGCAGGTCGTGGGCGAGTTCGCCGATGCGCTGGGCGGATCGCCGGTGGGCGACAACATATTGATGCAGGCGCTGAACGCCTTTCCGCGCCCCGGTGCGGATGGGCCTGATGGATGGCACGTCACGCTGGAAAAGAACCTGCCCGTCGCCGCCGGGCTGGGCGGGGGCAGCGCCGATGCGGGCGCGCTGATCCGCATGATCTGCGACACCTATGGCTGGCCCGACGATTGGCAGGAACGCGCCGCGCGGCTGGGCGCGGACGTGCCTGCCTGCGTGATCAGCCGGACCGCACGCGGCACCGGCACCGGCACCGACCTCGACGTGATCGACAGCGAGCTGACCGGCATGGCGGTTCTGCTGGTCAATCCGCGCAAACCGCTGGCGACCGGCCCGGTGTTCAAGGCGTGGAACGGGCTGGATCAGGGCCCGCTGGCCGAGGGCAGCCTGCGCGAGATCGTGCCCAAGGCGCGCAACGATCTGGAAGACGGCGCGCGCGCGCTGGTCCCTGCCATCGGGCAGATCGTCGGCGCATTGAAGGCCACCCATCCGTGGCTGGCGCGCATGTCGGGTTCGGGCGCAAGCTGCTTTGCGCTGTACGAAAGCGGCGAGGCGCGCGATGCCGCCGCGGCGGAAATCGCCACCCGCCATCCCGGCTGGTGGCAGATGAGCGGGACGCTTTTATGATCGAGGAAACCGAAAGCTGGCGCCGCATCGGCACGCCCGTCCATGGCGGCATCGTGCTGGTGTCCGACCACGCATCGAACCGCGTGCCCGAAGGCATCGAACTGGGCATCACGCAGGCGCAGCTGGACGATCACATCGGCTGGGACATCGGCGTCGGCGCGGTCGCCGACCGCATGGCCCGCCGCCACGGCATCGCCGCACATCTCGGCAATGTCAGCCGCCTCGTCGTCGACCTCCACCGCGAGGAGGACCATCCAAGGCTGATCCCCGAGGAAAGCGACGGCGTCCTGATCCCCGGCAATATCGGCGCCGACCGCGAGGGGCGGCTGAAGCGGTTCTACCACCCCTATCACGACGCGATGGAGCAATGGCTGGAGGACGCGGCGCCCAGCCTGATCCTCTCGCTTCACAGCTTTACCCCCGCCATGGCCAGCGATCCCGGCAAGGAGCGTCCGTGGCATGTCGGCCTGCTGTATAACGAACAGGGCGAGGCGGCGGCGCATGCGATGCGGCTGTTCCGCGAATACGGGCTGACCGTGGGCGACAACGAGCCCTATTCGGGCAAGCAGCTCAATGCCACGATGAACCGCCACGGCGAGGCGCATGACCGCCCCTATCTCGCGATCGAGGTGCGCAACGACCTGATCCGCACCGAACGCGAACAGGCGCGCTGGGCCGACATCATCGCCGATGTCGCGAAACGCACCGACGAGCTGCTGAAGCTGTAGTCCAATCGCAGGATTGGGGCGGGACAATATTTCTTGCTTCGGTTACAGTGGCGCCTGCGCTAGAGGCGCCGCTGAACGCGCGGTCCGCGCAACAAAACACCACCGGAGTCCCGATAATGCCTGCCTATCGTTCACGCACCACCACCCACGGCCGCAACATGGCGGGCGCGCGCGGGCTGTGGCGCGCCACCGGCATGAAGGACGAGGATTTCGGCAAGCCGATCATCGCGATCAGCAACAGCTTCACCCAGTTCGTGCCGGGCCACGTGCATCTGAAGGACCTGGGCCAGCTGGTCGCGCGCGAGATCGAGGCGGCGGGCGGCGTCGCCAAGGAATTCAACACCATCGCGGTCGATGACGGTATCGCGATGGGCCATGACGGCATGCTCTATTCGCTGCCCAGCCGCGACATCATCGCCGACAGCGTCGAATATATGGTCAACGCGCATTGCGCCGACGCCATCGTCTGCATCTCGAACTGCGACAAGATCACGCCGGGCATGTTGATGGCCTCGATGCGCCTCAACATCCCGGTCGTGTTCGTCAGCGGCGGACCGATGGAAGCGGGCAAGGTCGTGCTGAAAGGCAAGGAGCATGCGCTCGACCTGGTCGATGCGATGGTCGCCGCCGCTGACGAGAGCTATACCGACGAGGAAGTGACCGCGATCGAGCGCAGCGCCTGCCCGACCTGCGGATCGTGCAGCGGCATGTTCACCGCCAATTCGATGAACTGCCTGACCGAGGCGCTGGGCCTGTCGCTGCCCGGCAATGGATCGATGCTGGCCACCCACGCCGACCGCGAGGCGCTGTTCCGCGAGGCGGGGCGCCTGATCGTCGATTTGTGCAAGCGCTACTACGAACAGGACGACGAGAGCGCGCTGCCGCGCAATATCGCGACCCATGCCGCGTTCGAGAATGCGATGAGCCTGGACATCGCGATGGGCGGGTCGACCAATACGGTGCTGCACCTGCTGGCCGCCGCGCATGAAGCCAAGGTCGATTTCACCATGGAGGACATCGACCGCCTGTCGCGCCATGTCCCCTGCCTCTCCAAGGTCGCCCCCGCAAAGGCCGACGTGCACATGGAGGACGTCCACCGCGCGGGCGGCATCATGGCGATCCTTGGCGAGCTCGACCGCGCGGGCCTGATCAACGGCGATTGCCCCACCGTGCACAGCCGTTCGATGAGCGAGGCGATCGCGCGCTGGGACATCACGCAGACCAATTCCGACAGCGTGCGCAATTTCTATGCCGCGGCCCCCGGCGGCGTGCCGACGCAGACCGCCTTCAGCCAGAACCGCCGCTGGGAATCGCTCGACACCGACCGCGACAATGGCGTGATCCGCAATGCCGAGAACGCCTTTTCACAGGATGGCGGGCTGGCGGTATTGTTCGGCAATATCGCGCGCGACGGCTGCATCGTGAAGACCGCGGGCGTCGATGAAAGCATCCTGAAATTCACCGGCCCCGCGCGCGTCTATGAAAGCCAGGAAGCCGCCGTCGTCGGCATCCTGGGCGACGAGGTCAAGGCGGGCGAAGTCGTGGTGATCCGCTATGAAGGACCGCGCGGCGGGCCGGGGATGCAGGAAATGCTCTACCCGACCAGCTATCTGAAATCCAAAGGTCTGGGCGCGGCCTGCGCTTTGGTCACCGACGGGCGCTTTTCGGGCGGCACGAGCGGCCTCTCCATCGGCCATGCCTCGCCCGAAGCGGCGGAGGGCGGCGCGATCGGGCTGGTCGAGACGGGCGACACCATCGCCATCGACATTCCCGGCCGCACGATCGACCTGATGATCAGCGACGCCGAAATGGCCCGCCGCCGCGCCGACATGGAAGCCAAGGGCGAGGACGCGTGGAGGCCCGTTCACCCGCGCCCGCGCAAGGTGTCCGACGCGCTGCGCGCCTATGCCGCGATGACCACGAGTGCTTCACGCGGGGCGGTGCGCGACGTCGACCAGCTCTATCGCCGCTGAAGAGGCTGCGGCGATGCATCACCAGCCGCACCCGATCGCGCCCGATCAGGTGCTGATCGCCGCGCAGATGCGTGATGCGGAACAGAGGCTGATGGATGCGGGCACCGATGTTCACACGTTGATGCAGCGGGCCGGGCGCGGCGCGGCGGAATGGGTCTGGCGCATCGCCAGCGGCGCGCCCGTCACCGTGCTGTGCGGCCCCGGCAATAATGGCGGCGACGGCTATGTGATCGCCGAAACCCTGCGCGAACGCGGTTTTCCGGTTCAGCTGATCGCCGCGCTGCCGCCCGCCACCGATGCGGCGAAACGCGCGGCCTCGCTCTATTCCGGCCCGGTCGTCGATGCCGCCGAGGCAAGGGGAACGGTGCTGGTCGATTGCCTGTTCGGCAGCGGCCTCAACCGCGAAGTGACCGGCGTGCTGCGCGACATGCTGCACGGATTATCGGCGCGGCATGCGCGCCGCATCGCCATCGACCTGCCCAGCGGCGTCGCGACCGACAGCGGCGAACTGCTGATCGACGAATTGCCGCAATACGACCTGTGCATCACGCTGGGGGCGTGGAAGCCTGCGCATTTCCTGATGCCCGCCATGGCGCATTGGCGGCAGGCGCGGCTGGTGGACATCGGCTGCGACACTGAACCGGGCGGCGCGCGGCTGATCGGCAAGCCCACGATCTCGGCACCCGCGGCAGACGCGCATAAATACCGGCGCGGGCTGGTCGCCGTCGTGGCCGGCCCGATGGCGGGCGCGGCGCTGATGGCTGCGCGCTCGGCGGCGCTGGGCGGGGCGGGCTATGTCAAATTGCTGGCGCAGGAACCGCTGTATAATGCGCCCGCCGATCTGGTCGTGCTGCGCGCGCCGGGCAACATGCCGCTGCCCGATGCCCTGTCGGACGAACGTATCGCCGCCGTCTTGTGCGGCCCCGGCCTTGGCCGCGATCATCAGGCGCGCGAACGCATGGAGGCGGCGCTGGCCAGCGGCCACCCGCTGGTGCTTGATGCCGATGCGCCGACCCTGCTGCGGCCTGCCGACCGCGCGGACCGCAGCGCACCGCTGGTGCTTACCCCGCATGAGGGCGAGATGGCGGCGCTGGAGAAATCCTTCGGCCTGTCGGGCAAGGGCACCAAACCCTGCCGCGCGCTCTGCCTTGCGCAGGCCGCCGGGGCCATCGTGATCGCCAAGGGCGCCGACACGCTGGTCGCGTCGCCCGGCGGCGCGCTGGCCTATGCGCCGCCGTCGCCCAGCTGGCTGTCGGTCGCGGGCACGGGCGATGTGCTGGCGGGACTCACCGCCTCGCGCCTTGCGGTCACGGGCGATGCATTCCGCGCCGCGACAGAGGCCGTGTGGCTGCATGCAGATGCCGCGCGACGCACCGGTGCCGATTTCACTGCCGCGATGCTGGCGGAATCGGTGCGCGATGCTATGTGCGCCGCCCTATGAGTATTGTTACACGCATCGCCGCCAAGGGCGATGGCCAGACGCAGGACGGGCGCTTTGTCGCGCTGACCGCCCCCGGCGACGATGTCGCGCCCGACGGCACCATCACGCCCGGCCCGCATCACGCACAGCCGCCCTGCCGACATTTCCCCCAATGCGGCGGCTGCCAGCTGCAGCAGTTGGACGAGGAAAGCTGGCGCGATTTCGTCACCAGCCGCGTCGCCAACGCCGCCGAGGGGCAGGGGCTGACACCCGAAACGCTGGAGCCCGCCGAACTCTCCCCGCCGCGCAGCCGCCGCCGCGCCACGCTGCATGCCGAGGCGCGCGGAAAATCGGCGCGCATCGGTTTCCGCGAGGAACGCTCGCACACTATCGTCGACATGCAGCAGTGCGAGGTGCTGGCGCCCGAAATCTTCGCGCTGGTCGCGCCGCTGCGCCGCCTGATCGCGGGCTTCGGCCGCAAGCGCCTGTCCGCCGACATCCAGCTGACGCTCTGCGATCAGGGGGTCGACTGCAACATCACCGGCTACACGCCCGAGGGGCTGGCCGAGACCGAGGCGCTGATTGCCTTCGCGCAGCAGAACGGTCTCGCGCGGCTGACGCTGAACGACGGCTATGGCCCCGAAACCCATTGGGAGCCGGAGCCTGCGACCGTCACCCTGTCGGGCGTGCCGGTGGCGCTGCCTCCGGGAAGCTTCCTGCAACCCACGCGAGAGGGCGAGGCCGCGCTGGTCGGTGCCGCGAGCGAATGGCTGGCGGGCGCGAAACATGCCGCAGACCTGTTCTCCGGCCTCGGCACCTTCGCCTTCGCCCTCTCAGCAGGCGGCGCGAAAGTGCTGGCTGCCGAAGCCGCGCGCGACGCGCATCTGGCATGCAAGTCGGCGGCGGGCATCGCGCAGAGGCAGGTCTTTGCCATGCACCGCGACCTGTTCCGCAATCCGTTGCAGGCCGACGAACTCGGCCGCTTCGACGCGGTGCTGCTCGACCCGCCGCGCGCCGGGGCGAAGGAGCAGGTGGCCTATCTGGCCCAGAGCGCGGTACCGCGCATCTGCTATATCAGCTGTAATCCGTCGAGCTGGGCCAAGGACGCCGCCGCGCTGGTGGCGGGCGGATACCGCCTCGTCAAACTGCGCCCGGTGGGCCAGTTCCGCTGGTCGACCCACGTGGAACTCGCCAGCCTGTTCGTGCGGGGTTGATTGGCGCGATCAGCCCAGCACCGACAGGAACGCGCGGATCGCCAGCACCACCAGCGCCAGGCTCGACACGACGAAAAGCGATGCTCGCACCGACACCACGTTGACGCGCGCCTGCCAGACCGAGTGGACCACGCGCACCGCGACATAGAACCATGCCAGCCCCACGTCGTACCCGCTCGCCCCGCCCAGCGACAGGATGACGCAGGCTGCGTAGAAGATCGTCGGCTGCTCCATCAGGTGGTTGTAGTTTTGCGCCACCCAGTCCTTCGCCTCGGGCGCGACGCGGGCGATGTCGCCGCCGATCGCGCCGGGCGGCATCTTGGCGACATTGATGCCGTGCTGGCGGAACAAGCCCATCCGGTGGACCAGCATCCAGCAGAACATCACCACCGTCCACACCACCAATGCGGCGGCGGGCACCAATATCGTCGTGTCGGCCATGATCATTCCCCCGTTTCCCCACCCGCCGGACAGTGCCGCCGAGCGCCTGTGCTGTCAAAAGCTTTGATTTCACCCCCTTTGCCGCGCTGCTGTCGCTTGCGTGTCACCAATGCGGGTCTATATCGGCGCACTGATGGATTTATGGCCCCGCCATGCTGCGGGGCGCGCTTTAAGGAGATGCATTGTGGGCAAGGTTCTGGTGATCGGCGCGGGCGGGGTCGGCTCGGTCGCGGTGCACAAGATGGCCATGAATGCGGACATCTTCAGCGAAATCGTGCTGGCCAGCCGCACCGTGTCCAAATGCGATGCGATCGCCGCCAGCGTGAAGCAGCGCACCGGCGTGACCGTGCCCACCCACGCGATCGACGCCGACGATGTCGCCGCGACCACCGCGCTGATCAACGAAGTGAAGCCCGACCTCGTTGTGAATCTGGCGCTGCCCTATCAGGATTTGTCGATCATGGACGCCTGCCTCAACGCGGGCGTGCATTACATGGATACGGCCAACTACGAGCCCAAGGACGTCGCGAAGTTCGAATATCACTGGCAATGGGCCTATCAGGACAAGTTCAAGAATGCGGGCCTGATGGCGCTTCTGGGCAGCGGCTTCGACCCCGGCGTGACCAGCGTGTTCGCGATGTGGCTCAAGAAGCATAAATTGAAGACCATCCGCCTGCTCGACATCCTCGACTGCAACGGCGGCGATCACGGTCAGGCGTTCGCGACCAATTTCAACCCCGAGATCAACATCCGCGAAGTGACCGCCCCCGCCCGTCACTGGGAGAATGGCGAGTTCGTCGAGACCCCCGCGATGGGCGTCAAGCAGACCTTCGATTTCGAACAGGTCGGCGAGAAGACGATGTACATGATGTACCACGAGGAGCTGGAAAGCCTCGCCCGCTTCGTGCCCGAGATGGAGCGTGCGCGCTTCTGGATGACCTTTGGCGAAGAGTACATCAAGCACCTCACCGTGCTGCAGAACGTGGGCATGACCCGCATCGACCCGGTGATGTACGAGGGGCGTGAGATCATTCCGCTGCAGTTCCTCAAGGCCGTGCTGCCCGAACCGTCCAGCCTGGGCGAGACGACCAAGGGCAAGACCAATATCGGCGACATCGCGACGGGCGAAGCGCTAAACGGATCGGGCGAAAAGACGTTCTACATCAAGAACATCTGCGACCATGAAAAGGCGTATGAGGAAACCGGCAACCAGGCCGTCAGCTATACCACCGGCGTCCCGGCGATGATCGGCGCAGCCATGATCTTGACCGGCAAGTGGAAGGGTGAGGGCGTGTTCAACATGGAGCAGTTCGATCCCGATCCCTTCATGGAGATGTTGAACGAACACGGCCTGCCCTGGACGGTCGAGGAACTCGACGGACCGTTGCCGTTCTGATCATGCCAGAGGAGAGGACGACCGACACGCACCCGACCCTCTTCGTCCATGGCGCGCTGGGCGATGCGCGCACATGGGGGCCGGTGCTCGACGCGCTGCCCTTCGATGTCGATGCGCGGGCGATCACGCTTTCCTATTTCGGCACCGCCGCGTGGACCGGCGACGGCAGCGATTTCGGCGGCGAGCGCCACGCGCGCGACATGGAGCAGTTCATCGACGCGACCATGGATGCCCCCGTGGTCGTCGTCGCCTGGTCCTATAGCTGCCAACCCGCCTTGCTGCTGGCGATGCGCCGCCCCGATCTGGTGGCGGCGCTGATCCTGTACGAACCGGTGATCGGCAGCTTTATCGAGGATGACGATCGGCGCGGGCGGTTCGGCGCCGATGCCGCCGCCTGCTTCGGCCCCGTCGCCGAAGTGCTGGCCGAGCAGGGCGAGGAAGCCGCCGCGCACCGCCTGTTCGACAATGTCGGCCATCCCGGCTTTATCGCCGATCTGCCCGAAGACCGCCGCCGCATCGCCCTGTCCAACGCCCGCACGGTCCCGCTGCTGATGGGCAAGGGCGCGCCGCCGATCAGGATCGCGGCGGACGAGATTCGCGCGCTGGACCTGCCCGTGATCGCCGCGATGGGCACGGAGACCCGCCCTGCCTTTGCCATATCGGCCCGTGCGCTGGCCGATATCGCGCCGCGGGGGCGGCTTGAAGTGGTCGAAGGCGCGGGCCATCTTCTGCCTGAGAGCGATCCGGTGCGCTTTGCGGCTCTGGTCAGCGAATGGCTTGCGTATCAGCCCGGCGATGCGCGCTGAAAATGGCAGGAGCGGGAATGAAGGCAGGAAGGGCCGCGTGGTTGCGGGCAGGGGCGCTGGCCGGCGCGCTGGCAGGCGCATTGGCATTGGCCGCATGTCAGGGCGATCCGCCGGCTGACAGCGCCCCTGCCGCCGTGCCCGACATGCCGCGCGATGTCGCCTCGGCCATGCCGCAGCCCGATGCCGCCGCGTGTCAGGCGCAGGGCGGCATGCTGGACCGCAGGGGCAGGGCGCAGACGCTGATGTGCGTGCATCCCTATCCCGACGCGGGCCAGCAATGCACCGACAACCAGCAATGCACCGGCAAATGCGTGACCGCGCCCGACGACGGCCCCGACGGGCAGATCGTGGGCACCTGTCAGGCCGACGACGCGCTGTTCGGCTGCTATGCCGAGGTGGTCGACGGCAAGGCGGTGCGCGCGATCTGCGTGGACTGACGCAAAGGAGCAGCACTCATGACCGATTTCAGACCGCAGGGTTATCCCGCGATCTCGCCCTATGCGGTTCTGGACGACCCCGAGGCCTCGCTGTCCTTTGTCGAGCAGGCGTTCGGCGGTACGCGCCTGACGGTCATGCAGGACGATGACGGCCGCATCCGCCATGCCGCGATCCGCATCGGCGAAACCGTGCTGATGATGGGCCAGTCCAGCGCCGAATGGCCCGCGACCGACCTGCATCTTCACTTCTACATGCCCGATGTCGACGATATCTGGCGCCGCGCGCTTTCGCTGGGCGCGACCCGCGTGCAGGAACCGATGCGGCGCGGTGACGACTATCGCGGCGGCTTTCGCGATCCGGGCGGCATTACATGGTGGATCGCCTGCATGGGCGCGCCCGATACGAAGGACATAGACTGATGGAAACCCGCGCCGGCGATCCCGGAGCCTTTGCCGATTTCGACCTCAACCTCGTCGACAGCCCCGCCTTCGTGGTCGATGCCGCCAAGCTGCGGCAGAACCTGCGCGTTCTGGCCGATATTCGCGACCGTTCGGGCTGCAAGGTGCTGTCCGCATTGAAAGCCTTTTCGATGTGGTCGGTCGCGCCGATGATCGGCGAATATCTCGACGGCGTGTGCACCTCGGGCCTGTGGGAAGCGATGCTGGCTGGCGAGCATTACGACGGCGAGATCGCGACCTTCTGCGCGGCCTACAAGGACGAGGACATGGAGGAGATCTGCCGCCTGTCCGACCATGTCATCTTCAACACGCCGATGCAGCGCGAACGCTTTGCCGATATTGTTCAGGCCGCGCGCAACCGGGGTGAGACCTTCGACATCGGCCTGCGCGTCAACCCGCTCCATGCCGAGGGCGAGGTGCCCCGCTATGACCCCTGCGCCCCGCATTCGCGGCTGGGCTTCCCGGTCGACCAGCTGACCGAGGAGCATGTCGAGGGGCTCGACGGTCTCCATTTCCACACCCTGTGCGAACAGGATCTGGGGCCGCTGAAGCGCACCTGGGAAGCGCTGCTGCCGCATATCGAATATGTGATTCCCGACCTCAAATGGCTGAACTTCGGCGGCGGGCACCACATCACGCGGAGCGATTATCAGCGCGACGAGCTGGTGCAGTTCCTGATCGACGTGCGCGACATGACCGGCTGCAAGATCTATCTCGAGCCGGGCGAGGCGGTGGCGCTGGACGCGGGCATTCTGGTGGGCACGCTGCTCGACACGCATTACAACGGCATGCCTCTGGGCATCACCGACATCTCGGCCACCTGCCACATGCCGGACGTGCTCGAGGCGCCCTATCGCCCCGCCATGCTGCACGAGCGCGAGGATGTCGAACCGATCCGTCTTGGCGGGCCATCCTGCCTCGCGGGCGACGTGATCGGCGACTACGGCCTTCCGGGCGAGGCGAAGGTGGGCACGCGCTTCGCCTTCCTCGATCAGGCGCATTACTCGATGGTCAAGACCACGACCTTCAACGGCGTGCCGCTGCCCTCGATCTGGCTGTGGGATTCGGACAGCGGCCTGCTCGAAAAGGTGAAAAGCTTCGGATACCGCGATTTCCGCGACCGGCTGAGCTGACCGCCGCCTGCCCTGGCCATGAGCGCCGCGTCCCCGGACATGCCGGGGAGCGGGCCACCAAGGCCCGCGAGCGCACATCCCCCGACGGCACCCCGCAGCGTGGGAATGACCATAGCGGCCCGGCCCAGACGCTGAACCTGCACCATGGTGCAGCGGGCATGCGCTTCAGCGAAACTCGTTCATGGTTTCGGCAAGCCGCGCCAGCGTGCCGAACTGCTCGATCGTGCGCGCGACCATCTGTTCGTCCCTGTCGGCATCCATCTGCCCGCTTTCGAACATGTTGCCGGTGCGGACCGCGATGACCATGTCGCCGCGCTCGTGCCGCCCGTCGAACAGGGCGCAGATGTCCTTGCCGGCAAAGCTCCTCTCGATGTCGATCAGACGCTCGACGTATGAGGGGTGGATCAGATAGCGCGCCTCGACCGGATCGGTCGTCCACGCATCGAAGGCATCCTCGAAATCGGGATGCACGATCTCGACCGGTTCGAAGCGTTCGCCGTCCAGCTTCACCGAATCCTTGCGCCCGCCGAAAAAGCCGCGGTGCACCCCCTCGCGCAGCAGCAGCGTGCGCGAATGGATGCCCCGGCCATATTGCATGGTGATGATCGCGCCCTGGAACACCGTGACCCAGCGCCGGTTCTTCCCGCTGCCGCGCCGTTCCTCCAGCTTCGCTTCGTGCAGTTCGAAATGATGCCCGGCGATCTCGCCCGACCAGTGATCCTCAAATTTCGCGCGGTCGTGGCGCGGCAGCATGCCCAGCGCCTTGGCGCGGCGGAAACCCGTGCCGGGCAGGCTGTCGATGGTAAAGCGTAGTCCCAGCGATTCGGCGATGGCCTTGTTTATCCCGCTCTTGACCGACTTGCGCGCCTCGTTGACCGGTCCGCGCGTCCACGCCCATGCCAGCATGGCGACCACACCGGTGACTGCCAGCTTGGCCTGCAGCGGCACCGGCAGGGCAAGCCAAGCGACAAGCACGATCGGCCCAAGCACCAGCACCGACGTCCAGATGCGCTTTTGCGCCACCGCCTGCGCTTCGCTGCGCATCGCCTTCTGCTCTCGCAGCCAGCCGCCAAGCGGGCCGGCCATCAGGCTTTGTGTCTGCGGCAATTCGATCATCGTCCACTCCGACGCGTTGGCGCGGGCTGTCGCCCGTCGCTCTTTCCATCAAGCCACGCGGTGCTAGGCTGCGCAGCAAGACGGCGAATCGCAAGGGGAAATGCGGGCGATGACGGGCTGGATTATCGTTTTGGTCGTGCTGGTGGTGATCGCCGTGCTGGTGATCGGCATCTATAACCGCCTCGTTTCGCTGCGCCAGAGGGTGCGGCAGGGCGTGGCCGACATCGACGCGCAATTGCGGCAAAGGCACGATCTGGTGCCCAATCTCGTCAACACGGTAAAGGGCTATGCCGCCCACGAATCGGAGACGCTCGAGGCTGTGATCGCCGCGCGCAACCGCGCCGCGTCGGGAAGACCAAGCTCGGGGAACGAGGAACAGCTCGCCGTCGCGCTCGACCGCCTGCTGGCACTGGGAGAGGCCTATCCCGAATTGAAGGCCAGCGCCAATTTCCAGGAATTGCAGCGCGAACTTTCCGAAATTGAGGACAAGATCGCCGCCGCCCGCCGCGCGCTGAACGCCGCGGTGTCGCGCTATAACACCGGGATTGAGAGCTTTCCCGCGGTGATCTTCGCCGGGGCGCTCGGCTTTCGCCATGCCGATTTCCACCGGCTGGACGATTCGGAAGTGGGCACGGTGGATCAGGTTCCGAACGTGCAATTCTGATCCGCGGGCACGCGTTTCAGCACGGCCCGCCGAACACAGAATCCGCCCTGCCGCGCTTTCGGTAGCGGCGCGGAAACCGCGAAATTACCTTGCGTTTTCGTCCATGGCGCTTATATGCGCCCGCTCCGCTGCCCCATGGGGACTTCCAAACCGCAAGGCAGCTCTTGTCGAATGTCTACCTCTGGGGGTCCCTTGAATTGTCCATTTTCCCTGACGCCGCTGCTGTAGTCCGCGCCCTTTCGCCGGACGAACCGGTTATCCTCAACCGCCCGCATGCTGCGCGGCGGGCCGCGGAGTTCTTCGTCCGGAAGTTCCCCGGCAAGGTGCTCTACGCGGTCAAGGCCAATCCCTCGCCCGATCTGCTGCAGATCCTGCACGACGGCGGCGTGACGCATTACGACGTCGCCTCGATCGCCGAGGTGCGGCTTGTGCGCAGCACTCTGGGCCGCGACGTGACGCTGTGCTTCATGCACCCGGTCAAGACCGAGCGCGCGATTGCCGAGGCCTATTTCGAGCATGGCTGCAAGACCTTCAGCCTCGACAGCCATGACGAGTTGGACAAGATCGTGCGCGCCACCACCCGCGACGGTGTGGAGGCAAAGGACCTGCGCCTGTGCGTGCGCCTGCGCGTGTCGTCCGAATATTCCGAGCTTTCGCTCGCCGCCAAGTTCGGCGTCGACCTGACCGATGCCGCGGGCCTGCTGCAGGCCGTGCGTCAAAAGGCCGACTGGCTGGGCGTGTGCTTCCACGTCGGTTCGCAGGCCATGACCCCCTTCGCCTATGTGCAGGGGCTTGAGCGTGTGCGCGCCGCGATTGCCGAGGCCAGCGTCGTGATCGACATGATCGACGTGGGCGGCGGTTTCCCCTCGGTCTATCCGGGGATGGAGCCTCCGCCGCTGGAGGATTATTTCTCGGTCATCCACCGCCATTTCTACGAACTGCCCATCGCCTACAACGCCGAGCTGTGGTGCGAGCCGGGCCGTGCGCTGTGCGCGGAATACAACTCGATGATCGTGCGCGTCGAAAAGCGGCGCGAGAACGAGCTGTTCATCAACGACGGTGCCTATGGCGCCTTGTTCGATGCCGCCCACATCGGCTGGCGCTTCCCGGTCCGCCGCGTGGCCGGTCCCGAGAATGACGCCGAGACGGCCGATTTCGCGTTCTATGGCCCGACGTGCGACGACGCCGATTACATGGAAGGCCCGTTCCCGCTGCCTGCCGACATGCGCGCGGGCGACTATATCGAGGTCGGGATGCTGGGCGCCTATGGCGCGGCGATGCGCACCGCGTTCAACGGTTTCGGCGACGGCCCGGTGGAAGCCGTGTCGGACGAGCCGATGAGCAGCCTCTATCGCGGCGATCGCGCCGATCCGCGCGTTTCGGATAACGTTATTTCGCTGCGCTAGGCCGGGTTATTTCCCTGCGCTAGGCGGGGCGATCTCGCTGCGCCAGGCCGGGTCATCTCGCTGCGCTGAACGCCGCGACGCACCATAATCGCCGGAATCAGAGAGGCCCTGCAAGCGCGCTTGCGGGGCCTTTCGCCATGCGGCCATCGCGCGGGCAAGCCGGTTAATTCGGAAACATCGTGCCGTTCGCCCGTTGCAAGAGGGCCGGAAACAGAAAGCGCCGCCCCGCCAGCCGCCCGTCAGGGGCCTCGATTGGCCATGGGCCGCGGCGCGCAACAGAAGGAACCCTATTTCATGAAAAAGCTCATCCTGCTCGCCACTGCGCCCGCCCTTTTCGCGGTCACCGCCTGCGGCCCCGACTCTGCGGTCGAGGAACGGGGCGACGCGCTGGAAGAACGCGCTGATGCCGTCGAGGACTACGGCGACGATCAGGCCTCCGCGCTTGAGGAAATGGCCGACGAGGCACCGACCGACGCGCAGGAAGACGCGCTCAACGCCCGCGCCGAGGAGATCGACGACATCGGCGACGACCGCGCCGACGCGCTGAACGAAGTCGCCGACGAAATGGAGTGACGACACGCAGGCCGCGGAGCGCAAGGTTCCGCGGCCTCTTTTTCGGTTCCGGGCAGCGTACTTGCCGCTCTCCCGGCCATCCGAACGGCCATATCCCGCGTCCCCTAGGGTAAATCCCGATTATCCCGCACCTCGGCAGCGTTATACTTGTCTGCCTGCTGCCGGTGAGGAGGGTCGACCATGGGCTGGCTCAATCGCAAGAAAACGATTTTCGCATCCTTGGGCGTCTTCGCCGCCTGTTTCGCGGGACAGGCTGAGGCCACCGAAAACGGTGCCTCGCTGTATCTGCTGGGCTCGGGCGGACCGGGAACCGCGGTCATGGCCCCGTTCGAGGGCGTCTATCTCGACAAGCTGATCTGGATCTACGACGGCAACGCCTCGGCAGAGCGCGAATTCCCTGTGAACGGAAACATCGCGGTCGGCCTCGACATGACGGTCGTCGCGGAATTTCCCACCATACTGGTCGTGCCCTCGACCAATGTGCTGGGCGGCACGTTGGCGTTGGGCGTCACGGTTCCCGTCGGAGCCCCCATCGTCGATGTCGACGCGCTGCTGACCGGGCCGGGGGGCAACACAAGGGCGGCATCGGTCCATGACAGCGCGCTCACCACCGGAGATCCGGTCGCGGTGGTCATGATGGGCTGGAAATCGGGCGATCTGAATTTCCAGCTGTCCTCGATCATCAACACGCCCATCGGCCATTACCGCGAAGGACAGCTCGCCAATCTCTCGCTGCACCGTTGGGCCGTCGACGGATCCGCCGCCGTCAGCTGGCACGACGCTGAGGCGGGCTGGGACGTCAGCGCCAAGGCGGGCTATACGTGGAACGGCCGCAACGATTTTACCGATTACGACAGCGGCGACGAGATCCATGTCGAGGGCGCGATCGAACACAGCTTCTCCCCCGCCTTTTCGCTGGGCGCACAAGTCGGCTGGGCCAAGCAGGTCAGCGACGACGAAGGCCCGCTGGGCCCGTTTCGCGGCGAAGTGCTGGCCGTGGGCGCGACCGCCTCCACGACCGTCATGATGGCCGGAAAGCCCGGCACGTTCCGCGGGCGTTACATGCACGAGGTGGACGTGACCAACCGGCCCAAGGGCTCGACCTTCTGGATCGACTTTTCCTATCCGCTGGCGATGAAGATACCCGGTTGAAGACGATGCCGGCTTAACACGCCGCGCTAACCCCCTGTTAGCCAGCGCCGCGCTATGCGGCAGCGGATGACTTCATCCGCTGCCTCGCCCTCCGCCCGCCTGTGGATTCCCGCCCTGCTGTGCCTTGGCGCATTGGTGCCCGCGATCCTGATCCCGACCTTCGGCTTCCTGATATCGCTGGGCTTCATGGCGGCGGTGCTGGCGCTGTACAGGCCTTCGCGCGCCGCGACACTGGCGCTGGTCTGGAAATCGCGGGCGAAATCGATGCTGCTGGGCATCCTCGTCGGCGGCGCGCTGGCCGTCGCCATTGCCGAGCTGGTCCGCCCGCTTGTCGAAAGCCTTCTGGGCAAAGGCGTCGATACCGGCGCGCTGGCGGCGGTGGCGGGCAACTGGCCGGTTTTCCTCGTCACGCTGGTCATCGCGCTTGCCAGCGCGGCGGCAGAGGAACTGCTCTACCGCGGTTTCGTGATCGGCTGGGGCGCGAAGATATTCGGGCGCGGCGCGGTTCCGCTGCTGGTGCTGATCTCCGCCGCCGCCTTCGGCGCCTCGCACAGCTATGGCCCGTCGGGCGCGGTGGTGACGGGGCTGATCGGGCTGGCGCTGGGCGTGATGTACCAGCTGTGCGGGCGGCGGCTGCTGCCCTGCGTGGCCGCGCATATGACATTCAACCTGATCGGCTCTGTTGCCCTGTTCCTAGGCTAACGCCTTTGCTAACGCCCATCGACCAAGGATGGGAGAACACCGACGATGAGCCTGCCCGAATGGCTGACAAGCCGCCTGCAATTGCCCGCGATTTCTGCGCCGATGTTCATCGTGTCGCAGCCCGATCTGGTGATGGCGCAATGCCGCAGCGGCATCGTCGGCTCGTTCCCCTCGCTCAACGCACGCGGCGACGGCGTGTTCGAACAATGGCTGCAACGGCTGAACGCCGAGCTGACCGACAATGACGCGCCCTTCGCGGTGAACCTGATCGTCCATCGCAGCAATGCGCGGCTGCAGGAGGATCTGGAACTCTGCGTCAAATACAAGGTGCCGCTCGTGATCTGCTCGCTCGGCGCGCGTGAGGAAGTGAACGACGCGATCCATTCCTATGGCGGGATGGTGCTGCACGACGTGATCAACGACAAGTTCGCGCGCAAGGCGGTGGAAAAGGGCGCGGACGGCGTGGTCGCGGTGGCGGCGGGCGCGGGCGGCCATGCGGGCACGATCTCGCCCTTTGCGCTGGTGTCGGAAATCCGCGAATGGTTCGACGGGCCGCTGGCTTTGTCGGGCTCTATCGCGAACGGGCAGTCGATCCTCGCCGCGCAGGCGATGGGCGCCGACGTCGGCTATATCGGCAGCGCCTTCATCGCGACCGAGGAAGCCGTGGCGGTCCCCGAATACAAGCAGATGATCGTCGACAGCCGGTCGGAGGACATCGTCTATTCCAACCTCTTCACCGGCGTCCACGGCAATTATCTGCGCGGCTCGATCGAGCGGGCTGGCATGGACCCCGACAAGCTGCCCGAATCGGACCCCAGCGCGATGAATTTCGGCGGCAGCAAGGCGTGGAAGGACATCTGGGGCAGCGGCCAAGGCGTCGGCTCTGTCGACGCGGTGGTGCCGGCGGCGGATCTGATCGCGCGCTTCAAACAGGAATATGCGGCGGCAAAGGCGCGGTTGGGACAAAGCTAAGTCCGCAAGCATTCCTGCAACTGACGCATGGTTGCCGCGGAAAACCCCGTGCCGGAGCAAGGCGGAGCGGAAGGTAGGCCATCGGCCGAACAGTCGTTCTGGGCGGAATTACGTCGCGGTTATCCCACCAGCCGATACCACTGACGCATTGGTCGACGTGCTCCGCCGAAAGGGCGGTGACGACCGCCAATCGAACTGGATGACGGATTTGCGTGGCCGAATGATAATAGAATAGCCCCACCAGCGCACAGGCCAGCAGGAAATTGAAGCGCGCCAGCATCGCCTGACATTGGCACGAAGCGGGGAACCGGACAATCAATGTATCGGGCGCGACATCGCAAGACCGTCACCGGACGCCGAAGGCGACACCGGCAAGCGCGAATGCGCGCCCGAGCTTATGCGAGGAAGCCAAGCGGGCCGGATGGCCCGCGCCCGGCGTCTGAGGGCCTAAAGAAAACTACGCCGCCTTGCGCAGCTCCAGCTCAAGCCGGTCCCAGATCTCGACCAGTGCGCCGACCAGATCGCGCATCATCTGTTCGGTGTGCGCGGGGCCGGGGGTGAAGCGCAGGCGCTCGGTGCCGCGCGGCACGGTCGGGAAATTGATCGGCTGCACATAGACGCCGTATTCGGCGAGCAGAATATCCGAGATCTTCTTGGCCCGCACCGGGTCGCCCACCATCAGCGGCACGATATGGGTGGTCGAATCCATCACCGGCAGCCCCGCATCGCGCATCGCGTCCTTCAGGAACGCGGCGGAGGCCTGCTGCGCCTCGCGCTCGACGCTCGAGGATTTCAGGTGGCGGACCGATGCCAGTACGCCCGCGACCAGCACCGGCGACAGCGAGGTGGTGAAGATGAAGCCCGGCGCATAGGAACGCACGCAATCGATGATGCGCTTGTCCGCCGCGATATAGCCGCCCATCACGCCGAACGCCTTGCCCAGCGTCCCTTCGAGAATGTCGATCCGGTGCGCAGCTTCGTCACGCTCCGAAATGCCGCCGCCGCGCGCGCCGTACATGCCGACCGCGTGGACTTCGTCGCAATAGGTCAGCGCGTTGTACTTTTCCGCAAGGTCGCAGATTTCGTGCAGCGGCGCGACGTCGCCGTCCATCGAATAGACGCTTTCGAAGGCGATCACCTTGGGCACATCGGGATCTTCCGCCGCCAGCAGTTCCTCGAGATGTTCGAGATCGTTGTGCCGGAACACGCGCTTGGCGCAGCCCGAATTGCGGATGCC
>CEOS01024297.1_pt1 | contig 33612 bp, 28 predicted proteins | sample 530601 | NCBI WGS metagenome assembly CEOS01 (sample SAMEA2620666, study PRJEB7988) | marine metagenome | biome: marine biome (ENVO:00000447); feature: mesopelagic zone (ENVO:00000213); material: "saline water (ENVO:00002010), including plankton (ENVO:xxxxxxxx)" | depth 1000 m
GGGCACGCTGGTGGTCGTGCGCCACAGCCGCCCGAGCGGATCGTAAGTGAGCGTCGTCGTGCCCGCCGGCGCGACCACCTGGATCAGCCGGTTCTCGACATCGTAGTAATAGGTGTTGGTGCCGTCGGTCTGTAGGTTGCCGGTGTCATCGTAGGCATAGCTGTTTGCGCCCACGCTCTCGTACTGGTTGAGCCCGTTGACCGTATAGGCGCGGTCCACCTCCACCGCGCCGTCCCATGCATAGGCATCATTGCTGGTGGTCGCGCTCAGGATCTGGCCCGCCGGGCTGCAGGAGAAGCTGCGGCTGATATCGGCCGAGGTGCCCGCGACATCGTTCGCCCACGAGGCCATCCGCCCGCTCGCCTGATAGGCCAGCGCCGTCGGATTGCCCCAGTTCGAGGTGCCGGTGTCGTAGCGCTTGAGCTCGGTCACCCGCCCGAACCGGTCGCGCACCGGAGTGAACAGGTTGACCCCGCCGATCGCGGCGTAATACAGCCGGTCGAGCCCGTCGCGGTTATAGCTCACCACCTGCGCGTCTGGATGGGTCAGCGAAGTGCGCGTGCCGTTCTTGTTGTAGCCTGCGCCCAGCGTGCGGGTGACCGAGCCCAGATCGATCTCGGCTACGGTCATCCGCCCGAACCCGTCATAGGTGCTGGTCAGACCTTCGCCGCTCGTGCTGTCGAAGGTCGCGCTCAGCTGCAGCCCGCGCAGGTCGTAAGTGTAATACACATCGCGGGTGAACACGCTCGAGATGCCGCCATCGGGGATGGTCTTGACCGTCATACGGTTGAGCGCATCGTACTGGTAGCCGATCACCCGCCCGTCGCGCTTGGTCAGCGCGGTGCGGTTGCCGTTCGCATCATAGGCGTAGAGCTCGTCGTCGCTCGTATCCGAGCTGCCCGGGGTGGTCTTGGACGGGAAGATCGTGCGCGCGATCCGGTCGAACCCGTCATATTCGTAAGTGGTCAGGTTGCCGTTGGCATCCTTGACCGTCTGCACCTGCCCGTTGCCGGTATAGGTATAGGTCGCGTAGTCCTGCGCCAGCGCGGTGCCGTAGGCCTTCTGCACCTTGAGCACCTGTCCCGCCGCATCGTACACCGAACGCGTGATCCGGTCGGGACCGTTGCTGCCTGCGGTGCGCAGGGTGCAGCCATCGGAATAGGCGGTGGTGCGGGTGAAGTGCGCCGGGTTCATCCGCACCGCGGTGCATTCGAGCCGCCCGACCGCGTCGTACTTGAACTCGGTCAGCGAGAACGGGCTGTCGGTTGTGTCGATCCCCCGCTCCTGGATCTTGCGGCCCATGCTGTCGTACACGGTCTCGACCGCCGACAGCAGTTCGAACCCGGTCCAGTTGACCGGCAGGATCGTCTCGTTCTGCCAAGCGCTCAGGATGCCGCTCTCGACCCGCGTCGGGCGGCCCGCCGCATCATAGGTGGTCCGGGTGACCGCGAACGTGTTCTCGCCGACCCCGGGCTGCGGGGCGATCGTCCCCACCACCCGGCCCGCCGCATCGTAGCGGGTCGCACTCTTGTACGCCCCCGCCGATGTCTGCGCCTGCGCCGCCACCGACAGGGTGAGCGCCGCCAGCACCGTCGCTGCAAGAATGGCTGCGCGCCGGACCATCCCGGCCACCACAGCCGCGCTCACGAGCAGCTCGTCAGGTTGGCTGCGGGCAGCGTCTCGGATATCTTGCGGCCCCACTGGTCGTACTCAAAACACGTCCGCAACGTCTGACCGTTCGCGGTGACCGTCGTGCCCAGCAGGAACAGGTTGCCCGGCGTATAGGAATATTCCTTGACCACCTGGTCGCCCGCCCCGGCGCCGCAATTGCCGCTGGTGTCCATCGCGCTGGTCATGCAGCTGAACTCGCGCCACAGCACCCAGATGGCTGCAGGGGTGACGCTCCCGGCAAGCGACGGGGTGAGCTGCTGGTATTCGTAAGTGACCTGCGGGCGGATGCCACCGACCGCGGGCTGCTTTACCGTCAACACCCCGCCATGTGTGGTGCTGTAGGTGTAATCGGTCCGGTTATCTTTCGCGTCCTCGACATAGGTCGGCTTCGAGCAATGCCTGATCGTCGTCGCGTTGCAATTGTGCGGCGTTTCGACGACCAGATTGCCGAGCGAACTTCCCGGCTTGGCGATCTGCGTGGTCCGATAGACCAGCCCGGTCGTAAGATCGCGCTCTAGTTCCACCGAGTTGCCTTCGGGCCGTTCATAGCCCTGAAGCGTGCTGACGAGGCAGCTGGACCCGGCGCCCGGTGGATTGGCGAGCACGTTGGGATCGCAATAATCCATCGTCGTCTCGCGACCGAGCGCATCGCGGATCAACACCGGCCCGGGTGTGAGCTGCCACTGGAGCTCGCAACAGGTCAATGGAGCAGGGCCCGGCGCACGGGGTTTTTCCCACCACGCATATTCCACATCGACCCTGCGGTCCGCGTTGTCCTCGTAATACCCTCCCGCAATCGGGGGAACCTGGCCTTCGACCTGCGGGCCATAGGAATAGGTGTAGTCGAACGTGCGACCATCGACGAAAGACTGCGCATTGACGATATGGTCGTACACTCCCAGCTCGTTCTCCCGCACCTCGATCGTGTTCGTCAGCCAGTCCTGCGTCTCGCCCGGACGGCGGAACCCCATCGTGTAGTTGGTCGCCGTTCCGGAATAGGAATACTGGGTCGTCTCGTTCGCCGGATTGGCAACGCTCGCCAGCATCACCAGCGAGCCCACCGAAGTTTAGCTGTAGCTCGACGTCATGGCGCCCGATGGGCAGACATTGTTCGAAGGCTTCACCGCCAATGCGGTATTGACGATGCAGGCCTTCGCGACATGGTCCCACCCGCCGCCGCTCGCGCCATACTCTAGCAACAACGCATAGCCGCGGCTCCCGCTGACCGAGCGCAGTCGCGCCTGTTGCCCGCTCGAGGTCTCGTATTCGAGATCGTAACGGGTTCCGTCCGACAGCGTTACACTCGATGCGAGCGCGCACTCCCACGGTGAGCATGAGCCGTTCGTCCCGAAGACGATGGTCGCCGCCTCGTTCTGGAAGGTGTAGACGCCGCTGGACACGGTCAGGATCGCAAAGCCATCCTTGGAGACATGGGTGAATGCCGTATCGTTCGCCTGCCGCTCGAATGTGGTCGCCCGCCCGCCATAGCTGACCGAGACCCTGAGATCGGGACCAGCGTCGTAATTACCCGCGTCGATATCGATGTTCTTGGCCCACAATGCGACCGACCAATTGTGCGAGAACTGCCCGAATGCGTCCTTGAACCCCGGCACCGCGTTGGTCACCTGGCGGGTCAGGCTCATGTCTCCTGCCGCAAGGTCGGTCCCGGAGAAGGCATGTGCGCATGTCGACCCCGCCCTCGGTCACCGCGAACTGTTCTGCCGGTGGTGCCTCGATGCTTCCGCTACCCTCCCCCTCATTCTCGCCAATCGTCTGCGCCTGGAGGGGAGACAGCGCGATACCGCAGGCAACCAGCGCGGCCCCGCAGAGACGGGCCCGCATCAGCAGGGACGAACGCGCACGCGCCGGCAAATTACCCAAGCCAAGCAGTGCTAACGACCATCCCGACCGCATGACCTCATTGAAGGGAACCGCCAGACATCGAAAAGCCGGGCTCGGGCATCGGAAACGGAGCCCACTCGACCCTCCCGCCGCAGCCGCCAGAACTCCACCATAAAGCCAGACTGCCACACGAATCCCCCCGATCCCCAACAACAACAGAAACAGCCAAAACAGCAGCACTGTCAAAGGGCTTTTCAAAAGCAAAATGAAAATCGGCCAAAGGCCGTGTTGCAGGTCGGAGCCCAGCATCGCTTTCAGACCTAATGGGGTATCAAAGCAACACCGGCAAATCAGCTTTCTGTTGGCCGAACCAGATCGACGTGGCTTGCGCCCAGAGCCTCCGAGAGCTCGTAAAGTGTCAGGATAGTAGGATTTCGACGGCCACGTTCTAGCCCGCTGATATATTGTTGCGACAGGCCTGAGCGTTCGGCCAGCTCTTCCTGCGTCCATCCCCGAGCTTTGCGTAAGCGGGCACAATTGTCGCCGACGAGCTTGCGCATATCCATGCACAAACCATTGGCGATCTAAGGACCGCCAGTTTATCACCTATAGTATGTATTTGATCGCGCGCTTTCATGCTTGAGTTCGGGCAGCTGCTCGAACGGGGGGGTATCGACCAATCGCAGACATTGCTGGTGCGCCATACGCCGATCGAGAATGCCCTTCGCCGGGTCATGCCCTGGATCGTCGCTGAGCGCCCCGACTTGTGGCTCGCCTATCAGCGCATCCAGTGGGCGACGCTCGAGAAGGCGATGACGCGTGCACAATTCCTTGTATCGCTTGTCGGGCTCGAGCCACGCAAGGCCACCTATGCCTCGTTCTACCGGATCGGCGATTGGGAAGAACTCGACTATCAGGGCTACTGCGCTTTTCCGGGTAATGCCGAGCTGGAGGCGCTCGGCATGTCCGGGCGTACTCCTGACATGGGGTCCTGCCTCGCATTCGACTTACAGGCGCTCGATACCTTCGACGAATATTTTGGCCGACTGGCCATAGACTGGCCGGAACCTGCCCAGAACTGGTATCGCTGGGCTGCCAATGGCCGATTCCCGATCGATACGATCGTATCCGAGAGCGTCTTCGTTTCCGCCATGCCCGATTGGCGCGAGCTGATCGTGAGCTGGCACGAGCTTGCGAACCTCCCGCGATCTTGGCAAACGGTCATGGCACAATGGCGCGGCGTCTACTTTATTCACGATAGCTCGAGCGGCAGAGGCTACGTCGGCTCAGCCTATGGCTCGGACAACATCCTCGGGCGGTGGCTGGGCTATGCTCGAACCGGGCACGGAGGAAATGCTGGCCTGCGGAAGGTCGATCCGGCCGGGCTGTCGTTCTCGATCCTGCAGCTGACCTCCCCCGACCTCGACCCCGAAGAGGTCATCGCATTCGAGGAAAGCTGGAAGCGGCGGCTTCACACGCGCAGCGCTGGTCTTAATCGCAACTAGCTCAGTACTGGTTCCACCCATCCTCTGCGTCAATTCCACGCGCGGGAGGGAAAAAGTCATCCCAGTCCTCGTCGTCGCTACAGTGAGACCGGCCAAATTCATCATGCCAGTACATTGTTGGGCCGACGATCGGGAGGTCGCGATGCTGCCAGCAGCTGCGGACCCAGTCGAGGAGTTGACCAAGGGCGTCGACCTGGTCGTCGTGTCGGCAATTGGGAAAGGCGAGAAGTTCGCGCGTGAACTCCTCGAGCCACGCCGCGCTTTCCGGCAAGAACATCTGCCCCGCTTCCACCATCGAGCTTACGCCCATCGCCCTCGTATACTTGTCCGCCTCGGGTACGCGCCCGAGCGGACTGGGCACACCTGTCGGACGAGAGCTGCGCAGAGACTGAATGAGTTGCTGACCCGCCGCTTTGTCTTCGATGAGCAAAGTCCTGGCCCGATGCCCGCGCGCCAGCTCGATTGCTTTTCGCTGCAGATCGGGGAACTCGAGGCGACCACGCCAAACATCGATCAGGTGCACCTCGCTACGAACAACGCGGGCAGTAATACACACCGAGTAGTCATTGCTCTGACCGGTCTTGATCGCGCAGTCCCAAGACTGCACGATCTCGCCTCCCATCTGGCCGGGCAGAACTACAGACCGTCGCAGCCATTCGCGGCGATAGAGGTTGCCCTCTGCGGGCAACGGTTGCTGCTGATACTGGGCCTCGAACGCAAAGGATCCCATTGCCTGCCGTAGGTCGTCGAGCACCTGACGGCTCTCGCGCTCGAGGTGCAGCAGGTCGCCTTCCCTGCGCAACCAGGATCCGCCACGGGCCAGCATGATCCGCTCATCCTGCGTGGCGATGACCGGGATTGAGAGGTGATCCCATCCACCCTGTTCAAGCAGCATACCCGAAAGGTCATTTTCATGAAGACGCTGCATGACGCACAGAATAGCCCCGGTTTTCTTGTCGTTGAGGCGTGACGCCAGGGTCGAGCGGAACCAGTCGTTGACGCTTTCGCGGATCGCCTGCGAATTTGCATCCTCTGGCTTGATGACGTCATCGAGGATGATGATGTCACCGCCACGTCCCGTTAGCGTCCCAGTGACCGAGGTCGCGAGACGACCGCCGCCACGTGTAGTCTCGAAATCCCATGAGGCTGATCTGCTTTTCGAGATCATGGTCGCCGGAAAGATCTCATGATACCAGCTACTCTCAACGATTGCGCGGCAGTCCCGCGCGAACTTGCCCGAGAGCTCGTTCGAGTAGCTCACGCAGACAAAATTGCGGGTCGGGTCACGCCCAAGCATCCAGGCGACCCAGATGACCGAGATAGTCTTTGACTTCCCATTGCGCGGGGGCAGGTTAATCAACGAGCGCAGGATCACACCCTCGTCGATACGCTCGAGCCGATAGGCGATCGCGTCAATATGCCAGTTCCACTGTATGAGTTCGCCGCCGCTGATCCATGGCCATGCCTTGCGTAGGAAAGCCGTAAAATCATACCTGCACAGTTCGATGAGCAGGGCCCGGGGGTCTTCCATCGCGAAGTCAGTCATCTCCGGACCTGCCGGTAGTTTGCGGTAAAGGCGCGTCCGGGGCCAAAGGCCGGGCTTCGCTCGTCAGGGTGGGATCATCTCCCTCGGCACCCTTGCGGGACAGGACTTGGTCGAGGATCTGCTGATCCTGGGGGGACAAAGCGCGCTTCCCGTCGGCGTGATCCTCCGGTCCGAAAACCTGCATGACAAGATCGATAAGGATCCGCGTTGCGCGAACATCACCCGAGGCGGCTCGCGCCGTCAGGGTACGCAGCATCAGCTGCTGCTTGGTCCCGCTAACCCGCTCCCCATTCATCTTGATATCCATTCGGCTCACAAGCTCGGCGCGCAGATCGGTCTTCAGACCGCGCGCGTTTTTCGGTCGTCCGGCGGGATTGCCTGAAACGCCCTTCGGCCATCGCGATGCCCTGGGCGGCTTGCCGTATCCGACCTCATAGTCATCCCCGCTCACGAGCCGCCTCCTTCCGATGAGCGCGACAGGCAGCAATCTCGCTGAACGTGCGACCATCTGCGGCAAGCACTGGCTCGAAGCCCGTCACTTCGCTGATGCGCCTTAGAGCTGTATCGACATAGCCGGGATCGAGTTCGAGAGCCGCACCCCTACGGCCGGCGCGATGGGCTGCAATCAAGGTCGTACCCGAACCCAGACAAGGATCGACCACAAGGTCGCCGCGGTGCGAACAGTCGAGAATGAAGTCGGCGACCAGTGCGACGGGCTTGACCGTTGAGTGCGCCGCGAGATCCGCATCGCGCCCTTTCCTGAAGGTGTTAGCACCCGCATACTCGACGACATTGGTCCGATAGCGTCCGCTACCGCCGAGCCCGAAATTGTTGATGTGTTTCGCGCGGCCAGCCTTAAACACGAACACGAGTTCGTGCTGGCTGCGATAGAATGCGCCCTGCCCGCCATTGTTCTTTTTCCACACGATCAGCTGCTTGTGCTCGTCGTAGACCCCGTCGGCAGCATCGAGCAGCTCGCGCATGTGGCGCCAGTCCATCGCGTGATAGTGAATCGAGCCTTCTTTCGAGAATCTGACGCAGTTGCGAAAGATCGCGCGCAGGAATGCCGTGAATTCCGGTGCACTCATTTCGCCAGCACCCATCACGAATTCGCGGTGCCGGTTCCTGCCATTGCCGGAGACATGGCCCTCGATCTTCACATTGTAGGGCGGATCAGCAAAGACGAGGCTCGCTTTGTCGTCCCCCAGCAGACGCTCCCAGTTAGCTGCATCTCGCGCATCGCCACACAACACACGGTGAGGTCCGCAAAGCCACAGATCTCCTACCCGCGTGGCCGCGTCGATCGCTGCAACTGGTACCGGCGGGGGCTCAGGCCCGTCTTCGGAGGTCGGCACTTCGATGGTCAGGTCGAGGTCGGCTGTCCCGAAACCGGTTATCTCCAGCTCGTAACCATCCTCAAAAAGGGCGGTCAGTTCTTCGCCCAGAATGTCTTCGTCCCATCCGGAGAGGTCCGCGATGCGGTTCTCGGCCAGCGCAAACGCGCGTCGGTCGGCGTCGGTGAGGAAACACGCGCGGATGACTGGCACGCATGCACAACCCATTTGCCGGGCGGCCATCCAGCGACCGTGACCGGCTGCGATCATGCCCTGGTCATCGACAATGATCGGCACGAGCCAGCCAAAACGCTCGATACTCGCCGCAATCTGGCTGATCTGCTTATCGGTGTGCGTTCGCGCGTTGCGCGGATTGGGCACGAGGCTGCCGAGGACGACGGTTTCGATCTGCGGGTGGGCGATGTCCATGGAATGGCTCCGTTCTGCAAGGGAGCTATCCAGCTATCGTCGGCCGATCGCGATCCTAAGGACAATAAATCGGAATGTTGGGAGTGAACGACTCCACCTTGTATGGGGCTGCGAATTCGGGGCATCCGCGTGGATCGATACAGGATCCGTAGTTCGGAAAGAGATCGATAAAACGCAGGGGCTTGCCTGCGTATTGCTTCCGGATAAGTCTCAACAGGTTACCCAGCTGGGTCTCGGTCACGGTCTCATCCCATGATTGCACGATCCTGACCATGGCAAGGCCCAAGCTGCCAGGAATGTGGGGATCGTATTCGTCAAACCGACGGGTCTTCCGAGCGAGTACCGGCCGGCCGCTGAATTGCTGGGTCAGTGCGAGCAATCCGGTCACATGATGACGAAGAATGGGTGTCGCTGGTCGCCCCCGAAGAAGGTGGCTGCTCGTTGCTACATTTGCAGCAGCCCGCTCGATAATCTGCTGATCGATCAGGGCATCTTCACGGTCGGCGATTCTTCGCGCTTCGATGTTGATCGCCAATTCGATGTATGGATGAACTCGCTCTCCTCGCTCCGTCGCACGCGTCCTGCCTGCAACGCGGTTCCTGAGTCTCCGCAGGCTTTCATTGAACCCGCCATGCATGGTGTCCGCTCTGATGCAGAAGAAATAGCTCTGACTGAGAAACCTCAGCCGCTTTTTGTATTCGGCCAACAACTCCTCAATGCGCGCATGATCCATGGCAAGATTTGGGCTTGCGGGAAGATTGCTTGGATCGAGGTTACGCGGCCGGGGCAAGCTATGAGCCTCCTTTCCATGAATGGAGTTCCTACACGAACCATACCAGTTCCCTGTATGTTCGTCTGCATTTTCCCTGATTCAGTTCACAGGGATATTCACGACCATCGCCACAGGAAACCAAAGCAAAAGCTGAAGGAGGCCCTTCGATTGGGCCCTTCCAGCATGAATTTCCCTGTAGATTCCCTGTGGATCACGGAAACTTGATGAGAAACACGTTCGCTCGTGACTGCGTGGCGCACCAAACAGTTTCTGAGGGAACCGGAGAACCCCGAGCTCGCTCGGCCCGCGTCGTAAAGTGCGCGGCTCCGCGGGGTTTCAGGCCATTTGATTTGGCTGATGTGCCAGAGCACCCTCAATGAGCCGGATTTTCTAGCCCTATTCCTCAAGTTTCTCTGTAAGGAAAAACTGACCGCAAGCGCAGTCACTCAGGCTTGAGTCGGAAGACCGAGCATCTGCTCCTGCGCGCCCCAACTCGCTGGCAGGTTGGCCTCGAGCAGTTGCCTTCGACCTAGGATATCTGGCTGCTTGCCTGCGACGATCGCTTCCACGACGCGCGGGCTCAGCCGTGAAATGCAAATTAAGTTTCTGAGTTGCGTGCGGCACCGGCCGTCGCGCTTGGCAATCTGGTTGAGGCTAAGATGGGGACTGGCGAGGACAAGGTCGCGAGCCTGTTGCGCCTCAACGAGCAGTACGATCAGTTTGTGATTGACGGGTGCTTGGTCCTTTTCTGCATCGATCCGGAGCTTCACTTCTCGGAATGGCTTGCGCTGCGGGAGCGGGATACTCCAGTTCCACTGATTGCTGGTGCTGCAGCCGAGCGCGTCGGCGTTTAACCGAATATGGATACGGCCCTCGCCCATCTGCATAGCGGCAATCAGTTCGGCGATGACCTGTTGGCGAGAGTGATCGAGCGTCAGCCTAGCGGCGATCGATCTGGCTTTCGAGAACAGGTCCCGGAGGGCGACGCCCTCTTCCTCACCCGATATTCTGCGAAGCGTCTGTTCGTCTTCAAGCAGATCGGTCATCTGGACTATCAGGGCCGCTCAAGCTGGCCCTGTCCGATCCGGATCGCTGAAGCATTGTCTTGTCGCGCCAAATCCTTGCGAGTTTCGTAATAGGCGTAGCACCGTGATCCTTTGATGGCATAAGTCGGGACCATCGGTCTTCCCTTACAACAGTGAGCAGGCCCCGCAGCAATGATGGCTGCGGATCATTCCTCGGACGCCTGCGAGGCGGTGCCTTCTCCTGCAATCGCTCCTGCACCTCGTTCCAGAGTTCCTCGTCGACGATCGCTTCGTGCTCGCCGTCATAGACCGTCCCTTGTGGACGATCTTGCCGTGATAGATCGGGTTCTTGAGCAGGTGGAACAGGCTACCTTGGCGGAACGGAATACCGCCCCTATGAGGTCCGCTCGTCCGCTTCTGGACCTTGGTCCGGATTCCTTCAGTCTCCAGCTCGGTGATCAGCTCATTGGCGGAGCGCGAAGCAATATAGCGCCGCATGATTGTCCTGACCCGCTCAGCTTCTTCGGGAACGGGGATGAGTTTGCGGTCGACCACCTCATAACCCAAGGGAACCGGTCCGCCCATCCACAGGCCCTTCTTCTTCGAGGCGACGATCTTGTCCCTGATCCGCTTGCCGGTCACCTCGCGCTCAAACTGGGCGAAGGATAGGAGGACATTGAGGGTCAGGCGCCCCATGCTGGTCGTCGTGTTGAAGGCCTGCGTAACCAACACGAAGCTCGCGTTCTTCGCATCCAGGCGCTAAACGGTCTTGGCAAAGTCAGCGAGGCTGCGGGTAAGACGGTCGACCTTGTAGTCAACAATCACGTCGATCACCCCGGCTTCGACATCCGCGAGCAGCGCCTTGAGGCCGGGACGCTCCATGTTACCGCCTGAGTACCCGCCATCGTCATAATGGGTCCCGACCAGCGCCCAGCCCTCATGACGCTGGCTGAGAATGTAGGCCTGGCATGCCTCGCGCTGGGCGTGGAGGCTGTTGAATTCCTGTTCGAGCCCGTCCTCGTTCGATTTGCGGGTGTAAACCGCGCAGCGCATCCTTTTGGCGTTGGCCATCACGTCAGTCCGAAAGAGCGCGGACCGTTGCGGTGCGTGCCCGTGACGGCCTTCGCGATCGCGGTCAGCGAGCGCCAGACCTTCCCGTCATATTCGAAGCCGTCGTCGAGCACCGTGACGGTGTGCCCGATCCCGCGCCAGTCGCGCACGAGGCGAGTGCCCGGCATGAGTTTTCTCCGGGGAGCCGAGACGGGAGCCGAATTGCCGTCCTCCATCGCGCGGGCCGAATGGCGCATGATGCACCTGGTCTCGCGGCTGATCCCGCCATGGCGCTTCTCCTGCAGCCGGTATGCAATGCCGAGCCGCAGCAGGTCTGCTGACAGATTAGGGGCGGGAGCGCCGTGAGAGCGCGCCCATTCCTGTTTGAGTTCCGCCACCGGGAGCGCGTCGAGCCGCTCAAGCGGCATGCGTTTCGGGCGAGCCATCAGTCAGCCTTCACACCACGGGCCGCGGAAGCGATACGGTAGACGCTGCGACCGCCCTTCCCGGTCTCTCGGGCCACATCGCGGCCTTTCTTGCGTAGGCCGGTCAGGAAGGCGCGACAGGTATGCTCCTGCCAGCCGGTCGCCCTGGCGATCTGGTCGATGCTCGCGCCCGCCTTGCGCTGCAAGAGTTTTTCGACGGTCGCGGTCTTGGTTGTTCCGGCCTCATTGCGAACGGACTTCTTGTTGGATTATTTCGTACCGGCGGTGCGCCCGGGTTCTTCGCCCGACGTTGCTGAAGTCCGCGGCTCACCGTCGGCAAGCTTTGCTGAGACCGCTTCCAGCGAGGCGCTCACGTTTGAGGTGCCTACATCTTCTGCATGAGACATGGGTGGTTCTCTTTCGTCGAAGCAGCGCCAACCGCTGCTCCCACCACCCGGAGCCCCGGATACTTAGAGTGTCGGGGCTGCGGCTCGCCTAAGCCGCGTTTCAGTGAACGCACCAATGCTTCGTTTGCGGGGGAAGTCGAGCGGAACATGCTCTAGCGGCCAATGGCGGCTTTGCGCCCTAACATCGGCCACTACACAGCTTTTTGCACCTTCCCGAAAGCTGCCTTCACATCGAGTGCGCAGCAATCATCCTTCATAGCCATAAGCTCGCAAGATTTCTCCTTGCCGCGAACACCAAAAGTCACTTCTAAAGATTCAGGGAGCCTAGCAAGGCCAAGGAACTCAGCGGGCTCGCCAAATATCAATCCTCTTGCACCCAAGGGATACCCTTCAACCAAAACTGGTCGTATCACTGCGTAATGAGATTTTCTGCCGACGGACCGAATATTCCTGACGAACTCATCAGCCAGCAAGCCAGTGGCTCGGCAATCTTCTTTTGTGGAGCTGGAGTGTCCATGCCGGCAGGTCTGCCGAGCTTCAACGGTCTAACGAATTCCATCATCAAAGAGCTTGGGTCGGAAAAAGCAATCGAAGCTTTCGAGCGAGAAGAGTGTGATCGAGCATTCAACGCGCTCGTCCGAGAATTTGGGCGGGATGAGATCGATACGCAGCTTTTCAAACATCTACGTAAACCGTGGCACTGCGACCTTTCCAACCACGAAAACCTCCTGACGCTTTCTCGTTCGACGGAGGGTAAGGCGCGCCTTGTCACGACTAACTTTGACCTTCTCTTCGAGCGCGCTGAAAGGGGCTTGAGAGTCAACGTTCCCCCGGTAATGCCAAACCTTGACGCCGAGAACGTTTTCCACGGACTCGTCTATCTCCACGGACGTCTGACGTCTCCGCGCTCTAAGGAGCAACCCAATTACATTGTCAGCAGTAGCGATTTTGGGAGGGCCTACCTTTCGGAGGGGTGGGCAACCCGATTCATCAAATCGCTTCGAGAACAATACGCGATCGTCCTGGTGGGCTATCGAGCCGAGGACCCGCCCGTTCGTTACCTTTTGGAAGGGCTGCACAGTGTTCGCGATGACCGATACAGTCATCCGATCTACACCTTTACGCCAGGCACGGAGCACGATGCCAAAGAGTTATGGGCGGAACGTGGCGTTACCCCGATCACATATCAAAACAGGGCTGGCGACCATTCGGATCTTTGGCAGTCAATTGAGGCGTGGGCGGCGATGGTTCGCGAGCCCGAGCGGTGGAAAGCCTCAACTATAAAATTGGCGCAAGAGCCGCCGCGTGGCTTGCGGCCACACGAACGCGGACAGGTCTGCTATCTTGTTAGTTCAGCAGATGGCGCGAAAGCGTTTGCGCAGGCCGATCCAGTGCCAAGTGCTGACTGGTTTTGTGTCTTCGATCCTCACTGCCGATATGCTGAGCCTGGTGGCAGAATATGGGATGGCGGAACCGAAATAGATCCTTTCGACCTCTATTGCATCGACGATGATCCCCCGCGCCCGATCAGGGAAGGTCATGAACGACCAGCTCCTCCCGGTCGCGATTTCCTTGGGTGGCAACATGCCGATGGCAATGTCACTGATCATGTGCACTTCGCATTCTGGCATCCGCTCCAATCCAGCCCCTTCCCTCCCCGGCTGAGCGCGATCGCGTCTTGGTTCAGGCGGGTCATAGATCAGCCTGGGGCGATCTGGTGGGCGGCGGGCCGCAGCCATCTCAATCCGCATCTTGGGTGGTATATCGAAAGAGGTCTGGAAGAATCTGAAACTTCGATGCCTCAAGAGGTCATCGCATTCTGGAGGTACTACCAAGATTCTTTCAGTCAGTTCCACCCAGTGGGCCACGACCTTCGATGGTATGATTTCGCGAATATTGTCAAACGTGAAGGGTGGACGACGTCGAGCCTGCGGCTTCTTGAACGATCCGCACGGCCCTATGTCCAAATAAAGCGCGCTCCCATGCGCGAGCCAGTGCCGCCAATTGGAACATGGGACGAGGTCAGACTCGGGGATTGTGCCGACCTCGATATTCGCGTGTTGGATCGACATAACGACAAGATTGAGGTTCCAAACGAGTACCTCGCACTTGTCGTATCGATCGTGAGGCGAAGCTTGGAGGAAACGGCCCGATTGATGGCCGAAATTGGGAAAGTCTGGTGGAGCGCTCCAACGCTTCATCCAACTGGCCAAGCCGGCGAGCACTTTTCCGGACGCAAAGTTCAGTTCTTTCTTTGGTTCAAGTCTCTTTTCGAGCAACTGATCGCGCAGGATGCTGCAACCGCACGAGCCGAACTGCATCGCTGGAGCCATGACGATCCGATCTTCTTCGGACGCTTGGTAACCTTCTTCGCCGCGGACTCCCGCCTGTTCGCTCCCAATGAGGCTGCAGCACTCCTAACTAAGCTTTCCGACGACGTTTTTTGGGACCGCGGGTGTCAGCGTGAACTTCTCTTCGCATTGCGCGAAATTTGGCCGCACCTCAAAATCACGTCTCGAAGAGTCATTGAGAAGCGTATCGTCGCAGGGGAGAAAAAATGGCCTGCCGAAAAACCTGCAGAGCACCGAAACCGGCAGGCTACGCAATCTCTTACCCGACTTCGATGGATGCAACTTCAAGGCCTGCCTCTCTCCAAGGCGGTTGAGAGGAAGTTGCCACAGCTCAAGAAGAGAGCTGCGCCAAGGTGGTCGGATGAATGGGCAAAGGATGCAGATGATAGTCTCGGGGCACGCGGCGGAATGGTCGCGCGGATCACGGCCTCGCAAGGATTGGAAAAAGAACCCATCAATAATGTTCTTCTTGCAGCCGAAAGCAAAACTGAAGATCGTCTGAGGGAACTGCGCGACTATCGCCCGTTTGTCGGTTTGGTGAAGCAAGCACCATTCCGCGCTTTGTCTGCTCTGAGGTGCGGGCTTCGAAAAGGCGAGTTTCCGCAAAGGTTCTGGGAGAACCTGCTGTTTGAATGGCCGGATGATACGTCGCTCAGATTGAAGCGTTTGCTCATCGGGACGCTGGCTGGTTTGGAGGCGCAGAATGCGCTGGCGCTTCGTCACTATGCGCCAGATTGGCTCGAGAAGAATATTGACTCCCTGCGGAGACACAATCGTTCATTTGCGCTGCGATCATTTGATAAGATCTTGGCACCGTACCTTTCCGCAGATCCGGAGAATCTTAAGAGCGGTATAGGTTCGACAGCAGTCGGTGGCGTCGCAGTTGAACGCTCCGAAGTGTCGATCAACAAGGCGATCAACAGCCCGGGCGGCAAGTTCGCTAGAGCGCTCTGGGAGCTAGTGCCAAAGCCTCGCAAGAAGCGCGACATGCCTGCCGACGTCCGCAAACGCTATGCGCAATTGTTTGGTCTTCCGGGTTATGGCGGCGGTCACGCAGTCGCAGTTGTCACTCAGCGTCTGGGATGGCTCGACTACTGGTACCAATCTTGGGTGCACTCTACCTTCCTGCCCCTTTTCGACTTGGAGAACCCGCTTTCAGAAGCTGCCTGGCACGGTCTCGCATACGATCGGAACGGATTGTCGCATGCGTCGCTCAAAAAGATGCACGCGTCCCTCCTAGACTTGTTCGGAGGCGAGGCTGCTTGGGCATTGGATGACAGCGAATACCGGCATCACTTGCGACGGCTTGTCGCCCTGACGCAGCCCGACTTGCAAAAGGGAGCGATCATCAAATTCGCCGAAGCACGAAAGGTCCTGATCGCAGTGGATGACAAAGGCCGAGCCGAAGCCGTTTCGATGCTATCCTATTTGATGAAAGAGAAGGGGACTTGGAAAACGTTCGTGAAGCCATTCCTCAAGAGAGCATGGCCGAGGCAGCTACAATACAAGGGCGAATTGTCGTCACGCGCATTTGCCAGTCTCTTGGCTGAATCAGGCGACGATTTTCCCGATGTAGCAAAGATCATCATGCCCTTGGTGCGCCCAGTCCCTCACCTCGATATGTTCTCGTACCAGTTTTCCAAAGACGAAGGCGAAGATGATTTCTCAACGAAATTCCCCAAGGAAACTCTCCTCGCACTCGATGCCTTCATCGACGAGAGTCGTCCGACAATTCCATATGGCCTCGCGACGATCTTGGATGCGATTGGGGACGCACAGCCCGAGCTACGGAAATCCCAAGCCTGGCGAAGACTGAAGGATCTTTCGCTCTAATCGATGACGGCAAGTAATGTGCGGCGGAGCGTCTTCTCGCCCCCCATGACGAGGCGGTTGGTGGTGTGTTCGCATCTTTCGCTAAGTCGGCTATTGTTGCCGTCTTCACCAGAAGCGGACCGACTGCTTCCGGCCCAATCCCTTCCGTAGCTGCTTTTGAGAAGTGCAGTCGTTAGGCAATTCGCCCGGCGGGCGGCCCGGCTTGGAATATCATACTCGGAAAAAACAGACGGCCGGGCCTCTAGTCTTAGCCAAAACCCTGGACCCCGTACGCTTCCTTTCGTAACCGTCCACTTCTTGAGCCTCCACCTTGAGGGCGGATTATCTTGCCGACATCGCTTCACCGCACCACCCTATTCACCGCGCTCACGCGGCCGCAGATGTTTGCGGGCGTGACCTACAGCTTCTTCGTCATCAACACGATCCTCGCGGTCGAGCTATTCCTGATCTTCCGCGCCTGGTGGGTGCTGCTGATTGCGCTCGTGCTGCATGGGGTTGCCATGCTTCTATCGCTGCATGAGCCGCGCATTTTCGACCTTTGGATCGCTCGCGTGCGATACTGCCCGCGTGTAAAGAATTATCGCCTGTGGCAATGCAACTCCTACCGGCCCTGACCAGCGATCCGAAGACGGTCGCACGCGAAGCTCCAGCAGGCGGCCACCTGCCCTACGCGCGTCATCTGAACGACGCCACGATCCAGACCCGCGATGGCTTGCTGATGCAGACCATCCGCGTGCGCGGCCTCCTGTTCGAAACCGCCGATAGCGACGAGCTGAACTACCGCGCCGAGCTGCGCGATGCGATGCTGCGCGCGATCGGCACATCGCGCTTTGCAGTTTATCACCACATCGTGCGACGGCGCGTCGAAGCCGATCTGGCAGGCGAGTTCCCCGACGCGTTCTCCCGCCGCCTCGACGCTCGCTGGCGCGAACGCTGCGAACGCCGCCAGCTCTACGTCAACGAGCTGTTCCTCACGCTGGTGCGCCGCCCGTTGCAGGGGCGGGTCGGGATTGCGGACCGGCTGACGCGGCTATTTCGCAGCCCCTCGGCCAGCGCCACCGCAGCGGCGCTCAAGGGCGAGCTGACCGCACTCGACAATGCGCGCGAGGCGCTCATGGCGGCGCTCGCCCAATATGATCCGGTGCTGCTGACCCGTTACGAGAGCGAGGCAGGCGGCATCCGCTCGGAACCGATCGAGTTCCTCTCCTGTCTGTTCAACGGCGACATGCGTCCGATGGCCGCACCGCATGGCGATATCGGTCGCCACATCCCCGCCCGGCGGATCAGCTTTGGGCGCAACGCGGCGGAACTGGGCCCCACCGGTGGGCAGCAGCGCAAATTCGTCGCGCTGGTCTCGATCAAGGATTGGCCCTCGCAGACTATGCCCGGCATGCTCGACGAACTGGCGCGGCTGCCGTTCGAGCTGAATATGACGCAGAGTTTCGCCTTCGTGGAGCGTGGCGAGGCGCTGGGACGCATGAACTTGGTCCTGCGGCGAATGCGCTCCGCCGAGGACGAGGCGATCTCGCTGCGTGACGAACTCGTCTACGCGAAGGACGAGGTCGCAGCGGGGCGCGCAGGCTTTGGCGAACACCACACCACCATCGCGGTGCATTCGGAGGATCTCGCCGAACTCGACACGCAAGTGGCCGAGGTGATCGCGCTGCTCGCCGATCTGGGCATCAATGGCGTGCGCGAGGATATTGCGCTGGAGCCCACCTACTGGGCGCAATTCCCAGGCAATTTCAAATATATCGTTCGCCGCGGGCTGGTTTCGACGACTAATTTCGCATCACTAGCCAGCCTGCATAATTTCCCGGTCGGCAGCGCACGCCGCAACCACTGGGGCGATGCTGTAACGCTGCTCGAAACGACTGCGGCAGGTCCGTATTTCTTCAATTTCCACCAGCGCGATCTGGGCAACTTCACCGTGATCGGGCCTTCCGGGTCGGGCAAGACCGTGGTCCTGAACTTCCTGCTAGCGCAGGCCCGAAAATACGATCCACGCATCATCTTCTTCGACAAGGATCGCGGAGCCGAGCTGTTTATCCGCGCGATCGGCGGCAGCTATGATCGCCTTCGTCCGGGCGAGCCGTCGGGGCTCAACCCGCTGCAGCTCGAAGACACGGCAAGCAACCGCGCCTTCCTGATCGAATGGCTGCGGGCGCTCGGCGGAGGGCTCGACGAAACCGAGGCCGAGCTGGTGCGTGATGCGCTGGACACCAATTTCCTACAGCCAACGGAGCGACGACGCCTGCGACATTTCGTGGAGCTCTTCCGCGGTGGCGACCGCCCGCGTGCAGACGATCTCTACGGCCGGCTGAAGCCTTGGTGGGGAAGCGGCGACCGCGCATGGCTGTTCGACAACCCACTCGACTCCACCGACCTCTCCGAGCAGTCAGTCGGCTTTGACATGACTGCAATCCTTGATGACCCGGTCGCGCGCACGCCCGCGATGCTCTACTTTTTCCATCGGGTGGAAGAACGTCTTGACGGATCGCCGACGATCATCGTGATCGACGAGGGGTGGAAGGCGCTCGACGATGACGTGTTCGTGCGCCGGATCAAGGACTGGGAGAAGACAATCCGCAAGCGCAACGGGATCGTCGGCTTCGCCACGCAGAGCGCTCAGGACGCTCTCGAAAGCCGTATCGCCAGCGCAATCATCGAGCAGGCGGCGACGCAGATCTTCATGATCAATCCTAAGGCGCGTGCCGAAGACTATGTGAACGGCTTCGGGCTCTCTGCGCATGAATACGAGTTGGTACGGACCCTGCCCGACAGCTCGCATAGCTTCCTGATCCGCCACGGCAACGACAGCGTGGTCGCGCGGCTCGACCTCTCCGGCGAAGCAGAGATACTCGCCATCCTCTCAGGGCGCGAATCCACCATGCGCAGCTTCGACGATATCGTGAAGGAGCATGGCGAGGACCCAGAACGCTGGATGGGCCCGCTGCTGAAGAGGGTGGCCTGAGGTCATGCCCTGCCCAACCACTTATACCGGCGATGGTTTCCTCGTCCGCATCCTCGGCCAGATCGACTGTCAGGCTCAACTGCTCGGCAGCTACGGCTGGCTGTCGCTGAGCGAACCCGGTTCGCTGACCTCGACGATCACTACCGGCCTGTTGACGCTATTCATTGCCCTGTTCGGACTGCGCCTGCTGTTCGGCCCCACACCGGGGACGCGCGACATCGTTTTCGATGTGCTCAAGATCGGCCTGGTATTGACGCTGGCCTTATCGTGGCCCGCGTTCCGGACGCTAATCTATGATGTGGTGTTCCTCGCACCGGCCGACATCGCCGGACGGATCGTCGCGACTGCCGACGGCAACTTCGCCGAACGGCTGCAAGCCATCGATGGGGCGATCGTAAAGTTGTCCGAATTGGGAACGGGGCGCGCGACTGGAGCCCTTATCGATGAGGCAGGAACGGGTGCCTCGTTCCGGGGGATCGCGATGCAGGATGAGAGCGCACTGGGCTGGTCGCGCCTGTTCTGGCTGACAGGGGTGATCGGTTCGGTCGCATTCTTCCGGTTGGCAGCAGGATTGCTGCTGGCGCTCACGCCGCTCGCCGCAGGGCTACTGCTCTTCGATGCCACCCGCGGACTCTTTGCAGGCTGGATGCGCGGGCTGGTGCTGGCGCTGGTCGGCTCGATCGGGGCAAGCGTGCTACTGACGGTCGAGATCGCAGTGCTGACACCCTGGCTCGAAGATGCATTGCGGGTGCGCACATTGGGCTATGCGATACCATCCGCGCCGACCGAGTTGATGGCTATGACTCTATCTTTCGCGCTGGCTCAGCTCGGCTTTGTCTGGCTGCTGGGCAAGGTTGCCTTTATGCGGGGCTGGATATCCATGCCTCGCATCGCGGAGACCGGTACCTCCCGACAGCATCACTCGGAATGGATTTCCTCTCGCAGTACTGCGTCCGGGAGCACGATGATCCAAAATAATTCGTCTCAACAAACTGAGATCCTCTCGGCCGGATCGGGTGGATCGGAGCGCACCCAGATCAGAGCACTTGCCGTGTCCTCGCGTGACCGGAACACTAACGGAGAAGCGACGTCTGTGCCGCTCGTACCGCGCGAGCGCCTTGGCGATTCATGGCGCCGCGCTACTCCGCGCGCCTCACGCCTTGCCCAAAGCAGGAGCGACCGGCGATGAACGCCCCGCCCAAAATCGAGCAGCCAGAGCCTTTCATCGACGATAGCTGGAGCCGCAGCGTGACCGATGATCTCGAACGCTCGCGACGGATCGCATGGATCGTCGCGGCCGCTTTCGGGGTCATTGCGCTGCTGCTCGTGTTCGCTCTGGTCCTGATGCTACCGCTCAAAACCGTCGAGCCCTATGCGTTGCTGGTCGACCGGCAGACGGGGAATGTCGAAGCGCTGGACCCGCTAACGGAAGAGACGATCTCGGCCAACACGGCGCTCACCCGATCTTTCCTGATGCAATATGTAACCGCACGCGAGAGCTTTGTGCCAGACAGTTTCGATCAGGACTATTCGAAGGTTACGCTGATGAGCGGGCCGGAAGAACGACGGGCGTATATCGCGCAGATGAGCGCCAATAATCCGGCGAGCCCGCTCAGCTTCACGCCCCCAGGCGGCACGATAAGGGTCGAGATGCGCAGTATTTCGCAGCTTGATGCGGAGCGCGCGCTGGTTCGGTTCACCACCATTCGCAACGACCCGAGCAGCACTGCGCAGCCACCGCAATACTGGGCGGCGGTCGTGCGCTATGGGTTCAGCGCGGCAGAGATGAGCGAGCGCGACCGGCTCCTCAATCCGCTCGGCTTCCAGGTGCTATCCTACCGCCGCGATCCCGAGACGCTGCCTGAAACCGCCCCACCTGCCGCGCTATCCAGAGTGGCACCTCTGGGAGGGGGGCAGTGAGAGAGCCTGCCTGCTTCTTAATCCTTGCCCTGGCGGTCTCGGTCGCGGCATGCGCGCGATCGCAGAGCGAGTTGCCCCCACAGCAGCGATCGGAGCGAGCGGATGTGTCGCTAATGCAAGGCTTGCGCGCAGCCGAAGCCGGTCGGTGGTGGTCATATAAAGTGCGCGGCGCGGACGCACTGAAGCCTGCAAGCGTGCGCGACGATGGGGAGAAGACCTATATCCGCTTCTCTCCCGACCAGCTTCTTCCCGCGATTTTCGCTATCAGCCCGACCGGCGACGAGACGCTGACCAATGGCTATATGCGCGGTGAGGACTTCGTGCTCGATCAGGTATGGGAAGAACTGGTTTTCCGGATCGACCGCAAGAAGGCGACCGCGAAGCGCAACGAGCAGCCTGATGGCTGACACGATACAATCTCATTCGCCGGGCGCGGTGGCAAGCGATCCCACCCCGATTGTGGAGCGCCCTGGCTCAGGCAAGGTTGGGCTGGTCGTCTTTGCCGTGCTGCTCGTCCTTGGCGGCGTCTGGATATTCTCGCTCATGAACACCGCACGGCAGCAGGCGGCAGTGCCACCGATCTCGGAGCCCACGGCCGCAAGCGGTCGCATCACCGCCGCGCCGCCGCCCGAGTTGCCCGCGCGGTTCGCGACGCGGCCTCGGGCAGTGGAGGAAGCAAGCCGACAGCCCGCGCCCGCCCGCCTCGCACGCGTCGCGCCGGTTCCTGTGCCGTTGCCTCCGCGCGTCGCTGGATCAACCGCCCCCCAACAAGCAGCACTGTCTCCGCCTTCCTCTAAAGCGCGACCTTCCGCTCTTGATCGGCCACTCGAGTCCTTCCGGCCGAGCGAGCGTCCCACCCCGCCCGCCCCGGCCACCCGCCTGGAAAGCAGCGGAGCGGGCAGCGTCGACCGGGTGAAGGCCCAGCGGTTCGAAAACCCCGGCTATACCGTTCCGTTGGGGACGATCATGCCAGCTGTCCTGGAGACTGCGCTCGACTCCACCCGGTCCGGCTCCGCACGTGCGATCATCCAGCAGAACATCTTTTCTTTTGACGGATCGCGGGTTCTGATCCCCCGGGGCAGTCGCCTTTATGGCCAGTACGAAGGCGATCTGAAGGCGGGACAGAACCGGGCGTTGATCACATGGACGCGACTGATGCGGCCCGACGGGGTGACGATCGCGCTGGAGTCGGACGCATCGGACCAACTCGGTCGCGCAGGCATAAAAGGGCGGGTCGACAGCAAATTCCTCCAGCGTTTCGGGGGCGCCTTGCTGCAATCCGTGCTCGACATCGGGGTCGGGATCGCGACCCGGGAGGCGACAGACGGCCTCATCGTCGCGTTGCCAGGTTCGACACAGAACATCACCCGCATCGACCAGCAGCAGGTCCTCCCCACACTCACCGTCAAACACGGCACGAGCATCTCAGTCTATGTCGCGCGGGACCTCGATTTTCTGGATGTCGGCGGATGAACGTGAAGGCCGGTTACTACCTCGACAGCTTCCTTGCCCCCCTTTCGCCGTGGCTGGCGCGAGAGGACGTGACCGATATCTGGATCAACCGACCCGGCGAGTTGTGGACCGAGAGCATCGGCGGCGGGATCGAACGGCACGACGAATCGCAGCTCGACGAGCCTCTGCTCACCCGCCTGTCGCGTCAGGTGGCAGCATTCGGCTCGCAAGGGGTTAGCCGCTCGCAGCCGATACTCTCGGCATCTCTACCCGATGGCTCGCGCATCCAGGTCGTCGCCCCGCCAGCGACGCGAGGTGGGCACGTTATCGCGATCAGACGCCATATCTCCTCCGACCTGTCGCTTTCCGACTGGGAGGACGGCGAAGCCTTCACAGGCCTGGGTGCCGGTGGAGGTGAGCCGGGGCATGAAAGGCAATGGCGCACGCTCGGCGCCAGAGACGCACCCAAAGCGCTGCGCGATGCCGTGCGTGAACGCCGCAATATCATCGTGTCGGGAGGCACCAGCACGGGGAAGACGACCTTCCTCAACGCACTGCTCGCGGAGATCCCAGCCTACGAACGCCTGGTACTGATTGAGGATACCGAGGAGTTGAAAGCCCCGCACGAAAACCTCGTCGGGCTGATCGCCGCGCGCGGTTCGCTCAGCGAGGCGGCAATCAATGCGGAGGATTTGCTAATCGCCGCACTGCGACTTCGGCCCGACCGGATCATCCTGGGCGAGCTGCGCGGCGCAGAAGCATTCACTTTCCTGCGCGCGATCAATACCGGCCATCCCGGGTCGATGACCACGATCCATGCCGACACGCCGCACCGGGCGATCGAGCAGCTCGCGCTATTGGTCCTCCAGACCGGTTCGCGCCTGTCGCGAGACGACGTGCGCCATTATGTGCGCGAAAGCATCGACGTGTTTGTTCAACTCGAACGGCGCGAAGGCCGCCGGCGGGTTACACAGGTAATGGTAGCGGACTGATGGCGAGCTTTGAACCTCAGGCTTCGCTGTTCGATGCCCCCACAATCTCGCCGATCACCGCTGCGGTCGACTGGATCACCACGGTCTTGCTCGGCGAACTGGCGCTGGGTCTTTGTCTTCTCGCGGTCGCATTCGTCGGCTTCATGATGATGAGCGGGCGCGTGCCGATCAGAACAGCCATGCGGGTCGCGATAGGTTGCTTCGTGATACTCGGCGCGCCGCAAATCGCAGCAGGGCTGCTCGCCGGGTGGGGAAGCCCGCCGCCGCCGGCGCTGGCCGAGCCGCCGATTGCGCGCCGGCCACCGCCTGCCAATTACGATCCCTATGCCGGGGCATCGGTGCCGACGGATCGGTAGCCGAGGAGCCTATTCGCTAGCTTCCGCAGCCGTGCATGCCTCCGAAATCGCCTGGCTGGTAAGCACGTTGTCCGCCACCGCAGCTGAGCTAGCCTCCCGCTTGGAACGCTCGCACAGGCTCAATCCGACCACGGCGACCGATTGCTCATTGCCAGGACAGGTGACAACCTGAAATCCTATCGCCTGAAAGTTATCGACCTTTGATTGCGGCACCCGCACCGATGTCTGCGTGGTCTGCCCCTGTGGCCCCGGTGCCGGCCCCACCATGCAGGTGAGGGGCAGACTTTCGTCCAAGACAGGCGCTGTCTGCGCAGCAACCGGGGCAGCGGAATGCAGGGGCAGCAGCGCGGCGAGCGCGAATGGGAGTCCGATTCTCAGCATGATGTATCCCAATCAAAATTGGCAAAGGGCCGACGCGATCGCAACGTGATCAGGTGTTCAAGAGCATCACGTAATAAGGTGCCTCGCTATTGCCATAGGTCGCGATTGTGCTGCACGATGCTATATTCTGGTACCAAACCGAAATTGACTTGCCGGTGCTCGCCGCCGCATCGAACTTGGCAACCCAGCTGTAGCAGACTTCGGTTGGGATACCTTTCCAAACTTCGGTCAGGCTGCACATCTGTGTGTGGTCTGCGTGCCAGCTACCACGAATGAACACGCCACCTTGATCATTCACCCAGCTACCGTAAATCGTGCCCGTGCACCCCATCGATTCGGCATTCGCACCTGCGGTGAGGCCGAATGCGAGCACGCAAGAGGCACCAGCGGCAACGATTGATCTGAAAAGCATGCAAATGCCCCCTTATTGCTTGCGCTGTACGACAAAGATGCCGTTGAACATGATACGGTTCTTGCCGGCACCGATCTGCTCATTTACGCCGTCTTCGTCCGCATCCTTGGTGGAATCCACCGAGGTGCGATTACCCGCAGCGTCGTATTCGTAATCGCGTTCGGTGTCATTTTCTTGTCCGCCCACGACGGTGACCTTCACGAGGCGACCGAGCGCATCGTACTCGTAGGTCTTGGTGGAGGGCTGTGCGGATGCTATGACAGGCATCACGAATAGCAAGGGCAAGGCTATCGCCGCCATCCGACTTGCAGTGACTCGTGCCATCAAATGCGCCCCCAATTTCACCATCGAGTCTCCGCAATCAGGTGCGACGCGTCAATCGAAAATGCGGATATTTCACTCATTATCTTCACCTATGCCGGTGGGGCGGATGTCGAGCATGTGGAGAATACAGCCGCAGCCAAGCCAAAATGCTTTGCGAACCAGTTTCAGCGCAGTCTGACACACCTGACACACAGTCCAGGGAGGAGAAAAACCCTCCCTGCCCGGTGCCGATTGCCTAAACGCATGCCAAGAGTGTTCGCGGGACATTACCGCATCAGTAGCGTAGTGCGCGGCGAGTAGGAAAGATGTCGGCCTGACTAGAATCCGGGCACGGTCTCGCTTGCCACGCCACAGGGCAAGGCCGTCGCCTGGTCGCCCGCCAGATGGGGCGGCGGCGCTAATGGTTCTTGGGCCGAGGCGTTCGTCGAGGTAGAGCAGGACCTGCGCACGGGCGACCGCATTCAGTTCACCCACAACAACCGCCGCGCGGGGCGGTTGAACGGGCACACCGCCAGCGTGCTTGGGATCGATCCGCAGCGGCGCGGCATCACCGTCGAGCGCGAGGATGGCAAGCACGAAGCGCTCGATCTCACCCGCCTCGCCGATCGGCATATCCGGTCCGGATAAGTCCGCACCATCCGTTCCACGCAAGGAGCTACCGCCGATCGCGTGATGGCCCACCTGGAGAGCTTCCGCGCCAATACCGTCGATGCACCGGCGGTCTATGTCGCCATAAGCCGCGCCAAGGACGCGGTCGCGCTCTATACCGATAGCCGCAACAGACTCACCGAAGCGCTCGGCCTACGCGACGGCGCGCAGGTCGGGGCGATCGATGGGGTCAGGCGGGAGGTGGATGTAGGCTTGGAGATCGAAGTGGAAGCTGGAATAAGTAACTTAGAAAATTAGCTCTTATTCCGAAAAACAATGACCAATTTTGCATCGCCCTCATCAATAAAATTGATTTTATCAAAATGTTGATGCTTGCCGTCGACCCCCGATTCCACAAGATCCAATATTGACCTGCAAAGCGCCACTCCCGCTGCTGTGTTTAATTCCAAAACCAACTCATTGTTGCTCGCAATATTGGCCGAAGAGTAAGTCTCTTCACCAGCTCGATCATTGAGCGTCTCGATACTCGCTAGAGCGCCTCTTATGTTACTCAACGAATTTTCAGACATCATGGAACCCTCAGGAAAACGTGTTTGTTTTCAAGACTTTTAAACTGCGGCCGACCGTTAGCTTTGGTTCGAAGATAGCCGCGCTCTACATTGATGTGAGGGCCGCCTCCATGCCGACCTTCAAGATCAGAGTCGGTCATTCTGACAAGATATCTACCATCCGCTGAAAGGAAAACACCATCTGCCAATTCCGACGGATTCTCTCCCAGAACTTCGATCGCTGAGTCTAAAGCTTCGTCGATGGCAATTTCCATGCCATCGCTGAGGGCGTCAAACGCCTCTTCTTGAGGGTCCTCCCGAAACCCAAACGCTTCAGCAGTCTCTTCATAAGACTTTCCAAGTGCGTTGCCTACCGCCGCTGGAATTCCAGCCACTTCGTCCGCTGCGCGTTCGAGACCATCTTCAGGCTTGTCGATCTCTACGTCCCTCTTGGGATCGTCTTCGAACATCCCCGTCGGATCGATCCCATTGACCGGATCGTTTGCGACATACGCATACCAGTTGAGGTTGTCCTCGTATCCGATGGGGTCGGTCTGGAGGAACCTGCCGAGCGAGGCGGAGTACATGCGGGCCTTGTAGTGGTAGAGCCCGATCTCGGGCAGGAAGGCCTGCCCTGTGTACTGGAACCGGCCCCGATTGGTGGAGCCGGGAATGCCGTATTCGTCGTAGGTATTCTTGGCGATCACGTTGCCATCGCCATCGGTCACCGCGATGACCGAGCCGCGCTCGTCAACGTAGAGATAGCGCGCATTGCTCGCTGCGACCGAGCTCCCCTCGTACCACACCAGCGGATCGTCCACGCCGTCCTGCGGGCCGTGCACATAGCGCCGCAGCATGGTGGTCGTGCCCGCCGCATATTCCGCGACCAGCGCATCGCCATCGTAGAGATAGTCGCGGTCCGAATGGCCGGGCACGCTGGTGGTCGTGCGCCACAGCCGCCCGAGCGGATCGTAGTAGAGCGTTGTGGTGCCCGCAGGCGCAACCACCTGGATCAGCCGGTTTTCGACATCGTAATAATAGGTGTTGGTGCCATCGGTCTGCAGATTGCCGTTGGCATCGTAGGTATAGGCATTCGCGCCCACGGTCTCGTACTGGTTGAGCCCGTTGACCGTGTAGGCGCGGTCCACCTCGACCGCTCCGTCCCATGCGTAGGCGTCGTTGCTGGTGGTCGCGCTCAGGATCTGGCCCGCCGGGTTGTAGGTGAAGCTGCGCGCAATATCCGCCGAGGCACCCGCGACGTCGTTCGCCCACGAGGCGATCCGCCCGCTCGCCTGGTAGGCCAGCGCGGTCGGGTTGCCCCAGTTCGAGGTACCGGTGTCGTAGCGCTTGAGCTCGCTCACCCGCCCGAACCGGTCGCGCACCGGAGTGAACAGGTTGATCCCGCCGATCGTGGCGTAATACAGCCTGTCGAGCCCGTCGCGGTGGTAGCCGACGACCTGCGCATCGGGATGGGTCAGCGAGGTGCGCGTGCCGTTCTTGTTGTAGCTTGCGCCCAGCGTGCGGGTGACCGAGCCCATGTCGATCGTGGTCGAGACCATCCGCCCGAACCCGTCATAACTGCTGGCCAGCCCCTCGCCGCCGGTGCTGTCGAAGGTCGCACCCGTCTGCAGCCCGCGCAGGTCGTAGGTGTAATAGACATCGCGGGTGAACACCGCCGAGATCGTGCCATCGGGGATGGTCTTGACCGTCATCCGATTGAGCGCATCGTACTGATAGCCGATCACCCGCCCGTCACGCTTGGTCAGGCCGGTGCGGTTGCCGTTCGCATCATGGGCGTAGAGCTCGTCGTCGCTCGTGTCCGAACTGCCCGGCGTGGTCTTGGACGGGAAGATCGTACGCGCGAGCCGGTCGAACCCGTCGTATTCGTAGGTGGTCAGATTGCCGTTGGCGTCCTTGACCGTCTGCACCTGCCCGTTGCCGGTATAGGTATAGGTAGCATAGTCCTGCGCCAGCGCGGTGCCGTAGGCCTTCTGCACCTTGAGCACCTGACCCGCCGCATCGTACACCGTGCGCGTGATCCGGTCGGGACCGTTGCCGCCTGCGGTGCGCAGGGTGCAGGCATCGACCCAGCTCGCCGCGAAGTGTGCGGAGTTCATCCGCACCGCGGTGCATTCGAGCCGCCCGACATCGTCATAGCTGAACTCGGTCAGCGAAAACGCGGTCAGGCTCGCATCCAGCCCGCGCTCCTGGATCTTGCGGCCCATCGTATCGTAAGCGGTCGCGACCGCAGAGAGCCGCGTGAACCCGGTCCAGCCGGAGGGTGCCACGGTCTCGTTCTGCCACGCATCGAGCGTGCCGCTCTCAACCAGCGTTGGGCGACCTGCGGCATCATAGGTGGTCCGCGTGGCCGCGAACTTGTTGGCATCGGTTCCCGGCTGCGGGGCGATCGTTCCCACCACCCGGCCCGCCGCATCGTACCGCGTCGCACTCTTGTACGCCCCCGCCGATGTCTGCGCCTGCGCCGCCACCGACAGGGTGAGCGCTGCCAGCACCGTCGCTACCAGAATGGCCGCGCGCCTGACCATGTCGGCCACCACGCCCGCGCTCAAGAGCAGCTCGTCAGGTTGGCCGCAGGCAGCGTCTCGGATATCTTGCGACCCCATTGGTCGTATTCAAAGCACGTCCGCAACGTCTCACCGTTCGCGGTGACCGTCGTGCCCAGCAGGAACAGATTGCCCGGCGTGTAGGAATATTCCTTGACCACCTTGTCGCCCGCCCCGGCACCGCAATTACCGCTGGTGCCCATCGCACTGGTCATACAGCTAAACTCGCGCCACAACACCCAGATCGGTGCCGGGGTCACGCTCCCGGCAAGTGCGGGTGTCAGCTGCTGGTACTGGTAATTGATCTGCGGGCGCACACCGCCCACTGCCGGCTGTATCGCGGTCAGAACCCCGCCATGGGCGTCGCTGTAAGTATAGTCGGTTTGGTATCCTCGAGCATCCTTGACCTCACCGGGTTTCGAACAATGCTTGATAGTGGCCGCCGTGCAACCTTGAGGCGTGTAAACTACAAGGTTGGGTAAATTGCTTCCGGGCTTTGCGATCTGTGTCGTCCGATAGACCAACCCGGTTGTCCAATCGCGTTCCAGTTTGACCGAATTTTCCTCGGGCATTTCGTAAGTTTGGAGCGCGGTGACGAGGCAGTTTGACCCGGCACCTGGTGGATTCGCGAGCACATTGGGATCGCAATAATTCATCGTCGTTTCGCGACCGAGCGCATCACGGATCAGCACCGGACCGGGCGTCAGCTGCCATTGCAGCTCGCAACAGGTAATCGGGGTGGGACTGGGTGGATGGGGTTTCTCCCACCAACCGTATTCAACATCGACCCTGCGATCCTCGTTATCAATGTAGTATCCTCCCGCAATCGGAGGGATTTGGCCCTCGACCTGGGGGCCGTAGGAATATGTGTAGTCGAACGCGCGGCCGTCCACGAAGTCCTGCCCGGTAACGATGTGATCGGGCCGCCCAATCTCATTGGTGCGAACATTGACCGTGTTCGTCAGCCAGTCCTGCGCCTCGCCCGGACGCCGGAACCCCATCGTATAGTCCGTCGCGGTTCCGGAATAGAAAAACTGCGAGGTTTCGTTCGCCGGATTGGTCGCGCTCGCGAGCATCACCATCGATCCAAGCGAGGTGTAACTGTAGCTCGACGTCATCGCGCCGGTCGGACAAACGTTGTTCGACGGCTTTACCGCCAGCGCGGTGTTGACGATGCAGGCCTTTGCCACTTGATCCCATCCGCCGCCAGTAGCGCCATACTCGAGCAACAGCGCAAAGCCACGGCTCCCGCTGACCGAGCGCAGCCGCGCCTGCTGCCCGCTGGAGGTTTCGTATTCGAGAGCGTAGTGCGTCCCGTCCGACAGCGTGACGCGGGATGCCAGCATGCATCCCCAGGCCGCGCACGAACCATCCGTCTGAAAGACGATCGTCGCAGCCTCATTCTGGAAGGTATAAATGCCGCTCGACTCTGTCAGAATTGCATAGCCATCCTTCGAGACATGCGTAAAAGCGATGTCACTTGCCTGCTTTTCGAACGTCGTTGCGCGCCCGCCATAACTGACCGAAACCCTAAGGTCTGGTCCTGAGTCGTAGTTGCCGGCATCGATATCGATACTTTTCGTCCACAACACGATCGACCAGTTGTGCGACAACTGCCCGAAGGCATCCTCGAAACCCGGCACCGCGTTTGTCACTTGACGAGTAAGACTCATGTCGCCCGCCGCAAGATCGGTGCCGGAAAAGGCATAGCGACCGGTCCGCATGTCGACCCCACCTTCGGTCACGGCGAACTGTTCTGCAGGCGGCGCCTCGATGCTCGCGCCGCCCTCTCCCTCATTCTCACCGGTCGTCTGCGCCTGTAGGGGAGACAAAGCTATACAACCTGCAACCAGGGCCGGCCGCCAACGTCGAAGATGGCTCAGAAAGGGCGAACGCGCGGCGCCCGACAAAATACGCCAGCCGGGCAGCGCTAGCGACCACACCCCGCGCAGAATTTTACTGCGAGAGAGGACCGGTAAGTCGCGAAAAGCGTGGCTTGGACCTCCGGAACGCAGGCCACTCGACCGCCTTGCCATAGGTGCCGATCCCTCACCATAAAGCCAGCCAGCCACCCCAATCCCCCTAGTCCCCAACGACACCAAAAGCATGCAAATGAGCAGCCCTGTCAAAAGGTTTTTTGAGGCGGGGATCAATTTAGTCGGCGTCCGAGCGAGTTGCGGTCGTCGCAAAACACCGGTTGGTTTTCCGGCAACAACATCCGTGTCCCTTAATCCCGGACAATCGAGAGCCGATCGAAATCGCTCGAAGGCGGACGTCACCGAGGTGGGACGGCAATGACTGGCTTTAGAACCCGTAAGTCGATTTGGGCTACTCGCGGCGAATGAATGGACGACCGAAGGCCAAGAATTCCTAGCTCCCCCTCTTCCTCGCCGAAGACCCGCCAATCCCGGCAGCGCATTTTCCTGTCCGGAAAGCCCCTGAAACGCGATTCGTCTCGCGCGGCATCCAGCCGCTGGCGGAGGTGACATTGCCTTGCCGGACATGCCGCCAAGCGGTCCGCTCAGCCTTGTTCAACCAACAAAAAAGGCCCCGAAAACGGGGCCTTTCGTTGATTGAACTGACGATCGCTTAGCGACCGAAGATCCATTCCCAGATATCCCACATAGTTCGTCCCCTTGGTTCTAAGGATAGAGGACGTTTACCTATATTAACCAAGATTGTTAGTAAACCCTTAACCATAATCCGGACGTGGTGTGACATACCGGTTGAGCTCGATCAGACTGGTAAACTGGGACACCAGCATCGGCTTGGCGATGAAGTAGCCCTGGCCGCGATCGCAGCCCAGGCTGGATAACCAGGTGTGCGTCTCGAGATCCTCGATCCCTTCCGCGACAGATGTCATTCCCGCCTTCGAGGCAGTGTGAAGGACGCCCTCGACGATCGCGCGTGTCTTGCATGATCCGGCGAGCTGCTGGATGAAGAGCTGGTCGATCTTGACCTCGTCGAACGGAAGCCGTTGCAACGCCTCCAGATTGGCGCTGCCCACGCCGAAATCGTCGAGCGAGAATGTGATGCCTTGCTTGCGAAGGCGCTCGACGATCTGGCAGGCGGTTTCGAAATCCTCGATCCGGGCGGTTTCGGTCACTTCGATCTTCAGGAGCGAGGGATCGACGTCGTACTCTCTGAGACTCTTTTCAACGATTTCGGCGATGCGTTCGTCCACGAACTGCACGGCTGATACGTTAACCGAAAGAGGAAGGGCGCATCCCGACTCCTGCAAGGAACGCAAGGCAGCCATTGCCTTGTCGAGAATTCGACTTGTGAGCTCGTCGAGCCGTGCCATGCGCTCGAACTGCGGGATGAAGCGCGCCGGCGAAATCTCGTTGCCCGCTTCATCCTGCCATCTCGCCAGCACTTCGGCGCCCACGAATTTACCGGTCTTGAAGTCGATTTGCGGCTGGAGCTTGATCGAGATGCGATCTTCGGCAAGCGCTTCGGCCAGTCGCGCGGTCAGCGAATGGTCCCATTCATCGTCGTCATGGCAGGCGTCCGAAACGATGAAGACGGGCTGGAATGCTTCGCGCGCGTGATCCGCTGCCGCAATGGCCGAGCTCATTCTGTGCGCGGGCAGGCCTCGTGACGAAAAATCTGCCCCGACCGTGACCGCGACGTCGATAGATTTGCTGGCGATAATGATGGGCTGAGAAACGATTGCGCGCAGACCCGACAGGTGGGACTCATAGTCGATCGCCGCATCCAGTATGAATGCGAAGTACTTCCCGCCGTCGAAATAGATCTTCGTATCCTTGCCCGTGATCGACAAGCGGTCCGATATCTGCCTCAGATAGGCGCGCTTTTCTCCCTCGCTGAGATGCGCAAAAATGGAGTCCAGGCGGAGGATTTTGACGACCACTACACCCAGATCGCCCTGCCCTTCGCTAGCCGAGAAATCGCGCCTCAATGCCGAGAAATTGGGAAGCTTGCTGATCGGGTCGATGTAGAGGTGGCGCTGCTTGTACAGGACGAATCCGCGCATAATGGCGTAAAGCGTCAAGAGCAGGAACGTATCGCCGAAATTCGCCTGCATTCCTGCAACGCCTGTCAGAGCAACTCCGCCGAGGAGGGCAAGGACGCAGGCGGCATAAAGAATTCGCCTCAGCCTGGCGGTTCGCGCGAGCCACACACTGAGCAGCAGCGCAAATCCGACCGCGAGCGGGAAGGCATAGAACGGAATGTGTTGTCCTGTACCGCGGAGTAGAGTTTCCGCGGCGAGGATGTGCGGAACCGAATCCGCCACGTAGCCGTCGTTCGCAATCCGCAGTTCGTTACCGAGCCGCGTGACGCCTATCACGAACGTGGTGTTGGGGATGTCGAAGCTATCAATGGCAGCATCGAGGTTTTCGTCGTCGATTCTGGGAATCGACGAGGCATCGATCGTTCCATCGATGAAGACCTGGCTCCGCGCCTCACCGCCCGGATGAAGCGCGAAGGCCAGGCTTTCGCGCCCGTCGCGCCCCCGCGCTTTGATGTTCCATACGAAACCCAGGAAGTCCTGTTCGATATGGTTGTCGAAAGTTTGCGATCCTGCGGCAAAAGAAGCGTCTGGACGCCGCTCCAAGACACCCCCTTCCCTGCGCGGGGGGCCCTTGTCCGCAAGAAAGACATGATTGCGATTCTCGGCGAAAACGCGCTTGAGGCGTAGGTCGGCTGAAGGCGTGTCGCTACGCCGGAGAGGGATGTTCACGAAGATCCGGCGCGCGCCCGCATCGCGGAGCTTGCTGACCAACGACGCTATGCGGCGATTTCCTTCGGCCGCATTCTGGTCCGTGTATGCACCCACTTCGACAAGCGCGATGGTGCCGCTAGACTCTCTGTCGCCGAGCTTGGACTGGATCGCCCACGCAGTGATGTCCAAGGGCTTGAGAAGGG
>CEOS01114078.1_pt1 | contig 33592 bp, 33 predicted proteins | sample 530601 | NCBI WGS metagenome assembly CEOS01 (sample SAMEA2620666, study PRJEB7988) | marine metagenome | biome: marine biome (ENVO:00000447); feature: mesopelagic zone (ENVO:00000213); material: "saline water (ENVO:00002010), including plankton (ENVO:xxxxxxxx)" | depth 1000 m
TTCATCATTCAGATATACTTTCTGAACGGATTGTAATATTTCCACCCCTTCGCCAAATGGTTTTTGAAATGCCTTTCTTCCCATTATCAATCCAGAACCGCCAGCTCTTTTATTAATGACAGCTGTAGTTACGGCATCAACCAAATCAGATTCACCTTTAGAACCTCCTCCTGAATTTATCAATCCTATTTTACCCATATAGCAATTCGCTACCTGTAACCTGCACAGGTCAATGGGATGGTCTGTGGTCAACGCTTCATACATCGCATCATCGTATTTGCCAAAACCGATATTTTTAAAACCAAAGTTGTTTGTCGGCAATTTTTGTTTGATGATATCTGCCTGAATGGTTACCCCTATATGGTTGGCCTGCCCGGTTAAATCTGCTGCTGTGTGGTAATCTTCTTTTTCTGTTTTAAAATCTTCATTGCGCAAATAGCACCAAAGGATGGTTGCCATACCCAAATTATGGGCTTCTTCAAAAGCTTCGGCTATTTCCTTTAGCTGTCTATTACTTTCCTGTGAACCAAAATAAATAGTTGCACCCACGGCAATTGCACCCATATCCCAAGCTGTTTTTACCTTACCAAAGAACGTTTGGTCATATTTATTGGGATAAGTGAGCAACTCGTTGTGGTTGATCTTTACGATAAAGGGGATTTTATGGGCGTATTTTCGGGCATTCAATCCCAAAACCCCAAAGGTGGAAGCCACACCATTACAGCCGGCTTCCATCGCAAGTTTTATGATGTTCTCTGGGTCAAAATAATCAGGATTTTTATAGAATGAAAAGGCCGCGCTGTGCTCAATACCCTGGTCCACGGGCAGAATGCTCAAATAACCTGTGCCTCCGAGATTTCCGTGGTTATACAATTGCGAAAGGCTTCGCAGTACCTGTGGATTTCTATTACTTTGGGTAAATACCTTATCTAGGTTTGTTCTACTTGGGGTTTGCAGTTCATCCTTGGTTATTTTTTCACAAACGTGTTCTAAATAGAAGTCTGCTTTTTCTCCTAAAAGTTCTATTATGTTTTTGTTTGTTTTCATCTTGATAGTGTTTAATGAATTCCTAAACTTTCATTTGTTTTGGCGATGGATTTTGCTCCATCTGTTTCAATTCCAGTTAATGCTCTAATAGCATCAATCGTTTCAGGGATGACAATGGCTTGGTTATCGACCACGTAGGCATAAAAAAGTTCATCGCCCTGTACCTTCAGCATATCTTCCCAAAGGGCTACTTCGTACATATCGCCCCAAGGTCTTCCCATATCCAAGAACATTTCCTTAATGGTATTGTTTGAAACCAGACCTTGATCATATTGAATTAGCTTGATACGACTAGAGGTTTTAAAAGCATCAAGCACTTCTTCTTTTGAGGCTTGTTTTTTTAACTTCACGTTCCAATAATGCATATGGCTTAATGTTTCCGGTACTTTTACCGCGGAAGTAATAACATCCAAATCAGGATCGACACTTTTAGCGTCAGGACCTTGATGGCTTGGGATATCTCTTTCGGGAACCATTGTGTTCATTATACCACCTAGATGACTTTCCCAAGGATCTGTAGCTCTTCTTAAAAGTGTTCCTCTGGCATAATCCAATAAATCGGCTCTTTTTAAAGCGGTCAATGTTCTTAAAATAGAAGTGGTGTTGCAGGAAACAACCCGTGTGGCATCCAAATTTAATGCCGATTCATAATTATTTTCAGCACTAAAGGAATGACCTGTGGTTTCGTGCTTGTCACCACCTTGCACAATAAACTTGACGCCCTTCTTTTTATAATGAGGCACATTTAATGCTGAAATTGCTTTCGGGGTACAATCCACTACGAGGTCAACTTTTTCCAATAAATCCTGCAAGTTGCCCTTTACCGAAATGCCAGAAGCATTCATTTCATCTTCGGCTTCGGCGGTTGCGGCATAGATATCATACTCTTTTCTCACGGCGTTTTGTAAACGCCAATCGCTGATGACATCGCATACTCCCGCAAGATTCAAATCTTCTTGTAAATTGATGGCATCGGCCACTCTTTTTCCAATGACTCCGTATCCTATAACTGCTATGTTTTTCATATAATTTTCTTTTTTATTTAATTATGATTTATTGTGTTTATTACTTGTAGTTTCCATTCCCATATGCATATTTCCTTCATCGTCTGTATGCGAAATCATAAAAAGGCGTTCCGCAACAATGATTAGAACAATCCCAATTGCTGCCACGATAAGCACCAATGGATCATTCAGGTATTTTATATAAAGAAAGGCCGTGAGTACTGCGACATCCAGTATAATGGCAACCAAGGGAATAATTGGTTTAAAATCAACTTCTTTTTTAAGGTGCCTTACAAGCCCCCAATGAATAGCAATATCCATAATGAGGTAGAAAATAGCGCCGATAGAAGCGATTCTTGTTAAATCAAATAGGACAGTTAGTAAAATAGCGAGTGAAACCGTGAATATGAGCGCAGGATTTTTAAAGTTCCCCATCCTTTTTAAAGACGGTACCTGTTTCATATTGCTGAGCATCGCTAACAAGCGTGATGATGAGAAAACACTAGCAATGACCCCAGATACTGTGGCAATTATGGCAATGCCAATGGTAATCCAGGATCCCCATTCGCCAAAAATAGGTCTTGCTGCAGCCGCAAGGGCATAATCTTTTGCCGCAATAACCTCAGGAATGCTTAAACCTCCGGCAACTGCCAAAGCGAGTGCTACATAGATGAGGGTACAGATAAGAATAGAAATAATAATGGACCGTCCTAGATTTTTATGTGGGTTTTTAATATCTCCACCTTGGTTGGTGATAGTAGTAAACCCTTTGTAAGCGAGAATAGATAAGGCCAAAGCAGCCACAAAGGCGAATCCTTGCGGTAATGTTTCGGTATTTTGAGGGATATAGTTTCCGGTAATATCTGAAAAACCTGAAACTATAAGTCCGGCAATAGCCAATAATGCAATTCCCACAACCTTAATTATCGCCGTGAAGGTTGCAGTTGCACCTATAACTTTGTTGCCCAAAACATTCACTATATAAGCCGTTACTAGCAATACTATACCCAGTATTGACGCATAACCGGCAAAATCTTCGGGGAACAACCGAAGGGTATAAGCTCCAAAGGTACCTGCAACAAGGCTTTCTGAAATTACCATAGAAACATACATCAGCAAAGAAAAGACACCGGTGGTGGTTCCCGGGCCATAGGACTTATCCAAAAACTTGACTACTCCTCCAGACGAAGGAAATGCGTTTGAAAACTTTACATAAGAGTACGAACTAAAACCTACCACAATCGCTCCCGCAATAAATGCTATGGGGAATAAATCACCTACCAGTTCGGCTATCTGTCCCATAAGGACAAATATACCTGCACCGATCATCACACCGGTGCCGAGGGATATAGATCCAATTAAAGATAGTTTTTGAATATTTGTTGTATTAACTTTCATATTGGCCTGATTCTTTTGTTTGGGATGACGTGGGTTTAAAATTTCTAATAATCAGGCGGTTGCTCTTTTCATAAGAAAAGTAGCTTACCACCCAATTAAAACCAACCATTAATTTATTTCTAAAACCGCTTATGGACATAAGGTGTACGATAGACCATAGCAACCAGGCGAAATAGCCCGAAAATTTGAATTTGCCCAAATCGGCTACTGCTTTACGTTTACCTACTGTGGCCAAGGAACCTTTGTCTTTATATTCGAAGGGTTTTATGGCTTTGTTATTTATGATATTCAATATCGAATCCCCCAGGTATTTGCCTTGTTGAATAGCGGTTTGTGCTACTTGTGGATGTCCTTTTGGGGTATCTTTAGAAATAAGGGCTGCGATATCGCCTATGGCAAAAATATTTTCGTAACCTTCTACTTTTAAATTGGCATCGGTTTTAATACGATTGCCCCTGACTATGTGTTCTTCATCAATACCATTTGGAAATTGTCCTTTAACACCCGCCGTCCAGATTAGGTTTTTGGCTAAAATGGTCTTGCCACTTTTGGTAGTGACTTCATTGCCATCATAATTGCTTACAGCTTCATTCAGCAGTACCTTTACATTCAAATCCTTCAAATATTTTAGGGTTTTCGAAGATGCTTTCTCAGACATTGTACTTAACAATTCATCAACGGCCTCTATTAAGTAAATATTCATAATGGAAGAAGGGTATTCCGGATAATCCTTTGGAAGAATATATTTACAGAATTCAGCCAAAGCTCCTGCCATCTCTACGCCAGCAGGACCACCACCAACAATTACAAAGTTGGTGAGCGCATCACGTTCTTTTTCATCGCAGGTAATAGCTGCCTGTTCCAAATTTTGCAGCATCATATGGCGGATGTTAAGAGAATCACGAATGTCTTTCATCCCAAGACTGTGGGATTCTACTGAATCCATCCCAAAAAAATTGGTATTGGTGCCCGTTGCCAGGATTAGGTAATCATAATTAACATTTCCTTTGGAAGTTATTAGGCTATTTGAAGAGGGTTGAATTTCCTCGACTTCAGCCAAGCGAAACAATACATTTTTATATCCATTGATTTGTTTCCTGAAGGGAAATACAATACTATCGGGTTCCAGGGCACTGGTGGCCACCTGATAAAACAATGGTTGAAATTGATGAAAGTTGTTTTTATCGAACAGTACCACCTGCACCTCTTTGTGTTTCAGTTTTTCAACCATTGCTAAACCTGCAAACCCACCACCTATAATTACAACACGAGGTAAGTTGGAATCTGGAAGGCAGATTTCATCTGTTACCTTGCAAGCAGTTTCTGTAATAGTATTATTTGAGTGATTAACATTCATATTTAATTTTTATATCATTGGAATTAGCCATAGTTTATTTTGCGTCTTTGTCTTTCACAATCATTACTGAACATTTGGCGTGTGTTGCTAAATATTGTGAAACGGAACCCAATAAAGAGCGTGAAAAAGCCCCTTGTCCTTGTGAACCGACTACAATTAAATCGGCATCAAAGGCTTCTGCTTTTTCTAAAATTTCTTTTTTAGGAAGGCCATCAACAACACTTGTGGTTATAGTAAGTGCCTTGTTTTCGGTCTTGATTTTATCGAAAGCTTCTGAAACGATTTTGTTTCCCAATTTTTGAGCGTTACTTCTAATTTCTTCTATGTAATTACCTATCCTGCCGCCCATAGTATGCAATCCCAGACCGGTTGTTTTAGGAACTTCATAAACATTTATAATATGAATTTCACTTTTTGAGGATGGGGTCATTTTTATAAGTTCGTGAATGGCTACTTTACTAAAATCTGAACCGTCTATGGCCAATATAATTTTCATAATTTGAATTTGTTATTAATTGAGATGTCCTATGCCTTATTGCATATACTTATGCTTTTTGAGTTTTTAAATAATCCACTGTTTCCTTTACTGATAATGGATACGTAGCATTTCCTGTGCGTACATAAAAAGTGGTGTTTCCTTCATCATTCACATAAACCGGTTCGTTGGAAGGTTCGATATTCACTACGCACACATCTTTTTCATTAATACTGTAGAATGAAATATGGTTGCTGAAACAAGCCTCGTGACTCAATTGCGTAGAAATAATCCTGAACACCTCACGTTCATACCCATCCCTGTTTTTGTGCTTTAGGGTTTTATAATCTTTTTCCAACCCCAAAACATTTCCGTCGTCATCAACACCAATTATTAATTTTCCACCTTTTGCGTTCATAAACCCTGTGATGGTTTTGGCTATGATAACTTCTAGGTCGCGATTGGTTGTTTTGCGGTAATAATCATAACGTATGGAAGACTTAAATTCTACCCGTTCATTTTCGCCAGCTTGAATTAATTCTTCAATGTCACGAACAAGCAGCCGCTGTTGTGTTTCAATGAGTTCATTTTTCTTTTTAAGGTTTATCCAGAACAAACCAGAAACTATTCCCAAGCAACCTCCCAATAATGTTAAAAGGCCACCCATTCCCCGCATATCGAAAGTAAAGGACTCTAAAAAACGTTGTTTTAAAACTTCTTGGAACAAGGAAAATGAAAAAGCTGTCTCGCTAAATTCAAACCAATAAAGCACCATTGTAAAGGGGTGTACTAGGAAATAAAAAATACCTGCACCCAATAGAAAATGAATTAAAATGATCTTAATTTTCGCCATAACTTTTTTCAACTTTCACAATTTTATTTGTTTTTAATTTGAGCATTGTAAAAAGCAGCGATGCACGCGCCAATAAGCCATCCTAAAATAAAAATCTGTATGATACCAATAAGTGCTTCCGATAAGGGTACGTCCATCCTAATAATAGTGGTAACATCCAATCCGTGCGCAAGGCTATTAAAAAATGTTATGGATCCTTCCTGTCCCGCTGTAGCCATCACGATCATACAGCCCAGATATATCAAGGCTCCTGTTAGACCAAGAGCAAAACCGAATTTTTTTACGTTTAATCGATACATAATTTGTGTGTTTTAAGATTAGTTATCTGAGTTTAGTAAATTCTTGGATTCTTCAAATTCTTCCTTTGAAATTTCGCCCTTGGCAAACCTCTTCTTTAGGATGTCCAAAGGCTTTTCTTCTTTTGTTCTTTGGTATGGAATATCGGTTGGGATAAAGAAAATCCAAATGATTAAGGCCAACCAGATAAACCACCAAATGAGGTGCATACCTCCGAAACTTCCGTCATAAAAGTGCATAATTTTTAATTTTAAGGTTACTTTTCTATTTCCTCAATTGTATAGCCCTCAATAGTATTGAGTTGCTTTTGTAGTTCATCCACCGAAAGAGCTTCTTTCATTGTTATAAGTGTAGCTCCTTTTGGTGCCAGAAAAATCTCTGCTTTTTCGATGGCGGGATGCTCTTGCAAGGTCTTTTTGACCCTTGCCACACATCCAGCACAACTGATTCCGTTTATTTGAAATTTTTGTTTCATATCTTAAACTTTAGTGATGATGATTTCTTTCTTGATCCTCTTTTTTGTTTTTCTTTTTTAATCTCTCATCGGATAACCCGTGAGTATGGTTCCCGTGCCGCATTGGCATTAGCAAGTGTATGGCGAACATTATTATGATAAATGCAAAAAGCCAGGTGCCGCCACCAATTCCAAATGATGGTGCCAAAAAGATGAGCAAGAGTGGCACTGCACACATAAGGACCATCCATAACCAGTGATTTTTCATTGTTTTGTTTTTTTTGAATTAATATTTATTGCCCCTTACTTACAAGACCTGAACAGGCTTATGAGATAATTGGGGGGTTATCAACACAAGCCGTGAGGAGATGTCCAGGCTTAAAATGAATGTGAATCTACCTGCTTTTAAAGTATTTCATCTGCATAACTTTCGTTGTTATCTATAAAATTTCGTCGTAAAAATTACGCTTCCAATTTTCCGTCTTTTTGTAGTCTGTCATACTCATACCCTCTACTTCTTTAAATTGTCTTGACAAGTGGTTAACACTACTATAATCTAACAAGTGACCTATGTCTGAAAAAGAATGTCGTTTTAACTGAATGAGTTCCTTTACCTTTTCTATTTTCAGTTTTATAAAGTATTTTTCAATTGTTGTATTTTCATTTTTAGAAAATAGCTTACTCAATATTTTATAATCCCTGTGAAGAATAGAAGACAAGTGTTCTGAAGTATTCATTTTTAAATGAAGTGGTAGTTGAGTAAGCAGTTCGATTAGGATAATTTTTACTTTTTCAACCAACATTTCCTCTTCACTTTGTACTATTTCAAAATCATTGGAATGGAGCACTTTAGTCACAGCATCAGTAATATCCGTATCCGTTTTGCTGGAAGCTTCCACTAATAATTTGCCCAATTCCAAAGAGAGCACAATTACCCCAAGCTCTTCAAGTTCTTGTTTTATAACTTTTAGGCAGCGGCTACATACCATATTCTTTATCCAGAATTCTTTCTGTAAATCCATAGTATTATTTATTTACTGTTAGAAAATTTTATCTAACAAAGGTTTATAATTTGCTCTTTTGCAAATAGTTGAGAGTGTGGCGTGCTCAGGAATGAGCGCACCATTGTTAGCCTGTTCTTAGTACCGGCTAATACGGGAAGTGTAGGTTATTTGAAAAAGAGCCCACTTAGAAAGAAATCAAATTAAATATACCTCGTGGAGTACCTGAAAGTCTTTTGGTATGAGGGGTGGATCATAATTTAAAAAAGGGACGATATTTTGCTCAAGTCCCTCGAATAGATTTACGTAAGCGTAAAAAAATGTGTGCAGGAAAACCAGATTTTGATTTTCCATTTCAAATGAAGTTTTTTGAAAGTTATCGCTACCTTCTTTTACAAAAGATTTATTATCACAACAACCTTTTTTTTCAAAAGAACATTCTTTCAAAGAATTGGTTTGACCCTTAATCGCGTTATCACAAACCTGAGCTTTAGCAAAAACAGCCATATCCACAAGCTTATTACAGCAGAAATGCATATTCACAGTAAAGGACGACGAAGCGAACATTACTGCAAATACTAAAGAGATAGCTATTATTTTATTAAAACTTTGCACAATACGAATATAAAAAAAATTAACAAATGTTAACTATTTTTTGGTCTATTTTTCTTAGTAGAAGATTATTATAAAAATTTTTTAAACCTTATTTTTTCCAAACGTAATGGAAAAAAGACAACTGAAATATGATATTTGTCATAATTTAAAAAGTCTAATCCTTTTATTTTTGTCGAAAATAAAAAAGGAAATAAAACTCTTTAAAAGTTTATTTTAACCGAAATAAAAAATTAGTAATATCTTTATATATTATTGTTTTTTATATCTTTGCAGAATTATGAAATCATTTTTCCATAAAATATTATCTATTGCCTTGGCGAGCTTAGTGTTTTTTACCACTATGTCGTTCACGGTGGATATTCATTATTGTGGAGATTCTTTGGTTGACTTTGCTTTATTTCATAATGCGCAGACCTGCGGAATGGAGAATCAGCCATCCCAAAAAAGTTGTGAGGAAGGTTTCTCGGAAAAACCTTGTTGTTCAGATACTCAAATAGTGGTTGAAGGTCAAGATGATTTAAACTCATCTTTCACAAAATTATCTTTTGAGCAACAAGCCTTTGTTGCTACTTTCTTTTATACCTATTTTAATCTTTTTGATGGACTGGATAAGAATATTGTTCCATTTAGAGATTATACACCTCCCAACCTCATAAGGGACGTACAGAAGCTACACGAAACGTATTTAATTTGATTTTAAACAGTTTCCGATAATTATCGGAAAGATTTGCCCTATGGTTACCTCCATTTTGGGCTCATTTTGTTGTGTTTAATTTTCTGATACTATCAGGATTTTATTCGATGTATAACTGTTTAAATATCAATAAATATGCTAAATAAAGGCATAAAATTTCTCATAGAGAACAAACTCGTAGCGGTCTTGATGCTCGCACTCTTTGTAGGTTTGGGCGTAGTTAATGCGCCATTTAACTGGGATACCGGTTTTCTTCCTACCGATCCTGTAGCCGTAGATGCCATCCCAGATATTGGCGAGAACCAGCAAATTGTATTCACAAAATGGGAAGGCCGATCCCCACAAGATATAGAAGACCAGATAAGCTACCCCCTTACCACTACTTTATTAGGTATTCCCGGGGTGAAAACCATCCGAAGTTCTTCTATGTTCGGTTTTTCAAGTATCTATATCATTTTTGAAGAGGATGTGGAGTTCTACTGGAGCCGAAGCCGTATTCTCGAAAAATTGAATTCCTTACCAAGCGGGTTATTGCCCGATGGCGTGAACCCTTCTTTAGGCCCAGATGCAACCGGCTTGGGGCAAATTTATTGGTACACCTTAGAAGGGCGCGATAAAGATGGCAATGTAACCGGAGGTTGGGATTTAAACGAACTACGCAGTATTCAGGATTATTATGTGAAATATGCCCTTTCTTCGGCAAGTGGTGTTTCGGAAGTAGCTTCCATAGGAGGCTATGTTCAGGAATATCAGGTGGATGTTGACCCCGAAAAGATGCGCCAGTATAATATCGGGTTAGGAGATATTGTTACAGCAGTCAAGGAAAGCAATAAGGATATCGGGGCACAAACTTTGGAAATCAACCAGGCAGAATACTTGGTGCGTGGTCTGGGGTATGTAAAGTCCATCGCCGATATAGAAAATGCTGTTGTTACTTCTGAAGATTATACTTCAATAAGAATTAAAGATATAGCAAACGTAAGCTTGGGGCCCGCACCGCGTCGTGGAATTTTGGACAAGGAAGGGGCTGAAGTGGTAGGCGGGGTTGTCGTGGCTCGATACGGTGCCAATCCGATGGAAGTGATCAATAATGTAAAAGAAAAGATAGATGAACTTAAGGCTGGTCTGCCTTCCAAAGAACTGTCAGACGGTCGTACCTCGCAACTTACCATCGTCCCCTTTTACGATCGGACGGAGCTTATTCAGGAAACCCTGGGTACCCTTGATGAAGCATTAACACTGGAAATACTCATTACCATATTTGTGATTGTTGTAATGGTGTTCAACTTACGGGCTTCCTTACTTATCTCTGGACTATTGCCAGTTGCGGTATTGATGGTCTTTATTTCGATGAAGTTTTTTAATGTTGATGCCAATATTGTAGCATTGTCGGGTATCGCCATTGCTATTGGTACAATGGTAGATGTTGGGGTCATACTCTGTGAAAATATCATCAGGCACCTGGATGAAGAAGATGAACGCTTTCGCGAAAAAGGAACTAGGGAGCCTATTAATACTGTGGTCTATAATGCCACTGCCGAAGTGTCGGGAGCCATTCTTACCGCGGTATTGACCACTATTATCAGTTTTATACCGGTGTTTACAATGATTGGCGCGGAAGGAAAATTATTTCGACCCTTGGCCTTTACCAAAACAATGGCATTAATAGCATCTCTTATCGTGGCTTTATTCTTAATTCCACCTTTCGCATCTTTTTTGTTTCGTAGAAAAAGCATCAGGAGAACTAGCGGATATATCCTCAATGGGTTATTGATCCTTTTAGGGATCACGGCAATAGTTTCTGGATATTGGTTAGGACTATTATTAATTGGCTTTGGAATTACAGCACTTTTAAAAGATGAAAATATTGCTTCTAATATTTCCGATAAACTTACACTTTCAGATAAGCGGGCCAACACTATAAATATTTTTATTTCTGCCTTAGCGATTGTCTTTCTACTTGCAGAATACTGGCGGCCACTTGGCGTAGATGAAAGTATATTTTGGAACTTGCTATTCGTAGGGTTTATCTGTTTCGGTTTATTAGGGGTATTCTGGTTGTTTCAAAGTTATTATACAAGAATCTTACGTTGGGCACTCCGTAATAAAATTTTATTCCTTTCAGTTCCGACTGTCATTGTGATTTTTGGAGTCCTAATTATGCAGAATACGGGTAAGGAATTTATGCCTTCCTTAAATGAAGGTTCTTTTCTTCTAATGCCCACCTCTTTACCTCACGCAGGTGTGGAAGAGAATAAACGGGTACTACAGCAATTGGATATGGCAGTTGCGAGTATTCCAGAGATAGAAACGGTCGTTGGAAAATCCGGACGGACAGAATCCGCCCTTGACCCGGCACCCCTATCAATGTATGAAAATATCATTCAGTATAAATCGGAATATATGCTGAATGAAAACGGCAAGCGTCAAAGATATAAAGTAAATGAGGATGGTTTATTTGTCCTTAAGAACGGGAACCTCGTGGTAAACCCCAATAGTGAAGTGGATGAAGATGAAAATTATAAGGATTCAGAAATTGAAGATCCTTTTCTTGTGGAAAACCAAAACCTCATTGCTGATGAAGATGGCGATTTTTACCGGAACTGGCGTCCCGAAATACAATCCCCAGATGATATTTGGAACGAAATTGTAAGGGTAACCAAGCAACCCGGTGTAACCTCGGCCCCTAAATTACAACCCATTGAAACCCGACTGGTAATGTTACAAACGGGAATGCGTGCGCCAATGGGAATAAAAGTAAAAGGTCAAGATTTAAGGGAAATCGAAGCTTTCGGGATGAAACTGGAAGATATTCTCAAACAGTCTGAAGGAGTAAAAAAAGAAGCTGTTTTTGCTGATCGTATTGTTGGAAAACCCTATCTCCTCATCGATATTAAAAGGGAACGTCTTGCCCGATATGGAATTACTATAGAAGATGTCCAGCAAGTACTTCAAGTAGCCGTTGGTGGAATGCCGTTAACCCAAACCGTAGAAGGCAGGGAACGCTATGGGGTGCGGGTACGTTATCCACGGGAGCTAAGGGCAAACCCAGAGGATATAAAAGATATTTATGTGCCTGTAGAAAAAGGAAGCCCCGTACCATTGGGGGAACTTGTGGAAATTCGCTACGAGCAAGGGCCACAGGTTATCAAAAGTGAGGACACCTTTTTAGTGGGATATGTGCTGTTTGACAAACTCGACGGCTTTGCGGAAGTCGATGTGGTGGAAAATGCCCAGGCACTGATCCAGGAAAAAATCGATAGCGGTGAGCTTACCGTTCCCAAAGGGATCAACTACCAATTTACAGGTACCTACGAAAATCAAATAAGAGCAGAAAAAACCTTATCTGTCGTAGTGCCCTTAGCCTTGGCAATTATTTTCTTAATACTCTATTTTCAATTCCGCTCCGTGTCCACTTCCCTAATGGTATTTACTGGAATTGCGGTTGCCTTTGCCGGAGGGTTTTTAATGATTTGGTTTTACGGACAGGATTGGTTTTTAAACTTCAATTTTTTTGGAGAAAACTTACGGGATCTTTTCCAGATGCACACCATCAATTTAAGTGTGGCTGTTTGGGTAGGTTTTATTGCCCTGTTTGGGATCGCTACCGATGATGGCGTGGTAATGGCTACCTATCTTACCCAAACTTTTGATCGCAATAATCCCGAAAATAAAAAAGAAATACGGGATTCTATTGTAGAGGCAGGGCAGAAACGTATCCGTCCGTGTTTGATGACCACGGCTACCACTATCCTGGCCTTGCTGCCAATCCTGACATCTACAGGCAGGGGAAGCGATATAATGATACCGATGGCCATACCCAGCTTTGGCGGAATGCTCATAGCCCTCATTACGCTATTTGTAGTTCCGGTATTGTTCAGTATGAAAAAGGAATTGCAACTTAAAAGAGCGAGCAAATGAGATATTTTTTAATCATAGGAATTGTTTTATCGACCCTAACTCAAATGAATGGGCAACAACTGCAATCCTATATTCAGGAAGCGGAGGCAAACAATCCGGAGATTCAGGCTTTCGAGCTGCGGTACAATATCGCTGAGGAAAAGATAAATGAAGTGAATACCTTGCCCAATACCGAATTTGGAGCGGCCTATTTTGTAAGTGAGCCAGAAACCCGTACAGGGGCGCAACGCGCTAAATTTTCTGTTAAGCAGATGTTGCCCTGGTTTGGGACAATTACCGCAAGGGAAAATTATGCTTCCTCTATGGCAGAAGCCGAGTATGTGGAGGTTAGTATCGCCAAACGAAAACTTGCATTATCGGTATCAGAATTCTATTATTTATTATATGGAATTAGGGCCAAGCAAAAAGTCTTGGACGATAATATCCAGCTACTGGAAACCTACGAGCAATTGGCTTTAACTGCCACAGAAGTTGGCAATGCCAGTGCGGTAGATGTATTGCGGTTACAAATACGCCAAAACGAAATCTTACAACAGAAAGAAGTTTTGTTTCAAAAAGCCAAAGGAATCCAGGCGGCCTTGAATAGTTTGTTAGATCGTAAATATGACGAACCTACAGAGGTAGTCACTAATTTAGGGATTCCAGAAGATGATCCCGTCCCTGGTTTTGAAGCACTTTCTTTAAATCCGGAGTTGCTTAAATTCGATAAGTTATATGAATCGGTTGTCCAATCAGAAAAACTCAATCAAAAAGAAAGCTTACCAAGTTTAGGGGTCGGATTGGATTTTATCCCTATCGAAGAACGCCCAGAGATGAATTTTAGTGATAATGGTAAAGATATTTTGATGCCGATGGTTTCGGTTTCCATTCCCATTTTTAACAATAAATATAAATCGATAACCAAACAGAATGAATTAAAACAACAGGAAATTCAATCGCAAAAGAATGACCGTTTAAACACGTTAAAATCGAAGTTTGCCAGAGCAATTTCAGAACGGAACGAGGCCAGGATAAAATTCAACATTCAGGAGAAAAACCTAAAACAAGCCAAAAATGCCGAAGAAATCTTAATTAGGAATTATGAAACAGGCACGATTAACTTTAATGATGTATTGGATATCCAAGAGTTGCAGTTAAAATTTGGGATTAACCAAATAGAGGCCATTCAAGCGTATTATACGCAATCGGCAACCATTAATTATTTAACCAACTAAGAATGGAAAAGACCTTATATATAAAAAATATGGTTTGTGACCGATGTATCAAAGTCTTAAAGAATGAGCTAAAAGATGAAGGTATCAAGGTCTTGAATGTGAAATTGGGAGAACTGACGGTAAATATTGATTCGAAAGATGAAATCCCTGCCCTTCAGAAAATAATCGAATCCAATGGATTTTTCATCATCAATAGTGAGAACTTTAAAATGGTAGAACAAGTCAAGTTAACCTTAATCAGTTTGTTAAAAACCTTACCTCTCAATAATGAAAGGCTTTCGGATATACTCTCAAAGGAGTTGAACCAAGAATATTCCAGAATCAGTAAAATATTCTCCTATAATGAGAAAGTAACACTTGAAAAATACTTTATAAAACTAAAGGTTGAAAAGGCCAAGGAATTGATACATAATAAAGAGTTGAATTTTACCGAAATAAGTCAATTGTTAAATTATAGCAACTTAACACATTTGAGCAATCAATTCAAAACCGAAACAGGGATGAGCCTAACAGAATACAAAACTTTAGAAAAAAACTTTAGAAACCCTTTAGACCGAATTATATAAGTATAAACCATAATTATTAAACATTATTTTTAGAAAAATCAATATTTTTATGTTAAAAATCAAATCGATGAATAAAGTATTATTGACATTTTTAGCAATGTTTGCGCTTTTCAATGTAAAGGCACAAACCGCTCGTCCAGAAGAAGGCAATGTGAATAATTTGCCGGTACACGAATACACTTTGACCCTCAAGGAAGAAATGGTCAATAAAGCAGGAAAACAGGTAAAAGGTATGACCATCAATGGCAGTATTCCTGGGCCAACGTTAGAATTTACAGAAGGCGAATATGCGGTTATTTATGTAAAAAACGAAATGAGCGTAGAAACCTCAATTCATTGGCACGGAATGCTGTTACCCAATTTTATGGATGGTGTACCCTATTTAACAACTCCACCAATAAAGCCCGGCACCACCTTTAAATATGAATTCCCCATCAAACAATCCGGAACGTACTGGTATCATTCCCACACAATGTTTCAGGAACAAAGTGGCGTTTTTGGGTCTTTATTAATCAATCCAAAAGAAAAAACACTGGATTATGACAAAGATTTGGTATTGATGCTATCTGATTGGACAAATGAAAAACCTAAAAATGTGATGCGTAACCTTAAACGTGGTAATGAATGGTATCAAATGAAGAAAGGTACTTCCACACCTTTGAATCAAGTTATTGGGCGGGGAGCATTTGGCGCGCAACTCGATTTTTGGCGACAACGGATGGAAGGTGCAGACATTGCAGACGTCTATTACCCTGCATTCTTGATCAATGGCGAAGAATCGGTTGAATATCCGCAATTTAAACCAGGAGAAAAGGTTCGGTTGCGTATCATAAATGGTTCCGCCTCCTCCCAGTTTTGGATGACCTTCGGTGGCGAAACGCCAATGTTGGTCTCGGCTGATGGTCAAAATGTAGTTCCCATTGCCCATAATAAGACTTTTATAGCCACTGCTGAAACTTATGATTTTATTGTTACCGTTCCACAAAATGGAAAAATTGAGTTGCGTGTAATGACACAGGACGGTTCTGGGACGACCACAGCTTATATTGGTAAGGGCAAAACACTTCCAGCGGAAGTTGTCCCGAAACCCGATAAAATCAAGATGATGCAGCAAATGGCAAAAATGGATATGAAAATGGGGGCACACGCCCTAAAATTCAAGCCAAAGAAAGATGAGCGGTATGAAATGAAAGAAGAGTATGGGATGCAAATGGATATGGACAAGTCGAAAATGAAGATGGACGATGACAAGATGAATATGCCGAAAGATTCAATGAAGTACGAAAAGATGAAACATTCCCAAGGTAAGATGGATGATATGGAGATGAATGGAATGGATATGTTTTCAGAGTATAATTACGATTATCTTAAAGCACCCGAAAAAACTTCATATGATCAAAATCTTCCTGTAAGGGAAATCCTGCTAAACCTTACAGGGAATATGAACCGTTACATTTGGAGTATGAATGGCGTTCCGTTGAGTGAAACCGATAAGATAAAGATAAATGGCGATGAAGTAACCAGAATTACCTACAATAACCTTACGATGATGCACCACCCTATGCACTTGCACGGTCACTTTTTTAGGGTTATTAATGAAAATGGAGAATATTCCCCCTTAAAGCATACGGTAAACGTCCCCCCAATGCAGAAAGTTACCATAGAGTTTTATGGGAATAATGGGGATGAGTACGGGGACTGGTTTTTACATTGCCATATCCTCTATCATATGAATGCTGGAATGGACAGAATAATAAGCTACGACACCCCACGCGATCCAAGGATGGAAGAATATCCTGTTTCCAAATTAATCAAAGAAACAGATCCATTTTACACTTGGTCATTAGCAGAAGCAGCTTCACATATGGCTTCTTTTGATTTTGTCGCTTCCAATATTCGTAATCAATTTAATGTTTCGGCAGAATATGGCTGGAACCAGAACTTGGAAGCCGAAGTAACCTATGAACGTTATCTGCACGATTATTTGCGTGTCTTTGGCGGGGTGAACGTCGAAAACGAAATGGAAGATAATTTAGACGAAATTTCAACCACCGCAATTGCCGGGATTCGGTATTTGACACCTTATCTCTTTAATTTAGATGTGCGTATTGACAATAAATTAAGACCCCAAATAAGTTTAAGCCGGGAAATCCTCATATTTCCAAGAACTGCAATATTTGGAGAGTATGAATATCAAGCCGATTTTGGATGGGTTGACGCCCTTCCCGCAGGCGATAATTTCGCCAAAGAAGTGACCTGGAATGCTGGAGTAGAATATTATTTATCACGAAACTTTTCCTTGATGGCAAGTTACGACAACCGCTTCGGTGCGGGTGGTGGGCTTTCCGCAAGATTTTAAAAACCAACTGTTATGATGTACGAATGGGATTGGCTGATTTTACTGGGAGTTATAATACTATGTATTGTTATCTACTCTGGCAGAAAACAGCAAAAGAAGAAAAAAAGAAAGGATGCCCTGAAAATATTGGATGAACGCTATGCCAAAGGCGAAATTACAAAAGAAGAATATATCGAACGTAAAGAAACGATTAATCCTACCAATAATAGAAACCCCAAGAAATAATAACAAATTTGGGAATGTGATTTTCAACAAAGTAACCGATTATTAATTTAAATATAGAACCTATGAAAAATTCAAAATTGATTGAAGCATTGAACAACTGTGTTGCTCATTGCAATTATTGTGCAGATGCTTGTCTGGATGCAGATGACATCAAAATGATGGTGGATTGTATCAGGACGGATAGAGCTTGCGCAGAAGTTTGCAGCGCAACCGCAAAATTGCTCGCCGCAAATTATTCAGATGCCAAGGGAATGGTAGAATACTGCCATAAAACCTGTAAAAAATGTGCAGAGGAATGTGCAAAACACGATGCCCAGCATTGTAAGGATTGTGCAGAAGCGTGTAAAAAATGCGCAGAGGCCTGTGAAGCTTATTTAAGCTAGTAATAATTAGTAATCTTCCCCTATTTAAAGGGGGAGGATTAATCAAAAATCCAATATAGAATAGACCCTAAAATATGGGTATGACAGAAATTAAATTTTTAAACAACAATTAAAATTAAAATCAAAATGAGAAAACTAAAAAAGACAATAGGTATCCTAACAATGACCTTAGTAACCCTAACAGCAATGTCCTGCAAGGACGGAAAAAAAGAAGGGGCTGCGGAACCAATGTCCAACGAAATGCACCAGGAAGATGGTAATAATCAAGATGGCTCAAAACAAATGGCTAATGCCGGTAGTAATGCTTCAGATGCAATCATCGATAACTACCTTAAAATAAAAAATGCCTTAGTGGCAGATAACCAGGTAAAAGCCGCCGAAGCCGGGGGGAATTTGGTAGCTGACTTTGATGATTTTGATAAGGCCAGTTATTCTTCCGAAGAACAGCAGGAATTAACCGATATTATTGAAGATGCAAAGGAACACGCGGAGCATATTTCAGAAAGTCCTATGGAACACCAAAGGGAGCATTTTGACATTTTGAGCAAAGATGTTATTGATATGATCGCTATAACGGGAACCGATAAAAAACTATATCAGGATTTTTGTCCAATGTACAATGACAATAAAGGAGCGCAGTGGTTAAGTGCTTCCAAAGAGATCAAAAACCCATATTATGGAAGTAAAATGATGGGTTGTGGGGAAGTACAAAAGGAAATTAATTAATGAAAATCATCAAAATCATTGTACTGGTTTTGTTAGTTGCGTTTGTGGGTATTCAATTTATACCCACAAGTCGCAATCTAAGTAGCACTGTACCTAAAACCGATTTTATGCTGGTTAACAAAGTACCTACTACCATACAAAACAAATTACAGATATCCTGTTATGATTGTCATAGCAACAATACAGGATATCCTTGGTACAATAAAATACAACCAGCCGCTTGGTTTTTAGAAGATCACATAAAAGAAGGAAAAGCCGAATTGAATTTTAATGAATGGGGTGAATATTCCGACCGTAGAAAAAATAGCAAGTTGCGGTCAATTATTAGTCAAATTGAAGATGACGAAATGCCGCTGGACTCTTATACCTTGATTCATACGGATGCAAACCTTTCCGAGACGGATAAAAAGGAAATTATAAAATATATGACCCAGCTAAAAAATAATCTATAGCGCTTAAAATTTCAGCAGCGATGAAGAAATGAAATAAATAAAGTTATACCCGAAAGAAGGAAAGGATTTTTTTTTCATTGAAGATTGGTTAGTTAGTTAAACCTTTCCTTTTTAGGGTATAATGATAAAGTCCTGTAAGGGAAGGGTATTCTTAATTTAATTAGTTTAAAAAGCCCCTTCCCTTGACAGGCACAAAAAGAAAGCCGATGAAAGATTGTTGCAAAACAGGAAATGAAAAAGAACAAAAGAATGGTGGCTTTAGAAAGTGGTTCAACTATATCATTTATGGGATAATGGCCATTATAATTATGGGGGCTTTGGGGCTCCAATTAACTGGAAACTAATTTAAAAAACCATAGAAATGAAAATTAAACAACTATTTTTTACCGTATTGATGTTGACGTATTTTGGTTTTTTTTCAACTGCGTTTATGGCTAATGATTCCTCTATTTCCAATACAAAAGCGGAAATAATAAATGAAAAATCCATTGCGGCCTTTGGAACAAGTAGTTCAGTTTCATTCTCACAAACCGATCCTAAAGCTAGTTTGGACGAATTTCCTAACCTTCACCCCTTGGTGGTTCATTTTCCCATAGTATTATTGCTTTTGGCAGTTGTATTGCAATTGATACAACTGTTTACAATGAACCGGACAATGGATTGGGTCATATTGCTAACGGTAGGGGCAGGATTTATAGCGGCCTACGTGGCCGCTAACTTTGTACACCCCCATACCGAAGGTCTTACCCAAACCGCAAAAAAGGTATTGGAACAGCACGACAAATATGCGATGTGGGCGATGTGGTCTAGTGCCGCCGCCGCTATCTTAAAGCTGGGAAGTCTTTTCCTTTTAAAACAAAAAAGATGGTTTGAAGTTTTAGTGTTTTTAGTACTTGCTTTTTCAGGTTATTCTGTGGGCTGGGCTGGGCATTATGGTTCCCAACTGGTTTATATTGAAGGTGTAGGTCCCCAAGGGAAGTATTTGGGAAATGAATCTGAAGAAGGTCACGATAGCCATTCCCATTAACTCCTATGTTCAATCTTGCAGTTATTAAATCCTTAAAATGAAATAATATATGAACGACTTTCTAAAACAATGGGGCGAGGCAGCATACACTACCACTGGATTTTTCTGGATGGCGCTGTGGGCATTTGTATTGGGCTATATCATAAGTAGTATGATTCAGATTTTCGTGACCGAAAAGCGGATGCAGAAAACAATGGGCGGTGAAGAATCCAAGGGCGTATTGTTGGGTACATTCTTCGGTTTTATTAGTAGCTCCTGTAGTTTTGCAGCACTTGCATCCACAAAATCCCTTTTCAAAAAAGGGGCTAGTTTTATTTCATCCATAGCCTTCTTATTGGCTTCTACAAATCTCGTTATCGAGTTGGGTATTATCATTTCCATTTTTTTAGGATGGCAGTTTGTCGTAGGCGAATATGCCGGGGGGATTTTATTGATAGGGATCAGCTGGATTTTAATAAAGCTCATAAATCCCAAAAAGCTCATTGATAAAGCAAGAAAAAATCTTGAAAAGGAAGATGAAGGTTCAGGAATGGACGATTCCAAAAATTGGAAAAAGCAGATTCAAAAAGAAGATAGCTGGGCGAAAGTGGGTAAAAAATATAAGATGGAATGGCAAATGGTCTGGAAAGATGTAACCGTGGGCTTTACCATTGCCGGCATTGTTGCAGCCTTTGTACCTGATGCGTGGTTTCAGACCCTCTTTATTGGAAGCGGTCAGGGAAATACGGACTTTTCTTTTTTTGAAATCCTGGAACACATTATAGTGGGTCCCGCTGCAGCGTTTGTAACATTTATAGGGTCTATGGGCAATATTCCCTTGGCTGCTTTGCTTTTCGGAAAAGGGGTCAGTTTTGCGGGGGTAATGGCTTTTATTTTCAGTGATCTGGTCGTTTTTCCAATTTTAAGAATCAATGCGAAGTACTACGGTTGGAAAATGTCATTATTTATTCTCTTTCTGCTGTTCACTGCGTTAATTGGAGCCTCTCTGATTTTGCACTATTCTTTTGACCTGATGAGCCTATTACCAGATCCATCACAGGTAAAGGTTCAGAATAGCGAATATTTCAAGATAAACTACACTTTCTACCTAAACCTTGCATTTTTAGCAATATCAGGGTATTTAATTTATCTAGGATTTTTCAAAAAGAAGGATGTGGACAGCAAAATGGGCGAAATGGCCCCTAAAAGCCAATTGCTCGAAAACATCTTAAAGTATGCGGCCTTTATTAGTTATATCTGGATTGCGGGCGGGCTGATTGTAAAATTTTTTATGAATTAAGATTGAAATTAAAGGAGTAATCATTAACAAAATGGTAGTCAAAAGAAAAAGATTATCAATTTAAATAGACCCTAAGTAAAAAGACTTAACAATTATCAATCAAAAAAAATAAAAAAATGAAGTCAACAGAAAAAAAACAAGATGGAATAAAAAAAAGTAATTATAGCAGGTTTATAGCTATGCTTGGTCTTTCCTTTATCGCTATGTACGTCACAATGTATCTCAATACATACGAAATAGACCACGTGTATTTTAGTCTTACCAGATTTTATATGACCTGTTTGGGAATAGCCTGTATGGCGGTCATTATGTGGTTCTTTATGCGAAAAATGTATCAAAACAAGAAAAAGAACATCGCGATACTTGCGGGAAGCGCGATTCTGTTTGCGGGTGCTTTTGGCTTGGTAAGAGCCCAGGCCCCCATCATTGGAGACGTTTTATATATGAAGGCAATGATCCCGCATCATTCCATAGCCATTTTGACCAGCAAGCGAGCCGATATAAAAGATCCGGAAGTACGAAAATTGGCGGATGAAATCATTAAGGCTCAGGAAAAGGAAATTGCTGAAATGAAACAGTATATCAAACGATTAGAAAACAAGAAGTAAATAAACAGATTTAATTTTATATGTTATGAACAAGAAATTTTTATACATAAGTATCGCAGGTATTGTGGGCCTATTGGCAGGATACCTAATTTTCGGGAAGCCGGTGGATGAATCTACGGCTAGTAAGGACGTATCCGAGGTGTCCAATACTCACGATCATTCTGGCGAAACCGCCAATCAAATGTGGACGTGTTCAATGCACCCACAGATTATGCAACCGGAACCGGGAGATTGCCCTATTTGTGGAATGGAACTTATCCCGGCCGAATCTGGAGCTGATGGCCTATCTGCAAATGAAATTAAAATGACCAAAAACGCAATGGCACTGGCCAATATTCAAACCAATGTAGTTGGTAATGCTGTAGGCGAAAATGGAAATGTTACGTCTTTATCCGGTAAAATCGTGGAAAACGAAGAAGCGAGTGCAGTACAGGCCAGTTATTTTGATGGGAGGATTGAACGCCTAAATGTAAATTATGAAGGACAAGAAGTTCGCAAAGGGCAGCTTTTGGCAACAATCTACTCGCCTAATCTTGTTGCTGCCCAACAAGAACTCATTACCACGGCTTCCCTTAAAGAAAGCCAGCCCGCACTTTATAAATCCGTACGGAATAAATTGAAGCTCTGGAAACTTTCAGAAAGCCAGATCAACAGCATCGAAGAATCTGGAGAAGTTCGTGAAAATTTCCCCATTTATGCCACGGTTTCCGGAACAGTTTCCGAAAAAATGGCGGAAGAGGGCGATTACGTAAAACAGGGGCAGCCCATTTTAAAATTGAACAACCTAAATACGGTCTGGGCAGAGTTTGATGCCTACGAAAATCAAATTTCACAATTTGAAAAAGGGCAGGAAATAAAAATGACCACCAATGCCTATCCCAATAAAGAATTTGATGCGAAAATATCTTTTATTGACCCGGTATTAAACACCCAAACCAGAATAGTAACGGTAAGGGCTACTATACAAAATAAAAACAACCTCTTGAAGCCAGGAATGTTCGTTACAGGTAAATTTGAAGGTATTGAGCCTTCTGGTGAAGAACAGCTTCTTGTTCCAGCAAGCGCGGTAATGTGGACAGGGGAACGTTCATTGGTGTATGTAAAAACCGATCCCGACGAACCTATCTTTGAAATGCGTGAAGTGACGATAGGTAACAGAAACGGGGAAACCTATTCTATAACAAGCGGATTGGAAGATGGAGATGTAATCGTGACCAATGGAACGTTTACCGTGGATGCCGCTGCACAGTTAAGTGGTAAAAAATCAATGATGAATCAAGAAGGTGGCAAGACAATGACAGGGCACGAAGGACATACTGGGATGCAGCAAGCAAACACCGAAGCCACTGGTAATAGCATTGACCATACGAAAATGAACGAAAGAATAGATGTTCCTGCCAAGTTTCAAAAGCAGGTAGAGCAGGTTTTTGATGGCTATATTGATTTGAAAAATGCCTTAGTAAATGATAATGCGAAAAACGCACAGCAAGCTGCTGAACGGGTAGAAAAAAGTCTGAGCAAGGTGGATATGAAATTATTGGAAGATGAAAAAGCGCACAAGCACTGGATGGCCATTCAAAAGGAATTAAAGTCCTCAACAGATGCTATTTCCCTTTCTTCAGATATCAAAAAACAAAGGGATCACTTTAAACATTTATCTGCCCATATGATAAGCAGTGTTCAACTCTTTGGCGTAAACCAAAAGGCTTACAGCCAATTTTGTCCAATGGCCAATAGTAACAAGGGAGCTTATTGGTTGAGTTTAGAAAAAGAAATCCAAAATCCATATTATGGACAAGCTATGTTGACCTGTGGCGAGGTTAGGGATACATTTGAGTAGTTATTTCCACAGTAAATTTCCAAAAATAAAGCCATTTTCTACTTGAAAATTAGAGAAAGAATATGAGTGAAAATAGGAGAAAAAATAAAAGCAGAAAAGACATAAAAACCAGCAATAACACCATTACGAAAAAGGATAAAATTTATGGTATTCTTGCTATGGTTATTATTTTTATAACGGCCTTGATTGCTGCCATCTTTGTTAGTTTTTAAGGCGTGAGAATCCATTCTAATATATGAAATCCACAATATGCCCAATATCCTTTATATAAAAAATATGGTGTGCCCCAGATGTATAAGTTCTGTATCCCGTATTTTGAACAAATTGAATATTGAATACAATACTATAGAGTTGGGTGAAGTAGCTTTGTCAAATGAGCTGAGCCCTAAAAATAAAAGTTTATTGTCCGTGGAATTTCAAAATGAAGGGTTCAGTTTGGTTAATGATAGAAAAAGTCAACTCATTGAACAAATGAAAAGTTTGGTGGTGGATAAAATCCATCACTCTAACGAGGCACTCGATATAAAATGGCCAGAGTATATTAGTGGGAAATTGTATCTGGATTATAAATATCTTAGCTCCTTATTCTCTGCTGTAGAGAGTATTACGTTTGAGCAGTATATCATCAACCAAAAGATCGAACGCGTAAAGGAACTTATTGTATATAATGAATTGAGTTTAAGCGAAATTGCATTTCAAATGAGCTATAGCAGCGTTGCATATTTAAGCAATCAATTTAAAAAAATTACGGGGATGACACCTACACATTTCAAAAATTCTACAAACAAAAACCGAAAGAATTTGGATGAGGTGTAGAATTAAATCCATTAATCTGAAAATATTACAAATCATTCAGCCCATTCCATAATACTTCAAGCCTGTTATCTTTCGAAATTTGTATCAAACAAGATCAAACAGTCTATGGAAGCAGTAAATGTATTTGAACACCAGAAAAAAGAGAAAACGAACCCAGGCATAAAAAACTCCTTTCCGGTAACGGGAATGACCTGTGCAGCTTGTGCCTCTAGTGTAGAGTCTATTCTTTTACATACGGAAGGGGTGAACAGGGCGAGTGTGAATTTTGCCAGCAGTTCTGTTCTCGTAGAATATGAAAAGGGGTTGAGCCCTAATCAACTTCAAAACGCACTTCGCGAAGTGGGTTATGACATTATCATTGATGCGGAGAATCCTTCGGAAGTTCAACAAGAACTACAGCAAAAACATTATCAAGATATAAAAAGCCGTACTATTTGGTCGGCTATTCTTACGCTACCCATTTTTGTATTGGGTATGTTCTATATGCAATGGGAACCAGGTAAATGGATTTCTTTGGTACTGACCTTTCCAATTCTTTTTTGGTTCGGTCGTAGCTTTTTCATCAATGCTTTCAAGCAAGCCAAACACGGTAAAGCGAATATGGACACCTTGGTAGCTTTGAGTACCGGAATCGCTTTTCTCTTTAGTGTATTCAATACTTTTTTTCCTGAATTTTGGTTGAGCCGTGGTATTGAGCCTCACGTGTATTACGAAGCTGCTACTGTAATTATTACATTTATTTCTTTAGGAAAACTATTGGAGGAAAAGGCAAAATCAAACACCTCTTCGGCCATTAAAAAGCTTATGGGATTACAACCCAAAACGCTAAAAATTATTGAGAATGGGGAAGAAAAAGAAATTCCTATTTCGTCTGTGCAAGTTGGTCAGACCATATTGGTTCGTCCGGGAGAAAAGATTCCTGTGGACGGCGAAGTTTCCAAAGGAAATTCTTACGTAGATGAAAGTATGATTACGGGAGAACCTGTTCCAGTTGAAAAAATAAAGGATGAAAAGGTATTTGCGGGCACGGTAAACCAAAAAGGGAGTTTTCAATTTACAGCCGAAAAAGTAGGTGGAGAAACCTTGCTGTCACAAATCATTAAAATGGTTCAGCAAGCGCAAGGCAGCAAAGCACCTGTCCAAAAACTGGTCGATAAGATTGCCGGAATATTTGTTCCTGTCGTATTGGTTATTTCTATCATTACTTTCATTGTTTGGATGTCGGTTGGAGGCGATAATGCATTTTCACAAGCCTTATTAACTTCTGTAGCCGTATTGGTTATCGCTTGTCCTTGTGCCTTGGGCTTGGCAACACCTACCGCTATAATGGTCGGTATTGGCAAAGGAGCTGAAAATAATATTCTTATAAAAGATGCTGAAAGTTTAGAACTGGGTCATAAAGTGAATGCTGTCATTCTTGATAAAACCGGTACGATTACCGAAGGAAAACCAGTGGTAACAAACGTACATTGGAAGGATAAGCTTGAAAACCAAAATGAATACAAGGAAATTCTTTTGACTATCGAATCACAATCGGAACATCCTCTGGCAGAAGCAGTAGTCAACCACTTTAAAGATGAAAAGATTGAAAAAACTGAAATTGCTTCTTTTGAAAGTATTACAGGAAAAGGCGTAAAAGCTCAAACAGAAAATGGTTCAAAATATTATGTGGGCAACCATAAGCTAATGGTCGATAAAAATATTCAAATCAGCGCTTCCTTAAGGCAAACAGCAGAAAGTCTTGAAGAGCAAGCAAAAACAGTCATTTTCTTTAGTAATGAAAAACAAGTTCTGGCGATACTCGCTATTGCAGACAAGATTAAGGAAACTTCGAAAAAGGCCATAACAACGCTTCAAGAACGAGGCATCCAGGTCTATATGCTTACTGGAGATAATAATAAAACTGCCTCAGCTGTCGCAAAACAAGTAGGAATAACAAATTATCAAGGAGAAGTAATGCCCTCAGAGAAAGCAGGTTTCGTTGAAAAGTTACAAGCCGACGGAAAGATAGTAGCTATGGTTGGCGATGGTATCAATGATTCCCACGCTTTGGCACAGGCCAATGTGAGTATCGCTATGGGTAAAGGTTCGGATATAGCTATGGACGTGGCAAAAATGACATTGATAACGTCAGATTTGCAATCCATACCCAAAGCATTGGAACTGTCAAAAAGAACCGTTTTGGGCATACGTCAGAACTTGTTCTGGGCATTTATTTACAACATCATTGGTATTCCAATAGCCGCAGGAGTACTTTATCCCGTAAATGGATTTTTATTAGACCCTATGATTGCAGGTGCAGCAATGGCATTTAGCAGCGTATCTGTAGTTGCAAATAGCTTAAGACTGAAACGAGTAAAACTTTAATATTAATTATAAATTCAGAAACAATGAAAACTTTAAAATTTAAAACAAATATCAATTGTGGTGGTTGTGTATCAAAAGTAACCCCTTTTTTAAACAAGCAAGACGGTGTTGAAAGATGGGAAGTGGATACCGATAACCCCGATAAAATCTTAACTGTGGAAAGTAATGGTGCTACCGATGAAGATATAGAGACCACTTTAAAGAAGATTGGATTTAAAGCTGAGAAAATTGCTTAAAAATTCAAAGGGTTTGTGGCTGTCTGGAAAATTTTGATAGGCTCTTTTACCTTGGAAGATCAAGAAACAAAATTAACTATTTTTTTATTATATTGAAAATCAGTTTTTTGTAAAAAGAGCTTATTGAAATTAAATATGATAGGATTTGTTCGTGTTTATATTCCAATATTCATATATCTTTGCTTTCACGAATAAAATCGGTGCAAAGGTTACCTATTCGGTTACCTGATTTTATTGAAACAATATAAGTGTCTGGTTATTAAAATATTGTCTAGTGGCAAGTTAGTTCTGCCACCCCGACAATATAAAGCCAATAATCATTTAGATTATTGGCTTTTTTTGTATCTTAATCTTAAAACAATAAACTTTCATAAATAAAAGAGAAAAAAGAGATCAATCCTAATTGTTGGGGACTATGTTATATTTTTTAATTAATTCCTTTAAACTTTCTATCGTAACAACTCCTCTTCCTCCCCTATTAATTGCTTACTCTCATATTTTAGATAGTTGAGTTATTCAATATTTTGAATTTTAAATGATATCGTAAAATACAGTTGTAAAGCGGCAAGGCTAATAATGAACCTATAGCCGTTAAAGCATAAGCTGGCAGACCAAAAATCATACTAAGTTTATACATTTTTTCACTTAATTTTTCCTGAGCCCTCAAATAAGCTACCCACAGGAATAGAAGAACCAGCAGCGTACAAACCATAATAAAAGGCATCAGCCAATCCATTTGTTGGGCTGCACTAATATAATATTCTACTACAAGATAAAATATTACCATCGCTATTCCTAACTCCCATTTTGGTTCAGAATAAAAGTGATATTCTCCCAAAACTTTCAATAGAATTTTCTTTTGCTGATCATCAAGATATTTTAGACGTATCAATCCTTTATTCCCTATCTGTTTAAAAAACCATTTACCTTCAATTTCTAATAAAAGTACATTGGCTTTGTCACTGGTTTCTTTTACAATTTTATGATTCTTTTTCCAGCGTATATCGAATAACAAACCTTGTCTTTTAAGATCGCTCGAAAAATCTTTAAGCTGTTCCTTATCAAATCCTTTCGTTTTAAATTGTCCGTTCATAAGATTTCTATCAAATTAAAATACGAGGTGAAAGATACTGTTGAGACTTCTCGAAAAACTCCCTGAATTCAGGGTTTTTAAGGATTTTTTATAACAAATAAGGCTTTTGTATTTTCTATAAGTCGTATTTTTGCAAGCTCTAAAAAGGGTCAATTTTATGTCCTTCCAAAGGCTGGTATACTTTTTATTTTCTTTCTTAATAATTATCCAGGCGCAAGCGCAGGATTATTCTAATTTCAAAGCTTTTACTGAAATTCCCAATGAGGTAGATAGTTATTTTTATCAAAATTTAGAGAATGCTAAAAGCACCGAACAACGGCTGGCATACCTGGATACCATCGCTCAAGTATTTGACAAAACAGATTTGGCCGACTCTTTAATAGTATATGGTGAGCGTCTGCAAAAAACAATTAAAGAATTACCCACTACCAGTCCAGACTACAAATATTATAACTACCGCGGAATTTATTACGAAGCCCTTGCTAAAAGGAAGATGGGATTGTTGGAAGAAGCTATTGCTACTTATATACAAGGACTAGAAAATTTAAAAATAGCTAAAAACAAACCTATTTCCATGTATTTGAAATTAGGCTTAGCTGAAACCTATTTACAAAAAGAAGAGTTACAGAAAGCGAAAGAAATTATAGATGAGCTTTTGCAGAATAAACATGCCAATGACAATTTAAAAGCTTTGGTTCTTACTGCTCTTGCAGATTTTCAATATAGAAATAATGAATGGGATTTAGCAACAGCTACCTACACTAAAGTTTTAGAATTACCGGTTATAAAAAAACTTGATAAACTATCCTATCGCATACAATTAAACCTTGCCAGACTGCAATCTGAAAACTATACCTCTAAAGAATCTCTAACAATTTTTCAGCAAATAAAAAAAGAATGTCTGGAAAAAAGCTACTATGGTTTTTATATCCACGCGGTGCTAAATGAAGGCTATATCTACTTAAAAGAACAAAATTATGAAGCTGCAGAAATTGCGCTAAGCACTGCCTATATAAATACGGTATCGTGGAATCGTCTAGAATTACAAAAGAGAGTAAATCGAGCACTTGTTGATCTTTACCTTGCCAAAAAAGATTTTAAAAATGCTTTTAATTTAATGACGCAATATGAAGCTGTAAATAAAACAATAGCTTCACAGCAAAATGAACGCCAGGTTAGAGAATTAGAAGAAAAATATAAAAGCTTAGAAAAGGAGAAAGAAATTATGAAACTCCAAGAGGCTAAGCTGAAAGATCAAATAGAAATCGACAAACAACGTACGATCAAAAACGCAGTTTTAATTGGTTTTTTAATCATTCTCATTCCTATTATTTTATTACTCGTAGTATACTACCAAAAATTACAGGCACAAAGTGAACTCAACAGGCAACAGGAAGATTTAAACCGTAAAGAGATGCAAAGCTTGCAACAAGAACAGGAGTTAAAACTGGCCAGAACTTCCCTAAAAATACAGACAAAAGAGCGTGAGCGTATTGCCCAAGAACTTCACGACAGTATTGGCGGAAATCTTGCAGCGATTAAACTTCAAATGAATAAGCTTGATTTAACTACGGAAACTGCTATTAGTGTAAAAAAACAGCTGGACAGTACCTATAGTCAGGTAAGGGAAATTTCCCATAGTTTATTACCTAAAGAATTTAAAGAGCAGGCTTTTGTACCCATCGTTCAGAATTACATGGATCAATTTAATGAGCCTGAAAATCAAAGCTATTATTTTAATGCCTATCCAGAAGAGGCTATTAATCAACTATCTAAAAAACTTCAGGTTGCTTTATTTAATATGATTAAAGAGTTAACCACTAATGCTTATAAACATGCAAAGGCCAATCAAGTGATGATTCAATTAAATTATATTCCTGAAGAAAGTAGCCTTTCCCTAATGTATGAAGATGACGGGATAGGATTTTTGCCAAATAATTCAGAAGGAATAGGATTAAAAAACCTAAAAAGTAGAATAGATGAACTTCAAGGGAGTTTATCTATCGACAGCAATCCTGGTAAAGGAACAGTAATAAGTATTCATATTCCAATAAAGGAAGCAGTAATAAAAAACAATGAAAACAGTCTATAATATCATTATTGCCGATGACCATAAAATGTTTGTGGACGGCCTTCGAAGCATTTTAGAACATGAAGACGATTTGAATATCGTACACACCACGTCTAATGGTGAAGAAGTTTTAAAATATTTGAAAATCAATCAAAATGAGCAAATTGATTTACTTATTACAGATATTAATATGCCAGGAATGGACGGTATTGCACTTAATAAGAATATCAAAAAAGAGTTCTTCGGAATTAAAACCTTAGTGATCAGTATGCTCGAAGACGGCGCCAAAATTAAAACCTTAACTGAAAATGAGGTGAATGGTTACCTTTCTAAAAATGCCGAACAAAAAGAACTACTAAAGGCCATCAGACAGATACTTGCAGGAGAAAATTACTTTTCCACTCATATTCAATCTATATTAGTTCAAGCTATGACCAATAGTAGAAAGACTTCAGAAGTCAGGCTAACCCAAAGAGAAAAAGAAGTATTGCAATTAATTGCTAAAGAACATACCACTCAGGAAATAGCAGATATCCTATTTTTAAGTAAACACACGATTGAAAGCTATCGTAAAAACCTAATTAACAAACTAGAAGTACGCAATTTAGCGGGATTAACCCGCTACGCCATAGAACATAAGATGATTTAACCCCTTGTTTTCAGGGATAAGGATTTCACTGCTTTCAGGCTAATATAGACGAAGCTTACAGTAGATATTTGTCATCAGTTAATCTTTAAACAATAGTATTATGATTTATGGAATTTCATTAATCCTCCTCAGCATTATTGCTGTGCCATCCTTAATTCTCTCAAAGAAACCCAATGCCAAAGAATTACTGGATAAGGTAGAGCCATACCAAGGATGGATCGGACTGGTTTTTTCAATTTTCGGGATATGGGGAATTATTTCCAGTCTTCTTAGTTTAAATCTTTTAGGTAGTGCTCCTATCTGGTGGTTTACGTTACTTATTGGGAGTATCGTGGAAGCTACGCTTGGTTTTCTTTTAGGCTTCCCGCTAATAAGTAAAATGCTCTCTAAAAACGCACCAGATTACCAACAGAAAAGCAGAAAAATAAGAGAAAAGCTTGTTCCCCTTCAGGGAAAACTTGGAATTCTAGGAGTGATTTCAGGAATATGGATCATTACAGCTTCCTTTCTATTTACAGTATAATTAAATTAAATTAAATTAAAATATAAGTTATGAAATGGTATTTAAAAGTGTTTCGTCAATATTTGGATTTTAAAGGCAGAGCAAGAAGAAAAGAGTATTTTATGTTTGGTCTAATCAACGCCCTATTTTCTATAGGTTGTATGATCTTGAGTTTTGGATTGGGCAAGTGGTTAGAAGCTCCGGCTTTTATTAGTATTTATGTTTTATATATGTTAGCTTCTCTACTTCCATCCCTTGCGGTGTCTGTAAGGCGAATGCATGATATTGGCAAAAGTGGTTGGATGTTATTAGTAGGCTGTATTCCATTGGTAGGTCCCATATGGATGTTAGTCTTATTAATTACCGATAGTGATCCGCAAACCAATGAATACGGGCCAAATCCAAAGCAAGAATTTATAGTACAAGATATTTAAAAGCTGGCTAGAGCAATAGTTCTTATGATTTTATAGATTGTAAGAAAAATAAAATAATCCTGATTATGCCCCTAAGTATATGGGGCATAATTTGGATTATCTTTGGACTGTTAGTTTATCATGCCGTCTGAAAAAATTAATGAATTTAGCCTTTTGCCTAAGCAAATTAGCTACTATAAAATAGGTATTTGGATTTTTACAAACCTTACTAAACAACTCTTCATTATAAGTGCAGCGTTTTATTAATACTCAGAACTAAAGCACCATTTTTACTTTTCCAATATAAAATTATAATTATCATTTGAATCTCGACGGTGATGTTCAAATATTCATTTAGCATTTCATCAGTCATATTTACTGTACTCCATACAATTTAACTACTTACTCAGATCTGTCTAGCCAAACAGAATTGTTGTCCCAAATAACGCTACTTCAATTTTGGAAACTCTTGCTAAAGGAAGAGATTTTCAACTTTTTAATATACTTTTTATATTTAATTTCGAGGCATATTCAATATGCTTGGAACTTACAACACCTTTCAAGATTTCTATACCTTCAGCCTCAATAGTATCTTATAATGATATTTCGTCCAAGAAATCTAACAACTTAAAAAAGCTAACCGTACAGCTCTTTTATTTAATAATACTGAGGTGATAAGAATAAAATAAAAAACAGTTTATCCGTTTTTTATACTGATAAAAAGAAAACTTTTAAAAATGAATAATTTTTTCTGTAATTAGAACCATATTCTTGAAATTAATTTTATACTTATGAATAAAATAAAAGCTATACTAATCTTTTTTATTTCTTTAGTTAGTTTCTCAGTTTCAGCACAAGTAGCAATTGGAACAACTACTCCAGATGATGGTTCTGCTTTTGAAATTAATAGTACTTCAGGAGCATTTGTTCCTCCCCGAATGACAGACACACAAATGCAAGCCATCCCCACACCTTTGCAAGGGGCTATGGTTTATAATACAACAAAGAATAGCCTTTTTACTTTCAACGGAACCGAATGGTTATTATTTAATGGAAGCTTACCTACTATTTTATTTAACAGAGGGCAAAATGGAAACCTTACATTAGGTGATGATGATTATTATCATCTTCCTGTTGACGATACCTACCTTACCTATAATGATAGTGATTATTATGAAGTAATAAGTATCGGAAAAATCAAAACTTTAAAAGATGGTATATACTCCATTAAAGCAGGTTTATCAACTAGCAATTTAAGAAGCGGAAATAGAAAATATGTCCTTTCTGTCAAAAGAAATGGTGCATTAATTGGTTATTTAGTAAGAGGGCAAGTTAATTTATCCAGTAATGATTATTGGGGAACTAGTGGAGTTCTAAGCTTTCAATCAAATGCTAATGATGTGATTGAGGTTGAATACGTGCTTAATAGGGATAGTGATGCAACCTCAGTTCAAACTGCCCCTATCCGGTTTGTAGATCTCAGTATCGTAAAAATAAAATAGCAGGGATACCCCACCCGCTACTTCTCCAAACAACAAATCAATGCTTCGTTTTAAATAGCTTCAATGCTGTTTGGTTTGGGTAAGGCTATCGCTTGTTCATACGATTTAACGCCTTCCCTAAAAATATCCCCATAAACAGGGAGTAAAT